>Ga0182027_10003652_pt1 | contig 24224 bp, 23 predicted proteins | sample 712E1DmetaG_FD_121300 | JGI IMG/M metagenome (GOLD analysis project Ga0182027, IMG submission 121300) | Permafrost microbial communities from Stordalen Mire, Sweden - 712E1D metaG (Illumina Assembly) | ecosystem: Environmental > Terrestrial > Soil > Wetlands > Permafrost | place: Sweden... | reverse complement strand
CAATACCCAACTTATTCAGTGTTACGCACTGAATAAGTAAGAATAAATGTTCTGTTGCTGGTCCCCAGGCATGGGAAGGATCTCTTGCCGTGTTTCATCCAAAGCCTTCCCGCGCCCATTTCCTTCCAAAGGATTTCCTATGCGCATTCGCCCCTCTTCCAACTTCCCGCCCACCACCCAAAAATCCTTACCATCCCCATTCGTTCCTCCGTCGTTCCGAGGAACAAATATTTTCCCCGCCGGCTTAGGCCCCCGAAGGGGCCGAGGGGCAGGCAGGTCTTTTCTCAGCCAATTATGCCAACACGTACCAGGATATCCCCGCCGCCATTGCCGATAAAAACCATCACGATGCCGACCAGAATAAAAATGGAACCCACCACCCGGTTCAAGGCCTTTTCGGAAATACGATTAGCAACTTTGGTAAAAAACAAACCGGAAAGCATTGCAGCCAGCCCAATCACAGCCCCTTCCGCCCAAGGAACATGTCCATTGATGGAATAACCAACCACGCCGGAGGTTGCCGTGATCGCCATGATCAAGGTGGCCGTACCGAGGGCCATGTGAAGCGGAAAATCCAGTATATAAACAAGCACGAGCAGGATGGTTACCCCTCCACCCGAGCCAAACAGGCCGGTCATCAACCCAATATATAACCCGATACCAGCAATGACCACAGCCTGGATTTTGGGGTTTCGGGAGCGTAAAAATGACAGGGAGATTTTCCGTTTCGATTGGGCGCGCCACCAAAAGAGCAACCCGGTCAGGATCACAAATATGCTAAAGCCACCCGTCAGGCCGTCCTGGGGGATCAGGTTGGCCAATTGAGAGCCTATTTGCGCTCCGATGACTGCCGCAGCAGCCAGCCACGCCGCCGAACGAAGGTTGACCCGGCCATAACGATAATAGTTATAGGCCACATTGAGCGAGGCAATGACATCCACCAGCAGGCTGATCCCAATGGCCTGGTGAATGGAAAACCCCAACAACAAAACCAGCAGGGGCACAACAATCATCACGCCGCTGCCCGCACTCATGGCAGTGATTGTTCCGGTTACCAGGCCAATTGCCAGTAGAATGATTATCTCGGTCATCGGACGATAGACACCTGATCAATAAATGGGAGCGGGAAGCTTGTCGGTGAAAGCAAGCTGGATTGTAACGCACCGGAAACCAAAAAGTGCAATCCACATGATTCTGATATAAACAAACATTAGCGAATTCTGTTTTGCTCTTTTCTTTTTACGTTTTCCGTTTTTCGTTTTACGAATACCGATTAGCGAAATATATTCTTCCTTGCCACAAAACATGGTAATATCGAACCGGAGGATGCCCATGACCCAGATCCAGGATTTCGCCGCAAAAATAACCAGCAATGTCGAACGTGTCATCATCGGGAAAGCTGAGGCCATCGAATTGTTGATGGTGGCCCTGTTATGCGACGGGCATATCCTGATCGAAGACGTGCCAGGGGTCGGCAAAACCATGCTGGCGCGCGCCCTGGCCATCAGCCTGGGCGGGCAGTTCAAGCGCCTGCAGTGCACGCCCGACCTGCTGCCCAACGATGTGACGGGTGTTTCCATCTTCAACCAGCAGAACGGCCAGTTCGAGTTCCGCCCCGGTCCGGTTTTCGTCAACATCCTTTTGGCGGATGAGATCAACCGGGCCACCCCGCGCACCCAGTCCTCCCTGCTGGAAGCCATGCAAGAGCAACAGGTGACGGTGGACGGCATCACGCACACGCTGCCGCGGCCGTTCCTGGTGCTGGCCACTCAGAACCCGGTGGAGTACGAGGGCACTTTCCCGCTGCCCGAAGCCCAGCTCGACCGTTTCCTGATGCGCCTGTCGGTGGGTTACCCGGCCTTTGCCGATGAGAAAGCCCTGCTGACCCACCTGCAAAGGGAACACCCCATCAATAGCCTGAAGAGCGTGGTGGATGGGGCCATGCTTTCGGAGTTCCAGAAAACGGTCTGGGAGGTGCACGTCGACGGTACCCTGCAGGATTACATCATCCGGCTGGTCTCGGCTACCCGCAACCACCCTGACCTGGCGCTGGGCGCCTCGCCGCGCGCCAGCCTGGCGCTATTCAAAGCCTCCCAGGCGCTGGCCTGCCTGCGCGGGCGCGACCATGTACTGCCCGACGATATCAAGTACCTGCTGCCAGTCACCATGACGCACCGCCTGATCGTCACCTCCGAGGCGGAACTGCGCGGCCACACCGCTGCCGCTATCATTAAAGATCTGCTCGCCAACACGCCGCTCGAGCTGGGTGCAATTCGGTAGGTCGGGTTGGCAATCCGACCTACAGCAATACGATAAGGGCTTTCACCACGATCCCGCGAAAAACCGACACGGGACAGTCGATCACAAAGGATCATGAACGATAAATAAGAAATCTTTCTTTGTGTACCTTCGTGTTTCTTCATGTACTTCGTGGTAAAAATTTTCTGAAATAAATTTAACGTGCTGATCGAATCGGTCGTCTTACTGGTTCTGCTCCTGGTCGCCGCAGCCTTCGTGAAGGGCGGGTTCGCCTTCACGATCATTTACCTGTTCCTGGGCATCTACATCGTCAGCCTGGTCTGGACGCGCCAGTCGGCCAAGAACATCACCTGCGAGCGCAAATTCGAGAAGCGCGTCTTCTATGGCGAGGATGTGCCAGTCAAGCTGCTGATCGAGAACCACGGCTGGCTGCCGGTACCCTGGCTGCTGGTCTACGAGAGCCTGCCGGTGGCACTCACCGCCGGCAGCTCGATCAAGCGTGTGCTCAGCCTGGGGCCGCATGGCAAAGCCGAAGTGAGTTACATGCTGGGCGCCTACAAGCGCGGCTGCTACCCGGTCGGTCCCTTCACCACCAAGCTGGGCGATACGCTCGGCCTGGCAGATATCCAGGAGCTGGAGAAGCAGTCCGATACCATCACGGTCTACCCACACATCATCCCGCTCACCAATGCCAGCCTTCCATCCCGTTCACCGCTCGGCACCCTACGGCATACCCAGCCCATATTCGAAGACCCTTCGCGTGTGCGCGGCAAGCGCGACTATACAGCGAGCGATTCGCTGCGGCGAGTGGACTGGAAGGCTAGCGCATCCACCGGGCGCTTGCAGGTCAAGCAGTTCGAGCCTCCATCGCCCTGCAGACCGTGCTCTTCCTGAACCTGAACGACTCCGAATATCCGCTCAAGCACTGGATCGACTCGACCGAGCTGGCCATCGTCATCGCGGCATCCCTGGCCAACTGGGCGGTCGCGCAGAAACAGGCCGTCGGGCTGACCACCAACGGGGTCGACAGCGTGGCCGGTAATCTGCCCGTGCAGCCGATCCCCTGCCGCAAGGGGCGCGCCCAACTGGTGCACATCCTCGACCTGCTGGCGCGCGTCCAGACCTCTCTCGCCCGTCCGCTGATAGATATGCTCAATAAGGAAACCCCCGCCCTAGCCTGGGGAACCACGGTGGTGATCATCACCGGTACCATCGACGATGCCCTGTTCGACTCGGTCTTCCAGATCCAGCGGCGCGGCCAGAACGTGGTGATGGTCATCGCCGGGCACGGCGGCAACATCCACACGGCCCGCCAGCAGGCCCGCCGTTTCGGGTTCCCGCTCTACTCCTTCCCCACCGAAAAAAGCCTGGATGCCTGGAGGCGCAAATGAACGCCGCCTCCGCCCGGCCGGGGGGCGCCAGCCGCTGGCAGATCAATGCCAGTTACGTGGCTGCCCTGGGGATGATCGTCTGCTTTGCGGCCGTACTGCTGCAGTTCCTGAGCTGGGTTGACCCCAGCATGGATGGACGCGGCATGCTGCTGGCGTGCGGGCTGGCCGCGCTGGAGGCATTCTTTTCCTTCTGGCTGATCAACCAGTTGGCCACCGCCCGCAACCAGGCCTTCCTGTACCGCGGCACTGAAGTGGTGATCCTGCTGATCATCCTTAAGTTTTTTACCGAACTGCGGGCCGGCCCGGCCAGCTTCTGGAACAACTTCCTGCTCTGGCCGGTGGATTTCCCCTTCAACCTGCTGAACTGGCATTTTATCCTGACGAGCCTGACCGTACTGGCGGCCTGGTGGGTTGGCAACCTCTTTGCAGCCGACCTGGCCCTTCTGGGCGCGGATGACGACGCTTTCCCGGACGAACGTCTCAAAACTGCCACGGTGCGCACGTTGATCCAACGACGCTTCCTGCGCCTGGGGTTACTGGTGGTCTTCCTGGCGGCCATCCCGGCCCAGACCGCCCTGGTGCTGCCCCTGCCGGTCGCATCGAATGGCGTACCGGCCGCGCTGGTTTACTTTGTGCTTGGCATCGTCCTACTCAGTCTCACCCGCTACATTAGCCTGGAAAACGGCTGGACGCAGGACAAGCTGAAAGTGCCCATCCAGATCCCCCGGCGTTGGTTTGCCTACAGCGCCCTGATCCTGGTACTGCTGGTGCTGTTGATCAGCCTGCTGCCAACCAACTACGGTCTGGGCTTCTTCGCCACCCTGATGGCCGTCTTCCACTTGCTGGCGCAACTCGTCCTGGATGTTTTCTTCCTGATCCAGCTGATGATTGCATTAATCGCACACCTGCTCGGGCAAAACACGGTCATTCCGCAGAACGCTTCCCCACAAATAAACCTGCCAACGCCCCAACCTCTGCCGGCCTCCCCACCCGGCGCGTTCAATTGGGGCCTGATTCAGTCGATCTTGATCTGGAGCATCCTGGTTGTCCTGGCCATTCTGGCGCTGCGCCAGTACATCGCCTTCAACCGGGACCTCTCCGAGGAACTGCGCCGCTTCCGCCCTCTGCGCTGGCTGGTGAACGCCTGGCAGCGCTTCAAAGCCAGTTTCCGGAAAACCAACCAGGCCATTGGGACATTCGTCCAGCAGCGCTTGCAGCGTTTACGCCGCCTGGCGCCTGACTCAGCCCTGGCTAGTGGAGATTGGGATTACGTCAACCCGCGCCGACTGTCGCCGCGCCAGAAGGTTATCTTCTACTATCTCGCCCTGGTACGGCGCGCCCGCGAAGCCGGCTTGCCGCGCCAGGCCAACCAGACCCCCTATGAATATGCGCAAGACCTGGCCTTCCACCTGAGTGAAGAAAAAGAGGGCGTGGATAGCATGACCGAGGCCTTCATCGAAGCCCGCTACAGCCGCCACAACATCCCCGCCCAGGCCGCCCGCCGGACTGAGTCGATCTGGGGAGCCATCCGCCGGGTGCTTAAAACCGTCCGCAAAGCTTCCCAGGAGGAAAAAACGCCGGAGTAATGATCCGCGAATAGCACTGCGTAATACCTCTCCGCTAATCAACGCAAATCTACAAAAATATATTAGTGTAGATTAGCGTGGATTAGCAGATCATTCTTTCTTTTCCAATAAGTTGCGCAGGGCACCTTCCAGACTATCAAAGCGAAATTTAAACCCCGCTTCCTGCAACCGGCCCGGGCGCAGGTACACCCCATCCAGCACCAGCGTCGCCATCTCCCCAAGCACCAGACGCAGCATGAAAGCCCTGACGGGCAGCCAGTAGGGACGCCGCAGGACCCGGGCGACCATGGTGATGAATTGTGCGTTGGAGACCTGAACAGGGGCGGTCAAATTATAAGGCCCCCTGGCATCCGGGTTTTCCAACAGGAAGCGGATCACGGCCACCTCGTCAGCCAGATGGATCCAGGCCAGTCCCTGTTGACCCTTGCCAAGCGGCCCACCGGCGAACAATTGCACCGGCAACAGCATGATCGGCAGGATGCCATCCTTTGCCGAAAGCACGATGGCTGAACGAATGATGACACGCCTCACACCCAGCTTCTCGACCGACTGCGTGGAGGCTTCCCACTCCAGGCACAGCTGAGCCAGGAAATCCTCTCCGGGTTTATCTGCTTCGGTGACAGGTTCCAGCCCGTGCGGCCCGTAATAATTAACGCCGGATGCCTGGATGAGCACTCGCGGACGTGGTTTTGCGGCCTGGATGGCCATGGCAAGCGCTTTTCCGCCCTGTACCCGGCTAGACCAAAAGCGCTGTTTGCGGGCAGGCGTCCACGGCCAGCGCGAAAGCGGTTCGCCGACCAGGTTGACGACCGCATCCATCTGGCTGACCACTTCACCCCAGCCCACGGTATTCCAGCCATTCCAACCCAGTGCAGTAACGCCCTGCAGCAGGCGGGCCCTGGGGGGATTGCGCGTCAACACCCACACCTGGTGCCCGTCCGCCAGGAATGATTCTGTCAGGGCCATTCCAATCATCCCGGTGCCACCGGCGATCAAAATACGCATGGTTTCCTCTTTTCGGAAGAACCTATCCAATATCATTTTCGGATAGATCCTAGTCCCCAATGACACCATTTGGTCTAGAGTATAATACACGCCAACGTAAAAAACTATGAACGCGCCGGTACTGGTTCTAAACGCCAATTTCGAACCCGTGAATGTCTGCAATACCCGTCGCGCCATTGGCTTGATCCTCTCCGGAAAAGCCGACATGGTGATGAACGGCCGCGGCACCATCCAAACGGTCAAACAAACGTTGCCCCGTCCTTCCGTTATCCGGCTGGACCGAATGATCTACCGCCCGCGCCTGCAGATCAAGCTGACCCGCCGGGAGGTCTTCCGCCGGGATAACTACACATGCCAGTACTGTGGACGGCACAACGGCGAACTGACCGTGGACCATGTGCTTCCCAAGCACCTGGGCGGCGAGCACATCTGGACCAATGTAGTGGCTGCCTGCCCGAGCTGCAACCATCATAAAGGCGGCCGAAAGTTGGGGGAAGTGCACATGCACCTGCTGCATATCCCGATCCAGCCGCCGGCCAGCGCGTTTTATATTTTTGGGCGCCACTTGGAAGAGAACTCAGAGTGGGAGCAATTCATAAAGGGATGGTAAAAAAAGCCATCTCTCTACGGGGGCTAGCGACCGAAATCCAGCACCATGTAATCTTCTGCCAGCGTAACCGGACCCTCGAACTGCTGGCGTGCTTCGGCGACCGGGTTGCCGGAGGCGAACTGTCCGGTCGGGTAATGGATCAGGTACAACTGTCCCACCTCGGCTTTGCGAGCCGCCTGGCCGGCCTGTGCGGCGGAAGAATGTCCCGGCAGTGCCCCGGACGATTCATGCACCAGGATATCGGCCCCGGAGGCCAGTTGGATCTCCTGCGTGCAAGGTTCGGTATCGCAGGAATAAGCGAGGATTTTGTTCGAGGAAGTGAACTCAATCCGCAGACCGATGGTCGGGATAAAATGCTGCACCGGTACGGATGTAATGCAGAACTCTTCACTTGATAGAACTGATGCCATCGGTTGTTCAGGCACGCGATGGAATAAAACCGGGAAGAAGTTAGGCCATTCTTTCCAACCATATAACCCCATCAGGCTCTCGACCCGGTCGAGGGTATGCTGCAAGCCATGGATGGTTAATGGCTGGCGGCGGCCCATCAACCACATGTTCATCAAGAGTTGTGGAACACCCGAAGCATGGTCCGGATGGAAATGAGTTACGATGATGTCGCTTAACCGGGTTAAATCAACACTGGCATTCTGAAAACGTATAATCGGGTTATTCGGGCAGTCAATTAATACAATCCGTTGCTCCCCCACCAGGACCATATGAGTGTTTTCGTGGTTCTCGTCGGAAATGGCGTTCGAAGTTCCCAGGAAAATCAGTTTTGCCATCGAAACACAATGCCCTTTCTTGATATGCTCTATCCTACTCCTACTTTAGCATGGAATGCAATAGCACAGGAGTAACCCATGTCTCCAGAACAGCCGCAATCGTTAATAAAGGCAGAACCAGTCCGATCCCGATTTTCGCCCAATCGGCCACGGCATTGATTAACACTTCACCCAGTGTCAGTTGGGAGCGTGGCGTTACCAGCGCAATGCCGATGTACAGCACCGCCGCGCTTGAAAGGATCAGCGCAGGGATCTCGAAAATGCCATGCGGCAGGATCCCAAAGATCGCCACCTTTACCGGCGATCTGCCCAGTGCGCCTTCCAAGGCCAGGACAATGCCAATCACGCTGGTGTTCAACAGAAAGATCAAAACCCCCAGAACACCAAAGGAAAACAGGCCAAGTAACAGGATAATAGCCACAGCGCGCAGGTTGTGTCCCCAGATCATCGGAAAGGAAACCGCAATACTTTCCAGTGGGGCACCCGTACCTGCGTTCAATACGCCCGCCAGGCCACCTGCCCGGAAAGCGGAAAGAACCTGATCGGCATGCATGGCCACCCACACGTATCCGCCCACCGCTGCAGCGATCCCCAGGCCGAGCGTCATCCAGATGGAGACTGCCTGCTTCCTGACCGTACCCAGCACCTCCAACCGGAACCAGGCCGGGAAGGATTTTGCATTGCCCTTGAAGGCCTGCCAGAACGTCCGTCCGATCCAGCGAATATTGAGCACATCAATTTCGTGCCCCAGCAAGGCTTCGCGCTGGAAATGGGCGATCCCTACGCGTGCCAGCAGCAGCGATAGCACGCTGACACCCGCGACCGCCAGCCAGAGGGCCTTGTCATCGCCCCAAAACAACATGACGCTTTCGCCCTGGATGAGCAAAGCCATCGGGATGACGATAAAGGAGGCCATCAAGTTGGATGCACGCACCGAAGTGGCCTGGGTGGAGATGAGAATTGCACCGGTAACCATCAGGAAAGCCTGAACAGCCGTCAAGATGAGCGTTTGAGCCATCCGGTTTGGATCCGGGAAAGGAATGCGCTGAATATAGAGACCGACCATGTAGACCGAGATGCCCAGGTAGGCAGTAAACAGAGGCGCGATGGTGCCGGCCAGCAGTTTGCCCAGGAAGAGCTGCCAATCCTTGAGTGGGCTGCTCAAAAGCGGTTCAATGGTACCGCGCTCCTTCTCGCCAACAAACGACTCAAGGGCAATCACCAGGGAAACCGTGATCGGGAAATATCCCACCACCATGAGCAGGAACGGCACAAGCCGCTCCGCAATCAGGGGAGTACCATATTTCGTGGTGAAATTAATGGCAGCTTGCGCCCCCAGGTCCGCCAGGAAGGGCAGGAGCAGCGTCAGCGCGATCATCGGGAAAATGATTCGCCAGTCCCGTAACTGGTCGCGCAATTCACGCCAGGCCACCAGCCAGGCCATGCCCAATTCATCTTTCCAATTCCGCTTAATCATGATGTACCTGGGCCATGGCCGCCAGATAAACCTGCTCGAGCGTGCGCGGCAATTCCTGCAATGCGACCACTTCGGCGCCGCGTTGCATTAAATCTCTCAGCAAAGCAGGGTTGGCTGTTTGCGGGTCTTCCACCCGGAAGCGCGGGCCGCCCTGACCAGCCTCGAGCGAGGTGACGCCGGGCGGCAGGTCAAAAGTGATATGCGGCCATTCGCCGCGTACACGCAACTCGTATTCGGATGGCCCAAGTAGTTTTCTTTTCAACTCTTCGATTGTCCCGCTGGTTAAAACACGCCCGCGATAAATGATGGCAATCTTGTCTGCCAGCATTTCGGCATCGACCAGGTTATGCGTGCAAATGATAATAGAGCGCTGCTCGGAACGCAGGCTGGCAATCGCCTTGCGCACCAATTGAGCGGACTCTGGATCCATGGCCGAGGTGGGTTCATCCAAAAGCAGCACTGGCGGTTCATGCAGGAGGGTACGCGCCAGCGCCAGTTTCTGGCGCATGCCTTTGGAATACTGGCCAATCGGGCGTTTGGCTACCTCCGCCAGCCCGAAATATTCCATCCAGGCCTGGCTGCGCTTCAGGCGGGTGGCGCCATCCATGCGATAGACCTTCCCGAAAAAATCCAAATATTCTGCCCCGGTCATGCGCAGGTAAAGGCCATGTTGCTCGGTCAGCACGCCCACCGAAGCCCGCACCATTTCGGGCGACTGGACCACATCATATCCGGCAATCCTGGCCCAACCGCGCGTCGGGGAGAGCACGGATGTCAGCATGCGGACGGTGGTGGTTTTGCCGGCACCGTTCTGACCGAGCAAGGCCAGCACCTGACCGGGCTGCACATCCAGCGTGATGCCATCCACGGCCCAGAAATCGCCGAACTGTTTGCTGAGGTCCTCAGTCTGAATCATTGCGTGGCGGTAGTGCGGCGGCGATGATTCAGGAACAGGTACACGCCCGCGCCCAGGGCCACGAACACGACGAAGGTCTGGTTGAAGTTTAACCCCCCCACCTGGGAGGCATCCACGCGCAGGAATTCAAGGAAAAACCGCCCAACCGAATACATGACCATGTAGATGCAAAAAAGATCGCCGGGCTTGAGCCATTTTTCAAAGCGGCGGGCCAACCACAGCAGGATGGCCATATTAAGCAGATTCCACAAAGACTCGTACAGGAACAGGGGGGTGAAATAGTTATAGTTTTCGTAACCCGCCACGCGATGCGCCGGGTCGATGTAGATCTTCCAGGGCAGGTTGGTTGGTTTCCCGTACAATTCCTGGTTAAAGAAGTTGCCCCACCGGCCGATGGCCTGCGCCAGCGCAACGCCGGGTATCAGTGCATCCACCAGGTTCAGGAACGAGATCTTCTTGTTCCGGCAATACAGCCACAGCGCCAGAGCGCCACCAATGATCGCACCCGGAATGCCCAGCCCGCCATTGCGGATGTTGATCATATCCAACGGGTGCGCAAAATACCACGCCGTGGTGATGCCCTGGGCGACCATCGAAGGCGGCGGGCTGAAAACGTGCCAGATGCGCGCGCCGACGATCCCGGCCAGAACGACCCAGAAAAGCGAATCCCAGACATAATCCGGGTTGATCCCCCGCCGCTTCGCTTCCGCCTGACCCAAAAAAGCCGCCGCGACCACGCCCAGCATGATCAGAATGCCATAGAAATAGATATGAAAAGATGTATTCAGAAACGGAAGAGGAATATCAAAACCATTTGGCAAGGTAGGCATGAACTACTCCTGAGAGTGGGATAACTGTCGCAGCGCATCCCGCCGCACACGGAAAATCCTTTGAAGAGCCGTGAAATTGGCGAAGACAGCAATGACGACCAGGGCGATCAAGGCCAGGGGAGGATACAGGCCACTAAAAATCAGGCCGGGTATCAGAACGAGGTAGCGCTCGACGCGCGTCAAAAGGCCAACATTCGCATCCAACTTTACCGCATCGGCCCGGGCTTTTACATACGAAACCAGCACAGAGCCAGCCGCGGCCAGATAAGCAAACAAGATTCCGAGTGGGTTGGAATGCGCCATGAAGTACATCAGGAAACCCAGGAAGAGAAACAGTTCGGAATAGCGATCCGTCACCGCGTCCACGAAGGCGCCCCAGGCACTGGCTTCGTTGCGCATGCGCGCCAAGGCACCATCCATGGCGTCGACCGGTCCCATGATGAGCAGAAGGATGCCGGCCCAGGTCATGTGCCCAAACCCAATCAACAGCGCACAACCGACCGTACCGGCCAGGCCAATCAAGGTGACCGTATTTGGGCGGATGCCTAGGCGATTCAAGAAGGCCGCGATCGGATAATAATACCAGCGGAACCAAACCCGCATTTTATCGGTGAATGAAAGTTTCTTTTCTTCAGATGGTTGAGTCAAAGTATTTCCTCTTCTGCATAAGGGTCCAAAGTTGGGCAATCATACCACAGGGAAACTAAGCAGCTTCCGAGTCGCTTTCGCTCTCTTCGTCCGGTTCAAGCAAAACATCCCGGTCGCGCCCACCGCCCTGCGAGGGTCCCACCACCCCCAGCTCTTCCAATTGATCCAACAAGCGGGCGGCGCGCGGATAACCAATGCGCAATTTTCGTTGCAGCATGGAGGCGCTGGCGCGCTGATCCTTCTTCAGGATGGTAATCGCCTGCTCCACCAACACATCATCACTGCCATCCGCTTCTTCTTCAGATAGCATGCTTTCCCAGGGCGGCTTGACATCTTTTTCCGGCGAGCTCTTCTGCCAATGGGCGATCACACGCTCGATCTCCTGGTCTGTGACGATCACGCCCTGGGCGCGGGTAGGATTGCCCACTTCCGGGTTCAGGAATAACAAATCGCCATGACCCAGCAAGGTCTCCGCGCCGGGCAGATCGAGGATGACACGTGAATCCACACCCGAAGCGACCGCAAAAGCCAGGCGGGCCGGGAAATTGGCTTTGATCAGGCCGGTGACCACATCGGTACTGGGTCGCTGCGTGGCTACCACCAGGTGAATGCCGGTGGCACGCGCCATCTGCGCCAGACGCACCAGATTATGCTCGGTTTGATCCGGGGCGGACATCATCAGATCGGCCAGTTCATCGATCAGGACAATAATACGGGGCAGGGTTGGCGTGTCTTTGCGGCGCTGGCGCTGGTGATTGTAGGCGTCAATATCACGCGCTTTGGCTGCCTCAAGTAGTTTATAGCGGTGTTCCATCTCAGCTACCACCCAGCGTAAAACGCCCAGGATACGGGTGACATTCGTCTCCACCTTACCGAAGAGGTGCGGCAGGCCATTGAAACGGATCAACTCAACCATTTTCGAGTCGATCATAACCATACGCAGGTCTTCCGGGGCATTATTCATGGCCAGGCAGGTTGCCAGGGAAGCGATGCAAACCGACTTGCCGGAACCGGTAGTACCGGCGATCAGCAGGTGCGGCATACGGGCCAGGTCGGCCACCAGGGGGCCACCGGAAACATCCCGCCCCAGTGCAATCGCCAGGGGTGAACCGATCTTATAAAAAGCCTCCGTTTCCAACAGCGGCCGCAGCCGCACGACGGCCGAGCGCAAATTAGGCACTTCGATGCCGACATAGGCGCGTCCGGGTACCGGGGCCTCGATGCGCAGGCGTTCCGCCGAAAGCGCCAGCGCCAGGTCCTTTTGCAGGGCGGCAATCTGGGCCACGCGCACCTTCATTTGCTGGGCATCTTCTTCAGGGCCCTTGCGGATAAAGCCCGGCTGAACTGCGAATTGTGTCACAGTCGGACCGATGCGAAATCCGACCACCTTGGCCGGGATGCCAAATTCGGAAAGCGATTTTTCGATCAAACCGGCGGTCTGGTTGATGTTGCGCTCATCCGGACGGACAGATTGTTCACCCAGTAACACATTTAATGGCGGCAATCGTTCACTGCGCGGTTGTGGCACAGCCGGACGGCTATCCTGCCTTTCTTCCACCTTGAAAGACTTGCGGAATTCAGGGGGCAATTTCTGGGCAGGTTTTTTGGCTGTCGCGCTGGAAGAATCTGTGCCTTTATCTGACGGGAGCGGCGATACCACCGGAATTTCCGACTGGGCCGATGTGTTTACTGCGGCTGTTGCAGGTACGAGCTCTTCGATATGCTCTGCACCAGCCTCTCGAAGCAACCAATTTTCCAGTGGAATCCAGAGTCCAAAACCAGTCAGAAGCACCAATCCCCACAGGAAAAGAATAATCAGCCCGCCCCAGATGGGACCGATATAACGCGCCAACACCATCGACAGGCCCCAACCGACCTGTCCGCCCCACATGCTTCCTTCTGCAAGCCGGTTCCAACTGAGTGCAGATGCCAACGCCAGAGTCAGGAAAACTGCCAGTTCGAGCGCAATGAAACGATGCCAATGAATGGGTACTGGCTTGACGCTGCGGCGGAATGCCAGAACCCCTCCCGCCCCGAGAATGAGCACAATCAGCAGGTCACCCCAACCAAACCAGACATACAACAAGTTCACCCACTCTCCCAGCAGGCTGCCTTTTGAAAGCCCAAAAATCCCTACAATGGTCATCAAGGCTAGCGCGCACAGGAAAACCCCCAGGATATCCCAAAGAAAACGTCCGAAGTGTGTCTGAAAGTGCGCGAGGCGATCCACCAAATCGGATGAACGAGGTGATGCAGGTGCATCACTGGAAGGAGTGTCAGCTTTCTTACGCTGCGGTGAGAGCAATGGCATGTTAATCCAGTTTCATGCTGAGGCCAAGGCGTTGGCGGGAAGCATCCACCTGCAAAATCCGCACCTGCACATTCTGGCCCGGAGTGAGACAATCTTTAATATTCCGGTTGGGAGGCAGGAGGATTTCCGAAGTATGGATCAACCCTTCCAGGCCTTCTTCGAGGCGGGCAAAAGCCCCATAAGGCACCAGGGCCGTTATCACCGCCGAGACAACGGCATTGATCGGATAACTGGCCTGGGCTTTTTCCCAGGGGTTGTTCGTCAGGCGCTTGAGGCTGAGCGCAATGCGGCAGCGTTCCGGCGCTACTTCCATTACCTGCACTTCCACTCGCTGGCCAATTTTACAAATCTGGCTGGGATGGGAGACACGTCCCCAGGAAAGCTCGGAAATGTGGATCAGGCCTTCCACGCCGCCCAGATCCACGAAGACCCCAAACTCCGTCACATTCGTGACGTCACCCGAAAGGTGTTGCCCGGTTTGGATGGTATTAAAGAGTGCCGGTCGTTTACCCGCCTCGGCGCGGGCGGCCCGCTCCGAAAAAACCAGGCGGCTTTCTTCCGGCATGCATTCGATGATCTTTAACCGCAGGGGTTGACCCACATAAGCGGAGAGATTGTCTTCGCGGCAATCTTCATCAGAATCGGAAGGTAAATCCACCAGATGAGAGCAAGGAACAAAGCCATTCAAACCCTCCCCTTCAACCAATAGTCCACCCCGATTAAACCCAGTAACATTTAATGAAATAATTTCATCCTGCCGATAAAGCTTGGCCGCCTTCCCCCAATCCGTTGAAGGTTTGCCTGCCTCTTCGATTTTCTGAGGTTTACCCGCCAGCGCAGGTCCCCGGCTTTCCTCTTCTGCCAGAACAGACGCCCACCATCCATCGTCTTGGATCGGCATTTCCGATTCGGAATACTGTGTATGAACCATTATATTTATCCAACCTCCTTCCCATTAATATTTGCCTGGGTTTGACGTTCCATATCAAGGATGATCCGGGCCACTTCCTCAATGGCCACCCGCTGCTTGCGGTACAGATCTGCCTCCGACATCGCCAAACGAGTGGCCACTTCGCGTACTTTTCTCCCCTCAACAAACTTCATTTCAAGAATATTAAAAAGAATCCATTCGCCGGTAAAACGTCGCTCTCCCTCCGGGCGGACGTGATCCATGGCCTGGCGCAGAATGGAGCGCAAAGCATTGGCGGGGTTGTCATTATGGTTTTTAAAGGCCTGCTGGACAATCTGGAGGTTGAGTAAGGGATTCTGGGTCAGTTTCGGGCCACCCCAATAGTGCGCCAGGGCATCGCGCACCCATTCCGCCATATCTGACCCGGGCGGCAACGTCTCATCCAACAAGCTGGCTTTGCTATCATAACGTCCGACCGCGCGCATGCGCTGGAACATATCCACCTGTGGGCGCAAGTCTTCCAGTGAGCGGAAAACACTCCGCTGCAAACGGCGATCCTGCAAAGCCACCAGGGCCCGCTGGAGAAGAACTGCCAACGATTGGCGCTGGTCACTAACAATCACCTGGCCGGATTGATGGACAACCCCCAGCAAACCGAGCAGAATTGGGGCGCCCTCATCCGTCTCCGCCGGCTGAAGCAGGGGAAACAGCCAGTAATCACCCCAGGCGTATTCCTCGCCATCTCCATTTCCATCGCGATTAATTACCTGCAATACCTCAGAGAGATTGGAATCCTTTAACAGCGGGGAACTGCCTGTCGCGACGACCAGCGATAACTCATCTCCATCCAATGCCGCAACAAACGCAGACGGCGATTGTAAATGGTCGCGCACTGCCGCCAAAACAGCCTCGAGAAACTGGCGCAGGTCATTCTGCGTGATCAAGCGCTCTTCCAAATTCTGCAACAGGGCCAGGTCTGTACGGTCACCGCCGAAGAAGATAAACCGTTCCCATAGAGGCGAAGCCAACGTAATGGTATGCTCCAAAATAAGCACGCTGGCGACCATGACGACCGGTACCGCCACGGTATAGCTTGAGCCAAAATGTTCTCCACTTCGCCGGACGATCGTCATTACTGCCAGGGCCACCGAGGCGACCACCGGGCCGCGCATAATCCATTTAAATAAACGACTCTTTACCACCCGGTCAGGCCAGGAAACGCCAAAAATGCGACTGAATATGCCATCAGTATGATCAGGCCCCCCACCAGCAAATTAGTGGCGGTCGCCAAGCCCCAGAACAGGAAGGGGAAATTGGCTGCCAATCCGGAGCCATACAAGAGGTATGGGAAGCTGCCAAGCGCCGGTGCGGTCGCTCCAGCCAGCAAATAAAGCATGCGGCGGCGCCCCGATCGTGTGAGAGTCCTGCGGAAGGCACGCCCGAAATTGATCCAGGCAACCACCATGATGATTATATAGTAGGCCGTGAAGATTTCTGTCCAGATCGTGCGCTGAAGGTGCGGCGCTGGCTGCCCGGTCATCTCCAATGGACCAAGCAGGTAACCATAAGCCAGCAAAAGAATAAAAATGGCAGAAATGGAGTACACCAGCCTGACGGCCAATCGCCGGCGTCCACGGCTGGGCTGGCCGGTGGTTACCAGAATGGCATCCGAAAGGTGCAAATAAGCCGCAGGCAGAAAGATAATCCCCAACCATTCCAACCGCAGGAATAAACCAACCACCTGGGAAGTGGCAGAAGAGCTTTGCAAGGCTTCTGAGGTAAAAACTGTTACCACACACAGAAGGATGATGGCAAAAGAACGCGCCACCCGATCCCGCAAGTTAAATGACAGGGCATACAGGAATAATGATAAGGCCGTGATGGCAATCCCGGCTGTAAGTATCTGATTAACAGTAATTATCCCCGTTAATAAATCCTGCATCCAACCGCTAAGCATACCAACCTTTCGAACTGTTACCGAATTGAACGTCCAAAAAACAACGCAATATCCTGTGTCTCGTAATACAGGTCATTATACCCGCAGAATTCATAGCCGAGTTTTCGGGCCAGGCCAACCATCGGGGTATTCTTGGATGGCATTTCCAGCCATGCCCGGTTGTCCTTGCGATCCACAGCCCAGGATTGGGCCGCGAGAATGAGGGCCATTCCCACGCCCTGCCGGCGGAAGCGTGGTGCGACAACGATATCGGTCAACCAGGCCGTATGCGGCACCATCACATCGCTGACGCGGATATATCCGATCGCCTGGCCAGCGATAAACGCTGCCAGCATGCTAGAGCGCTTGTTCCATGTGTCAGGCAATGTAGTCACTGCGCGTGGATAAGGGACCGTCACGGAACGCGGCAGGCGGATCTCCCGGAAGATGGCTCCAAGTTGGCCTTCTTCGTGGTCGACATCCATCTGCCAGACATAATCCGTCTGGCAGGTATGATCGATGGCCATCAGGGTTGATATATCGGTTGCAACTGCACGGCGTATCTCTACATCAGGCATTCAACACCTCACGGAGCTATTATGCGCACCGGCACAACACACGCCGGCAGATTATTCCCCTGGTTGTCGCTGACCACCAGGCGCAGTTGGTAATCACCCGGTGTAATTGCGGAGGTATCCCAATTCCCAAGATTGCCATCCTGAATGACTTTGTTATTTGCCAGGATGGTGGCCCAGGTATCTGATCCCAACGGGGCAAACTCATATTTATAAAAGCCAAAGTTGGGAACATCAGCGGTGCCGACCAATTCAATCGAGCCATTCACTGTATCGCCCGACTTGGGTGTTGTAATATCAATCTGGCCGGGAATACAACCTGTTGCCTGGGCGGTGGCTGTAGGCCCACCGGGGGTCACAACACCCAGGGTCTCCATAAATTCCAGCGGAAAAGTCCCGGTAGGCGTGGTAAGCGGGTTCATGGTTGGCGTGGCGAGCTGGGTGAGGCCAGGAATGTTCGGCACAATAAAAACGACCAGGGCGAATTCTGCCAGGGCCAGGAAAGTAACCACCCCTAGAGTGGCGGTGGCCTGGCGCATATGGTTCTGAGCAATTTCGCGTTCCAATCCGAAGGCAGCTCCACGCTCCTCAGAGCGGGCACGCGTAATCTGGCGCAGGCCAAAGATAAGCCCCAACGCCAACAACGCAAAGATGAACGGAGCCAGATTGGCAAAAAAGCTCAGGATGCCTATCATAGCGCCCCGGTTAAAGCGCCTGTAGAACGCCCCGGATGAGCGTCTCCAGTTTTGGGACGATCACATTCCCAGAGGCAAGCACTTCTTCGTGCGAGGTAGCGGTATTTCCATCCAGGTTGGCTTTATTGCTGATGCCTGAGAAACCCAATACACGCGTCCGGCCGTGGCGTGCCACTATTACCTCTGGCACAGTCGACATGCCAACCGAGTCCGCCCCGGCCAGGCGCAAGAAGCGCAGATCGGCCGGGGACTCAAAGGACGGCCCGCTCAGTCCTACGTAAACCCCTTCGTGCAGGGCGACCATATTCTCTTTCGCGACCTTGCGGGACATTTCACACAATTCCCGGTCATAGGCCTGGCTCATATCCGGAAAACGCGGCCCCAATTCATCCAGGTTCGGCCCAATCAAGGGGTTAAGGCCGGCCATCCCAACCAGATTCAAGTGGTCGGTAATCAGCATGACATCGCCGGGCATAAAATTCGGATTAATGGCTCCAGCCGCGTTGGTAACTATGAGGATTTCTATGCCGAGACGCTGCATGACACGCACCGGGAGGGTCACTTGCGCCATATCGTAGCCTTCGTAATAATGAATACGCCCCTGCATTACCAGCAAACTCTGTCCATCCAGTTCGCCCAACACCAACCGGCCGGCATGGCCTTGTACTGTGGATAGCGGCCAGCCTGGAAGTTCAGAATAGGGAATAATGGTTGGCTGTTGAATCACTTCTGCCAGCCCCCCCATTCCCGTGCCCAAGATCAAGCCAATGCGCGGCTGAATTTTACTCTTCGTGCGAATAACCCCGGCAATATGGTCGATCATTTCTAATGTAAATTGCATTACCCTGCCTCCAGGTTCCCAATAAAACACGTCTAAACTTCCAAATTATATCTTAACCAACGCTTGTGAAAAATATCATTTCCTATGCGGGTTTCAATAAACCTGGGATTCAAATAGAAGAACCGCATTTTGAGGGTGCAGGCACCCCAAAAATGCGACTTCCTCCTGAAGATGAACAAATTATCTCAGAACAATGCGAAATGCATCGATCGTTTTTTCCACCCCGGCATCATCGATCCAATAATGTGTTACCAGGCGATATTGGCGCTCGCCGGTCGCGCCGATCAGTACGCCCTGCATTTTCAGTTTTTCGATCAATTCATCGGTAGTAGAGTGCACCTGCGGGCGCAGGGATAGGAAGACCATATTGGTCACAGGTACCTCCGGCTCCAGCTTCAACCCCGCTACCTGCCGCAGACCATCCGCCAGTTTTTTGGCCCGGGCGTGGTCCTCACCCAGGCGGTCAACCATGTGCTCCAGCGCAACGATCCCGGCTGCCGCCAGGATGCCGGCCTGGCGCATCCCACCGCCCAGCATCTTGCGCAGGCGACGCGCTTTAGCGATAAAAGGCTGCGAGCCGCACAGCACCGATCCAACTGGCGCACACAGCCCCTTGCTCAGGCAGAATGTGACCGAATCAACTGGCCCGGTTAATTCAATTGCCGGCACGCCCTGTGCAACCGCAGCGTTGAAGATGCGCGCCCCATCCAGGTGCACGGAGAGGCCGCGGGCATGTGCAAACTCGGCCGCCTGGCGCATGTACGCAGGCGTCTGGTAAACCCCGCCGCAGCCGTTGTGGGTATTCTCGAGGCAGAGCAGGCGCGTGACCGGTTCATGCAGGTCGTCCGGGCGGATGGCGGCGGCTACATCTTCAAGCAGCAGCGAACCATCCGGCTGGTTGATGAGCTGGTTGGAATGGACTCCGCCCAGTGCGGAAATCCCGCCGGCTTCGTGCACAAACACATGGTTTTTCTTTCCGACAATGACTTCATCTCCACGCTGGCAGTGCGTCAATACTGCGATTAAATTTCCCATGGTTCCGGATGCCACGAATAGCCCGGCTGATTTGCCCATCTTTTCCGAGGCCATTTCTTGCAGGCAATTGATGGTTGGGTCTTCATCGTATACATCATCGCCCACCTCGGCCTTCGCCATGGCTGTGCGCATTTCTGGTGTCGGCAGGGTAACGGTATCGGAACGGAGGTCAATGTAGGTCATGGGGGAACTCCAGGTTTGAAATTATTATGGTAAATGGATTACGAAAAACGAGGTTCTCGTAACTCATTTATCATTTCTTAATCCCTTTAGTACCGATTCCAGTTCCACCGGCAACCCTGCCTTAAAAACCCTGGGCTGCTCCTCACCGGGAAGAATTATCTTTAGCTTATAAGCATGCAGAAAATGACGATCCAAATTCACAGAAGGTTTCTTTTTCCCGTAGATCGTATCGCCGGTCACAGGGCAGCCCAGGAACGCCAAGTGCACGCGGATCTGGTGTGTCCGTCCGGTCAGAGGATGTACTTCCAAAAGGGTGTGTTCCGGGAAACTTTCCAGTGTTTTATATTCACTGACGGCAGTGCGGCCCTTCTCCAGTTGCACCACCGACATCAATTTGCGCTGCGTGCCATTCCTACCAATGGGTGCTTCGATCCGCCCGCTCGGCGTGGGCGGTTTCCCATCCACCAATGCAAAGTATATTTTCTCCACTGTGCGGCCGCGGAATTGATCCTGCAACCAGCGATGGGCCTGTTCATTCTTGGCGACCACGATCAAGCCGGAGGTCTCTTTATCCAGCCGGTGGACGATGCCCGGACGTTCCTCGCCGCCGATCCCTTCCAGCCCCGGAACATGTCCCAGAACGGCGTGCACCAGGGTACCACTGTTGTGCCCGGGCGAAGGATGCACCACCATGCCGGCCGGCTTATTGACCACCAGCAGGTCGTTGTTCTCGAAAATGATATCGAGATGGATATTCTCGGCCACCAGCCCGCTTGGCACCGGCGCAGGGATGCGGATCTCCACCCGCTCACCGGCTTCCAGGTCGCGTCCCGTTTTCGTTACCGGTTCGCCATCCACACAAACAGCGCCATCCCGGATCAATCCTTGAATTCGGCTACGCGAAAATTCTGGCAGACAGGCTGTCAGGAAGACATCCAGCCGTTCTTTTTCTTCCTTCTCGAACCGGAAAGCCTCGAGCCGCTCACTCACTCTTGGGCTCGCTTTCATCCGGGACAGGTGCAGCGGCTTTTTGTGCGGCCGCCCGGCGTTTATCGGCCATATCCGTGATCCAAACACCCAGGATCAGCACCACCACCCCCACCGAGATGCTTGCATCCGCAATATTGAATATCGCAAAATTCCCTACCGAGATGAAATCCGTCACGTGGCCGAACTGGATCCGGTCGGTCAAGTTGCCAACCGCCCCGCTGAATTGCAGCATCAGAGCCAGGCGCAACCACCAATCCTTGCGGGCCACGCGTGGAAAATAGTAAAGAATGGCGCCGGCAACGATGATTGCCAGTACCATGAAAACCAGGTTCCCGTTGGCGAAAATCCCGAAGGCGGCGCCGGAGTTATACCAAAAACGGATGCGTGCATAAGGCATTAACCAGGCCAACTGGCTGGGCAGCCAATCGCCGCCCAGCGCGACATGCGCCCGCACCCAAACTTTTGCCAACTGATCGCTAGTTACGATAATAACAGCCACCAGGATCAGCACTGCGTAGTCAAACCAATAATTCTTGATGAAACTCACAATTGCATTCAGGCTCAACCGTTTAGGTTGCATGGCAGGTTGGGGAACATTCATTAAATTTCATCCTCCGTGATATAGACGCGCGGCACGCGCGTGTTGATATTCGTCAGAATCTCATACGGGATGGTGCCTGCCCAATCCGCCAGCTGCTCAGCAGTGATCGAAGTGCTGCCGGACTCCCCCATCAGGGTTACTTCATCACCGTTGAAAGCCGAATCGGCCTCGATATTAACCATCATCTGGTCCATACAGATGCGCCCCACCTGCGGATATTTCTTGCCTCGAATAAGCACATGTGCCTGATTGGACATACTGCGGAAATATCCATCGCCATAGCCCACCGGTACTGTGACGACGCGCACAGGGTGGTCAGATTGCCAGGTGGAACCGTAGCTGACCGGGTGGCCAGCTCTGACCACCTTGAAATAAACCACCCGGCTTTTCCAGGCCAGCGCCGGCTTTACTGCGACTGTCCGGGTTACTTCTTTGGCCGGATACACGCCGTAGAGCATGATGCCGGGCCAAACCATATCCAGGTGGCTTTCCTTTATCTGCAAGATAGCGGCTGAATTGGCCATATGGCGGATGGGCATCGGAAGGCTGTTCTTTTCATAGAAACGCAACACTTCCTGGAAGCGTTCGAGTTGCAGGTGGGCATGCGTAAGGTCAACCGCATCGGAATTGGCAAAGTGGGAAAAGATCCCATCCACCACAACATGCTTGCAGTGCAAGGCGGCTTCCTGCAACGTCTGGGCGCTATAGTAATGAACGCCGATGCGTTCCATGCCCGTATCAATTTTTAGATGGACTTTCGCCATCACGCCCATCCGGGCGGCCACGCCATCAATTTGCTCCAGGCGTTCGACCGAGGAAGCCGTCAGAGTCAGGTCATTTTGCAGGTACTGGGGCACCTGGTCACCCCAGATCCCACCCAGCACCAGAATAGGCGCTTTCACGCCCAGTTCGCGTAGGAAGATGCCCTCTTCCAGCACTGCCACGCCGATAGAGTCCGCCAACGGGGCGAGGTGTTTGGCCACCTCCGCCAAACCATGTCCATAGGCATTGGCCTTGACAACGATCATCACCCCGGCAGGTGCAACGTGGGCGCGAATGGCCTGCAGGTTGCGGCTCAACCGGCTCAGGTTTATTTCGGCCCAGGTGGCGCGTACCATCTCTCCCGTGGCAATGATGGGCTGGTGGATTTGCATGGGGATGATTGTACTGCTTCTTGCAAGAATTTGGAAATCTTCATTTCACCGATGGAACCATGACTGAAAACTTTGAGAAGTTATGAAAAAGTCATATAAAACAACCTTGAAATATCAGAACACGGGTTCTGTAATTGATGTGGGGTACCTTATCAAGTATGCGGTTCGGCGGTAAAACCTTTCCGCCAATAAAACTTGGACAGTGATCTGCTCTTCCACCTGGTCGGCATGAAATCTATTCCGATGTCGCAGCGCAGAATGAATAAGCGCACCCCAACTCCGTTCTTGGCTAAAGGGTAGGAGTAGCGTCGATGAAAACGACCATCCGATTGGCAAACCACTGACTCGCCTGGAGAATGTGGCACTGGACAAAGCCATCGGGAGTGGCTCGCCGGGACCTACGGCGGGAGGGCAATCCCGGGAAACCGGAGCCGTGAGTCTGTTGCTCAACCGTGCGTGGTGCTGGGGAAACTTCTTGGAACAAAGCTGTATCTAAGCCTGTCTTTCCAAGAACGCCGCCCTTCAGGGGCTCGGGTGTTTCAGCATGCTGCAATCGGCCCCAACCCTGATCTATGATTCTCAGTTGATCGTTGAAATGCGTGATAAGCTGGAAAGCTATCGGCCGCTACACCCCGGGTACTATTACTTGGCGGCAGCAAAAGCCCGGCCTATTTGAAAGCTGGCCTGGATGCCCTGGAAAAGATACTACCCGAATCAGAGCGGTTCCGATTCCCCGGTCTCGGTCATGCAGCCTCTTGGAATAAAGATATAGGCGGTCGGCCGGAACCGGTAGGGCAGGCGTTGCGGGGATTCTTTGCCTGACAGGGCGATTTAATGGGATCTGTCATTGCATTTCTCCAAATCGACCCGATTAGCCTCAGGATTTAAGATATAATCGCGCCGCTGTTCGGAGAGGTGCCAGAGCGGTTGAATGGGACGGTCTCGAAAACCGTTGTGGCCTTCGGGCCACCGTGGGTTCGAATCCCACCCTCTCCGCCATATTTTTTTACCATCGTGGGTGTCGAGTCTAGTCTAACTCTGGATTGGACTCGATTCTTCCTTATAACTCTGGACTCGCCCATCAGTTGTCGAATTCGAGTCTACCGTAACTCTGGACTCAAATAGCGAAAGCAGGATTTGCTTTCGCTATTTGAGTTTGTAAGCTGTTCAGTCTCGTCTAACTTCTCAAATCACCTGACGCCGATTCCGCCTTTGGAGCAGACTCCCCGAAAGTGCGGGCAAAGGCCCGCACTTGTCCGGTGTACGCGGTGTTAGCCCGTTTTTGACCTTGAGACTCATTCCTTTTCAATTACCAAATCAGAGATAAAAGATGATCCGCAAATACCTAATTTTGCAATTGTCTATATCAATTTTCGATTGCGTCAGTCAAAGCCGATATTAAATTAGAACAATAGAGGAATCAACCGCCAACTCTTCTTTCGATACTCCTCATATTCTTTCCCGAATATTGAAACAAGCATTTTTT
>Ga0182027_10003651_pt1 | contig 24224 bp, 17 predicted proteins | sample 712E1DmetaG_FD_121300 | JGI IMG/M metagenome (GOLD analysis project Ga0182027, IMG submission 121300) | Permafrost microbial communities from Stordalen Mire, Sweden - 712E1D metaG (Illumina Assembly) | ecosystem: Environmental > Terrestrial > Soil > Wetlands > Permafrost | place: Sweden... | reverse complement strand
CCTACTAAGATGCTGCCCCGAGCCTCTGCTCGTGGCCGCGCGCCCGTAGCTCAGTGGATAGAGCATCTGACTTCGGATCAGATGGTCGGGGGTTCGAATCCCTCCGGGCGCGCCACTTTCCCTCGTGAAACAGCCCGTTTGTTCGAGGCCGAGGGGCACCGAGCGGCATGTTCCGGCACGATTCGGCACGGAGATTGCTACATAGATTGCTACATAGATTGCTACATTGACCAGTGTCGAAATGGAGTCACGCGGGCCATTCCGCCCATGGATCTTGGCTTGATCGCACGCTCGACAGGAATTCAACTTCCTGGACGCCATACCCGCCACCCAGCGACTGCGGGCTAAGGGAGCGGACGCGTGGCGGACGCTGGTGGAGTCGCGCACCGCGTGGCTCGGGCAGTCGGTGCGAGAAGAGTCAAACCGACCGTAGCGACCTGAACGTCCCATTGGTGCTCTCGTGTGAGCTCGTCGGCTCTGGCCGGCAGTAGTTGCGCTGAACGATGGCGGGGTCGTGCTGGTCGGCGGCTGGAATGGCAGCGATGCAACCACCGGTGGAATACAGGTACTCCATCCATGATCGACCGAAGTCAGCCAATTGTTCGCCAGTCGGCATTGTTCGAGGGCTACTGCCGCCGCTAGACTCGTGGCAAAGGCGGAGCGCTCCGCGCCGTCCCGCTCACGAGCGCTTGTCCGACTGTAATGGAGGGCTGGGATAGTGCGACCGGGTGCGGCCGCCGGACCGGGTAACGCCTCAGGCTTGTGGCTGGAATGGGACCGCGCAGGAGTCCGTTCGCGCCTGCCGCTCCATCGGACGCTGACCATCGGACGAGAAGCCGGCTGTGACGTCCGCATCCCGGCGCAGACCTGTACTGATCATCGCCGCTCACCAGAGCACCGATACCACACTCGATACTCAGTCGTTCTTCGATTCGTTCCACGTGAGGTAGAGGGGCTCCAGTGAGAACCGACCCGGCATCCACTAGCGCAAGTGAAGGGCTTTCAGCGCGGCTGTTCGTCCTTGGACTGGCGCCGTTCATCGGCGGGTGGGTCTTGAGTCGATCCAGGCGCACCGCCGCGACCCTGCGCCTCGTCCCTTGCCCGGTACGCGCCGTCACGGGCTTGCCATGCCCGGCGTGTGGGGGTACGCGCACGTTCACCGCACTGGCCGAGGGCCGCTCGGCCTGGCGGAGTGGCAACGCACCCCTGGTCCTGTATGCCGCCGGACTGACTGTCGCCGGCGTCGTACTTCGCGTTGCGCCCAAGAGTCTCAGGAGAGAGATCGTGGCCGGCGTGGCCGGCGCGCTCGAGGAGATGCGGCGCCGTCCTGGTCCCACCATCGCGATCGCCTTGCTGGCGGCGCTGCCTCCGTGGATCGCCGCGCTCCGAATGGACGGCCGGAGCACCGATGTGCCGCGATGTTAGGCGCCTGTTGGCGCGGCGACATTGTCGCCGTCATGCGGGGCGGCTATCCTCAAATGACTGGTCCCACCACTCGCGGGGCAAAGTCGCGAGGGGTTCAGGACACGGACGCGTCCGTCATTTCCGGCCCCTGCGAAGGGCCGTTCTTCCGGGTGTTTTTGTCGAAATCGCCTGGCATAGTCGCGCCGTAGCCGAAGGGGCAAGAATTGGCAACTTACGGGACGCCAGCACAGCTCAAGGTTGCTGAGTCGGGGCAGGCTCACCCCTCGATGATGGTTCGTCCCGGCGAGTCGGTTCTCATCGGCCGGGACCCCACAGCGCAGGTCCGCATCGTTGACACGCGATCCAGCCGACGACACCTGATGGTCGAGCGGGAAGCCTCTGGTTGGCTGGTTCGAGATCTGGGGACCACCAATGGCAGCCGCGTCCTCGATGCCGGCGGGCAGGCGCGCGACTTGCGCGGCGACGCGGTCCGGATAACAAGTGGACAAGTAGTCATCGGCAACGCTGTCGTTACCCTCTATGGCGGCGACCAGCAACCTGCCGGCGCCTCCCAAACCTATGCTGCTCCCGCGCTTGGCTATTCGCGCCCAGCGCCAGCCCCGATGCCTCAGTTCGGTCCCGCGCAGATGGGATCGCCTGGCTCCGTCCAGTATTCGCCCCAGGGCAGCATGCCGCCCGAGCAGCGGCGGGCGCTACTCGCTCAGCAGATAGCCTCGATGGTGGCATCTCGTGGCGCGCGGGTCGAAAGCCAGAGTGACTTCCAGGCAGTTCTGGCTACCGGCCAGCCGGTCAACCATGTACTGCACGCGATCATCTTCTTCTGCACCTGTGGCATCTGGCTTTTGGTGTGGCTGATCCTTGCGCTCACCGGCGGAGTGAAGCGGCAGCTGGTCACGGTTGACGAGTTCGGCAACGTGAACGTCCAAGCCATCAGGACGTGATGAGTCGTTCCGCGTACACGCCTTGACTGAGCACTTCGATCCTCACGAACGAGCCCACGGAGCCGGTCTGTGGCTGAAATGGGAAACCGCGGGAGTGCGTACCCGACGACCGCTGGATCGCCAGTTGACCGTCGGTCGAGACGTCGGCTGCGACATCTGTTTGACCGAGCGGACCGTCTCGCGCCATCACGCCGTGGTTTCGATCGTGGGCGGCCGCGTCTCCATCGACGCATCGACGAGCACGAATGGAATCAAGCTTGCCGAGGGAAGCACGAACCGGGCCACACTGAACGTCGGCCAGTCCTTTCGAATCGGTAGTACTACCTTCACCGTTGTGGAGAGGCCCACGGCCCATGCGGAGCGCAAACCGTTCCAAGCGCCGATTGCGGCACCTGCGCCGGCGCAGATCCTGGGCCAGCCGCAGTTTGCGCCATCTCCTGTCCCGCCCGGGCTCCAGTTCGCGGCCTCACAACGCTATCGCGCCCCGTCTCGCAGCCGCGTCTGGTTCGGGGCCATGGGCGCGCTTGGCCTCGTCGTTGCGCTGACCCTCGGCGGCGCCGCCTGGTACATCAGCAATGCCGGCCAGTCTCCCGGGTCCGACTCTTCTGACGGCGTTGGCGTTGCTCCGACACTCGAGCAAGTCGACTCTAGTTGGGCCGCCGCCCCGGCGGTCACCGACGGGGTTAGCGTCAAGTACCCGCCGGAGTGGCACGCAGACCAGCCGACCGCCAGCCAGGTGGTTCTGCGACAGCCGGATTCTCCCGACGACAGGCCCGTCCCGAATATCACCTTTGCCTTCGATCCCGGCGTCGCGGTCACCCGGCCGGCCCAGATCGAGGGCATGAGTGCGCCCGAGCCGACAACCGTGGTCGGCCTCCAGGGCTGGGAGTATCACCAGGTCGGCTACGCCACGCCATCGACGGCCACATTCATCGACCTCCCGTATCACGGCGGTCGCCTCCAGATCACGGCGACTCGCGGACCGGCCGTCGATCTCGTTCCCCAGCTCAACGAGATCCTCAAGACGATGGAGGTCGCACCGTGATCGGGCGACCAGGATTCATCGGCTCAACGACAAGCCGGTTCCTTGCCGTCGCGGCTGCGGTCGCTGTCGGCGTTGCGATCCCCACCGCTCGCATTTCAGCCGCCGCTCCCGCGGATGTCCTCCTGCAGGTCCCCCTGATCGGACAACAATTCACCCCGGCCGACCCGGGCAACGACCACGGCGCGTATGACTGCCTGCCCGCGTCGCTGACGATGGCGATCTCAGCCTTGCAGTCGACCACGCTGTCGATTGGGTCGGGCGTGGGCAGCTACATATCGGTCAACGATGGGTCCAGCTTCGCCACGGGGGAGACGATCTTGGTGGAGTCCGAACACATGGTCGTCCATTCCATTTCGCCGCACGAGACGGTGGGCGCAGGATTCTCCCGGAGTCCGGATGGGACGTCCGACTTATACGTTTCCCGCGGCGCAGACGGGACGGCGGTCGTTGCGCATCCGGCGGGAGCGCTGGTCCAGAGACCAGCCGATTACGGCTCGGTGCGGCGGTTCATGCGGTCGGCTTCGACGGTTCCGGCGAACGCAGGCCTGAGCGATACCTACGGCGTGGTCGAGGCGTCGACGGACCATCTCTTCACAGCCGACAAGACATACCAGCCGACAACGGCCGACCAGTGGAAGAGCCTCGTCAAGAGCGAGCTCGGCCAGGGCCGGCCGCTCGTCCTCTATATCGCGAACGCCAGCCTTCTCAACGACTCGACCGGCCAGGCGCCACGCCCGTTCAACGAGGACTTCAACGGAGCTCATGCGGTGCTGCTGGTCGGCATGCAGGACGGCGGCAACTCGGTCGTGATCGACGATCCGTGGAACGCCCATCAAGCCAGCGACCCAATGGGAGCCGGGCGCCAGCTCCGCATGACCGACGATGCGTTTGCGGCCGTATGGGGTAGCACCAGATTTGGCCTGGGTGCAGCGTGGCTCTACATCGGCTTCCGCCCGTCCGGAAGCGGTGGTTCGCAACCCGTCTCGTCCGAGGCACCGGTCGTCAGTCAAGCGCCTGCGATCACGCAAGCGCCTGTGACCTCGCAGGCTCCGAAGCTGAGCCCGCCGTCGGCGCCTGGCAACCTGACCGCGCTGGACTTCTCCGTTGGGAATCTCCCGGAACACGGTGACCCGTGTATTGCGGAAGACCCTAGCTCCGACATTTGTTTGATGCTCAATTGGTCGCCGGCCAGCGGACAGATTGACGGCTACCGTATCTATGCGGGTCGATACGGCGGGTCGTGCGGCACAGACCCCACATGCACGCTTACGGACTGGTGTGTCGACGGAAATCGTAGCGGCGTCAAGCCCGAGGCCACGGCTCCTCCGGGCGCCACCTTCTACGATTTGCCTCTCACGGGAGAGTACGACCCGGTGTGCGTGGCCGTCTCCGCGTTCAACGCCGCGGGCGAGTCATCTTGGACTGTCGCGCAAGTCGACGATGGGTCTGGGCCCATGGAGCCGGTCGCTCCGTGAATGAGCGCTTCACGCTCCTGACCGAACTTGGCCATGGCGGCATGGGCGTCGTCTGGAAGGCCCGCGACGAAGAGACCGGGCAGATCGTCGCGCTGAAGCTCTTGCGTGATGCCTTCGCCGAGGATCCCGACTACGTGGTGCGCTTCGAGAGAGAGCTCGAGTTGGCCAAGAGGATACATTCGCGCCACGTGGTGCAGGTCCTCGGCTTCGGCGCTCGCGATGGCGTGCCATATCTGGCCCTCGAGTTCGTCGATGGTCCTTCACTGCGCGAGCGCCTTGGGACGCACGGCCCATACACCTGGCCTGACACCAGGGACCTGGTGTCCCAGATCGCTCAAGGACTCGCCGATGCCCACGCCGCGGGTGTCATCCACCGAGACTTGAAGCCGTCCAACGTTCTGATCGGACCCGACGGGATCGCTAAGCTCGCAGACTTCGGGATCGCCAAGGGAGTGGATCTGACACGGGTGACGGCTACCAGCGCGATGCTGGGCACCCCGGCCTACCTCGCGCCCGAAGGCCCGATGGACGGCCGATCCGACCTCTACAGCCTGGGTGTCGTTGCCTTTGAGCTGCTCTCCGGTGCGGCGCCATTTGCTGGCACGACCTACCAAGAGGTCATCATCCGCCACATCCGCGAGGCGCCTGATCTGAACAAGGTTCCGACAGACTCCAGGCCGATCGTCGGCTGGCTTCTCGCCAAGGATCCGGCCGCGCGACCGCAGCGCGCCAGTGACTTGCTTCCTGTCCTCTTCGGCGCGGCTTCGGCACCCAGGTCTACGGCGCCGGCGGCCCGCGCGGCCGCAGCGCCCGCGTCGGCCACGACGGCCATACCCGCGGCGCCTGTCGTGTCGGCGCGGGCCGGCGCTCCGATGGCTCCGCCTGTCAGCCCGCAGCCACCATCTCCGGCCCACCAAAGCGCTCCTGTCGTGACGAACCCGACTGAGATTCCACTGTTGGCAGCATTCAAAGGCTGGTGGGCGCAGGTCCAGACCAATACTCCACCGCCCGTTCCGCCAGGCTGGGGCATGCAGACGACTCCGCCGCCCGCGCTCGGAACCAGGTGGCCGTCGCATCCCGCAGGCGCTCCCGGCTGGCCATTGTCGATGGCGATGGTTCGGGACGGGCACACTGCGGCGATGCTGCCTGATGGCCGGGTTCTTCTCGTCGGCGGGGTGGCTGCTGGGTTCATCGCAGCCGCCGAGCAATTCAGCCCAAGAACCGCTTCATTCCAAACATCCGGATCCATGTCTGCAGCCCGTATCTACCACACCGCGACGGTCCTCTCGGACGGCCGCGTTCTGATCGTCGGCGGATACGACGGCAGGGTCGCTCTTGATTCGGCCGAGGCGTACGATCCTCGAGAGGGCTGTTTCATCCGGGCCGGATCGATGGCCGCGACCCGCGCGGGTCACTCGGCCGTCTTGTTGGCAGCCGGTCGCGTGCTGATTGCCGGCGGACGCGACGAGTCAGCCACGATCGCCTCGGCCGAGGTATTCGACCCTGCGAGCGGCAGGTTCTACCAGACCGGGTCGATGACGGGGCCGCGCGCCTATCACACTGCGACCGGCCTGTCCGACGGACGCGTGCTGGTGGCCGGAGGGTGCGGCGGCTCGTCGGCTCTTTCGACTGCGGAAATCTACGACCCGGCGAGCGGGACCTTCTCCCGAACTGGCTCGATGATGGTTGCGCGCGATAGCCACACTGCCACGCTGCTTCCGGACGGTCGTGTCCTGATCGTTGGGGGCGAAGCCGGCTTCGGGCAGGAAGCCGTCGGTTCAGCGGAGTTGTTCGACCCAAGGAGCGGCTCGTTCGGGCTGGCCGGCCAAATGGCCACCGGCCGCGTCCAACACACTGCAACGCTGCGCTCGGCCGGTCGGGTCGTCGTTGCCGGAGGCCGCAGCGGCTCGACGCGCCTGTCCTCAGTTGAGATGTACGACGCCAGGTCCGGGGTCTTCAGAGTCGCACGCTCGATGTCGACTCCTCGCGAGCGGCACACCGCCACCCTGCTGTTTGACGGCCGCATCCTGATGGCGGGTGGAATTGGCGGTCCTTCATCTTCGGCCTCTGCCGAGCTCTACACCAAATGACCGAGCGTTTTGCCCTCCTCTCGGAACTCGGCCTGGCGGCATGTGTGTCGTCTGGAAGGCCCGCGACGAAGAGACCGGGCAGATCGTCGCGCTCAAGCTGTCGCGCTGACAGCGCCTGCGCGTTCCATGGCAGACCGCGGGGCAGATCCGAGCCTCCAAGGACCTCCGCCGTTCGCGATGCACCCCGACTAAGGTTGGGAGTAGGGGGCCTGCGCGAGCACATTGCCTGCCGAGTCGAGCACGTAGATCGTGTATGACCTGGGGATGTAGAAAGCACAGATGTAGGCGTGGAAGGCCTGCGTGTCGACAAGCTGCCACGAACCGTCGGCCTGCTTCGTGAAGCCCCAATCTTGAACAGACTTGGTGTCGAAGACGCCGGCATGCGGATCCGTGCTCTCTTTGATAGTGATGCCCAGGTCAGTCGCCTGTACCGATGCCGGTAGGTCGATGATGACCGTATGCGTCTCGCCTGTGCACGTGAAGACGGACGGATCAATTGAAAGGCTGCCGGGCGAAGACGAGTGGCCTCCACCGGCAGCGGTCATCAGGACAGTGCCCGCGATCATGAGCCCGACCAGGCCAATCGCACCCAGGATCACGAGATTGCGCCCCGAATTCGCGCTCGCAGCGATCTGCGCGAGGCCGAATCCCTGGGAAGCTCCAGAGGGTTGGCCATAGCCCTGAGCGGGCCGCGCAGACGGTGGGTAGGACTGGGGTTGGCCATAGCCCTGGGCCGGTGGCGCATACGGTGGGTAAGCCTGGGGTTGGCCATAGCCATGAGCGGGTGGCGCTGAGGTTGGCTGGCCCGACATCGCATTGTCGGAGCCACAGACGACGCAGGACCTCGGCCCAGACGCGGGCATTGGCGCGCCGCAGCTTCTGCAGAAGGCCCCGCCCGATACAACTCCGGGCATGAGCGCGACCGCCGGCAACACAGCAACCGGCCGACGTGCCGGAGGTTGAACTGCCGTTGTCTCTATGACCCGGAAGGTGGTATCCCCGATCTTGAAGGGCTGGCCGCTGCTCAAAGTCGCGCGGTTGGTCCGCCCGTGATCGAGCGCTATCCCGTTCGTGCTGGTGGAGGCATCCACGTGGGGTCGGCCGGCCACGATGGACACAATCGCATGGCGGCGAGACACCGTCGTCTCAGTCAGGCAGACATCGGACGCCGCGTCGCGACCTATCGTGAGTGGCCGAGTGAGCGGCAGTCGTGAGCGCACTCCCGCCCTCTCCCATTCGAGCCAGAGACCCCCACCACTGGCCACGGGCATGTCCGGTCTCTCCATTCCCAGTCTCCGTCTGTACCCGGCAACATTCCATCGACATCAGGGGCGCCGCTCAACCCGTGCCGCGAGTCTAGATGGTCCATGAACGAGCGCGGTCGATCTGCGCAATTGGTGCCCAAATCTGTAGCTCGCATCGCGCGATGCCCTGTGCCCGCGGGCAAGCTCCAACCGACGCCCGAACCGGGCGATGTAGTCTGCGTCCTCCGCCTTAGATTCAGCGCATTTCCATCGGGCCGAGGAGTCTGTAGCCGGCGCCGCGAACGTTGTCGATGAGGCCGGCGGAATCGCCCATGCGGTCGCGCAGCCGCTGCACGAGCCGGTGGATCAGGTAATGCGGATAATCGGGCTCGCCCCAGATCGCTTTGGCCAGGGTGGCGTGATCGGCCACGTCGGGGAATCGACACGCGATCGTCTCCAGAGCCGCAGACTCGGACACGGAGAGCTGGGCGATCAGAGTGCCGTCCGGCGAATACAGCTCGCGGGTGGAGCGCCGGAACACGAGGGTCGGAGTCGTGCGGCTCAAAGGGAGCGTCGTGTCCTGAGCCGCAGACGCCGGCCGGAGCTCTACCACCGTCTGGCCGATGGAGAACGTCCCCGCCTCGACGAACGTGGCGCACTCCACGTCCCGGCCGTCCACGACGATGCGGTTCGTGCTCTGGCTGGCGTCGACGCGTACGCCGCGCCCCTCCAGCACCAGGGTGCAGTGCTCCCGGGATACGTAGGGATCGTTGATCACCACGTCCATGAGCTTGGACCTGCCGACGCGGAGGCTCCGGGTCAGTTCGACCCGTCGCACCTTGCCCGCTTCGTGCCATTCGACCAACCAGCCGCGGCTCGAGGCCTTTTCGCGACCAGAGACTTCCAATTCAATCCCTCTCCCCAGGAGGCGTCGGCCCTGTGTGCTCGGGCTGCCGTCCATCCCCGATGTGGGATTCTCTGGCTAGTATGCCGTGCCGCCGTTAGGAAGATGTGGGGTCCGCGGTATTGTCCACGCCGCCCGCCGTCTCTAGACTTCCGGATGAAGAGGGAGCGCGTCCCCGCCCCGTCATTGCCTAGGACAGCGACGCACGTGCCACTCGTTGCACACCAGGGATAGCCGCGGCCTGTTCGGGTCTTACTGCGCCGAAACCGCCCGGGAGAAGTAGCGAATGTCCGACGAGACCGTAATCATCCGCAAGACGCCACCATCGTTCGCGTATCTGTTCTGGCTCAACGGCGTGCGCCGCGGCGACCACGTGATGCTCCGAGCCGAGGGAACGACCCTCGGCCGTTCGGGTGCCGCTGAGGTGACGATGGACGACCCGACCGTATCGGACGAGCATGCCCGGATCCGGCTCGAAGGGGGGAGCTGGTACCTGTACGACCTGGCCTCGTCCAACGCCGTGCTCGTGGGCGGCGAGCCGGTCCACCGACATGCGCTCGCAGACAACGACCGACTCCGGATCGGCATGACCGATCTCGCCTTCCGTCTGGTTCGCTAGGAGCCCGCGATGCCTTTCACCAGCTGGGATCCAATCGTTCGAGCCTCCGTCTTTGGGGCCGTGTTCCTCCTGCCCCTGGTCGCCGTGCTGTGGCTCTGGTACGACTCCTCCGGTCGGTCCGACGCCGCCCGGTGGTACTGGCGGCTGATTCTCACAGCCCTTGTGCTTCTCACGACGCCCGCCGTCGCCCTTGGCGCTGCCAACCTGGACCAGAGCCAGCAGGACCTGATGAGGATCTTCGGCTGGCTGGCCGTGGCGAGCGGCGGCATATCGATCCTCGGCGTCCTCGCGTACGGGATCTGGGGACGGTCGACACAGGCCGACCTGGCCGAGGATGAGGACGCCGCCTACATGGGCGACTTCGCTGCTCCCGCCGAATCCACCGGGCCCGTGACCATCTCTTCATCTGATAGCCCCACCGTCGTGGCGCCTCCGGTAGTTCCTCCTGCGCCCAAGCCCACAGCCCAATCGGGCCCGGTTGGGGCGTACCTGTTCGTAAAGAGTGGAGCAGGCCAGGGTCATCAGTTCCCGGTCGGAAACCAGGTGACCATCGGGCGAGGGTCCGGGTGCGGTATCACGCTCGACGACGCCCGAGTCTCAACCGAGCATGCCCAGCTCAAACGAGAAGGCGGCTCGTATGTGTACCTCGACTTGAAGAGCACAAATGGATCGTTCCTCATCGTCGAGGGCCGCGAGGAGCGGCTCCGTTCCAGCCAGGCCCTCGTCGACGGCGACGAGGTCAGGCTCGGTGGAACGGTCTTGCAGTTCATCCGCGTCCAAGAAGGAGGGCGGCGATGAGCCGGCTGTGCCCAAGCTGCCACACCGATGTGGGGCCCTTTCCGCGCTGCCCGACCTGCGGATATGACATGACGTCGGCACCGGCGCAGGCCGGTCAGGGAGCGGACGCGACGACGGTCGGGCCCGCGTCCACCGATGCGGACTGGGCCAAAACGGTCATCGAGCCGGCTACGCCGCGACCCGACGCGGGACGGCGAGCGCGCTTCGACCGAGGCCGCGAGTTCTACGAATCAGTGGACGAAACGCACACCGAGACGGCGCTGCCGGGGGCAACCCCGGCCGGCGATCACACGGTTATCGAGAGGCAACACCAGGACATCCCCGACGACGCCACGATCATCAGCCGTCCAGGCCACCGCCGCGGCGTGGAAGGTCCACTGGCCTATCTCGTGGAGCGCTCGGGCGTCCGGGCGGGGAAGGTGCACCTCCTTCGCACCGAGACCGCCATCGGCCGCGGGCCCGACAACGACATCACCCTTGGCGACGACTCGGTCAGTCGGCGACACGCCAAGATCCGACTCGATGAAGGCACTTTTGTCTTCTGGGACCTTGCCAGTGTCAACTATTCGTTCCTGGTGGGGGCCGACGGCTCCCGGGCCAGGATCCTCGAGCCTCGGCGACTCGTCGACGGCGACAGGATCGACCTCGGCGACGCCCGGGTGACATTCCTCCTCGTCGATCCGGGAGAGACGAGCGATGCTTCGTAACGCCGTTGCCGCGGGGCGCACGGGTGCCCTGCTGAGCGTCGCCGCGCTGGCCTGGCTCGGTCTTGCCGCTCCGGCGGCGACCGTCTCTCCAGACGCCAGCGCGAGCCCGGTCGCGAGCGCCGGCCCGAGCGCGAGTCCCAGCGACGCGCCTGGGACCCTCGCCGTAACCCTCGTGGGCTCGGTCGATGACTCCGCCTATCCCACGGTGTCGGCCAGCCTCTCGATCGTCGATTCAGTCACCGGCAGGCCGGAGACCGCGCTCGACGCCGGCAACGTTTCGCCCAGCCCAGCCGCCAAGGTGACCGCGGTCAGCTCAGCCACGGCTTCGCTCCCCGCCGCCTATGTCGTCGTCCTCGACACGTCCGGGAGCATGGCCGACAACGCGGCCGACGGGCAGACCTACATGGCCCACGCCAAGACTCTGGCCAAGGCGTTCGTCGCCGGCGTCGGTCCTCAAGACCTCGTGAAGCTCGTCACGTTCGACGAGACGACAGTCGAGAAGACGGGCTGGCTGAGCAGCACCGATGCGACCCTTGGCACCGCGATCGATCAGGTCGACTCGGAAGCCCGAAAGACCTACGTTTCGGATGGACTCGTCCAGGCCGCAAAGATCGCAAACGGTCGACCCACCGGCTACGACCGTCGAGCGGTCGTCGTGATTACGGACGCCTCGCCCGCCGACAAGGACGCCAACCTCTCGTCCGCGACGATGCGCCAGCAGCTCGGTCCCCCGACCTTTGTGGTAGGTCTGTTGACACCCGCCGAGGTCGGTTCCGAACTCACGCAGCTGCTGTCCGACGTGGCGACCTACACCGGCGGTAGCTACGCATCAGCCGACTCGAACCAGGACGCGGCGGCGCTGTTCGGGCCCGTCTGGGTCAGCGCTCGCTCCACCTGGAAGATCACCTTCAGCACCGACATGACACCTGACGGGAACTCCCACCAGGAGATCCTGACCCTGACCGACGCGCAGCAGCGAACCGGCACCGCCACGGTGACCTACCGGTCCGGCGGACTGGCTCTTATCAGCCCGCTCAAGGTGCAGAACCTCTCGAGTGGCGACGACGTGACTGCGGACCGGACCGTCACGTTCAGCGTCGGCGGCACCAAGACCTGGAAGGACGCTCGCATCGACCTCTTCGTCGACTGCGACCCGACTCACTGCAGCCCGACCTTCAGCGCGGACAACGGCCCGCTGGCCTGGAAGATCGCGATTGCCTCGACGTCACAGGGGAACCACAACGCGGTCGTTCGACTGACTACGACCGACGATCAGGGCGCTCGCTACACGTCGCAGCAGGAGTTGACGTTCACACGGTCCGGGACCACCTGGAACGTGGCCGCTCCAATCCTGGTCGGCGGGATCGCCGTGCTGTTCATCGGCGCCTTCTTCATCGCGTCACGCAGGCGAGGCTCCAGGAGCCTCCGGCGGAGCGCGTCATGACCGCCGGCTTTCGACGGAACAATCTGCCCACGGTCGTCGCCCTGATCGCGGCCATCGCGATCTTCGTCGCGATGTTCTTGCCCTGGGTCCAGTTGGGCTACTCAAGCGCGTCATACGTTGACGTGATGTCGGGGAAGACGACCATCCGGGTCGGCTGGTTGACGGCTGGCTTGCTGGCATTCGGCGCTCTCGCCGCCGGCGTGGCGGCAGCCTCGCGTTTGCTGCGTCCCGCTCCGGGCCGTGGGTCTGGGCAGTTGGCCATAGTCGGGTTCGCGGCAGTGCTGGGTGGCTTCGGGCTGTGGTTCGTTCTCTGGAGTCAAGTAGATCAGGCTTACGGCTGGCTGGGAGTTCAGATGGGCACGGGCGAGGTCGCCGGCATCGCCGCGGCCGTGGTGGGTCTCATCGCCGCCATCGTCGATCTTCGATCGGAGCCGTCGCCGTGGCTGGCGCCGCCACAGGCCGGACAGTGGTCTGCTCCCGCAGGCGCGCCCCAGATACCGCCTCCGTGGCCGGGCTTCGGCGACACTCAACAGGTTCCCTTCGCTGGCCCCGGCCCGTCCGCCGCGGGCGTCGGGCATATCTCCTGGGTTGAAGGCGGGCAACCGGGGAAGTTGATGGCAAATGTCGGCGAGCAGATATCCGTGGGCCGAGATCCGGGCTCGCGAATCCGGCTGACCGACTCACGGGCCAGCCGCCAGCACGCGACGATCGCTTGGAGCGGCGCCGATTGGGTGGTCCGAGACGTGAACGCGACCAACCCGACGCGCGTGCTCGGTGCATCTGGATCGACCCAGGTCCTGACCGGTGAGATGCGCCTGGTCTCGGGGCAGCTGCTCATCGGCGAGGCTCTGCTCACGCTGTTCCCGGCAGGCTCTTGATCGACCGATGAAGCGCGAGAGGGGAATGGCGCACCGTCATGACTGAACGCTTCACCCTGATCGAGAAGGTCGGCCGCGGTGGCATGGGAGTGGTCTGGCGCGCCCGCGACGAAGAGACCGGGCAGATCGTCGCCCTAAAGCTGCTCCACTCCGCGTACTCCGACGATCCCGACTATGTGGCGCGGTTTGAGCGCGAGTTGGAGCTGGCGAGGCGGATCAAGTCGCCCAACGTCGTGGGCGTCGTCGGGTACGGGGTGCGTGAGGGAACACCATATCTGGCCCTCGAATACGTGGACGGCAAGTCGCTTCGCGAACTGCTGACAAAGCACGGTCCGTACAGCTGGGCCGAGACCAGGGCGCTGCTCACGCAGATCGCGCGTGGGCTTTCAGACGCCCACGCCGCGGGAGTGGTCCATCGCGACATCAAGCCGTCCAACATCCTGATCGGATCCGATGGCGTGGCCAAGATCGCCGACTTCGGCATCGCCCGAGGTCTCGATCTCACCCGCGTGACCGGCACATCTACGCTCCTCGGCACACCGGCCTATCTCCCGCCCGAGGGCCCGCAGGACGAGCGATCGGACCTGTACTCGCTGGGCATCGTCGCCTACGAATTACTCGCGGGCGTGCCGCCGTTTGAAGGCAAGACCTACGCCGAAGTGCTGATGGCCCACGTCCGGCTCGCGCCGAATCTCGAGAAGATCCCGGCCGAGGCACGGCCGACCGCGGGCTGGCTCCTAGCCAAGGAGCCGCGGGATCGGCCGCAGTCGGTGGCCGAACTCCTTGCGGCGCTGGCCGGCGAGCGCCGGGTGCCGGCAGCAATGGTCGCGGCGCCAGCGGTCGCAAGCGTTGGTCAGTCGCCTGTACGGGCGAGGGGTCGCGGCCGGGTCGTGGCCGCCGGGGTCGCGATATTGCTTCTGGCGGGGGCCGCCACAGCGGCCGCGGGCTCGTATCTGCTCCTGCCGCCGACGGCCCCAACGCCCACCTACGGCGACTTCGCGAGTCAAGCGCCCGCGATGCCCGTTGTTGGGGTCGTTTTTGGTAGCGCCTCGCTGACGCCGAGTTCGAGCCCGGCGCAGAGCCTCAGCCCAATGTCAGCTGCATCTTCCAGCCCGACGCCCACCGGTACGCCGGCCGCGACGCCTGCTCCGACCCCGACGCCCGTGCCAACGCCCGTCCCGACTCCTACCCCGACTCCTACCCCGACTCCTACGCCCACGCCGACTCCTACGCCTCCACCGCCTCCTACAACCGACTACATCCGCAATGTCGTGGCAACGACTGTTGGGCCAAACGAAGTAGACGTCGCATTCGATTGGGGTTACTCAGGCGATCATGGCGCCGCAACGCCCGGCAGCCAGTTCTGGGTGGCACCTGGGTACTGCAACCGGGCTCTGACCAGCGGGGATACGTTTCAAGGCGGGGCCCCATTCTCTGTTGGCACGGGTCATGCAGTAGTTGCCATGAAGGTGACGCCAACCCAGGCCGACCTTGATTGCACAAGCGTCGGGTTCTCTTTCATCCTCGATTCTCCGCCGGGATTCGGGCCGAGCGAAGGGGTTCGTTGGGATATCCCGACCCACTGGGCCATGACCGGATCGCCCTCTGCGGGGTCATCCTAACAACGATGAGAGAACAGATGGGCAGGATGTCAACCCTGGAACGACCCGTGGATACACCGCTGTGGGGTCGGGCGTCAGCCAATCCACGTTCGTCCAGATCGTCGCTGCCCTGATTGAAGTCCCCAAGTCCTAACGCTATGTCGCTGCCATCACCTCTACCCGCACGAAACGAGGCGCAACGCGATGAAACGCCCTAAGGAAGCCGAACGCCGAGCCGCTGCGAGTCCGGGGCCGATGCCCGTCGACGAAACGATGATCGACGTCAGCAGGCCTGGGGGCACGGGTTCGGTCGGGCAGCAGGCCGGTCGGTCTGTCCTCCAGGTGGCCGTGGCAACTGACGTCGGCCGCGTACGCCACAACAACGAGGACTACGTCCAGGCCGAGCGGATCGTGCACAACGGTCGGGCGTATTCGATGTGGGCGGTTGCCGACGGCGTCGGCGGCGGCCCACAGGGTGAGAAAGCAAGCCTCACCGCGGTCGAGACCATCGTCGACTACCTGGCCCACGAGGCGTGGACCGATCCGTCCGCCGCGCTGACCGACGCGTTCGCGCTCGCGAACCGCAACGTCTGGGAGATCACGGGCGAAGGCGCCGCGGCCTCGACCCTGGTCGCGGCGCTGGTCACGGAGCCGGAGGGCGTCGTCTGCATTGCCAACGTCGGGGATTCTCGGGCGTATGTCGTCACGGGGGGCGAGGCCCGGCAGATCACTCACGACCACTCGATCGTTGCGGCGCGCGTCGCCGCCGGGCAGATCACAGCCGCCGAGGCGCGGACCGCTGCCGATCGGAACGTCCTGACTCGAAGCGTCGGGTCCGAACGCGAAGTCTTGGTGGACGTCTTCGGCCCGCGGCAACTCCAGCCTAACGAGCGGCTGGTGCTGTGCACCGATGGCGTCCACGGCATGATCGACGACGCCGCGATCGGTCGACTCGGCGGCGGGCTGCCGATAGCCGAAAGCGCTGGTGCGCTCGTTGCGGCCGCGGTCGAGGCTGGCGGCAAGGACAACGCCACGGCCCTCGTCGGCGGGTACTCGGCCGGTGCCGCGATAGGCGTGCCAGTCGCGGCCGCCGCGGTCAAGGCCGGCCGGCGGCCGCCGGGCCAGGCGATCCTCGCTGCGCTGTTCGTGGCCGTTGGCCTGGCTCTCGCCGCGTTCCTCGCCATCGGTGCTCTGGACGCGTCGCCCGCGGCGTCTCCGTCGCCGTCATCGCTGCCGACCGGCTCGCCAATTCTGAGCCCGATCCCGGTAACCACCCCTTCCTTGACGCTCGAGCCAACGCCGACAGCCAAGCCGACTCCGACTCCTACAGCAAAGCCAACGCCGACACCCACACCTCGCGCCGTCGCCCCGACACCAACTCCGACACCGACGCCAACTCCGGCTCCGACGCCTACACCAACTCCGACACCGACGCCAACTCCGACGCCTACGGCTGCTCCGGCAATGTTCTCAAAGATCGTTGGAGTCACTCTCCCCACAGCTTCGGTGCCTGACGGCGTCTTCACCGTCGAATCGCTCCCGAGATCCTCCTGCTTACTAGCTCGCGCCAAGATGGGTGACGAGATTGAAGCGCCCGCGCCGTTGCATTTCATCTTCGGTGACAGCGGTACCACGACTGCGAATTGGGGATCCGGCTGGTCCATCAACGGCGTGTCCGTAAGCTTCACCGCCACCTGCACAGCGGACGGACCTGGCGGCGCTACGGTTCCGTCGGAACCGTTCAGCATCGTGTGGCTCACGACGCCATGACTGAGCGCTTCACGCTTATCTCCGAACTCGGCCGGGGCGGCATGGGTGTCGTCTGGAAGGCCCGCGACGAAGAGACGGGACAGACGGTCGCACTCAAACTGCTCCACCCTGTCTTCGCCGCGGATCCCGACTACGTCACCCGTTTCGAACGTGAGCTCGAGCTCGCCAAGCGGATCCATTCACGCAACGTGGTGCAGGTTCTCGGCTACGGCGTCAGGGATGGAACTCCCTATCTGGCGTTGGAATATGTGGACGGACCCTCGCTGCGGGAGTTGCTGGCGAGCCACGGTCCGTATGACTGGCCCACGGCGAAGGGGCTGCTGGCGCAGATCGCTCAGGGTCTCGCCGACGCCCACGCTGCAGGCGTCGTCCATCGCGATCTCAAGCCCTCCAACGTCCTCATCGGCTCCCACGGCGTGGCCAAGATTGCCGACTTCGGCATCGCCAAGGGCCTCGATCTCACCCGCGTCACAGGCACGAGCACTCTCCTCGGCACGCCGGCATATATGCCGCCCGAAGGTCCTGAGGACGAGCGCTCTGATCTCTACAGCCTCGGCGTCATCGCCTACGAGCTTCTGGTCGGTGCTCCTCCGTTCGAGGGTCGAACCTACCAGGCCGTCATCCTCGCGCACCTGCGTACCCAACCGGATCTAGAGAAGCTGCCTGCAGAAGCTCGACCGATCGTCGGCTGGCTGCTGGCCAAGGAGCCGGCGGAGCGGCCGCAGACTGCCGCCGAGTTGCTGCCCGTGCTCTTTGGAGCAGCCCAAGTGCCTGTGGCACCGGCGGCCGAAACGGCCGCCCTAGCGGTCCAGCCCGCACCGGCCCGGCCAGCGCCACCCGAATCGACGCTCGCGATGCAGCCGTCGCCAGCATCTATGTCCGCCGCGCCCAATCAGGGCCAGACCTTCGCGGCGCCCGCCCAGCCCGCGCCAGCCTGGCTCTCCGAGTCGCGACCCGCTGCCGCTCGCCGCCGTACTCCGATCTCGCTTTGGGTCGGGCTCGGGGCCGTGGGGCTGGTGGTCTGCCTCGTGGCCGTTGCCCTCGTCGGAGGTTTCATCGCAGGAGCATCAAGGTCATCCTTTGTGCCGGTCATCGCTGCCGACCAAGGAACGCCGGCCGCGACTGTTACGCCCACAGCGCCGCCGACCGCGTCCCCGACTCCAACGCCGACGCCAACGCCGGCGCCAAGGCCGACGCCAAAGCCGACGCCTGGGTTCGCCAAGACTGGGTCGATGGCTGTTACCCGCGCGGTGGGCGCCACCGCGACTCTGCTCTCAGACGGTCGGGTCCTTGTCGCGGGAGGCAACGACGGCAACTCCCATTCCTCTCTGGCTTCCGCCGAGTTGTATGACCCGAAGACTGGTACTTTCGCACCAACCGGGGCGATGACTACGGCTCGTAGCGAGGCGACGGCCACCTTGCTCCACGATGGCAGCGTGCTCGTTGCCGGGGGCGTGAAGGACTACGGACCCTCCGGCGGGCTTGCCTCGGCAGAGCTGTACGACCCAGCGTCCGGAAAGTTCACTCCGGCCGGTTCAATGTCCACCGCCCGTGAAGCTCATGCAGCAGCCCTGCTTTCAGACGGCCGCGTACTCATCGCAGGAGGCTCGGGCGACTCTTCCGCCGAACTCTATGACCCAAAGACGGGCAACTTCAGCCCAACCGGCTCAATGGTCACTGGACGGAGACACTTCACCGCGTCGTTGCTGTTGGACGGCCGGGTTCTCCTAGCGGGTGGTATCGGCGCCGACGGCAACAACACGGTCCTAGCGTCAGCGGAACTGTACGACCCTAACAGCGGAGGATTTACACAAACGGGCGCGATGGCATCAGCGCGGTTCGACCACACCGCGACGACACTTCGTGATGGCCGCGTGCTCATCGCCGGCGGTATGTCTAAAGATGGGTGGGTCCCCGGGCAGGGACTGCCTGTGGCTCCGCCCGCACTCCTTGTATACGACCCGATGACGGGCGCCTTCGCCCCGGCCGGCCCCATGGTCACGGCACGCACCTGGCATACCGCAACTCTGCTTGCGGATGGCCGCGTCCTAATAGCTGGAGGCGAGGATGCCTCGGAAGCGTTCCCAACCTCCGCCGAGCTTTTTGACCCGACGACTGGCGCCTGCAGTTCCGCCGGCTCGATGGGCACCGCGCGCGCCTGGCACGTCGCCGCTCTCCTTGCTGACGGCCGCGTCCTTTTAGTAGGCGGCGAGACCACTCAGCTCCTTTCTTCAGCTGACACCTATACCCCATGACTGAGCGCTTCACGCTCATCTCCGAACTCGGACGGGGCGGCATGGGTGTCGTCTGGAAGGCCCGCGACGAAGAGACGGGACAAATCGTCGCGCTCAAGCTGCTGCGCGAGACCTACGCGGAGGACCCGGACTACGTCGTCCGTTTCGAACGTGAGCTGGAGCTCGCCAAACGGATCCACTCGCACAACGTCGTGCAGGTCCTGGGATATGGAGTCCGCGATGGGATCCCGTATCTGGCCCTCGAGTATGTGGACGGGCCGTCGCTCCGCGAGCGACTCACGAGCCACGGTCCGTATGACTGGCCCACGGCGAAGGGACTGCTTGCGCAGATCACTCAGGGTCTCGCCGATGCTCATGCCGCTGGCGTCATCCACCGCGACCTCAAACCCTCGAACGTTCTGATCGGCTCCGACGGCGTAGCCAAGATCGCCGACTTCGGGATCGCCAAGGGAATCGATCTCACCCGAGTGACCGGCACCTCGACCCTCCTCGGCACTCCTGCCTACCTGCCGCCAGAAGGACCGGTCGACGAGCGTTCGGACTTGTACAGCCTGGGCGTCATCGCCTACGAGATCCTCACAGGTGTCGTGCCCTTCGAGGGTCGGACCTACCAGGAAGTCATCCTGCGCCATGTTCGCGAGGCACCGAATCTGGAGAGGCTGCCCAGAGAGGCGCGGAAGACTGTGGGCTGGCTGCTGGCCAAGGACCCGAAGAAGCGACCTCAGTCGGCCACCGAACTCGTCGCGGCGCTGTCCGGAATTCGGAAGATGCCCGTCGCCGCGTCAGTTGCGCCTCTCATCGCCGCGACCGAGCCAAGATCGATCATCCGTCCCGAGACCGATCGGCGAGAGCCCGCCTCCGTCATTCGCCCGGCACGCACCCGTCGCCGCCGCACGGCCCTGGTCGTCGCTGGGTTAGTGGCTCTCGTCCTGGTGTTGGCGTCGGGCGTGACCTTGCTTGCCGCCCTTCCGGCCGGGGCTCAGCCCGCGCCACCGATAGCAACCTCGGACGTGGCGGCTGGGTACGTCGCAGTCTCGGCCGGTCCGGTTGCCAGTGTGGGCTCGGTCGTCAGTCCGACGAGCCTTTCGTCGACTCCAAGAACAGCTCCCTTATCGACGGGCACACCCACACAAACACCGACGAGCACGCTCGCAACGATCCCAACCGCGAGACCCACTCCTCCGGGGACGACCGCACCCGTGGAGATCCCAACCGCGAGGCCTACTCCCACGCCGCAGCCCACGCCGCAGCCGACGCCGCAGCCCACGCCGCAGCCGACGCCAGTACCCACGCCGACGCCAGCACCCACGCCGACGCCAGTTCCCACGCCGGCCATGTTCGCGACAGTTGTGACGGAAGTACCCGCGTACCTTCCCGATGGTCCAGTGGGCAACGGGAAGTTCACGGTCACCTCACTCCCTGGCGCTTCATGCCTGTTGGCTGCTTGGATCCAGGCCACTAATGAGCGCCTCCCGGATTCGCCTTCATTCACGCTCGACGATTCGGGCACATTCGTCGAGTGGTGGGGGGCATCCACCTGGGGCACTACCAACCGGCATGACCCGCTGTTGGTCAGCGCAGTCTGCACGGCGCAGGCGCCCGACGGACGAATGACCACCTCTTCACACGTCTATTTCGACTTCTACTAAGAAGACCCCATGACTGAGCGCTTCACCCTCCTGACCGAACTCGGCCGCGGCGGCATGGGTGTCGTCTGGGAGGCCCGCGACGAAGAGACGGGGCAGATCGTTGCGCTCAAGCTGCTGCGCGAGACGTATGCGGAAGACCCCGACTACGTCGTCCGTTTCGAACGTGAGCTGGCGCTCGCCAAGCGGATCCACTCGCACAACGTCGTGCAGGTCCTGGGGTACGGCGTCCGCGATGGAATCCCGTATCTGGCCCTCGAGTATGTCGACGGGCCGTCGCTCCGCGAGCGGCTCGCGAGCCACGGCCCGTACTCGTGGCCTGAGGCGCGGGCAGTTCTGGCCCAGATCCTCCAGGGTCTTGTCGAAGCTCACGCCGCAGGCGTCATCCACCGTGATCTCAAGCCCTCCAACGTTCTCATCGGCTCAGACGGCGTGGCCAAGATCGCCGACTTCGGCATCGCCAAGGGCCTCGACCTCACTCGCGTCACAGGCACTTCGACGCTCCTCGGCACGCCGGCTTACCTGCCGCCCGAAGGTCCTGACGATCAACGGTCCGACTTGTACAGCCTTGGCACCATTGCCTACGAAATGCTCTCCGGGGCCCCGCCGTTCGAGGGTCGCACCTACCAGGAAGTAATCCTGCGCCACATTCGCGAGGCGCCCGACCTCACCAAGCTCGCGCCGGAGGCCCGTCCTGTAGTTGGATGGCTTCTGGCTAAGAACCCTGCCGATCGCCCCCAGAGCGCCGCCGAAGCAGCCCGCGCGATCGCCGCCTCGACGGTGCCGAAGTCTGCTGCGAAAGCGAGACGCGGCGAGTCGGATAGCCGGCGCGGCAAACCGGCCGCCACGACACCCGGGCCGGTACGGGTCCGCTCGCGAAGAAGCTCCGTTCTTCGAGCTGGCTGCTTCATTTCTTTCATGGGCGTCGTCGTGGTCGCAGCCATTGGGGGAACCTGGTTGGGTATGACGTTGACGGCACCGTCGGCTCCACCAGCCACGGGGCAGCTGGCGGCGCCGATGAGCGCGATGGCGACACCGACAGCTGATCTTCCGAGGCTTACGCCTACGGGCTCGATGACCATGGCGCGGCAAGGGCAGACTGCAACGCTCCTGCCCGACGGACGAGTGTTGATCGCCGGGGGCACCGACGGCGTGTCGATCACGGACAGCGCGGAACTCTACGATCCCGCGACCGGCGCCTTCAGCCAAACTGGCTCGATGACCGGGCCACGCGAAGGCCACACCGCCACCTTGCTCTCCAACGGTCGAGTCCTTATCGCCGGCGGGCTATTCGGAACTGGGCCAACCACGCCCGATGTGCTCGCCTCTGCCGAGCTCTACGACCCGGCCAGCGGGTCATTCACTGCCACTGGACGGATGACGGTCGCCCGTCTTGGTCATAGTGCGACGCTGCTCGCGGACGGGCGCGTTCTCCTCGACGGCGGCAGCAACAGTCTCGGGTCAGCCACGCGATCTGCCGAGATCTACGACCCAACCACGGGCGGCTTTACGCCCACGGGGTCGATGCTCACGGCGCGGCGAGATTCATCGGCGACCCTGCTGGGCAATGGCCAGGTCCTCGTTGCGGGAGGGACAAGCAACGAAGTACTGAGCGACGCGGAGCTGTACGACGTAGCGTCCGGCACATTCCACGCCACCGGGTCGATGGTCGTGCCCCGGGCACAGGCAACTGCGACTCTGCTTGTCGATGGCCGGGTCCTGATCAGCGGCGGCAGCAATGGCGTCACGAACCTCGCCTCCGCCGAGGTTTTCGACACGCGTTCGGGCTCGTTCAGCCTGACGGGAGCGATGACGGTAGCGCGGGCAGGACACGCAGCCGTGATGATGCAAGATGGCCGAGTCCTGATGGTCGGCGGCGATGGAGGAGCCGTGTCCTCCACGGAGGTGTACTACCCGGCCTCCGCCACTTTCAGACTGACCGGGTCCATGAGTGTGGACCGGGGCTCCGGCTTCTCCTCCGTTCAGCTGCTGAACGGCAGCGTACTCACCTCAGGTGGGGGCGTCGGCTCCGCGATCCTGGCTTCCGCCGAGCTGTACACGCCATGACCGAGCGCTTCACGCTCATCTCCGAACTCGGACGGGGCGGAATGGGTGTCGTCTGGAAGGCCCGCGACGAGGAGACGGGGCAGGTAGTCGCGCTCAAGCTGCTCCACCCGGTGTTCGCGGTCGACCCCGACTACGTCTCCCGCTTCGAGCGCGAGCTCGAACTAGCCAAACGGATCCACTCACGCAACGTGGTCCAGGTCCTCGGCTTCGGCGTCCGAGATGGTTCTCCCTACCTGGCTCTCGAATACGTCGACGGCCCGTCGTTGCGAGAGAGACTGGCGTCCCACAGGACCTACGGCTGGCCCGAAACGAAGGGACTCCTGAAGCAGATCGCCCAGGGCCTGGCCGACGCGCATGCCGCCGGCGTCATCCATCGCGACCTCAAGCCCTCGAACGTTCTCATCGGGTCCGACGGCGTCGCCAAGCTCGCCGACTTCGGTATCGCCAAGGGCATCGACCTGACCCGAGTGACCGGCACGTCAACGCTTCTCGGCACACCGGCGTATCTCGCCCCCGAAGGCCCGATCGATGAGCGCTCGGACCTCTACGGCCTCGGCATCATCGCCTACGAGCTGCTGAGCGGCGCCGCGCCCTTCGTCGGAACGACGTACCAGGAAGTCATCATTCGCCATATTCGCGAGGCTCCCGATCTCTCGAAGCTGCCTGCGAACGCTCGACCAATAGCCGGCTGGCTCCTGGCGAAGGACCCTAAGGACCGACCTCAATCGGCTACGGAGCTCCTCGCCGCGCTCGCCGGCCGGCACGTGGTCCCGGCGATTGCGGCGGCCGGACCCGCAATGGCGGCAGGCGTGCGGGCATCGAAGGCCGCGTCTGCGGCCGGTCGCAACGAGAAGGGCATCCGTGCCGATCGCGGGCCGGACGCTCGTCGGCGTCGTCGGGCCATGGTGGCCGGCCTGGGCGTCGCGGTCGTTCTGGTGTTCCTGTCGGCCGTAACCGTGCTGGCGTTCCTTCCATCGCTGGGATCGGCGGATATGGCGGTCGCATCGCCGCTGGCGTCAGCGTCCTCGGCAGTCCCGTCGTCGCCAGGTACCGGGGCGGAGCGAGTATCCGCAGCCCCGGCTACGCCTTCGGCCAGTCTTTCTGCCGGGCCCTCGACGTCTGCGGCCCGCTCTTCTGGGAGCCTTGCAACACCTGCGCCCACTCCTGCCCCGACTCCTACGCCAACGCCTACCGACCCTCCTGAGCCTTCGGTTACCCCGACCCCGACGCCCACGCCCACGCCGACACCCAGCCCAGCCCAGGCTACACCGCCTCCCGCGCCGGTTCAGCTATCACCGCCTGATGGCCAGAATTG
>Ga0182027_10003649_pt1 | contig 24227 bp, 13 predicted proteins | sample 712E1DmetaG_FD_121300 | JGI IMG/M metagenome (GOLD analysis project Ga0182027, IMG submission 121300) | Permafrost microbial communities from Stordalen Mire, Sweden - 712E1D metaG (Illumina Assembly) | ecosystem: Environmental > Terrestrial > Soil > Wetlands > Permafrost | place: Sweden... | reverse complement strand
TGGTCAAAAAGTAACACTTAAAAACACCACCAAAACAATCCACTCACCCCAAAAGAATCGCTCTCAACCGATCCTGGACGTTTCTCTACTTGACTCGATTTTGCTTGGTTTGGCGATTTTTTCGAAAGAGGGGGGTTTTTCAGCAGAATCGCAAACACGGTTTGACCCCTCGCACGCCCTTTTCGGAGATGTTCAGACCATATTTCATTTTTTTCCTTGCGGTTTAACTTACGATTTAAGATTTCTGACAATAATATTTCCCAGACATGATTCTCAAATGCTTGGGACGCTTAATTTGCCGTCCATCTTAACTATCAAAAGCCCCGCCGCTTGTCTGCAAAAAAATGTTATGCGCCGGCGGCGGCTCGGAATGGTAGGGCGAGGCTCCAGCCGAGCCGTCTTGGGCTGGGGAGGCTCTCCCGATGCCGGATCGGGATCGCTCTACCCTCCAAGTCGCTTCGCGTCCCCGGTAGGGCGGCGCTGCTGCGCCGCCCAAGAATTCAGGGCAGAGCAGCAACTCTGCCCTACCAGCCAGGTGGAGTATTCGCCGCCCGAGTTCAAGGATCGCGCCGGCCTGCCGGACACTCCGGCCCGGTGCCCCGCCCGCGACCTGCATTCCCTGCCCGCGCTATGCGCCCAAAGCGCCATCTGCCGCGACGACCTCCTATTCCAAGTGGAGGCCGGCGCTCCGAAACCCGCGTCCGCAATATGACATGGGTTTTCCCGGATATTTCATGCACCGCACGAAAAGCCCACAGTCCGGAGCGCCGACTTGCAGTCGGCTTGGGGATCCCGATGACACTGAAAGCCGAGTGCAACTCGGCGCTCCGAAACCCGCGCCCGCAATTTGACATGGGTTTACCCGGATATTCCATGCACCGCACGAAAAGCCCACAGTCCGGAGCGCCGACTTGCAGTCGGCTTGGGGATCCCGATGACACTGAAAGCCGAGTGCAACTCGGCGCTCCGAAACCCGCGTCCGCAATTTGACATGGGTTTTCCCGGATATTTCATGCACCGCACGAAAAGCCCACAGTCCGGAGCGCCGACTTGCAGTCGGCTTGGGGATCCCGATGACACTGAAAGCCGGGTGCAACTCGGCGCTCCGAAACCCGAAAGTGTGATAAATGCGGGTTAAATAACGGTGAGTCTTTAGCAAAATATGGTGAGACATAGACCATGAATTCCAAGAGACTTGCAAATTGCAAATGCGCGCATTGTTCCTTTGACAAAGGGGCTTCGGCGCCTGTGAATTAGTACAACATTCGGAATTTGGGATGGGCTCATACTTTCAGGCAGGTCGGTGCGAAGAAGCTGAGGTTGCAAAGCTGGGGGGAATGCTTGTATCTGGGAACGGCGGTTCCCGTGGCGCGTTATCTTCCAAAAGGTTCGATTCCACACCAAGATTTTTCGTGCAGCCACGTCCATCGCACCATCGCCAGTGTGCAGAACGACTCAGAAACCGGAATGGAAAATCCCCTGCCCATTGGCGCAGTGGTCGAACGAGGTGGCCCATCATAACCTCTAGCCTCTTGAAAGGTAATTGGCAGAATTCGGTAAATTTATGTCAAACCATGGAACACCGAACAAAACGTACAAAATGAATGCTCATTTGAGAAATGTTTATTCCCTTGGCATTAACAAGAGTCTCTTGCGAAATGCGATAATCTCTCTATTTGGTTTCCCCTTTCTGTTATGGATCGCACCGATAAATGCAGATGCTCAGGCGCCCTCATCGGTTTCAGGCAAATCATTTTTGATTGGTGTTACAGAAGGAAAGTATCCTTTAGCAAGCACAGGCTATTATCTTTTTTTGCCTTCTGGCAGCGGAGATACTTACCAAGTCGTCGGTATATACGATGTCGAGAATAGTTCTGGCACGTATTCTTATTCGAGTGCAGGCGCAAATGCAACGGCTTATATTGACGATATATATGGCGGCTCGCTTGAAACCATTATGAGTTTCAGCACCACCAACTCAGGAATCTACTACGAGACGAGTGCTGCGTACTCCGCGTATCAGTCTGGGAATTTCCAGATGTTTTCAGCTCAAGTTCCCAACTCAATAGCAGGCAAAAGAATGACATGCACTGTACAAAATGGTCTTTTACCTTTTGCAGATACTGGCACGTTCACTTTTAATGCTGCAGCTTCGGGGGAGATTTACACAGTGACAGGTGATGGGGTGAACACGGTCAATAGTTCAGGGAACTATTCGTATTCAGAAGTTAATGCCACATCAGGCGCAATTCAAATTAACGATTCGGTTGGTGGCGCGGCTACGGTCTACGTAGCGTTTTCCTCCCCCACTACAGGGAGATTTGCTATAAAGTCCCCTTCGAGAGGTGGTTACCAAATTGGGCAGTTCGTCGCTACAGACACAGGTGCGTTACAAGTGACTATCAGCCCTCAGTGGGCGAGCACTGCCGGCGCGCAATGGCAGGTCGACGGCGGAACATTCCAGACGAGTGGGGGGACCGTTTCTAATTTGCCGGTGGGCAACCATAATGTCACCTTCCGCACGATCAGCGGCTGGACGACGCCGTCCAATCAAACAGTCTCTGTCAGCGCCAATGCCTTGACGCAAACCAGCGGAAGCTACGTGCAGCAATTCGGGTCCTTGCAGGTCACGATAACTCCGGCGGGAGCGACGAACGCCGGAGCACAATGGCAGGTCGATGGCGGAGCATGGCTCAATAGTGGAGCGATCGCTACGAATCTGCAGTTGGGCAACCATACGGTAAATTTCGCGGCCATCAGCGGCTGGAGGACGCCTGCCAGTCAAACTGCGGCGGTCAGCGCCAATTCAACGCAGACAACCACCGGAAATTACGTCCAGGAATTCGGGTCTCTGAAGGTGAGCATCACCCCGGCCGGAGCAATTAACGCTGGGGCGAAATGGGGCGTGGATTCAGGAAATTTGCAGAGTAGTGGCGCCACTGTTACCGAGGTGCCGGTGGGCGATCATACCGTGATGTTCAGCACGATCAGCGGCTGGACGACGCCCTCCAATCAAACAGTTTCGGTCCTCAATAATTCCAGAACTACGGCGAGCGGCACCTACGTAGTTCAAACCGGGGCGCTGGAAGTGACCATTAACCCGGGATCAGCGATCAACGGTGGGGCGAAATGGCAGGTGGATGGCGGGAAGTGGCAGAATAGCGGCGCAACGGTTGCCAATCTGTCGCTGGGCAAGCATACGGTCAGCTTCAACACGATTAGCGGTTGGGTGACGCCCGCCAAACAAACTAACATTGTCAGCGCCAATTTTACCAATATGGCTGGCGGAACCTACGTGCCGCAAACCGGCGCGCTGGAAGTGACCATCAATCCAGCGGCTGCGATTACCGCCGGTGCGCAGTGGCAAGTGGATAGCGGGACGTTTAAGAATGGTGGGACGACGGTTTCCAATCTCTCCCTGACCAATCATACGTTGAGTTTCAACATTGTCAGCGGTTGGACGACGCCGAGCAATCAAACCGTCGCAATCAAAGCCAAGACGGTGGCGAAGGAAAAAGGAACCTACACTTTTACTGCTAAAGGAATTTACAACGGTCTTTTTGCGCAGGCAGAGACCAACGTGGTATCATCCGGGATGCTAAACAGTCTCACGGTGACTGCGTCCGGCACTTATAGCGGGAGGCTGTTGATCGGGGAGAGCACTAATGCCATAAGCGGCAGCTTCAATGTTTCCGGCCAGGCCAGCAATTATGTCAAGCGCCCAGCAAAACTTGGCGGGCCGCTGATATTGGAAATGACGCTGAACTGGACTGCTTCGCCCCCGGTTATTACCGGCACTGTTTCCGGCACCAATGGCGGCCCGTGGACGGCGAATCTGACGGCTGAGTTGGCCTCGAAGGCAACCAATTCGGCGGATTACACGATGTTGCTGCCGCCGTCCGGCACTCCCCCCGGATATGGCTACCTGCTCATTACCAATCATGCGGGCGCCGTCACCCTGAGCGGCGCCTTGGCGGATGGGACCCCGTTCATCCAGCGCGTTCCGCTGTCGGGCAATGGTGATCTGCCGGTTTATGGCAACCTCTACGGCGGCATGGGCCTGCTGATGGGTTGGCTCGGTTTGGAAAGCGGCGCGCCCGCCGGAAGCTTGGCGTGGATCAAAGCGGCATCCCATTCCAGCGCCCTTTATACAAACGGCTTCACCAACCTGGCCGTCGTGCAAGGCTCACGCTGGACCAATCCGCCGCCGCATACCGCCGCGATGGACCTTCCGTTCGGCCAACTCGAAATCTCCGGCGGAAGTCTGGTGTCAAATCTAACTTTCAACGTGGCGATGAGCAATAATAATACACTCCTGAAGTTGCCCGGAAGCCCCACGAATTCATTGACTGGCACGATTACCCCGAAAACGGGTTTGCTGACGGTCACGTTCGGCAATGGCGCAGGCAAGGCCACGACGAAGGGGACAGGAGCAGTGCTCCAGAATGCAACCAACGCCGGCGGTTTCTTCCTCGGCAAAACCAACGCGGGTTCAATTCTCCTGCAACCATAGTCGCCAGAACAACCCTTGCGCTCCAGACGAAGAGAAAAGACTTTACCACGGATGGCACGGATGACACGGATGAAGAAAAAGCAGAATTGCGAAAGCAGAAATGAGAAATTTGCTTATCCGTGTAATCCGTGTAATCCGTGGTTCATTTCGTTTGTGCCGTCGCCGCGCTGGGTTTCTGGCTCGTTCGGCCGCTCGCTGAGGCCGTCGGCGTGCGGTTGCCCGGTGCCGATCAATCGCCCAGCGCGGAGGGCGTGATGGCCCTCAATCCGAACCTGGCCGGCAAGATTATCCAGGGCGATGCCCAGCCGGCGAACCTCCCCGTTCTCCCCGGTCTCTGGCCCCAGTTCCGCGGGCCGAATCGCGACGGGATCAGCCCGGAAACCACGCCGCTGGCCCGCTTGCGGGAGGCCGCTTTGGAGTGCGCGCGCGCCAGCGCCGCTTTCATGGTAGGGCAGAGCTGCTGCTCTGCCATGAATTCTTGGGCGGCGCAGCAGCGCCGCCCTACCGGGGACGCGAAGAACTTTGTCCTGCACCCAAACCCGGCAAATCGGGGAAATTGAGTTTGCGGCTGCGCTCTGAGTTGTGTAGGCTGGACTTGGCTTATGCTGTATTTTGAACGTGGTTCTGTAGCCGACAGGCTGTCGTTGGACGACCTGCGCCGGGGTCTGTTCCAGGCCCTGGATCGCCTCGGCCCGCGCAAGCGGGTGCTGGCCATTCCGCCCGATTTCACCCGCTTCCATTCTCATGCCGGGCCGTTGACAAAACTCATTTACGATTACTACGGAGCGAGTTTGACCGACGTTTTGCCCGCGCTTGGCACGCACACGGCGATGTCTTCGGCGCAAATCGGCCAGATGTTCGCCGGTGTGCCCGAAAGCCTCTTCCGCATCCACAACTTTCGCACGGGCATCGCCACCGTCGGCGAAGTGCCGGCGAAGTTTGTACAAGAGGTGTCGGAGGGCGCGGTGGATTATCCGTGGCCGGCCCAACTGGCCAACCTTATCTGGACCGGCAAACACGATTTGATTTTGTCCGTCGGCCAGGTCGTTCCGCACGAAGTCGTCGGCATGGCCAATTACAACAAGAACATTTTCGTCGGCACGGGCGGCCAGGAGGGCATCAACAAAAGCCATTTCGTCGGCGCGGCCTACGGCATGGAAAGGATGATGGGACGCGCCGTCACCCCGGTGCGCCGCATCTTGAATTACGCCTCGGACCATTTCACAAAGCACCTGCCCATTGTCTATGTCCACACCGTCGTCGCGCGCGCCGAGGACGGCAAGCTGGCCGTGCGCGGGTTGTTTGTCAGTGATGACATTTCCGGTTTCGACAAGGCTGCGGAGCTGTCGCTCCGGGTCAATTTCGAGATGCTCGACGCGCCGCTGAAAAAAGTCGTTGTTTATCTGGACCCATCGGAATTCAAGAGCACCTGGCTCGGCAACAAGAGCATTTATCGCACGCGCATGGCGATGGCTGACGGCGGCGAATTGGTCGTGCTCGCCCCCGGGCTAAGGGAGTTCGGCGAGGACAAGGAAATTGACCGGCTCATCCGCAAATACGGCTATCGCGGCACACCCGCGACGCTGGCCGCGGTCAAGGCCAACGCCGAGTTGCGCGACAATTTAAGCGCGGCGGCGCATTTCATTCATGGTTCCTCGGAAGGCCGGTTCAACATCACTTATTGCCCTGGCCACCTCACGCGGCAGGAAATCGAAAGCGTCCATTTCAAGTTCGCCGACCTCAAGCAAATGACCCGGCGTTATGATCCGGCCAAGCTCAAGGACGGCTGGAACACGATGCCGGACGGAGAGAAGATCTTTTATATCTCGAACCCCGCCCTCGGATTGTGGGCTTATCGGGGACGATTTAAAGACTGACCAAACCAACCACAACCATCAAACACAAAGGATAATAAGGATGAATGTTCCGTTTCAGGTCAACTTGAAGGACCAGGTCGCGCTCGTCACGGGCGGCGGCGGAGTTTTGTGCAGCAGCATGGCGCGCGCTTTGGCGGCCTGCGGCGCGAAGGTTGCCGTGGCGGATTTGAAACCGGAAGCCGCGGAAACCGTGGCGGCGCAAATTCGCAAGGAAGGCGGCGTGGCCATCAGCATTGCCTGCAACGCGCTGGAACGCCCCAGCCTCGACGCGGCCAACGAAAAGGTGAAGAAGGAACTCGGCCCGGTGGACATTCTCATCAACGGCGCCGGCGGCAACCATCCCAAGGGCACCACCAGCCTGGAATACTTGCGCAAGGAGGACATCGCCAAGGCTACCAGGGACATCGTCACGTTTTACGATCTCGACCCGAAAGGCGTCGAATTCGTGTTCAATCTGAATTTCCTCGGCACGCTGCTGCCCACTCAGGCCTTCACCCGCGAGATGGCCGGCAAGGGCAAGGGCGCCGTCATCAATATTTCTTCGATGAACGCGTTCCGGCCGTTGACAAAAATCCCGGCCTACAGCGGCGCCAAGGCGGCGGTGAGCAACTTCACCCAATGGCTCGCCGTGCATTTCTCCAAGGTCGGCGTCCGCGTCAACGCCATCGCCCCCGGCTTCTTTCTCACCGATCAGAACCGCACGCTCCTGACCAAGCCGGACGGTTCGTTGACGCCGCGCGCCAACACCATCCTCGCCCACACGCCGATGGGCAGGTTTGGCGCGCCCGAGGACCTGATCGGCGCGCTGCTCTGGCTGGCTTCGGATGATGCCGCCGGTTTTGTGACCGGCGTAGTCATTCCGATAGATGGCGGTTTCGCCGCGTTCAGCGGGGTTTAGCCCGCATCCTTCCGCGCTTTTTTCAAATTAACAAAACAACTATATGGAACCACAAGCTGACATCGCACTCATCGGTCTGGCCGTCATGGGCCGGAATCTCATTCTCAACATGAACGACCACGGCTTCACCGTCGTGGCCTACAATCGCACCGTTTCGAAGGTGGACGATTTCCTCAATAACGAGGCCAAAGGCACGAAGGTGCTGGGCGCGCACTCCATCGAAGAAGTGGTCGCCCAGCTCAAGAAGCCGCGCCGCGTCATGATGCTCGTCAAAGCCGGCAAGGCTGTGGACGAATTCATCGAGCAGCTCATTCCCCACCTCGAAGCCGGCGACATCATTATTGACGGCGGCAATTCGCTGTTCGAGGACACTATCCGCCGGACCAAATACGTCGAGAGCAAGGGCCTGCTTTACATCGGCACCGGCGTCTCCGGCGGCGAGGAGGGAGCGCGCCGCGGACCGAGCATCATGCCCGGCGGCTCGCCCGCCGCGTGGCCGCACGTCAAACCGATTTTCCAAGCCATCTCCGCCAAGGTCGCCGACGGCACGCCCTGTTGCGACTGGGTGGGCGAAGGCGGCGCCGGCCATTACGTGAAGATGACCCACAACGGCATTGAATACGGCGACATGCAACTGACCTGCGAGGCCTACCACCTGTTGAAAGACGGTCTGGGCATGACGCCGGACGAAATGCACCTGGTTTTCGCGGACTGGAACAAGGGCGAACTGGATTCCTACCTCATTGAGATTACGCGCGACATCCTCGCGTTCAAAGACACCGATGGCCAGCCGCTGGTGGACAAGATTCTCGACACCGCCGGCCAGAAAGGCACGGGCAAGTGGACGGTCATTTCGTCGCAGGAAATGGGCATCCCGATCACGCTGATCGCGGAAGCGGTTTATTCGCGTTGCGTCTCGGCGATGAAAGACCAGCGCGTGGAAGCCTCGAAGGTTTTCACTCGCTCGAACACCGCCTTCGCCGGCGACCGCCGGCAATGGGTCAATGACATCCGAAAGGCCCTCTACGCCTCCAAGATCATCAGCTACACCCAGGGCTACATGCTCATGCGCGCCGCGGCGAAGAATTACGGCTGGAACCTCAACTACGGCGGCATCGCCCTTATGTGGCGCGGCGGCTGCATCATCCGCAGCGCCTTCCTCGGCGACATCAAATCCGCATTTGACAAGAATCCAAACCTGTCGAATTTGCTGCTCGATCCGTTCTTCAAGAAAGCGATCAAGGGTTGCGCGCGCAGTTGGCGCAAGGTCGTGGCGACGGCGGTCAAGAAGGGCATCCCGGTTCCGGCATTCAGCACCGCACTGGCGTTTTTCGACGGCATCCGCAGCGAACGCCTCCCGGCCAACCTGCTCCAGGCGCAACGCGACTATTTCGGCGCGCACACCTACGAGCGCGTGGACAAGCCGCGCGGCGAATTTTTCCACACCAACTGGACCGGCACCGGCGGCCGCGTCGCCAGCAGCACTTACACCGTGTAATCTATGAAATTCTGCGACAAGAACTTCCTGCTCTCCAACCCGGTGGCGGTCGCGCTCTACCACGGCACGGCGGCCGAGCAGCCGATCATTGATTACCATTGCCATCTTTCGCCGCGCGATTTGGCGGAGGACCGGCGCTTCAAGAACCTCCACGAACCGTGGCTGGAGGGCGACCATTACAAATGGCGCGCTATGCGGGCCGACGGCGTGCCGGAACGGCTCATCACCGGCAAGGACACCACGCCCCGCGAGAAGTTCCAGGCCTGGGCCGCCACCGTGCCCCACACGTTGCGCAACCCGCTTTTCCAGTGGACGCACCTGGAGTTGCGGCGCTATTTCGGCATCGAGACTTTGCTGGACGAAACCACCGCCGAGCCGGTGTGGTACGAGGCCAACCGCCTGCTGGCCCAGCCGGGCTATTCCGCGCGCGGCCTGGTCGAGCGGATGAAGGTGGAGATAATATGCACGACAGATGATCCCGCCGATTCCCTCGAATATCACCAGGCCATTGCCAAGTCGCGCTGGAAGGTCAAGGTCCTTCCCGCCTTCCGCCCGGACAATGCGCTGCGTGTCGGCCAGCCGGAGCGTTTCAAACCCTGGACGCAACGCCTCAGCCAGGCGGCCGGCGCGGGCGCGGACACGTTCAAGGGCTTTCTCAAAGCCATCGGCCAGCGGCACGCCTTCTTCCACGAGATGGGCGGGCGGCTGTCGGATCACGGCCTGAACCAGATGCCGGCGCTGGATTGCACGGAGCGGCAGGCCGCCGCCATTTTTTCAGCCGCGCTCAAGGGCAAGGCCGCGGGGGCCGAAGACGCGGAACGGTTTGCGACTTTCATGATGGAGTTCTTTGGCGCGCTCGACGCGGAGAAAGGCTGGACCAAACAGCTTCACCTCGGCGCTTACCGCGACCCGAACAGCCGCATGGCCGCGCTCCTGGGCGCCGACAGCGGCTGCGACACCATCGGCGATTTTCCGCAGGCCGCCGGGCTGGGCCGCTATCTGGACCGGTTGGCCAGCCGGAACCAACTGCCCAAAACTATTATTTACAACCTCAACCCGGCGGACAATCACCTGTTCGCGGCCATGCCGGGGAGTTTTCAGGATGGCACGGTCCCGGGCAAATTGCAGTACGGCTCCTCGTGGTGGTTTTTGGACCAGGAGGACGGCATCCGCGCGCAACTGAACGCGTTGTCAAACCTCGGATTGCTCAGCCGTTTTGTCGGGATGCTGACCGATTCGCGCTCGTTCCTCTCCTATCCGCGCCACGAGTATTTCCGCCGCATCCTGTGCGACCAACTGGGCGCCGATGTCGCGAGCGGCCGGCTGCCCGACCGCCGCGAATGGCTGACGAACCTGGTCGCCGACGTTTGTTACCGGAACGCGAAGAACTACTTCGGGTTCCCCGTCTGATCGCACCGCGAATGAATTCAAATCCTGGTAGGGCAGAGCTGCCGCTCTGCCCTGAATTCTTGGGCGGCGCAGCAGCACCGCCCTACCGCAGAAGGAAGTTCCTACAAATCCGTAATGGGTTGGTGGCGCGGCACGAGCGCCTTCATGATTCCCCACGCGATGAGGTAACTCAAGGCGCAGACAATGAACATGACGAGGTAGGCAGTTTGTGGATTATCCTTGTAGGCATCGGTCAGCCCGCCGGCGAGTTGCTGAACCACCACGCCGCCCAGGCCGCCCGCCATGGCGCCAATGCCCGTGACCGATCCGACGGTCTTTTTCGGGAACATGTCGGAAACGGTTGTGAAGAGGTTTGCGGACCAGGCCTGATGCGCCGCGGCGCCGATGCAAATCGTCGCGACGGCCAGCGTGGCGGCCCAATCCCCAAACCGGGCCTTGTCGCCAAAATACTGAGTCAATAAAACGGCCAGCGGCGCCAGGGCGATGAGGAACATCGCCAGCATCCGGGCCTTGTACACCGCCATGCCCTTCTTGATGAGCGTCATCGGGATGCTGCCGCCATAAACGCTGCCGATGATGGCGATTCCGTACACGATGAACGTCGGCATCATGACCTGCTGATGGCTCATGCCAAATTGCTTGGTCAAATAATCCGGCAGCCAGAAAAGATAGAACCACCAGATGCCGTCGGTGAGGAATTTCCCCCAGAAGAACGACCAGGTCTGCCGGTACCCAAGCAAGCCGGGGCTGCCTTCATTGCCGAACTTGTTGGACCCGGAGCCGCCTTTGACGAATCCCAAAACAACGAGCGAGATCACAGTTCCAATCACCGGCACGAGGTTGATCAGAACAAGCCAGCCGGTTTTTTCAACGTCATGCCATCGTTTTATTTGAAGAGCGATGGCGATCCAGGAAACGGCCAGCAGCCAGGCAATGCGGAAGGTCAGAACATAAGTATTGGCATTGGGAACGGCAAACAGGCTTTCCATAATCTGTTTGACACCGCCTCCCGGAACATAAAGATGCGCGCCGTGAACGGCAATCAGGCTGGTCATCAAATAGATAAACAGAGTCAAGATTCCGAGGAGAATCGTCGTTCCCCAAAAGGCGCCGCGCGGAATCCGGCCATTGACGGCAAAGAGCTTTCCGAAGACGCCCTTGCTCTGTTTTACATCCGTCGTGGAATCCTCCTTGTCGCTGTGGATATAATCAAATTCCGCCTTGGAAAGCCGCTGTTGCCGGGCGGGAATTTCATAAAGCCAGAACCAAAAAATCAGCCAGAGAAATCCCGCCGCGCCGGTGATGATGAAAGCCATTTTCCAGCCGCGCGCATCGCCGAAATAAACCAGGCACCAGGGAACAAGGAGCGCGGCCACCATCGCGCCGAAATTGGAACCGCTGTTGAAAATGCCCGTGGCCAGCGCGCGTTCGCGTTTGGGAAACCACTCCGCGACGGTCTTGATGGAAGCCGGGAAGTTCCCGCCTTCGCCGACGGCAAACGCGCTGCGGATCAGGATGTGCATCGTCACCAGCCGCCCCACGAACGCATTGGCGATGCCGAAGAGCGACCAGAAAATGAGCGAGAGCGCCAGCCCGATTTTTGTGCCGATCTTGTCAATGACCCAGCCGGCGATGATGGTCATTCCGGCGTAAAACGCGGTGAAGAAGGAGGTCAAATTCGCAAAGTCCGTGTTCGACCAGCCGAACCCGCCCTGGGCCGCCGGCGCGCAGAAGATCGGATCCTTGAGGTAGCTGATGACCTGTCTGTCAAGGTAATTGAAGGTCGTGGCGAAAAACAGCAGGCTGCAAATCACCCAGCGGTATTTGCTGGCGGAGGGCCGGTTTGACGTCGAGGAGTTCATTCGATGGAAAGACTTAACCAAAAGCCGCGCCGTCCCGCAAGGGAATTTCCTCACCCGAAATTTTGCGGAAGATTTGCGTTGTCACCAGCCTTGGCGTCCTTAAGCTATGCGCATGACACATTCTCTGACTCTTGGTAAATTCTCCCTCGGCATGGGCGACCGGTTTGCCCATCAGGCCAAAGCTCAACTGCAAGCCGTCATCTTGGCCGCAAACCACGGTGTGGAGGTCACACCCGTCTGGAACAAATCCAATCGCGAACACACCATCATCGGCTCCAAACCCGCCAGCGTGCGCGCGGCGGCGGAAAAGGCGGTGGCGCAACTGGGCTGGAAAAAACCGTGGCATGTGGACGCCGACCATATCCGGATGGAGACCGTGGACGCGTTTCTGGATTCGTCGGACTTTTTCACCATTGACGTCGCGGACTCCATCGGCCGGCCCGCGCCGGAAGCGGCGTTGCGCGCTTTTGTGGATCGTCATGCCGAACTGGGCGGCCGCCTCGAAATCCCCGGCATTGCGCGGACCTTTGATCTCAAGCCCGCGGAAGTCTCCCGCGTGGCCGGCAAATATCTTGCCGCGGTGCAGGATGCGGGGAAGATTTTCCGCCACATCGCCGGGGCCAAAGGCGCGGGACAATTCATCGCCGAAGTTTCCATGGACGAAACCGACACCGCGCAAACCCCGCCGGAACTGCTCATCATTCTGGCGGCGATGGCGGATGAAAAAATCGCGCTGCAAACCATCGCGCCCAAATTCACCGGCCGCTTTAACAAGGGCGTGGATTACGTCGGCGACCTCGGCCAGTTCGAGCGGGAATTTAGCGAAGACCTCGCCGTCATCGCCTTTGCGGTGAAGAAGTACGGCCTGCCGCAAAACCTGAAATTGAGCGTCCATTCCGGCAGCGACAAATTCTCCATCTACCGGCCGATCCGCCGCTCGCTGGCCAAATTCAACGCCGGCCTCCACCTCAAGACCGCCGGCACGAGCTGGCTGGAAGAATTGATCGGCCTGGCCGAGGCCGGCGGCGACGGACTGTCGCTCGCCAAGGAGATCTACGCGCAGGCGCTCGATCACCGCGCCGAATTGTGCGCGCCTTACGCCACTGTCATTGATATTGACCCCGCCAAATTGCCGTCCGCGGAACAGGTTGCGCGCTGGACCTCCGGCCAGTACGCCGCGGCGCTCCGGCACGATCCGAAGTGCCCGGAATTCAACCCGCATTTCCGCCAATTGCTGCATGTGGGCTTCAAGATCGCCGCCAAACAAGGCCCGCGTTACCTGAATATGCTTGACGCCTGCGCCGAAACCGTCGCCCGCAACGTCACCGGGAATCTGTACCAGCGCCACCTCAAACCCCTGCTGCTGGATTGACTTTTCATTTGGGTTGCGCGACCGCCGAGACGTCCAGGCAGACCAGGCGCTTGAGGTCGCGCGCCAGCAGGCGGCCCCCGGCCAGCGCCATCGGCCCCCACGCCTCGCCGCCTTTGAGCACTTGCGCCTGGGACAGCAGTTTGTACTGCGTGGAGGAGTCCTCCATCAAACTGAGTTTGCCATCCTCGTTCATCACAAAGAAGAGGCCGTCCGCCAGCAGGAAGGGAGCCCTTCCAAAGGTATCCACCGCCGGGCTGGCCCACGCCACTTTGCCGTCCAGACCCAGGCAAACGAACTGCCCGTTGGGCCGCGTGCCGAAGATGCGGCCGTCGTGGAAAATGGGCGTCTGCTGGGTCGCCCCGAACTCATCCGCGCCGAGCTTCCAAACCATTTCCGGCACGAGCTTGCCGTCCTGATCGCGCAGTTGAAGGAGCATACTGCCGGCACCGTAGCCGCCGGACAGGAAAATCTTCCCGCCCTCCAGCGCGACCGGCGACGGCACGTTGGCAATGCTGATCTTCCACGAATTGGTTTCCCACAACAGCGCGCCGTTCGTGGCGGAAATGCCGGCTACGCCGCCGCTGCCGCAATAGACGTAGAACTTCCGCCCTCCGAATTCCATCGGCATCACGGACGAATGAGTCATCTTCCAGTCATGCGGATTGGGCGCGCGCCAGATCGTTTTTCCGGTCGCCAACTCCACGGCGGCGAGCAGGGCATCGTGGCCGCCGGGCGCCAGAATGAGCGATTCCCCGTCTATCAGCGGGCACTGGCCGGCGTACCACGGCGGAACGGTCGCTCCATAATCGGAGACCAGATTCATGGCCCATCGCAATTCGCCCGTCGCCGCGTCCAGGCAAAGGACATGGCATTTGGGGTCCATCGCGACGACGAATTGGCCCGCGAGCGCCGGCACGGTGCGGGTCATCCCGTGGTTGCGCTTGACAGACAGCGTGTAGGCGTAACGCCAAATTTCCCGGCCGTCGGCCAGCGAGAGACAGCGCAGCGCGTTCTGCTTCTTGTCGTAGTCATAATCCATGAGATAAACGCGCCCCTCGCGAACCACGGCGCCCGCGTAACCCTCCCCGCAATCCACGCCCCACAAGACGCGCGGCCCGGCGGCCTCCCACGAGCGGGCCAGCGGCGTGGTTTCCGGACTGATCCCGTCGCGATTCGGCCCGCGGAACTGGGGCCAGAGACCGGGGAGAACGGGCAGATTCGCCGGCTGGGCATCGCCCTGGATGACCTTGCCGGCCAGGACGGGATTGAGAGCCGCCGCGCCCTCGGCGCCGGGCGGTTGATCGGCGCCGGGCAGGCGCGCGCCGACGGCCTCGGCGAGCGGGCGGGCGAGCCAGAACCCCAGCGCAGCGAAGGCACACACCGCCGCCGCCACCGGCAAAGCCAAAACAAATCGAGTTCTTTCGAATTTCATCGCGGCACACATACTACTCTAATTTCCATCCCGAGTGGGAAACAATTTCAAACCATTCTCAACCGCGAATCAAATTGCCCTTCATCCGCCCGCCCAATCGCAACCAAAGGAAATGAACCACGGATTTCAAGGATTTCACGAATTCAGACTTCGCAGGTAGGGATCCCGATTCGGAATCGGGAAGCCGTCCGGCCCCCGGACGCCTCGGCGAGGCGTCCTTACCTAAAGCGAGGCGTCCCTGCCTAAATAGTGACAAATGGTCCCGCTCACTGTGTCCAATTCCGCATTGGGCTTACCGTTAGCCAGAGTGTGAAATATGCAGGTTAGGCGGAACGGGCCTGTTGGAGAATGATGTCGGCAATTTCCTCATTTGCGGAAAGACTCGGCGCCAAGGTGCTGCGAAGCCGCAGCAGCAGTGCTTCCAGTTCCTGTATTGGGGCGTCAAATACGGTTTCCAAGGCCAGGGGTGAGACATCGCCGAAATCCTTGCAGAAACTGTGCGGGCCCGAGCCGGGGAACAAGCGCAGGAGAACGGCGATGGTTTCAATCCACAGTTTCAGGTGGATCTTCGAGCGGGCCTGGGCGGGAGATTCATTGGACTCGGTGAGTGAGTGGGGACTGACCAAGTCGAGCAATCTGGCGTCCTTTTCGAGCAGCGACCAGAGTCCCGCGGCCGGGTCCTGTTCGCTCGTTTGTTGTTTGCCAACGAGCCGGGCCAAACTGAGCGTTTCATCCAGAATGACGGGCAGGTTGGAGCTGGAGTTGGCGAGCAAAACACGCACGGCGATGACCCCAAGGGAGAACAGGTCGCAAGGGGAGCTGAGAAGGGGCCAAATCTCGTAGGGGGATCTTGGAAAGACCGTGCCGACCACGCGTTTGAGGGAGGCCACCGTGGGATCGCCAAGCTTTGCTGCGACGGTTCGGAAGCGGGTTTCGCGGCTTCTGTTCGCTCCCGCCTCGGGCGGGTAAATGTGGGCGAAAAATTCCACACGCTCGTCGCCCAATGGCAGTTTGAACCAAAGCAAGTCATGAGAGTCCGCCGCCAGATAATCTTCGGCCACGAGCCTGCCGTCGAGGGAGACGCCCTCCATTTCGGAGGTGACATTGCGAATGAAGACGCTGCCGATGCCGCTGGAATGGGCGGCCAAACCCTCCGGGAGGAACGGGGAAGGCTCCACGCGCCCCAAGTGAATGAAGTAGCGCTGTTCGGTGGACTTGATCTTGAGAGGATAGGCCTGGCCTGGTTTGACCAGGAGGGCCTTGGCCACCCAGAATGCCGGGAAGGAGTCGCTTGCTTCGGGCAGCGAGACGCGGAAGTTGGCGGGGAAAAGGTTCAGCATGGGAAGCTGTTGCGCCTTGACGCAGGCCCGGACTTCCGTAAAGAGGTCTCTTAGGATGGAAAGCTTGAGAAAGAAGATTTCGTTGAAGCGATCCGACGGGCTGCCGCTGCCGTGGAGAAGGAAAGGCAGCCCTTGCGGGCGGGCTGACCATGATTCCAGGGCGGCATAGATGGTCTTGGGAAACAGCCGGGGCGTCCAGGCGCCATAGCGGCCGCCTGACCAGGGGCGCCCCTCCAGGATTTGCAGATAATCCTCAAGCTCCAGCGGGTGGAACCGGGTGACCCGGAGCAAGCCGGCGCGCGGATTAAAAACCGTGGCGCCGCCGGCAGCGGAAGAGAGGCGTTCAATGCCCTGCACATGGGAATTGGAGGGGGCCTTTTCCGTGGTGGCCAAGAAGGTTTTGGGCGCGGCCGTATTCGGATCGAACAGGTAACGGAATGGGGAAGTCGAGTACGGCGGCAGGCCGTGGGATGCCAGCAGCGAGTCGTCTTTGCAGATGCACCACGGGGCCGGTTCCGTGACAGCAAAAAGCGTTTGGGCATTGCCGGGGCGGGGCCGGATCAGCAACGGACTGGGATTGCGATCCTCCATGCCGGTTGCCAGGACCTCCTGGGAAAGGAGGGTTTGGAAGAGGGCCTGCTCGGAAGTCCAACGCTCATCCAGGAAGTAATTGGAGAGTTGATCACGGCTGCCGGCCAGTTCCCACTCCGTGATGTCCAGGGTCTGAACCCAGATTTCCACCCACTGAAGAATGCGCCCGGCATGATCGCAGAGCGCTCCCAAGTAGACATTGGCGCCGGGCAGGCTGCGCAGGAGCGCGAAGGCGCCGCAAACGGGGTCCGGTTCGTCGCGCACCAGGACACAAATGGCCAGCGGGGAGGCCGGGCCTGCGGAATGAATGGGGGCCAGGGCGAAACCCGATTGGGTTTGAAGGTCTTTCGATTGTGGTTGATTGCCCATCAAGCAGTTCTTTTAGGGCAAAAGCGGGCGCGTGGCAAAGCAATTCGACGGGCAATTTAGGAGGCCCCATCCCGGCAAATCGTCCGCCTGCGGGGACAGGAGGGGGAAATCCGTGATTGCTTTGGCTTGACGCCGCCGCCGGCATGACTTAGAAGGGACATTATGTGACCGACATAAGACAACTAAAATCATATATGAAATCAGTGAATTCGAAGTCCCGGACGTGTTTTGTTCTGCTGGCGGCGCTGTCGCTGATCTCCGCAGGATGCCATACTGCGCCCCCTCCGCCCGCGGCGTGGAATCTTCGCGTGACAAAGGTGACGGAGGCCTCGATTGATGTGGACATTGTCGGGGTGCAAGCCAGCGACAAAGGACAGTTGGAGAACATGAAGCCGGACGACTGGTGGGCGTCGCCGCCCAACGACCTGACCCGAAAAGGGTACAAGGATATGATGCTGACCACGAATTTCCAGGGGGGCAAAACATGGGTTGTGAACAAGGAGGATCCGATCTGGAGCAAATGGTTTGGCCTCGGGGTCAAGGAAATCATGGTGATCGCCAACCTGCCCCGGGTGCATGACAACACAACCACCGATCCGCGCCGCAAGTTCCTGAATTTGACCAAGGGGGATTGGAAAGGCGCCACAAACCAGACGATTGAGATTAGCGCGCAGGACGACCGAGTGCGAGTGATTACCGCGCCGACAGGGAAGTGACCCTTGCGCGCGCGCTTCCGCTCCCCTTCGACGGCCGGCGGCCTGTGGTGTCCCGTGGCGACGGCACAAAACCGAGCAACCATGGACCCGGTTGTCCAAGTGCTACATGCCAACATTTAATGATTATGAGACGATTGGGGAGCCAATCGAAAGCCGTGAAGAGAGCGCTTACTTCACCCAGGTTTGGCAGGCCGGGAGAATCCACGCCACGGACGGCCGCCTGTATGCGGTGAAATGCTATGTCCCGCGGCAGCCGCGCCGCGCGGAAGGGGCGCCAAAGGAGGCCCTGGAGGGGCATCGAACCCTGGAATTCCTCGAAGGTGTCAAACAAATTAAAAAGGCCGGCGAGGGCCGGAAGTGTCTGACCCCGATCCACGATTTCGGATTGACGCCATCGGGCGACGGGGCGTGGTATGTGACCGATTTTTACGGCGATGCGGCCCCGGTTCTTCCACGAACGCTCCGGTCGTTTATTACGCGGGGGGGAAGCGTGGATGACGCGGCGTTGCGGCATGCCATTCACAGCGTTGTGCTGGGATGCCTGTCGTTGAAACGGTCCCGCGGTTTTTCGCACGGCAACCTCAAGACCACCAACCTATTTCGCGCCGGCAAGCCGCGTTCGCTGCGCAAGACCCCGCTGCTTCTGGGCGACCCGTATCCGATGGCGCCGCTTCTGCTGGCCCGGCTGAATCCGCAGGACAAACTGGAGGTAGGCGAACTGCTCAGGGACACCATGGAGGCGCACGACCTGCGCGCCATCGGCGAATTGATTCTGCAATTGGTGGAAGTGCGGCTGTTGACGCGCGAGGGCGACTATGACTACCCGGTGAATCCTTCGCCGGCCTGGAACCGGCTCGGCAAGGACGCCGAGCGTTGGCGGGAGCTTTGCAACCGGCTGCTGGATCCGAACCTGACGCTGGAGCGGATGAATTTGGAGTTGCTTGAGAAGGAGCTTCGTCCGGGGCTGCTCTCGAGTTACGGCTGGTGGGCCGCCGGCGCGGCCGTCCTGCTCTGTTTGGCGGTGGGCATAATTGTTTGGAGAAATATGGGTGTCCCGCCCCCGCCAGTTCTCCCGCCCCCACCGAATTACACGGTCACCGCGAGCGCTGGAATGAACGGGAGCATCAGTCCGAACGGGCTGCAAACTGTCGTCAATGGCAAGAGCATCAAATTCACCGCCACGCCTGCCAGCGACAGCTATCTGGTTGACGAATGGAAGGTGAACAGCGTCACCGCCCAAACCAATGGCAGAACCTTCACACTGAGCCAATTCACGGAGTCCAATTTCGTGGAGGTGACCTTCAAGCCAGCGCCGGCGCAAAATTACACGGTCACCGCGAGCCACGGGGCGAATGGGAGGATCACTCCGGACGGCAAACAGCAAGTCGTCAAGGGCGGAAGTCGTACATTCGCCGCAACGCCTGACAGCGGTTATGAGGTCTACCAATGGCTGGTGAACAGCAATGTCGTGCCACCTTCTGACACCAGCTACACCCTGAGCAACATCACGAGCGACACTTCCATCCAAGTGACGTTCAAGGCCGCGACGGGTTCCCTGCAAGTTACCATCAGTCCAGCGGGAGCCATCAAGACGGGGGTAAAATGGCAGGCGGATATCAACGGGCAATGGCAATCCAGCGGCGCAACGGTTTCCAATCTTTCGGTGGGCAACCACACGGTCGGCTATAGCACAGTAAGCGGCTGGACATCGCCCTCCAATCAAACCGTTTCCATCAGCGCCAATACGACAAATCAGCTTACCGGAATCTACGTGCAGCAAGTCGCGTCATTGCAAGTGTTCATCACTCCTGCAGGAGCACTTTCGGCGGGGGTACAATGGCAGGTGGATAGCAACGGCCAATGGCAAACCAGCGGCGCGACGCTCAACAATCTGCCGTTGGGCAGCCACACGGTCGGCTTCTCCACGATCAGCGGCTATACCAAGCCCTCCGATCAAATCATTTCCATCAGTGTAAATGAGATAACTCAGGTTACCGGCGCCTACACGCAGCAAGTCGGTTCGTTGCAAGTGACCCTCGGACCGCCGGCGGCGATTACGGCGGGCGCGAAATGGCAGCTGGATGGCAACGGCCAATGGCAAACCAACGGCGCGACGGTCACAAATCTGTCATTGGGCAACCATGCGGTGAGCTTCAGCACAATCAGCGGCTGGATAACGCCCTCCAATCAAACCGTTCCCATCGGCTTCAATTCTACCTCGAAAGCCGGCGGAACCTACGCGCAGCAATTCGGATCCTTGCAAGTGACCATAGGGCCTGAGACGGCAGTCCGTGCCGGAGCGCGATGGCAAGTCGAGGACGGATCATGGCGGGCGAGCGGAATGACGGCCTCCAATCTCTCTATGGGCAGTCATACGGTGCGATTCCAGGAGGTAAGCGGCTGGACGACACCGTCCAATCAGACAATTTTGGTCGGTGCAAACCTCATGGCCACAACCAATGCTCTCTACCTGCCGAGCGTTAGCAGCAATCCGCCGCCCATGACCACTCTCCCGCCGCCGACCAGTCCGGCGATGGATGGGCAGCACCCACCAACCAACTTCTCCGGCGTCTTTGGCACGAACATCCCGAACTTTGATTTTGTCTGGGTGGGTGGCATCGGGGCAAGCGGTGGCGGCGCGTGGGTGGCCGTCAACGAACTTTCCTGGGAGCAATACAAAGCCCTGGGGGGACCAGAGAAGATGCCGCCAGGCGCCACAAGGAATAAGCCGGCGTATTGGTACGACAAAGTTGGATTCACTAAGGCCATGGATTTTGTTGATTTGCTCAACAGGAACATTCCCGGCAAGAACGTCGAATTTCGGTTGCCGGGCCTCGAGGAATATAAAGCCCTTGCCGGCGTGCCGGACTTCGCGAGCGTCTCCATTTCCAACCTGGTGTCGGCAAACAACAGCGGCGGAGAGAACTTTGAGAGAACCGTATTGCCCAGAGAAATCACCAGCGTCGCAACAACGAACAAGGCTGGACTGCGCAACGTGACCGGCAATGTTCGGGAATGGACTACGAATGGAGTTCCTTTTGGCCACGCCTACCCTTGGGGCCGAACCTATGACCACAGCATGACAAATGTTCCAGGGGAAGGCGAGCAAATCGGCCTGCGCCTCATCGGCGAACCCATCAAAAAAGGATCAAACTGATTGTGGCGGCGGCCGGAGCCGCCGAAAAGGCCGCCATCCGCATGGGCTTTGACTCTTGCCCGCTTTGGAAAACTGTCACTATTCAGGTAGGGACAGCGCGCCGCGCTGTCCGCGCCGCGTCCAGCGGCGCAATGGATCGCCCGCCCCGGACGCCTCGGCGAGGCGTCCCTACCTGAATAGTTACGGAAAACCATGCGGCTGGGGGACCATCAAAATAGTCATAAAAAGGCGAAAAAGCCGCTTGACTGACAAGAAGCGTTGGGATTACAAAGGCCGCTGATAGTCACCAGACGTATTTGCGACCAAATATGAAAACATCCAGTGTGGCGATTTGTGTGGCGGCGGGTTTGCTTTTCCTTCCCCTTGGTCTTCGAGCCGGTCCTGGCGGCGGGGTCGTCGTCAGCGGTTCGGCCAGCATCAATGGCGGAGGCAATTTGCTCACGATTTCCCAAACCAGCCCCACGGCTATTATTAACTGGAACAACTTCAGCATTGGCCGGGGAGAAACCACATTGTTCCAGTTTAACGGCCGCGCCGGAGCGCATTCAGCCGTCCTGAACGAGGTGACCTCCGGCAATCCGTCCGTGATCGCCGGTTTGCTGGAATCCACCGTGGGGGTCGGCGGGCCTATTGGCGGAACAGTGCTGGTGCTCAATCCCAGCGGCATCCTCTTTTCTTCCACCGCGCAAGTCAATGTTGGCAGCCTGACAGCCTCGACTCTGAGCCTGGCCGACAACAACGAATTCCTGAAAAACCACACCCTCCATTTGAGCGGGGATTCCACCGCGGGCATCCAGAACCAGGGGCATCTGAATGCCTTGGGAAACATCTACCTGATCGCCAACACCGTCCAGAACTCCGGCAGCATCACGGCCGGAGGCCATGCCGGCCTTGCCGCTGGCACCCAGGTGACTCTAATGCAACGCGGTTCTGAAAGATTGACGGTCACCGCCGGCAGCGCCGCCGGAGCGCCTGTCGGAGTGGACAATACGGCGACGGGCCAGATCAACGCGACCGTGGCGGAACTTGCGGCGGCGGGTGGAAACATCTACGCGCTGGCGATCAATAACGGCGGAGCGGTGCGCGCCAACACTGTGACCCATGAGGGCGGCGCCATTTATTTGCGGGCAAACGGCGGGGCCGTTGTCAACAGCGGCGCCCTGGACGCGTCGGGCGCCGCTTCCGGGGCAAAAGGCGGCCTGGTTGAGGTAACCGGCGGCAACATCACTCTTGCCGGCGGCAGCGCCATCAACGTCAGCGGTGACGCGGGAGGCGGGACGGCGTTGGTTGGCGGCGGTTCCCATGGCGCAAATCCGCTGGTCCCCGACGCGCAGACGACCACCGTGCAACCAGGCGCAACCATCCATGCCGACGCGACAACCAGCGGCAACGGAGGGAAGGTCGTCGTGTGGTCGGATGGCGCCACCACATTCTCGGGCCAAATTTCGGCGCGCGGCGGGGCGAACAAGGGCAATGGCGGGACGGCCGAGGTTTCCGGCGCGCAGGATCTTTCGGTGAGCGGACACGCCGACCTTACGGCTCCCAACGGGAAGGCCGGCTCTCTGCTTTTGGACCCCGGGTCTGTGGACATTGTTTCGGGTCCCGGCACGGCTCCTTCGGTTACCCTCGATACTCTCAATGACGGCTGGGTCAATAATCAGCTTACCCTTGGCAACTTGACGATTGACACTGCAAATGCCAACAACGCCAACACCCCGGATCTGACCCTGGCCGCCGCCGCCAACGTGAATTGGGCAAACGCTAACGCGCTGACGCTAAACGGCGGCCACTCGGTCACGATTGACGGAAATATCAACAACACCGGTGGCGGAACGTTGAATCTTACCAGCAGCGGCGCAATTACCATTAACAACAACCTTTCGGCTGGCGCTGTCAACATGTCGGGCGCTTCTATTCAATTGAACACTCCCGGAAACCTCGCCGCCCCGATTGTGCAGACCACCGGCGGCGGTCAGTCTTATACCGGAGCGGTGCGTTTGGGGGCCAATACGGTTCTGACCGACACAGGCGGGGGTGCAATCAGTTTCAACTCTACGCTCGATGCGGTTGCGCCGCCTCTAACTATCGCTGCCTCAGCAGGGGGGCTTACGGTCTCCTGGCCGATTGCCTATAGCGGCTTTGCGTTGCAAGAGGGAACCTTTGGCGCCGGCGGCCTAACATGGGCAAATTATCCAGGGATGGCCAGTGGCAATTCGGTGAGCTTTTCTTCTTCGGCGCTTCCACCAAGTGGAACGTTATTTCGGCTCGATTCATTAGGCCAGCCCGTAAGCGCGACTTACTCCTTGACAGCATCCGCCGCCGGAGGCGTGTTATTCAACGACAAGGTGGGAAGTCTGTTGCCCTTTAATTCGGTGATAATAACCGGACCTGCCGCTATCAGTGCGGATGTGACGACCGTGGCCGGTCAGACCTACAACAATGCGGTGACCTTGGGCGGGGTGGGAGCGACGCGGACGCTGACGGGAGTGGGGATTGATTTTGCGAGCACGGTGACCGGGGGCGGCAACAGTCTCACCGTGAACGATGCGGGGACAACGACGTTTGGCAACACGGTGAGCGGAGTGGCGACCCTGATCACGGCGGCGACGGGAGTGGCTGTGGACATCAACGCGGACATCGGCACCACGGCCGGGCAGACCTACAATGATCCTGTGGTCTTGGGCGGGGACAACACTCTAAGCGGGTCAGCGGTTGTGCTGAATTCAACCGTGAACGGGGCGCATGCGTTGAACGTCAATGGCACGGCGACATTGGGTGGGGCGGTGGGGGGTGTGACGGCGCTGACCTCGCTGACTTTGAACAACGGGGCGAGCCTGAACGGCGGCAGCGTCAGCACCAGCGGGGCGCAGAACTACGACGGGGCGGTGACCCTGGGCGGGGACAACACTTTGAGCGGATCGAGCGTTGGCTTGAATTCGACGGTGAACGGGGCGCATGCGTTGACCGTCAACGGCACGGCGACCTTGGGTGGAGCGGTGGGGGGTGTGACGCCATTGACCTCGCTGACTTTGAACAACGGGGCGAACCTGAACGGCGGCAGCGTCAGCACCAGCGGGGCGCAGAACTACGGCGGGGCGGTGACCTTGGGCGGGGACAACACTTTGAGCGGATCAAGCGTTGGCTTGAATTCAACCGTGAACGGGGCGCATGCGTTGACCGTCAACGGCACGG
>Ga0182027_10003648_pt1 | contig 24231 bp, 22 predicted proteins | sample 712E1DmetaG_FD_121300 | JGI IMG/M metagenome (GOLD analysis project Ga0182027, IMG submission 121300) | Permafrost microbial communities from Stordalen Mire, Sweden - 712E1D metaG (Illumina Assembly) | ecosystem: Environmental > Terrestrial > Soil > Wetlands > Permafrost | place: Sweden... | reverse complement strand
TGGTAATCGTAAACCCTAATGCCGGCAATGGAAAAGGGAAAAAAGACTGGGAAAAGATTTCCATTCTTCTTAAAAACAAAGCTTTGCCTTTTACTGTAAAGTTCACCGAAAAAAAAGGTCATGCTATCCACTATACAATTGAAGGTATAGCCTCGGGTTACCGGAAGATAATAACAGTGGGTGGTGACGGCACTCTGAATGAAGTTGTTAACGGTGTCTTTTTAAGTAAAAATTGTTCACCAACTGATATTTCCATTGCACTGATACCCGTGGGAACAGGAAACGATTGGGGCCGGATGTTTGGGATCCCCCTTGATTATGAAAAAGCAATAAGCATTATCTGTGAAAATAAACTGATGTTACACGACGTAGGTCTGGTAAGTTTCTATGACGGATCAGAGAAGAAAGAGAGATATTTCATTAATATAGCAGGACTGGGATTTGAATCAGTTGTTGTAAAAAGAACCAATTATCAGAAAGACAAGGGCCACGGTGGTAAACTGATTTATTTCTATAACCTGCTCATAAGTCTTATTTCATATAAAAACACGAAGGCAGAGATTATTATAGATGGTGAAAAGATCAGCGCAGATGTTTTCTCGTTAAATGTTGGCAACGGCCGGTATTGCGGAGGAGGTATGAGACAGACCCCCAGGGCTTTACCTGATGATGGTCTCCTTGATGTGACGATAATAAACGGGATGGGGAAGTTTGAGATAATCAGAAACCTGAAGATCCTTTATGATGGCACAATCCTTCAACATCCAAAGATTGACGGGTATAAGTGTAAAAATATAAAGGTCAGTTCGGAGTATGTAATGTTTACCGAAGCTGATGGTGAATCTCTTGGTCAGACTCCTGCAGAATTCAGTATTATCCCGGAAGGTATTAGTATTGTTTATGGAACTAAAATTATTCCGTAATCTTTATCTCAAAAAGTTTGGGCCACTTTTTTCCTGTAACAAAAATCCTGTTACCCTTGTTGTCACAGGCAATCCCATTTAATACATCAGTATCCGCGTCACGGTCCGATTTCGGCAGAAGGTCTTTCAAATCAATATAGGCAATCACTTTCCCGCTTACCGGATCAATTCTTGCTATAAGATCAGTCATCCATATGTTTGCCCAAATCTCACCGTTAATATATTCAAGTTCATTCAGCTGGTCAACTTTCTTCTCATTATCATAAACTTCAATCTTTGAAACGACTGTAAACATCTCCGGTTCAAAGAAATATAGAATATTTGTTCCGTCGCTCATCACAATCTTGTCATTTATGGTGGTCAGCCCCCAGCCCTGTGTAGCATAATAGATCTTATTAATCAATTTAAAATCCGATTTATTATACACAAATCCAACTTTGCTTTTCCAGGTCACCTGATAGATACGGTCGTGGTAAAGTGCGATACCTTCACCAAATAATGAGTCATCAAGGTTATACTGCCTGATGACCTTACCTGTTTCCAGTTCCACTTCCCTTAATGACGATCCTGTCTCCTGACCTGTGCCTTCAAATAATACCCCGTTGTCATATACAAGTCCCTGGGTAAATGCATCCCTGCTATGAGGGTATTTATGAATCACTTTATAGCCATTCCTTTCAGGAACTATATCTGAATAAATAATAATGAACCGCGTAGCAATATTCTGAAATTTGCCTCCTTTAAATGCTGTCACCTTTAATGATTTTCTCCCTGTTGTAACAGTGAAAACCTGAGGGATAGAATACTCCCATGGTTCTGATTTAATAGTTGTTACATAATTTCCGTTAAAATAAACAGCCACAGAGTCGGGCACTGTTTTCTTATCCTCAAGGGCCAGGGTCACTTTAACAGGTTGGTTGAGTTTAAAACCTGAATCTTCTTCAGGTGAAATTATTTTAATAAGTTTTGCAGGGACCTCTTCACTCAAAATCGGGGTGGGTTGAACTCCGGCTTCTTTTATTTTCCCCGATCGACCCGAGCACGAAAGTGTCCATGTTAAGAGAAGCATCACCGAGAGGGCAATGAGATATTTTTGATAATCAGTTTTCATTCGTCTTTGGTTTTCGGGGTAAACAATCGTTTAAAAATATTTTTTCGCGCCGATGATATTCTTTTCTCTGCTTCCTTCTCCTGAAGTTCATATGGGGTTAGTATCTGCCATACTCCGCTCCAACCCGGAAAACCTCCAATATTTTTATCGTCAATATAGATGTCCGCATTTATCTTCCGGCTCACTGTCTCATCTAATATCTCTTCTGGATAGTTTTTATTAACTGCATAAAACTCAATCCCATTCTTCCTGCAGTACTCAACAGCTTCATCAAGCTCTTTACCTGTCCGAAAAGTCCAGAGAATGAGACTTGCCCCAAGTTTTTCGAGCTCCTTGAGTGTCTGAAAAGCAAAAAGTTTCTCTTTGCCGATTTCGGGATACTCGTGGTCAACTATTGTTCCGTCAAAATCGACTGCAATCTTTATACCTGTGAAGTCAACCATCCAATTTATATAATTTGCTACAAATCTAATAATAAATGAGACAAGAATGACTCAATTAAGATACCTGGAAAGATCAGCTTACTGAAATTTATCTTAATTTTACTTCCCTTCTGAATTACATCATCTTATCTCAATATGAAGCATTTTCCAAATTTTATAACATCGCTTAATCTGACGTCGGGATTTATTGCAATTATTTTTGCAGCCAATGGTCATTTAGTTACAGCTTCGTGGCTGATACTTGCAGCTATGATCTTTGACTTTCTAGATGGTTTCTCCGCCCGTTTACTGAAAGCATATTCCGCTATAGGTAAAGAACTTGATAGTCTTGCCGATGTTGTAAGTTTTGGTGTCGCACCCGGATTAATAATATATCACCTTCTTAATGAATCCATATCATTGAATGGCCCGATTAATATTGATTCCGATAGTTTACAGGGCATACTATTAATGCTAATCCCTGCCATAATGCCGGTTTGTGGCGCGATACGACTTGCAATATTTAATTTAGATTCAACGCAGGCAACAACATTTAAAGGTTTGCCAATCCCTGCAAATGCTCTTGCTGTGATTTCAATTGTGATTGCCGGACATTATTCACAATCGCAGCTGTTAAGCTCATTTACCGGATCTCCTTTCTTACTTATACTCTTTACCATTATATTATCCTTATTAATGGTCAGCAGGATACCTTTGCTTTCTCTCAAAGTCTCAAACCTGAAGTTAAAGGGAAATGAAGGAAGGTATATTCTTGTTGGACTGATATTAATTAACTTTTTGATTTTTGGGGCAATAGCAATTCCTTTAATAATCCCTCTTTATATTGTTTCTTCGGCATTATCACTCCTCTTTTGACTGACAGTTATTCCTTTTCGGAAAATTTCTTTTCGTAAACAGATAAAGCATATTTTATGGCAAACCAGCATAATAGAATAAAGGCCGGCCAGATGAGGTATTGAAGAATTTCACTTATATACATTTCTTATTATTTTATATTTTCAATTTCTGATATGGATATGCGGTGTGCGGCTTGCGGTGTGCGGTGTGCGACAATCTGCACGGGTCGCTAACCGGTTTCCGGTCACCGCAAATCCTAATATTTATGTTCCTCTGAGTTCATTTCCTGTTCTGTAATCTTGTTGGTGTTTATTGCTTTCCATGCATACCAGATGTAGGCTAAAACCAACGGGATAATAAATGAAACATACATCATTGTCTTCAATGTAAACAGGCTCGATGACGCATTACGGATTGTTAAAGAGCTCTGCAGATCGAACAGGGACGGGTAAAATGAAGTTCCATTAAACCCGGCTATAAGAAACAAGGAGAAAACCGAAAGTATCGTACCCGCTCCGGAAAACCAGATCCCTGAAAAACTTTTCCTGAATACTGTTATGCCAATACCATATAAAACGCAGACTATTCCTGCCAAAAAAAGTATCAGAACAACAGGCATCTGAATGAGATTATGCATGTATTTGAACTTTTCAACAGTTATTGTACCGGTCGTGGGATCAGCTGCAAACCCTTTGGAAAAAAGCAGAGAAATGACAAAAAACAGGAAGAAGATAAGAAAAGGGATAGAGTTGGTAATTAATCCTTTAACTGATCTCTTGGTCAATGCTTCATCGTCAAGAGTATTGATTATATATAACAGCCCGTTAATTCTTGCAAGAAATAATACTGCTAAACCAAGTGAAAGGTTTCGCACATTCAATAAAGCTTCAAGGCCGTACCAATGAGTTGCCCAATGGACCTGGTTCATCTGGTTCAGAGTAAACATCGAGCCTGTGAAAAAAGTTGCAACAGCTACTCCTATAAGAAACGGACCCAGAGAACCATTAAGAAAGAGAAACAGGTCGAAAGTTTTCTTCCCCAGAACATTATTGGGTTTGGATCTGAATTCATATGCAATAGCCTGTATCGTAAAACTGAACAGTATCGCAATCCATACCCAGTAAGCACCTCCGAAACTAGTTGCATAGAAAAGCGGAAAGGAGGCAAAAAAGGCACCGCCAAAAGTTACAAGAGTTGTGAAAGTGAATTCCCATTTCCGCCCCATTGTATTAACAATCATTGTCTTTTGAGTGTTGTTTTTAGGGAGCGAGTAGATCATCGATTGTCCTCCCTGAACGAACATCAGGAAGACCAGCAGACTGGCCAGAATAGAGATTATAATCCACCAGTAGTGTTGCAGAAAAGCTTGAGAAATCATTGCGGTCATAATTTTATCCTCCTAATGTTTGGGTCCTGTTTTAATCTGTTTTAACATAATTGATACCTCTGAAATAAGCAATCCCGTGAACAGAACCGCAAAAAGAATGAATGTCGTAATCACCGACCCTGTGCTGATCTGTGAAACAGCTTTCGATACAGTCATCATATCCTGAATTATCCATGGCTGCCGGCCTATTTCGGTAAGTAACCAACCCAGCTCACTTGCAACATATGGCAAAGGTATAGACAGCAGGGCTATCCACAAAAACCATTTGTTATCTGAAATTGTCCCTTTAAACAGGAGATAGAGGGCTATGGAAAAAATCATTATGAAAAGGAACCCGAGCACAACCATCAGGTGAAAAGAATAAAATGAGACCGTCACATTCGGAATAACATCTTCAGGTTTATCTATAGAAGCATAACCAAAGTATCTGAAATATTTATTTTGAAAGTCTTTGTCTTTAAAAACGTTCTTTATAGCCCCAATCTGTGCAGTATCATTAATAAGTCTGGCTCTTTTGTAAGATGTCAGAACGTCCCTGGCGTATTTACCCCTTTGCATTTTTTCAGGTGTTGAGATTATCCCCAGCTTCTCATTACCTGATATATGATCTTTAAGTCCCTGAACATAGGAATCATTGTCGCCCCCGGTTAGAACTGAAAGTAAACCTGGTATTTGTATCTTAAAGGCAAATTCCCTGACCTTTTTTCCCCCTATCTTTTTATCCGTATCTTTCAGTATTCCGAAAGCTATTAACCCTGCATTATTTTTACCTTCGTAGAGTGCTTCCATCGATGCAAATTTTACAGGCTGCACTTTTGAGACAGTTCTGGCAGATTCATCTCCGGTGTAAGCAACCATCAGAGAAGATAAAAGTCCGAATACTCCGGCTATCAAAATGCTTCTTTTTGCCATTTGTTCCTCCCTCTTCCTTATCAGATACCAGGCACTAATACCGAGTACGAACATTGAGGCAAGCAGGAAACTGGATGAAATGGTGTGCAAAAACTTATCGACTGCGACCTGATTAAAGAGAACTGCCCAGAAATTGACCATTTCATTTCGTGCAGTATCAGGATTGAATATCATACCTACAGGATGCTGCATCCATGCGTTTGCAACGAGAATCCAGAGTGCCGAGAGATTGGCTCCGATAGCAACCAGCCACGTAGAAACCAGGTGAAATTTTTTATTCACTTTATTCCATCCGAAAAACATAACTGCAACGAATGTTGATTCGAGGAAGAATGCCAGAATACCTTCAATTGCAAGCGGCGTACCAAAAATATCACCAACGAACCACGAGTAATTAGACCAGTTTGTGCCAAACTCAAATTCAAGAATAATACCTGTTGCAACACCAATAGCGAAGTTTATCCCAAAAAGAGTCATCCAGAACCGGGTAATTCGTCTCCATTCTTCTTTACCTGTTTTAACATAGATGGTCTCCATTATGGCCAGGATAAAGGATAATCCGAGCGTAAGTGGTACAAAAAGCCAGTGGTAAACTGCTGTCAGGGCGAATTGGGCTCTTGACCAGTCTACAAGGCTCAAATCAATGTTGTCTATCATGGTTATCGGAGGAATTGGTTAATTGTTCAAGGACATGTTCACTTCTCTCTTTGTCATTATGATAATTTTTATAAAGAAAATCCTGAAAGAAGAATATCTTCAATATAGCAATAATAATAAAAAGTTTAATGAGGATAATTACCCATACCTTTCTTCCCCAGCCGGACATATTTCTGAATCCATCATAATAAAAACGGAACAGTCGCTTCAATAAAGAAATATTTGGTTTCATTTATCGGCTCGTTTCTCTTTAGATAATGATTTTAATGAGCTTTAATTTCAAATACCTGATAGAATACTATTCTGTCGCTGGTCCGTCATTTGACTTAAATGGCATCTGGGTTTTGTTTCCAATATTTTCTGCAGAAAGACTGGATGTGATCTTCTGTACTGCCTTAAAATTATAAAAGAACTCCCTGGCAAATACTCTCATCACAGTATAGGCAGGTATTCCAAATATCATTCCCGGTATTCCGGCAGCAAATCCGGCCGCAAGTACAACAACGAAGATTTCAAGAGGATGAGCTTTAACACTATTTGAGAATATAACTGGCTGGAATACAACATTATCAATTAAATGTGTCACAGCTTCAACAATTATCATATATGTAACCAGGGGTACTACTACAGTAGTAAAATCCTGGTTAATATGCGATGCAACACCCATTATTATTGCAATAAACAAACCAATCCATGGTCCGACATATGGTATAACATTTAAAATTCCGATAATAAGACCCATTACTACAGCCTGTTGAAAATCGATGCCTATTATTGTCATACCTATGGTAACAAGAATCATTATACATGTGCTTTGTATTACAATCCCTATGAAATACCGTGTAAGAAGTTTTTTTATTGAATAGAGAGCCCGGGTTACATGCTCTACATATTTATCCGGCACCCACATTAATATAGATTCGAAAAACAACCGTTGGTCCTTCAGGAAGAAAAATGTGATAAATGTTATTGAGAATATTGCAATAATTACATTACCAAGAATACCGATAAGAGAACCTATAAAATTATGTACCATGTTAATATTGAGAACATTTGCAACCTTTCCAACTATATAATCCTGAATAGAAAGATTATTGGAAATATCCTTGTTAATGGCTCTGAAAATATTTTCAACTTTATTTATTGGTCCTGCGACAATCTGAACAATTTTTTCACTGTCGATAGTTGAAAAATAATCTATCTGTCGGGTCACAAGAGGAACGAAAGTGACAAAAAACAGTATAATTAATCCCCAGATTATTGCCAGTGTTAAAAGTGCACTGAGAGACCGGGGAAAAGACCATCTTTTGATTTTGATTCTACAGAACAGATCGACAAGTGGCCGCCCCATAATAGATAAAACACCTGATACCAAAATGTAAACAACAATATTCCGGAAAAACCAGGCACAAGCCAATAGGAGTAAAATTCCAAAAAAGATAAGAATGTTTCTTAACGTTTCTTTCATTGCTAAAGGCATTTCTTCCCACAAACCTAATCCAAATTTTTGGAATTCGCTAAAAAAATGGGTCGCAGAATATGCACTTATCCTTTGTAGATTCATCATTAACTATGTTTATGCAAAAATCTGTTAATTCATTATAATTCATTGCAATTATAACATCTTCCCTTTTCTTTGAGAGTCTCCACTTATAGTTATTACTGCCACTTTGTCTGTTTTGAATTAGATATGTATGTCATTATGACATATTTGCTGTTTTGGAACGAAGTTTGAAAATATGGTAATGAACGATTAAATGTTAAACTAAAATTATAGGAGGACAAAACCATGTTACCAACAATTACACGAAGAAGTTTCAGGCCATTTTACATGCCGAATATTTTTGATGATGATTTTTTTCCTGTTCTATCAAACAGAACCAGCTCAATGCCGGCTGTTAATATCAGGGAAGATGATAAAAATTATATTCTTGACCTTGCTATACCGGGGATTGACAAGAAAGATCTGAAAATTGACATGAATGAGGATGTTCTGACAATCTCATCGGAAATGAAGAATGAATCGGAAGAAAACAGGGATGGATACAAGAGAAAAGAATTCAGCTATTCAGCATTCTGCAGGAGTTTTTATATTCCCGAAAATGTAAACAGGGAAAAAATAGAAGCAAACTATAAAGATGGAATTCTTTCTGTGGCGCTTCCCAAACAGGAAGAGGAAAAAAACAAGATCACAAGAAAAATTGAAATATCATGATTATTTGAAAAAAATCCCGGCTAATTACCGGGATTTTTTATATGACCACATTCCTGAATATATCTCTGACCAAAATTCCTTCCGAATTCTCTTAAATATTCCTTTTTGTTATTATCCGGAGAAAATTTAAATATCGCTGTTTCTTCAAATATTTTCAGCTTAAGAAGACGAAAGTTTTCGAGAATTAAATTTGGCGACTCCCCGCTCCATCCGTACGATCCGAAAGCACCAGCTAATTTACCCTTGTCACGTATTGGATTGATCAATGCAAGCAACTTATATACAGGAAGTAACGTATTCTGATTGATTGTCGGCGAGCCAACAAGCAACCCATCTGACATTATTAACTTTGATTCCAGTTCTTCTAATGAAATATTCTCAATATCTGTAATATCCACCGTAACCCCTTCATTCTCGAGGATCCCTTCTGCAATAATATGTGCTGCCTCTTTTGTGTAACCATAAGCTGAGACATAAGCGATAAGAATATTCATCTTGTTTTTTTCAGACACAATTTGCATATAATGCTCCGCATACTTTTCTGAAAGTTCTATTGCTTTTCTGAGGTTCTTTTTATGAATCGGTCCATGACCAGGGCAAATGAAATCAAGTTCAAGAGGCTTTATCTTTTCAATTGCTTTCAGCATAAACCTGCTGAATGGTCTCATGATGATGTCAAAGTAGTACTTATACGATTCTGAGTATTGTTCACTGAAGTCGCTGTACATTTCAGAAGAACAATAATGTGCTCCAAATACATCGCATGTGAATAAAACCTTGTCCTCCACGAGAAGTGTTAACATTGAATCGGGCCAATGCAGGTTTGGTGCCGATAAAAACCTGAGGGTTTTATTTCCGAGATCGAGTGTATCGCCATCTTTTACAACCAGTGATTTAAATGGTGTATTAACAATATCCTCAAGGTATCTGATAGCATTTCCACTGCCGACAACCGTAGCTGACGGGGCCAGATCGAGAAGAAGCCCGAGACTGCCTGAATGGTCAGGCTCGGTATGATCGAGAATAATATATTGAATCTCTTCAGGATCAGTAACTGATCTTAATTTGCGAAGATAAGTTTCACTGAATTTTTCTTTTGCAACCTCAATTATTGCTTTCTTCTCAGCATTAATAAAATACGAGTTATAGGTTGTCCCAAATTCGGTGTGCATCACTATATCAAAGGTCCTGATATCATAATCAAGAATCCCTATCCATTTGACGTCACTGGTAACATCAATTATTTTATCGTCAATTCTGCTCATTTCTCAAACAATTTCAGATTTTTGCAATGATACTTTTGTTTGCCTTCACCTGCTGGAGTATTGGGATCTCAACTTCAGTACCTAACGGTAAAAAAATATCGACTCTCGATCCAAACTTAATAAAACCAAGTTCATCACCCTGGAGTACATCCACATTTTCCTTTGCATAAGTAACGATCCTCCGGGCTACGGCCCCGGCTATCTGCCTTATCATTACCTCTGTTCCATTATTGGTTTTTATTACAATTGTACTTCTCTCGTTAAGTTCAGAAGATTTTGGATGCCAGGCAACCATATTCTGACCCGGATGATGACATACATATTGTACCTTTCCTGATACCGGATATCTGTTACTATGCATATTGAAAGGGGACATAAAAATTGAAACCTGCAAACGCATATCTTTAAAATACTCATTTTCCATTGTCTCTTCAATAACTACAACTTTCCCATCAGCAGGTGCATAAATAAGTCCGGGATCAGTTTCAAGGTACCGTATGGGAAGTCTGAAGAAAAAGAGTAAAAAAATATAAAGCATAAAGGAGCAGACAAAAAAAGCCCATCTCACAATTTCTGAATCTGCCCAGATAATATTAACAATGATATTCAGAATCAGAAATGTTATCAAACCAAAAGCTAATATTTTATACCCTTCTTTATGAATATGAATTCTCATCTGTTTAAAATTTGCACAAAATTAATCAAGTCCTGCCAATCATCCAACAAGTGATATAAAAAGATATACAAGCGGAAAAGATATTATTGCACTGTCGAACCTGTCGAGAAATCCCCCGTGACCCGGCATTATTGTTCCTGAGTCCTTTACTCCAATGCTTCTTTTGAGCATTGATTCGACCAGGTCTCCATATGTACCTGCCACAGAAATGATAAGGGAGATAATAACCCAATGGATTTTATCCACAACTCCCAGCCAGTCAGAAAGAAACCAGGCTACGAGAGAGGCAATAATGATACCTCCGATAAAACCTTCCCATGTTTTTTTCGGAGAAATACGCTCCATCAATTTGTGCCGGCCGAAAGACATCCCGGTCAGATATGCTCCTGTGTCATTTGCCCATATAAGTATGAAAAAACCAATAATTATTCCTGGCGAGAAAATGATATTGGCATGAGGAAGTATTGAATTAAGCCCTGTTCTCGAGAATGCTGCAAAAGGGAACATCGAAAACGGCACTGCTGTATAAAGTACCGAAAAAAATGTATGTGCCAGTGAATCAAATGGTTTATCCTGTTTCCTGTATAACTCAATAACCATTATTAGCAACATCATCGGAATAAGAACAAGGAAAGATTTTCTTGGAATCACTCCTGAAGCAATCAGTGTTGAAAGAGTATATGCGGTAGTACCTGTGATAATGCCGGGTACCATTTGGGGCCTCACGCCTATGTTCCTTATCATCAGGTAATACTCATACTGTGTTCCGATTAGTATTAACAGTCCGGTAAGAAAAAAAGAGAGAGGATGAAGCCAAAACCCTCCCATTACGAATATTACAATCCATGCTCCGGTTAAAGTCCGTCTGAAAAAAGTATTCAATAATTTAGTATATTATTCTTTATCTTTTGATTTAGCCTTTTTCACAGTTTTCTCCGGAGATGGATTTTCTGAGACAGTTTCATTTTTCGCTGATTTGACTTTTGTTTTCTCAGATGAAGATTTGGCTGTTCTTTCCCCTTTTTTTACTTCTTTACTATTCTCCTTGTTATTTAGTAAAAGGGCTGCTTTGGCTTCAGCTTCTTTCTCATCCTTCAATAAGTCGGCTTTTCTCTTGCCAAAGATCCTTTCAAGATCTTCGCTGAAAATTACCTCTTTTTCGAGAAGCAGTTCTGCAAGCTCGGTAAGACCTTTCATATTATTTTTAAGAACCTCTTTAGCCCTCACATACGATTCTGCTATAATCAGGTTAACCTCTTGATCTATAAGCTCTGCTGTCTTCTCGCTATATGGCTTTGTAAATCCAAAATCGGATTGTCCCGATGAATCGTAGAAACTGATATTACCAACTTTATCACTCATCCCAAAAAACGAAACCATTGCATAGGCCTGTTTTGTAATTTTCTCCAGATCGCTGAGTGCTCCTGTTGAAATTCTTCCGAAGATGAGTTCTTCTGATGCTCTGCCTCCAAGCGCATATGCCATTTCATCCAGTATCTGTTCGCGCGTGGTAAGCTGTCGTTCTTCAGGAAGATACCATGCTGCTCCGAGAGCCCTTCCACGAGGTATAATGGTCACCTTAAGCAGAGGGCTGGCATATTCAAGCATCCAACTAACTGTTGCATGTCCAGCCTCATGATAAGCAATCGTCTTTTTCTCCACGGGTGAAATGATCTTTGTTTTTCTTTCCAGTCCACCTACAATACGGTCGACGGCATCAAGAAAGTCTTGTTTCTCAACAACTGTCTTGTTTTTCCTTGCTGCAATAAGGGCCGCTTCGTTACAGACATTTGCAATATCAGCGCCAGAGAAGCCAGGAGTTTGTTTGGCCAGGAATCCTATATCAAAACTTTTTTCAAGTTTAATAGGGCGAAGATGAACTTTAAATATAGCTTCCCTTTCGACAAGGTCAGGAAGCTCAACATGTATCTGACGGTCAAAACGGCCGGCACGCATCAACGCTCTGTCAAGTATATCTGCCCTGTTTGTGGCAGCAAGGATTATCACTCCCATGTTTGTACCGAAACCGTCCATCTCTGTAAGTAGCTGGTTCAGAGTGTTTTCTCTTTCGTCGTTCGATCCAAAATTTGCATTACGCCCTCTAGCACGGCCCACTGCATCTATTTCATCAATAAAGACAATACAGGGTGCTTTTTCTTTTGCCTGTTTAAACAGATCTCTGACCCTCGAAGCGCCTACTCCAACAAACATTTCAACGAAATCTGAACCTGAGATGGAAAAGAATGGAACGTTTGCTTCACCGGCAACTGCTTTTGCAAGCATTGTTTTTCCAGTTCCGGGAGGACCTATCAAAAGTGCACCTTTTGGGATTTTACCTCCAAGGTTGGTATATTTCTTTGGATTCTTAAGAAAATCAACAATTTCCATAACTTCTGTCTTGGCCTCTTCAAGCCCGGCGACATCATTGAAGTTTAACTTAACATTTGTATCCTTATCGAATATCTGGGCACGCGATTTCCCAACACTAAAAATACCACCTGCACCTCCTGCTCCTCCTCCTGACATCCGTTTCATCATAAACAGCCAGAAAGCAATCAATAAAACAGGAAGTAACAACCATGAGAGAATATCCCCAAACCAGTTCGGACGTTTTTGATAAACCGGAGAAATAAGCTCGGTATCATTGTAGCCAGCACTTTTCTGATATTCCTTGAAATCAGATATGAAACTGCTGAGATCCCCTATGGTAATTGTAAAATTTGGTTTCGGTAAAGATATGCCAAAACCAGTTCCCGGTTTTGGAAGTTTTGGATATCTATCAGATTCCAGTGCTTCTTTTTTAAGATAGATTTCGGCCTGCTCCTTGTTTACCACATATACTTTTTCAATGTCCCTGTTTTTGATCATCTCCTTTATTTCGCTGATGGTTGTCTGCTGTACTGCTTTCCCGTTGTTAAACAGCGAAAAGAGAATCAGTGAAACAGCAAGAACTGCAAAAATCCAATTTGTATTAAAACGTGGTTTGGAATTCTTATCAGGCTTTTTTTCAGGTGTCTGATTGTTATTTGTGTTTTCTGCCATAAATATTTAACTTATTGTACTTTATCTTCCATGGGTTCAATTGCTGCATCAGCCCAGAGCGATTCCAGACTGTAAAAATTCCTGTACTCCTCAAGAAAAATGTGAACGATTAAGTTTCCATAGTCAAGAAGTACCCAGAAACAATTGTCAAGCCCTTCAATATGTAATGGTTTTTCAAATGCTTCCTTTCTCACTGTATCATCTACAGAATCACAAATTGCACTAACCTGGGTTCCGGAAGAGGCGTGACATATGATAAAATAATCTGCAATCCTGTTCTCTAGTTTCCTTAAATCAATTTTCAGAACATTTTGCCCTTTCTTCTCAAAAATACCTTTTAAAACGCTCCCTAAAAGGACTTCAGCTCCGTCAAATTTTTTCTTCATCAATATTTATCGGTTTGATATTAAGTCGCAAAAGTACCACTTTAATCTGTATTTTTGTTACTGTAATGCTCTTTTGCAATTTCAATGCCAATCTTAACAGAATGGCAGAAACCGATGGATAATATGATCTGTTTTTAATTAAATCAGTGCTAATCATGATAATAGGCTCAAATTTATTATTTTTTGAAACCCTGCCATCAACTAATACTCATACAGTTTCCCTCTTAAAAAAGAATAACCTGCAGGAGGGCACAATTGTATATACCAATTATCAATCGGAAGGCAGAGGCTATTCCGGAAACAAGTGGGAAAGCGAAGTAGATAAAAACTTGTTAATCAGCATTGTACTATTCCCTTCATTTATAAATCCGTCAGATCAGTTCTTTATTCCAATGGCAATCTCTCTTGGGATTTGCGATTTTTTAATGAGATTTATTCCTGATTGTCATATAAAATGGCCAAATGACATTTATGTAAACAATGACAAAATTGCAGGTATTTTAATTGAGAGCTCTGTTATTGGCAATAAAATTGAATCTACCATTGCAGGAATAGGCCTGAATATTAATCAGGAAAAGTTTAAAAGTTATGCGCTTAATCCAGTTTCGCTCCGACTGTTAACCGGCATGAGTTATGATCTTCCTGCCTGCCTGAATCAGCTGGGGACTGATCTTGATAAAAGGTATAAACAATTAATTGCAGGTAATTCCGGACAAATAAAGAATGAGTATGTTTCGAAACTTTACCGTTTAAATGAATGGTTTGAATTCAGAGGTATAAAAGGTGTCTTCACCGGAAGAATTTTGACTGTCGGGGACTCTGGTCGGATAAAGATTGAGATGAAAAACGGGGAGATCAGCGAATATGCTTTTAAAGAGATAGAATTTATTCTTTAGTCTCCTTCCAGCCTCTGAAGCTTTCCATTTCATTAATAAGTATTTCCAGGAACTGATCTATTGGCTTAGCTGCCATCAACTTCATCATAGGATTAAGGTCTGCACTCAGCATAACCCTCACATCCGACATGTCTTTAACATTGTCGGAAATATTCAATGTCAGTGAAAAGTCATTTTTCTTCAGGGCATCTCCGAAAAAAACAACTTTATTGCATTTTTCTTTTTCAGCAAGTCTTACAGTTACTGTTCCAAGCATTGATACGCTAAAACTGCAGGATTCCTTTTCAGCATACCAGTTATTAATGGTCCCGTTTGGTATAAATTGTTCGAAATTCCTGATATCAGTCACAAAAGCAAAAACATCTTCAGCATTGCAAGTCAACTTTCCGGATCTGCTTTCAAAATATGATAAATCTGTCATAATAAATTTCTATTTAGTTCCCCAGTTTGCCGGGTCTAATCTCCACTCTTTCAAAGTTTTAACTTCTGCCTGACCAATATAACCTGTTTTTAGAGCGGTTTCAACCAGGACGGAATAGTTGCTTAAAGTATTCAGTCTGCAATTTCCGGAGGCAAAGGCATTTGTAGCTTTATTAAATTCATAAGTGAATATTGCGACCATACCCAGAACATCACAATGTGATTCTCTGAGAGCATTTACGGCATTCAGGCTGCTGCCACCGGTAGATATAAGATCCTCGATAACTACAACCTTTTGCCCCTCTTCAAAATAACCTTCAATCTGGTTTCCAAGTCCATGTTCCTTCGGTCCCGATCTTACATAAATAAATGGTAATCCAAGCTTGTCTGCAACAAGAGCACCATGTGCAATTGCACCTGTTGCAACACCGGCAATCATTTCTGTCTGTGGATAGAGATCTTTAATCATGGCAGCAAAGGAATCGCGGATATAAGACCGCACTTCCGTGAAGGAAAGAGTTTTGCGATTATCACAGTATATAGGTGATTTCCATCCTGAAGCCCATGTAAAAGGATTTGACGGTTGCAATTTAATTGCTTTAATTTGTAAAAGATATTCAGCTGTTTTTTTTTCAAAATTCCCCATTGGAGTATGTATAAAGTCCATTTCGAAAACAGATTTATAATGATAAGCCCTGAACCTGACAGGTTACAAAAATACGGCTTATTCCATAAATTCTATGATACAAACGAACTTTATAAGATAATTGCAAATTTTCAATCAGATAAGAGCATTACTGCCATCAATGTCTATGGGCCCGACATCAAACATATATGGAAGATCTTCAGAATCTATTTTACAGAAGTTGGTGCTGCAGGTGGGTTGGTAAAGCATACTTCAGGCCGATACCTTTTTATCGAAAAGAAGGGTAAGCTCGATCTTCCCAAAGGGCATATTGAACAAGGGGAGGAGCCGGAAGAATGTGCTTTAAGGGAAGTATGTGAAGAATGCGGGATTACGGGTCATACAATCGTAAAGACGATAAGTTCCAGTTATCATACATACAGCTGGGAAGGTATCTCATACCTCAAGAAAACATGCTGGTTTCTTATGAAATATGACGGGAAGATGATAATTGAGCCTCAGACATCCGAGGGTATAACAAGAGTTGAATGGCTTTTCCCTGATGAATTGAATTCTATTAAAAGCAGTGCATGGTTATCACTGATGGATCTCATCAATAGTTCAATTCTCCGGTGATGATGTCTAATCTTCGATCCCTTTATAATCTTTAAGATTTATCGCTGAAGGAACAAACTTGGATGCATCGCCTCCGCTTCTAATTATATCCCTGACGATAGTTGAGTTAATAAATGAATGTTCAGGAACTGTAAGAAGAAATACCGATTCGATACCTGGTGCCATTGATTTATTTATCTGGCCAATTGCCCTTTCAAACTCAAAATCAGCAGCTGTTCTCAGCCCTCGCAGTAGATACCCGGCTCCGTTTTTTTTACAATAATCTACCGTAAGTCCCTCATAATGATCTACTCTTACTCTTGGTTCATTTTCAAAAACCCTGGTAATCATTTCTTTCCTTGTCTCGAGGGAATAGAAGTTTTTTTTCAAGGTATTTGTACCTACGGCGATGATAATCTCATCAAAAAGGCTCATAGCCCGCCTTATGATTGCTTCATGTCCGATTGTGAAAGGATCAAATGATCCGGGAAAAACAGCTACTTTCTTCATTCGAATGTTATTTTTTTGGGATTCTTTACCTTTTGTTGAAGCAAGGCAAGTTCAAGTACACCCATGATTGTCTCAACATACTGGAATTTTAATCCCTTTATATATATTTCCTTAATGTTTTCAACATCTTTCCTGTTCTCTTCCGAAATGATTATCTCCTTTATACTGGCGCGTTTAGCCGCAAGGATTTTTTCCTTGATCCCTCCTACCGGAAGTACTTTCCCTCTCAATGTTATCTCCCCGGTCATTGCCAGGTATTTTTTTACTTTTCTCTGTGTGAATGCAGAAGCTATCGAAGTTGCCATAGTAATTCCGGCAGACGGTCCGTCTTTCGGAATCGCTCCTTCAGGAACATGTATATGAATATTCCATTTTTCAGAAAAATTATCGGGAAGATCAAGCAATTCTGCATTTGATTTAAGGTACTCCAGAGCAATGATTGCTGATTCCTTCATAACCTCACCAAGATTACCCGTAAGGGTCAGCTTTCCGGTACCTTTGCTCAGACTGGTTTCCACAAACAGAATCTCTCCACCTGCTGCTGTCCATGCAAGTCCTGTAACAACCCCTGCCTGTTCATTTCCTGAATAAAGATCACGTGTATATTTTGGAGGTCCGAGCATTTCACCCAGCGTTGTTTGGGAAAGAATAGTGTTATATTTTGTATCAGATGCTATATTTTTGGCTGTGACCCTTATTATTTTTGCCAGCCGTTTATCAAGTTCACGAACACCCGATTCTCTGGTGTATTTTTCAATAAGCATCTCCATGACCTTGTTTTCAATTGTGATTTGATCTTTTTTTACACCGTGATTTTCAAGCTGTTTAGGGAACAGATGCTGTTTTGCAATCTCAAGTTTCTCCTCAACAAGGTAACCGGTTATTTCAATCAGTTCCATTCTGTCTATCAGAGCCGGGCTGATTGTAGCAAGATTATTAGCGGTAGCTATGAATAACACTTTTGACAGATCATATTCCATTTCAAGGAAGTTGTCAAAGAATGTGCTGTTCTGTTCGGGATCAAGTACTTCCAGCAGGGCAGAAGAGGGGTCACCTCTGAAATCCTGTCCGACTTTGTCAATTTCATCAAGAATAAAAACTGGATTTGAAGAACCGGCTCTTTTGATATTCTGTACTATTCTCCCGGGCATAGCTCCGATATAAGTTTTTCTATGACCTCTTATCTCTGCTTCATCATGTAATCCACCAAGTGACATTCTGACATATTTTCTGTTAAGTGCTTTGGCAACAGACCTGCCAAGAGAAGTCTTTCCGACCCCCGGAGGACCATAAAGGCAGAGAATAGGTGATTTCAGATCACCTTTAAGTTTTAGTACCGCCAGATGTTCGAGGATTCTTTCTTTAACCTCATCGAGCCCAAAATGATCCGAATCAAGAACGTACCGCGCATTATTAAGATCGAGATTATCCTCAGTATAAAAATCCCAGGGAAGATCAAGAAGGGTTTGAATATAGTTTACCTGAACGGAATACTCAGCTGCCGCAGGGTTCAGACGATGCAGTTTATCGAGTTCCTTATCGAATACCTTCTTAACTTCAATATTCCACTTTTTTGTCTCAGCTTTTTTAATATACTCTTCAATTTCTTTTTCAACAGGGTTCCCTCCCAGTTCATTCTGGATGGTCTTCATCTGCTGATGAAGCAGAAATTCCCGCTGCTGCTGATCAAGGTCACTCTTTACCTTTGACTGTAATTCATTCTTAAGTTCCAGAACCTGGATCTCCTGAACGAGGAACTCCAGCAACATAAAACCTCTGTCGCGCAAGCTGTTCATTTCCAGCAGCTTTTGCTTATCCTGGACCTTTATGTCAGTATTGGAACAGATGAAATTTATAAGGTATGTATTATTCTCAATGTTTTTAATAGCAAAGGAGGCTTCAGGGCTTATATTGGGATTGATTTTAATAATCTTGAGGGATAAATCTTTCAGGGAACCAACAATAGCATCAAAATCCTTGCTCAGGATTTCCGGTTTCATTTCAGGTATTGTCTTCACCTTTGCAATAAAGTAAGGATCGTCGGAAACAAGCTCCTGCAAAATCATTCTTTTCCGTCCCTGGATAATTGCGGTAGTTGATCCGTCGGGCATTTCAAGAAGCTTAACTATCTGACCAACAGTGCCAATAGAGTGAAGGTCCTGAAAATCAGGGTTTTCAATATCAGGATCTTTTTGTGCTACAGTTCCTACTATCTTGTTGTTGCGGTAGGCATCTTTAATTAACTGTATCGATTTTGGACGACCTATGGAAATAGGAAGAACCACACCAGGAAAAAGCACTGTATTCCTTAGTGACAGTATTGGAATAGCCTCCGGAACCTCAACATCCTCGAGCTCACCATCGTTCCCGTCGGCAATAATTGGTATTATATCTCCATCTCCATCAAGAATATCCGGAAGTAATATCTCATTGACAGGTTTCCTGAATTTCTTTTCCATCTGGTATGTAGTCCTTACAATTAACTTTTTGTGATGTTACTTTTATCTTTGATCTTATTTTTAACCCACACCTGGCCCCTCCCTTGAGGGGAATTTAAAAACCACTTTTGTCTTTTGCCACCTCTGCAACCCGGTCCCTTCGCTAAACTTTTCCACCGGGCAAGTTCTTTACGCTCGGTCTTGTCTTTTATCTTGTGTTCTTCCCGGAAGTGCCAAAATTACATAATATTTTTACAAATGATGTAGAACTGAGCATTGCAATGATTATGCCACAGATTATATAATAACAAAAAAAATAGGGATATGCCCTGACATGTCCCTATTTTATACTTAAAACTTAAAGTTATTTCTTTTTCCCCATATGATCCTTATACCGGGTGTTAAATTTATCTACTCTACCAGCAGTATCAACAAGCTTCATCTTACCGGTATAGAAAGGATGAGATGTATTTGAAATCTCAAGCTTGATAAGAGGATATTCATTCCCATCTTCCCATTTAATGTTCTCTCTTGATGGTGCAGTTGATTTACTCAGAAAAGAAGTTCCGTTTGACATATCCTGAAAAACTACGAACCTGTAGTTACCTGGATGAATACCATTTTTCATTGCTCAATATTTTTTATCCTAATTAATCCTATTAAATTCCCCCTGATTAGGGCTTGCAAAATTAATTAACATTCTTTAAAATGCAAAAGTAATTGAGAAATTATTGATTATCCAGTGGATGATCCTTCTTAGATCCTTGTTTATCAGACATTTCGTCTTTGAACCTAATGAACGGGAGTTTATCATTTATCATATAACGGTACGTTATGTGAGTTTTCGCCTTCTTTGCACCAAGAGCTTCATAAATTGCAATCATTTTGGGATTATAATCTCCTACCCATGAGAGTTCCAGCTCTTTAAACCAGGGTTTCTCCTTAAACACTTTATAAAGCTGCAAAAAGATAGCAGATTCCACTCCGCTGTTCTGGTAAGTGGGATGAACTCCTCCGACAACAGCCCGAATCCTGGTCATTTCGTGAGTAGCTTTATAATATACTAAGCGCATCAGATTCCAGAGATTCAGTCTCCCGTTAAAATGCTTAAGTATTTGGTTAAGATCAGGAAAAAGAACATAAAAAGCAATCGGTTTATGATTGAAATAAGCAAACCAGATAAGCTTTTCATCTATAATTAATTTTGCCTTTTCAAGCGACTCTTCCAGGAAAGCAGGATCGAGCGGGGTAAAATCTCCTTTAAAAACCGACCATGTGGAGTTGTAAATTTCTGCAATGTCATTTATATATTTTCTTTTATTCCTGAATTCGAAATGCTGAAAAGTATAACCAGGTCTTCTTGAGAGCCATTCAGCTATTTTCATGATCCGGTCAGGAAACTGAACTATCTTTTTATCTGCACTTCTTATTTCTTTGTGAGATGAGAATTGTTCAAAATAATTTTTAAAGCCAAACTCCTCAAAAAAGGATCTGTAATACTTTTTATTGTATGGCATTCCAAATCCCTGTTGCATGAATCCCTCCACCAGCAGTCCCCAGTTATTGTCGTTTTCTCCGAAATTAATTGGGCCATCCATTGCCTCCATGCCATGTGAATTATGCCATTCAAGGGCTGTATTAAATAAAATAAACGCAGCCTCTTTGTTTTCAATGACCTCAAAAAAACCAATACCTCCTGTAGTCTGCCTGTTAGCAGATGACCTCACCCTATCGATAAAAGCTGCAATTCTTCCGATTATATGATCGTCATCATTTTTAAGAATCCATCGAATTGCTTCACCATGTTTATAATTGTGGTTCTTTGCCGGATCAAAAACAGATTCAATACCAGAATCAAGCTGACAAACCCAGAATGGGTCTGCTTTATATAATTCTTTTGGAAAATTTATAAATTCCTTTTTATCTTGTTTTGTTTTGACTTCAACTACCTTCATAATATTAGTTATATGAGAATCTGGTATCTGTCTGCTAACTCAATCAGTTTAACAATATTTGATGCAAATATAAACAGATTTTTAAAACATGAAGCCGGAAGCCGGAAGACGGAAGTCAGTAGTCAAAAGTCGGAATACTTTTGTCTTTTGCTTTTTGTCTTTTTAATGTATATCAATTATTCTATGGTCGATAAGGACAAAAAGGATTCCTATGAGAAAAGAATAGAAAGCATAGACTTTGAGAGGTATGTATTCAGCCGGTTTGATTTTCATCTTAGACCAGACATATCCCACCATAAATAAATTACTGACTACATAAGCAATAAATGTCGAAACTGCAACGCCAACAAGTTTATAACCCCATTTTAACATCAGCAGGCTTAAAGAAATATTCACTATTATTTCAAGAATTGCTGCAATAAGACTGATGTGGGTCTTCTTTCTTCCTACAATTATTGTCTGTGGAAAAACAAGTCGGGGAATAATAAGCAATGAGTAGACAAGATATATACCTGAACTTTGACTAAAATCCTGCCTGAACATAAGAGGATAGAGCCATCGTGCAATAAGCATCATCAGCATTGTAGAAGGGAAAAGCAGATGCATAAGCCTCTTTGACTTAACCCGTATTGTCTCCAAGGATTCCTTCATCTTTTCACGGGTTGAAAATTCTGAAAGCATAGCTGCATTCAGTCCGTTTGCCATCATTAGCACTAGAGGAAATTCCTTCGCCCCATAACGGAACCATGCGAACTTAGCCGGGTCCTTGTAAAAGGCCGAAATAATGATCCCGTCTGTATACTGTCCTGATCCGCTTATCAGAGTTGTTAATATCAGCGGAATACCCAGGTAAAGATGCTCCTTCATAAAATGGACCGATATCTTCATTTCGGTGTATCGCCGCAACAAGATTATCAGCCATATCCATCTGAATCCGGTTATTACAAGTAATCCATATATTGACCAGATGATGCCTTTACCAAATAAGATAGGTGTAATAATAAATATCAGCTGTGCCACAAAAGTATACAGCCCGTATTGAAAAATCCGATAGGACCTGTTATTAAGGAGATAGATATATTCGATAAGACAAACCGGGCTACTGAAGAGTATATATAGTAATAAAAGATTGATAAAAGGTACATTACCTCTGTTATGAAATACAGAAAAATTATCTTTCAGTGTATGACCTAGAATAAAAAAGAGCAGACTGAAAAAACATAATAAGAGGAATGCATTAAAAATTTCAGGTGATTTGTCTACTCCGTTATCACCCATCTTCCTATAGGTTTTATTCCTGTGGTAAAGAGGAAGCAAAGACTGAATTATTCCGGTGACCCAGAAGAATGTCATGAGTCCGCCAATAAACATAAACATTTCCCATTGTCCGATATCCTGGGTGGTAAGATAACTTTTTGTAAATACTATGCTGATAATAAGGAAGATAACCGGCTTCATCAACTGGAATAGTTGCAGCCCTGAAACATTATCTATTAATTTTATTTTTCTCAAACCTGAAAAGATCTTTTACAAATACTTCCTGATAACAATTAAAAGAATCTGAAATTGTGCAGGAAAGTTCATTTTTTTCTGAACCATCCAAAGATAGTAATTGACTTCAGTATGAGAAAATAAATTTTAAATTTTGTGAAATAGAAATTTTGATCTTATTTTGCTCTCCTAAACGGTGGATGTAGTTCAGTAGGTTAGAACGTCGGATTGTGGTTCCGAAGGTCGTGGGTTCGAGCCCCATCTTCCACCCCACTAACAAAAAACAATAAAGGCAATTACCTTAATATAAGATAGTTGCCTTTCGTGTTTTTCTGATTACAGTTTTCTTCTAACCATATTCTAATTTAACGTTGCAAAAAGTAATGTTTTTAATTAAAAATGGTTTATGTTTCCTCTTATTGATGTTTACTTTGATGAAGGGGTCATTAATCTCATTATACAGGACATCATCTCTCAAAAGACATTCTGCTTAAACCAATACATTGAATGTCCGCGAAACCCTTGCAAATGGATTCTAATCGACTTAAATTACTTCATCGATAAAATAAATGACAAAACAATACAATCTTATTGTGGGAAGTGTGCAGATACTAAAAAGACTTCTGTTGCTGATAGTAATCTCAGAAAACTCAATAACGATCTGCTGGAGTTTGACTTTTAGCAAGTAATAAGAAACCACTTATTCATTTCCATATTGTTCATAATCAGGTTTTAATATATCTTTGCACAAAATATTTTTCATATGGGTAAAGAAAAGAAGCAAAAGGTCGAAGTCACTGAAATGTTTGTGGCAAAAGCATGTCCAAGCAGGATTTATTGGGGCATAATTACAAGATCACAGGATGAAAATGGTAATCCGATTGTGTTCTCAAGAATTTTGATGGAAAATGATGGCTTGCTTTGTGCCCAAGCATCAGATCAAAAAGAACTTGCAAACAATTTAAATAGAATGGCTCGAATGATCGTCTTTGAAGGATTGCATGATGATCGGGGCGTGACTGAAGAAATATTTGGTTCTGATTTTTTTCTAAATTAGATTTACTCATATCACAATATAATACTGCCCAAAATTAAGACCACTGGAATGGTTTAAATTTAGTAACTTTAACCCAGTGAATTATGAAATTGAAAAGTCAAGTTCTTTCAGGAGTCCTTACATGACCTTTCACCTGTCTGAAGACGTATTTAGAAATGAAAAATATTCAAAAAGTGGGAAATATTTATTTATAATTTAACTCATGATCTGTAAAAGCTCTCTTTCTTCAAAAGTTCAAATTGTCTTTTTATTCACCATTTTACTTGTGTTACTTTCAAGTTGCAAAAAAGAAGAGGTAACAAATAAGTCTTATGCATTGACACTTTTACAAAATAAATGGACTCCGATTTCATCACGGATTTTTTTTCCT
>Ga0182027_10003647_pt1 | contig 24232 bp, 29 predicted proteins | sample 712E1DmetaG_FD_121300 | JGI IMG/M metagenome (GOLD analysis project Ga0182027, IMG submission 121300) | Permafrost microbial communities from Stordalen Mire, Sweden - 712E1D metaG (Illumina Assembly) | ecosystem: Environmental > Terrestrial > Soil > Wetlands > Permafrost | place: Sweden... | reverse complement strand
TGAAAGGCGGTACGATAAGCGGCAATGAAACAAAACCCGACAGTAACGGATCGCAAGCAGCTTGAGGAATTACTGACTCGCTCTGTTGATTCTATATACCCGAACAAGAAGATGCTCGAGGATGTTTTACTATCCGGCAAGCAGCTTCGTGTATATATGGGCATAGATCCGACCGCTGACTATGTGCATCTTGGTCATTCAACGAATTATCTGCTGCTCGAGAGGCTACATAAGCTCGGGCATAAGATAACCGTCTTGGTCGGTGATTTTACTGCCATGATCGGCGATCCAAGCGATAAGACCTCGGAACGGATAAGACTCACACGTGAGCAAGTCGAGGCCAATCTGAAGACTTTCAGGGCACAGATCGGAAAGGTACTTGATTTCGATGACACGGAGAATCCTATCGAATTTCGTTTCAACAGCGAGTGGCTTTCCAAGCTCTCATTCGAACAGCTTATAGATCTTGCGTCTAACTTCACTGTTCAGCATATGCTTGAGCGCGATCTTTTTGAAAAGCGCATCAAGGAGAACAAGCCTCTTCACGTTCACGAATTCTTCTATCCTCTTATGCAAGGATATGATTCGGTAGCATTGGAAGTCGATGTTGAGATAGGTGGTACAGACCAGACTTTCAACATGCTTGCCGGTCGTACATTGGTAAAGCGATATCAAAATCGAGAAAAATTTGTCGTCACGACGACCTTATTGATCAATCCTATTACGGGAGAAAAGTTGATGAGCAAGAGTCTCGGCACCGGCGTCGGTCTGAATCTCCAACCTCAAGAAATGTTCGGCAAGATCATGGCTATAGCAGACGCAGGTGTCATGCAAGTATTCATTGATTGCACAAGGCTTCCGATGGACGATATCGATGCTATCAGCGCGCGTCTAAAGGGGGGAGAAAATCCAAAGAAAATCAAGCTTGAGCTTGCGCACGAGATCGTCAAGATGTATCACGGCGAGGCAGAGGCCAAGAAGGCAGAGGAGACTTGGAATGCCACATTCGCCAAAGGCGGCGTGCCGGAAGATGTCCAGGAAGTGAAGCTTGGCAAGGATGAGCCGTTGGTTGACGCCTTGATCAAGGCCGGCGTAGTCGAATCAAAGACTGATTGGCGCAGGCTAGTCAAAGACGGCGCAGTCAGGACGGATAAAGACGAGAAGATAGAAGACCCGAATTGGAAACCCGGTGAAGGCGAAGCAAAGGTGATCAAAATAGGGAAACGGAGGTTTGTTAAGATCAGACCTTAAGATCTAATCGATACAGGCATAATCTCGGTAAGCTAAGTCATTTTCCACGAAATAATTCATTGACAGGTTGTGTTCTAATAGTGTGGTCAAATTTGGCGAACTAGCCTTATGTTGAGCCAAATTATTTCAGCACATTAAGTTTATTTTGTGAATAAATTATTCTGGAGAAAATGAACAGACAAAGCGGCAGCTTTCGCTAATGCGCTACCGACAACCCGTATGTATTTGCAAACCCGGCACGACGGAATGTGTCGACGGCGTCTTTAATAGTGCTGCCGGTAGTAATCACGTCGTCGATCACTACGATGAAATGATTCAAGGGATCGCGGCGCAATTCCGGCAGCAGGGCCGCTCTTTCATTCACGGCGAAGATGTCTTTGATGCTCTCCAGACGTTCGTGACGGTCTTTCATGGTCTGGCGCGAAGTGTTGCGCACGCGTAGCAATAAGTCGCGCGAGAAGATCAGCTTGCAGTTCCTGCCAGTCGCGTTTTCAGCTCTGTCGAGCTTCGCCATCTCTTCCATGATAAGCTCGCACTGATTGAAGCCGCGCTCGCGCCTGCGAGCGCGGCTTACGGGCATCGGCACAACCACGATACGCATTCCCGCGAGCATCGCGGCAGCGAAAAACCGAGTGATCTTATAAAGCGCGTATCCGGCGATCGCCGCGCCGGTGCGGGACTTCTTGTACTTGATGCTCCAGACGAGGCGGGAGACCCGCTCGTCCTTATAGGCAAAGACTGAACATGCCTCTCCGGAATGTGGATGCTCGGCCCTGGGCAGGCGCTTGAGTGCGGCCACCGCGCCCATGCCCAAAACTTCCCGTTCCGCCGGCGGAATAGGGAATATCGCCTCAAGCACGACATCAAAAAAAGCGCCGAGGGCGCTCGCTGGCGACATGGCCACAGTATACAATTATTACGGGCATATCTGCTATACTATCTCATACATATGGCCGGCCTTTTTTCCTCATTCTTCAAGAAAGAGACGAGCGTTCTAGGCATCGATGTAGGATCTTCGGCCATAAAGCTTGTCCAGATCAAGAAGAAGCATGGAAAGGCCGTACTCGAGACCTATGGGGAACTGGCCGTTGGGCCTTACGGAGGAGTGGAGATCGGTCGTGCAGTCTCCTTGCCCGTCGAGAAGCTCGTCGAAGCCATCAAGGACCTTTTGCGGGAGTCCAAGACCACCACGGTCTCCTGCGGTGCGGCCCTGCCGTTCTCGTCGAGCCTGATCAGATTCATCACTATCCCGACGGTTCCCGAGAAACAGATCGCGGACATAATCTCGCTCGAGGCCCGCAAGTACATCCCCGTGCCGCTCTCCGAGGTGTTCCTAGACTACTCCGTCATCCCCAAAGAAGACGCATATTCCGACGATGCTACCGCGTCGCCTGACAAGCGCACCCAGGATGTCCTGGTCGTGGCCATCCCTAACGAGTATCTCAACGAATTCCAGTCCGTGATGTCCGGAAGCGGCCTTCAGCCCAGCTTCTATGAGATTGAGACTTTCAGCTCGATCCGCGCCGTCATCGATCCAGGCGTGCCGGCCGCCATGATCATCGACATGGGCGCGAGAGTCACCAAGCTCTACATCGTCGAGCGCGGCATGTTGCGAGACTCGCACATCGTGAACAAAGGCAGCCAGGACATCACCCTGGCGCTCTCCAAGGCGTTGTCTATATCTATCGCCGAAGCCGAGACTCTGAAGCGCTCCAAAGGACTGAAGGGCGGTCCCGAATACAAGGAGCTCACCGAGATCATCACCATCAACCTGGACTATATCTTTTATGAGGCCAATACCACGCTCTTGAATTATCAGAAGAAGAACCAAAAGAGCCTCAGCAGGGTCGTCCTGACCGGCGGGGGAGTGCTCCTCAAGGGCTTCACCGATCTGGCCAAGATCAGCTTCCAGACAGACGTCACATATGCCGATCCGTTCAGCAAGCTCGAGACTCCGGCGTTCCTGGCCGAAGAGTTCGCCACTGCCGGCCCAGAATTCACCGTGGCTATCGGCGCCGTCCTGCGCAGACTGTCGGAACTGGAGTAAACGGCGGGTGGGGGGGGTGGCAGGAATGTGCCCCCCTCCCGTTATACACAGCTCCCAATTCGCGCCAATCTGCTATAATAATCGGACAAGCTCCTGATGGAAACCAAATTCCAAACATCCTTCATTCCCAAGAAGCCGTTGCAGACTACGCCAGGCGGGGCGGTGGTCATTCCGCATAATAAGAGCCATGGCCGCGGCACAGCGAGCCTCTTCATGATAATCTCCGCTATCATCTTTGCGTGCTCTATCTTGTCCATCGGAGGAGCCTTTGGTTGGAAGCAATACCTGCTCACGCGGCAGAGCGGCTACAAGACCGATCTCGTCCAGAAGGAGAAGGGGTTCGATGTCAACCACATCGCGGAACTTCAGATGGAAGCCTCCAAGCTCCAGACCGCCAAGCAGCTCCTGGCTGATCGCCTGACTTCATCGCGGATATTCAGCGTCCTCTCGATGCTGACGGCGGAGAAAGTCAGGTTCACTAGCCTAGATCTGGCTCAGCCTATCGCCGGGGGGCCGCTCCTGCTCACCTTGATCGGTTCGGGCAAGGATTTCAATACGGTCGCGTTCCAATCCGATGTGCTCAATCATTTGGGCGATTATGGCCTATCCGCGGTTGTCAAAAATGCGGTCATCAACAGTCCGAGCCAGAATGGCGACGGCACCGTTTCGTTCGGCCTGACCGCGACAGTCGATACCAAGGTCCTTCCAAGCAAAACACAATGAACCGCAATATCCTATCTCTGCTCCTCATCATCCTATCCGTGGGATTATATTTCACGGTCACGCGCGGCATGATCGCCGACGCGCAAGCCGTCAAGGCAGTGAACGATCAATATACGTCTGCTCTTAACAACGCCGCGAACCTGTCCAATATCCTCACTCAGGTGGATGCACAATGGAATAGCATTTCGGCGGATGACCGCACAAAGATCGATGAGATGCTGCCGAGCTCCGTAGACAACATCCGGCTGATCATCGACCTCAATAACATCGCCGTTCGCCATGGATTCTCGCTCTCTGGCGTCAGAGCCGTAGCCCCAGACTTGGGCAGCGCTTCCGCCGCACAGGGTACCCTCGGCCTATCGGCTAGTACGCCGACACTCGACAAGGTTCAGGTCACTTTCGGCGCGACGGCTCCCTATAGCCAATTCATATCGTTCCTCCAGGATCTCGAGATCAATCTGCGCGTCATGGATATAACCGACCTCTCATTGTCTGCAAGCGACTCAGGCAACTACTCGTTCCAGGTCGGCCTGCAGACATATTGGATGCGCCAATAATATTTACATGAAGACATCATCCTCATCTTACGGCCCGATCATCATAGGCATCCTCGTGCTCATCGCGGCGGCGGTACTCTACTTCTACTACCAAGGAGGCACCGCACCTTCTCAGGGCGGCCTGTCCGCTGAGCAGACGACAGATGTGGGATTATCCGAGATCAAACTCCTTCAGCAGATCCAGAATATCAACATAGACACCTCGATATTCCAGAGCCCGGACTTCATCGCCCTGCAAGACTTTTCGGTGGAGATCCCGACCCAGCCGGTCGGACGTCCCAATCCTTTCGCGCCGTACTAACGGATTTTCAGCAATAACCCCGCTACTGCTTCCCATTTCCCGGATGGGCAGAGTCACACAAGGCACGAATCTGGTGATTAGCCTGCTGGGTGCTATATTCGCTCTGCTCATATAGCAACGGCGCTCGGATTATGTGTAAGCAAGCTTCCACAAATCCTCGCTTGACGTTATAATAATCCCATGAGCGTCATCGATATCCTTTTACAGAAGAATCTGATCACCAAAGAAGCCATTCGCGGAGTCCGAAAGGCACAGGCCGGAGGCGCCACGCTAGAGGCGGCGCTCATCGGTAGCGGCGTCAAACCGGCGGATATCACGGCCGCGATGGGAGAATTCCTGAACATTCCCGTACGCTCGATCTCCGAGACGCCGGTACCGACCGAAGCCTTGGATTACATACCGCAAGAGTCTGCCGAACATTATCGCTTTGCGCCAATCGGCCTGAAAGAAGGCTTGCTCGAAGTCGGCGTCGTGGACCCGAACAACATGGAAGCGCGCGATGCCTTGAGCTTTCTCGCCGCCAAGAAAAATATCCCGTACAAGATCTTTCTGATCACCATTGACGATTTTCAGAAAGTCCTGGAGATGTACAAAGGCATCACCGGCGAGGTCAACCGCGCGCTCTCGGAATTAGAGACCGAGCTCTCGGTCGAGACGGAAGCGGTAGGCAAGAGCGATACCCCGGCGGAAGGAGGGGGAGAGGCAGACAAGGGCAAAGGCAAGAAGGACCAAGAAGAGGAAGCTGTGATCATCGAGGACGCTCCGGTCGTGAAGATCGTGGCTACGGTCGTCCGCTATGCCGTAGAAGGCGAAGCCTCCGACGTGCACATCGAGCATATGCGCGACCAGGTGCGCGTGCGTTTCCGCGTCGATGGCGTTTTGAATACCTCGCTTGTGCTTCCGGTACAGGTGCACTCGGCCGTAGTGGCCCGCATCAAAGTCTTGTCGAATATGCGCTTGGACGAGCGCAGGAAGCCGCAGGACGGGCGCTTCTCGGCCAGGATCGACGGCCGCAGGGTGGATTTCCGCGTCTCCACTTTCCCAGCTTATTACGGCGAGAAGGTCGTGATGCGTATCTTGGACCAGGCCAAAGGCGTCCGCACCTTAGACAAGCTCGGTCTCTCCGAACGTAATCTGAAGATGCTTCGCGAAGCTATTGATAAGCCTTATGGCATGGTCCTCATAACCGGTCCAACCGGTTCTGGAAAATCCACGACCCTTTACTCCATACTGAACGAAATGGATCGCGAGAGTTACAACGTCCTCTCCCTGGAAGACCCGGTCGAATATCAGATCGAAGGAGTTTCCCAGTCTCAAGTCCGTCCGGAGATTGGCTATGACTTCAGCTCCGGCCTTCGCACCACATTGCGTCAGGACCCTGACATCATCATGGTCGGTGAGATCCGTGATAAAGAGACGGCACAACTGGCCGTCCAAGCGGCATTGACCGGCCACTTGGTCTTCTCGACCCTTCACACCAATAATTCCGCCGGCATCATCCCGCGTTTGATCGATATGGGCGTCGATCCGTACCTTATCGCTCCGACTCTGATCCTCGGCGTGGCCCAACGTCTGGTAGGCCTCCTTGTCCCGGAAGCTTCGGAGCCAGTCAAGGTCGAAGGCAGCATCAAGGCTATGATCGACCGCCAATTTATCGATCTGCCGCCCGAATTCAAAAAGGATATCCCGTTCACAGATACCGTATACAAGATCAAGCCTAATCCTCAGGCGCCTAAGGGCACCCGCGGCCGTATGGCCGTCTTCGAGATGTTCATGATGGACAAAGAGATCGAGGAAGCGGTCCTGAAGGGCGTCACCGAGGTCGAAGTCAGCCGCCTCCTCCGCAAGAAGGGCATGATGTCCATCAAGGAGGACGCTATCGTCAAGGCCTTCCAGAAGATCATACCGATCGAAGAGGTGAATAAACTATAGGATTCCTGTATACTTAACCCTGTCCGCAACCAATAAACTATCATGCCTCAAAAAAAGCTACTGATCGTGGATGACGACAAATTCCTGCTAGACATGTATGCACTGAAGTTCACCAAGGCCGGCCATGAGGTCAAGGCCGCCGATTCCACGGAAGCCGGGCTGAAGATCCTGCGTGACGGCTATGTGCCGGATGCCATGCTCGTCGACGTCGTCATGCCGGGATTGGACGGTTTGGAGCTCGTGACCGCGGTCAGGAAAGAGCGCTTGGCGCCGCAGTCGGCGGTGATCATGCTCACCAACCAGAGCGAGTCAGACGACATCGCCCGAGCCAAGAAGCTCAATGTCGACGGCTACATCGTCAAGGCCACAGCTATCCCTTCTGAAGTGCTCGCGGAAGTCGGAAAGATCCTCGCTAACAAAAAGGCCTGAAAGGCTTGCTTTTCAGATACCCATAATTAATCAGAACATAAAAATGGACTACCGCAAAGAAATCGAGGAACTCGTAAACCTGGTCTTCAAAGAAGGAGCATCCGATCTGCATCTTTCCGCAGGCCGTCAGCCTATCGTGCGAGCTTCGGGCAGCCTGATACCGATCATCAAAAAGGCGGCGCTCACCGACAAGGACATGCAGGGATTCTTGGATATCTTCCTCTCTCCCGATAGCGCAGCCGTGTTCAAGAAGGAGAAGGCCGTCGATTTTTCGTACAATCTCTCCCAGGCGCGCTTCCGCGGCAACGCCTATTACCGCCAAGGGATGGTTTCTATCGCCTTGCGCCTCATCCCCAAGGTCATCCGCACCTTGTCCGAGCTCAATCTGCCGCCTATCCTGGAATCGTTCACTAGGAAGCCCCAGGGCTTCTTCATGGTAGTGGGACCGATCGGACAAGGTAAGACCACGACTCTGGCCACTCTGATCGAGATCATCAATCAGACCAGGACCGAGCATATCCTGACCATCGAAGACCCGATCGAATTCCAGTTCGAGTCCAAGAAGTCCATTATCGACCAGCGCGAGGTCAGGATCGACACGCCGTCTTTTGACGAGGCCTTGGTCTCGATGTTCCGCCAGGACATCAACGTCTGTATGGTGGGAGAGATGCGCGACATCTCGACCATGTCCACGGCCGTGACCGCCGCCGAGACCGGCCACCTGATCATGTCTACCTTGCATACCAACAACGCCGCGCAGACTATCAACCGCATCATCGATTCCTTCCCGGCCGACCAGCAGGCCCAGATCAGGGTCCAGCTCGCCGGATCACTTTCCGGCATCTTCTCCCAGCGCCTAGTCCCCAGGATCTCCGGCGGTCTGATCCCAGCCTACGAGCTCCTCATCAACAACAACGCAATTTCCAATCTGATCCGCGAGAACCGCATCCATGAGATCGACACGGTGATCGAGACCTCGTCGCAGGAAGGCATGATCGATCTCAACCGATCGCTTTCCGAGCTCGTCAGGGCCGGCGAAGTCACGGTCGAGAACGCCTATATGAACTCCATGAACTCAAAGGTCTTGGAAAGAATGATATAGAACAACCATGCTTTTCAACTATGAAGCCGTAGATTCGACCGGAGCCAAGAAGATCGGCTCGATCGACGCCGTGAACGTCGACATAGCTATCGCCTCCTTGCAACGACGCGGTTTGGCCTTGACGTCCGTCAAAGAGGCCGCTGTCAGCGCCTCGTTCCTCTCGCTCAACGTGAGCTTCCTCTCGCGCATCTCAACCAAGGACATCGTGATCCTCTCGCGCCAGCTCTCGACCTTGTTCGAAGCCCAGATCTCCGCCCTGCGAGTCTTCCGTCTCCTCGGTGCCGAGTCCGACAATCATCTGCTATCAAGCAAGCTCGCTGAAGTCGCCGACGACATCCAATCCGGCAACTCCATCTCGGAAGCCCTAGCCAAGCATCCGAAGGTCTTCTCGGAGTTTTATGTGAACATGGTCAAGGCCGGCGAGGAATCCGGCAAGCTGAACGATACATTCAAATACCTAGCTGACTATCTGGATCGCGCTTACGAGCTTACGTCCAAGGTCCGTGGAGCCCTGATCTACCCGGCCTTCGTGGTCGCGACTTTCTTCGTGGTCATGATACTGATGTTCACCATGGTCATACCGAAGATCAGCCCGATCCTTCTCGAGTCCGGCGCTCAGATCCCGGTCTATACCACGGTGATCATCGGCATGAGCAATTTTCTGGTCCAATACGGGATCGTGCTCCTGGCGGCTGCTGTCGTGCTCGGGTTCTTCCTGGTCAGATTCATACGGACGCCGAAAGGACAGGTGGCTTTCGATAGCTTCAAGCTCAACATACCTTATATCAACACCCTCTACCGTAAGCTCTACCTATCCCGCTTTGCCGACAACATGAACACCATGTTGATATCCGGCATCCCGATGGTCCAGGCTCTCCAACTCACGTCAGCGGTCGTCGGTAACAGGGTATATGAGCGGATCATCTCGGAATCCATCGAAGCGGTCAAGGGCGGCAAGACCCTTTCTGAATCGCTTTCCGGCAACCCACGCGAGATCCCGGGCATTATGATTCAGATGATGAGAGTCGGTGAAGAAGCCGGCGAAGTGGGCAGTATCCTGAAGACAATGGCTAATTTCTATACCCGCGAGGTGGCCACGGCCGTTGATTCCCTAGTCTCGCTCATCGAACCGGCAATGATCGTGGGTCTTGGAGCCGGGGTGGCCATTCTCTTGGCGGCCGTTCTAGTACCTATATACTCGATAGCCGAATCGTCGTAAAACGGCTGTATTGCGTTATCCACAGGTCAGTTTTTACGCAATCAAGGCGATGCTATAATTACCCCAATCCATTTAGAGATGGTACAAAGTTCTTAAACGGGACTTTATTAATAGAAGCATTATAAATACTTAAGTAATCATGAAAAAGTACACAAGAGGTTTCACCCTCATCGAATTGCTCGTCGTCATCGCCATCATCGGCATCTTGGCGTCGATCGTGCTCGTTTCTTTGAACTCCGCTAGACAAAAGGGCAAGGATGCTCGCATCATCTCCGATGTCCAGCAGGTCCGCACGGCCTTCGAGTCGGGATATAACGGCACGAATTATCCGGATCTTCAGCCGACGGCAGGTAGCGGCGCTCAGACTGGCGTAGCCGGTTCGATTGTCGCAGCTGGACCTACGAACGCGGCTCTCTCGAGTCTTGGCACCGATGTAACGAACCAGAGCTCGACCCTAACATATAGGGTTTCGACCAATGCAAGCGGACAGGTCACGGCATACGCCATATATGGCGGTCTGACTTCCAATACTGGTAACGCCTTCTGCATCGCCTCGAATGGCAGCACGGCCCAAGCCACCTCGACGGCCTCGTTGGGAACAGGGGCAGTCGTCATGACCTGTAACTAAGCGCTATTACTATCAGTTTGCTCGTCGTCAGCCCGCCTGCCCAGGCGGGCTGATTTGTGCACAGTTCAGAAGAATGAAACTTGTTTCCGTGTGGTACAATACGGCTATAATCGTTTTAAAGCTAAAATCATGAAAATGTATTCACGAGGCTTCACTCTTATTGAATTGCTTGTCGTCGTTGCTATCATAGGTCTTTTGGCGTCGATAGTGCTAGTTTCCTTGAACTCCGCCAGGCAAAAGGGCAGGGATGCTCGCATCGTCTCCGACGTCCAGCAGATTCGCACGGCCTTCGAGTCTGGATATAACGGCACGCATTATCCGGATTTGACAGTATCGGGAGGTAGCAATCCACAGATCGGTGTTGCTGCGACCATAAACGCTTCTGGCCCCACGAATGCGGCTATTTCCAGCCTGAATAATGACGTGACTAATCAAAGCTCCAGTCTTGTGTACAGAGCATCGACAAACGCCAGCGGACAAGTCACGGCGTACACGATATACGGCGGATTGACTTCCAATTCCGGCAAGTCCTTCTGCATTTCCTCGAATGGCAGCGCATCACAAGCAACGTCAACCCCGTCCGGTTCGAGTCTCGGATCGGTGTTCATGACTTGCCAATAGAAGCCATTAGCACAATTTGCTAGCCGTCAGGCGCCTGAACAGGCGGGATGGTTTGTGCACAAGTCGATGAATACGGCCCAAACCCATGTGTTATAATGTGCTCATATTCAGGTTAAAATCAAAATCATGAAACGCTATTCAGGTGGTTTTACGCTCATAGAATTGCTCATCGTCATCGCGATCATAGGCATCCTGGCGTCGATCATACTAGTCTCTCTCAACGCTTCTAGGAATAGAGCCAAGGAAGCCAGGATCATCGCCGATGTCCAGCAGATGAGAGTCCGTGCCGAAAGCGTCCAGAATGGCATCAACTACAGCATCGCGCTTACGGCGGCCAATACTTCCACGAATAGCGGCTCCGGCATAAACGTCGGAACCGATTCTATAGCGGCTCAGCTGGTGAACGACGCGGTCGCGCAGGGCGGCAAGATTTTTGCCATAACCGATGCAGGGGACACGGCGTATGCCATATTCGGACAGCTCATAACCCAGGCTGCCAATACTTATTTCTGTGTAGATTCTGTCGGCCGCACGTCGCCGAATACTGGAGCGACCTCGACCCCGACCATAGCCTGTCAGTGATATGGATAAAAGCCAGGCCGGGAAGCTTTCCGTCATCATCCCAGTTTTCAATGAGAGCCGGACCATCGCAGAGGTGGTCCGGAGAGTCGCGACGGCGACACTGCCCGCCGGCTGGACAAAGGAGATCATCGCCGTGGATGACGGCTCCGATGATGGTACTCGTGACGTTCTCCTAGGACTAGATGGCTGCCGTACCGTGTTCTGCACTGCGAACGGCGGCAAAGGAGCCGCGCTCAAGGAGGGATTCAAGATCGCGGCTGGCGATCATATCCTTATCCAGGACGCGGATATGGAATACGACCCGGCAGAATATGCCGGTTTGCTCCAGCCGATCTTGGACGGCAACGCAGAGATAGTCTTCGGGTCGCGCACTCTCGGCTTGAATAAAGTTCCGATGAGCCGAGTCTATTTCTATGGCGGCCTCCTGATCACCAAGATATTCAATATCTTATTTCGCACCAAGCTCACCGATGTCGCGACCTGCTACAAGGTCTTTCCGGCCTCATATGTGCCTGATCTTATCGGCTTGCCCGCGCAGGACTTCGTCTTCGACGTAGTCGAGCTATCCCATGCGCTCCTCAAGAAGGGCAGGATCGTGGAAGTGCCGATCAGCTATGATTCCCGGGGCAATTCCGAGGGCAAGAAGCTGAACTGGCGCCATGGCGCAAGGTGCTTTTCGAGGATGATCTCGCTGTTCATCGCAGATCATAGTCCTCAAAAGCCCCTATCCCAATGATTCCGCGGTCTGCTATACTTAGAACATGAAAAGACTATCAAGATCCCGAGGCTTCACTTTGGTCGAGCTCATCACAGTCATCGTCATCATCGCCATCCTGGCCAGCATCATCCTCAAAGACCTTTCCAGTTCGCAGTCCAAGGCGCGCGATGCCCAGCGCATCTCCGACCTGGGGCAGATACAGTTGGCCCTGACGCTCTTCAACGACCGGTGCGGGCAATATCCGGTGAATATAACTGCAGGTAGCGCGCTAACCACCAGCCTCACAGCGCCCACATGTACGAACGGCATCACTCTGGGTTCCTTTATCTCGCAGATACCGTCTCCTCCTTACGGCGCTGGCCAGACATACTATCCCGCGAGCATCTACTACACGACGGGCAGGGCTTCGGGTACGGGCACAAGCTATGTATTGGTCGTCGCTCTCGAGAATAACAACGTGTCCATGTCGAAGAGCCTCCTGTACGCTTCGATATCTCCAAGCTCATCAGATACCCATTGGTGGCCGGGTGCCAACACGTCGCCATTCACCTACTGTGGCGCCCAGAACGGGTCATATTATTACTACTGCCTAGGCCCGAATTAAAGCTCGTTCCTGCGTAAACCTTGATGTCGTCGATCTTATTCCCGCTCGTCTTCTCGTTCATCTTCGGCGCGATCGTCGGGAGCTTCCTCAATGTGGTCGCTTTGCGTTTCAATACCGGAAAAGGCCTGGGCGGACGGTCTATGTGCATGTTCTGTGGCAAGACCCTGACTTGGACCGAGCTCATTCCGATTGCGAGCTTCGTGTTCCAGAAGGGCGCATGCCGCAAGTGTCGGAGCAAGATCTCCTGGCAATACCCGCTCATCGAGTTCACGGCCGGGATCGTATTCGCGCTGATCTTCCTGCGCTTCCCGCCATATTCCGCGCTCGCGGCGATACCGACGGTCATATATCTGGTCTCGGCCTGCCTTCTCCTGGCCATCGCGGCTTATGATGCCAAGCACAAGATCATTCCTGACCAGTTCGTCTATGCATTCGATGCCATAGCCCTGGCAAGCGTCTTTGTAGGCGGCTCCTCTTGGCTGCACGCCCCGCATCTGGCCACGCTCCTGGCTGGGCCCGTGATAGCGCTGCCATTCTTTCTCCTGTGGTTCTTCTCCAAAGGCACCTGGATGGGTCTGGGAGACGCCAAGCTGGCCCTGGGTATCGGCTGGCTCCTGGGTATGAATGGGGGAGTGAATGCCGTCATCCTGGCTTTCTGGATAGGCGCTGCTTTTTCCATCGCTTGGCTCCTGATCGTGGTCAGACATTTCAACCGACGGATGGAGGTTCCATTCGGGCCGTATCTCATCCTAGCCATGTATATCGTGCTGCTCTTTGGGGTCAAAGTTCTCGATGTCCATACGCTCGCGGCCCTATTTCAGGTATAATAATGATGATGAATCGCGGCTTCACACTTGTCGAGCTAGTCGTGTCAATCGCGATCTTTGCCGCGATGACGGCGCTCGTGGTGGTCAAGTATGGCAATTTCAACCAGAGCACGCTCTTCACGGACACGGCTTACGACATCGCGCTGGTCATCCACACCGCCCAGACTTACGGCCTGTCGGTCAAGAATACGAGCTCCAGCTTCAGTGCGGCTTACGGCGTGGATTTTTACGACGTCGCAACGGGCAGCGTCTTTTGCGGATCAGCCAGCACGAACAATGCGAGCATCGTCCTGTTCGCAGATACGGCGCCCCAACCGACTCCCAATCAATATTGCGACGGGAACGACTCGAATGTCACCACATATGCCATCTCGCGCGGCGCGACCGTGACCGGACTGTGCGTCGGAACCGCCTTGAACTCCTGCAATTCCGTATCACGGCTCGACGTGACATATCTGCGCCCCAATCCCGAAGCCACGATCTGCGGGTACAACGGGTCGACCTGGACCTGCACATACACATATGGGAAGGTGACCCTGACTGCTACAGACAGCAGCACGCGCTCCATAGAGATGAGGCAGAATGGCGAGGTATCCGTGCTCGCTCAATGACATGAAGGACTTCCATCAACAACGCGGTTTCACTCTGATCGAGATCATCGTGGCCTTGATGATCTTCTCGATCGTGGTCGTGGTCGCCCTGGCAGCTCTGATCAAGATCATCGACGCCAACAAAAAGGCCCAAAATACCCAAGACGCAGTGATCGGATTATCGTTTGCGCTTGAGTCCATGTCTCGCGAGATCCGCACAGGGTCGAGCGTCGAATGCATCCCTTGGACAGGCACGTTCGATCCTTCGCACATCGCGACGACGGCTTGTACGACCGGCCACAACCAATTATTGGCCTTTTTATCCACGCAGGGCTACCCGCCGGCCAGCCCGACATGCCACTTGGCGTACGCTTATCTTTTCTCCGGATCGGCGGGCTCATATGTCATCCAAAAGGCCCAACAGCCGAACTGTTCGTACGTATTCTCTGCGAGCGATTTTTACCCGATCCTTCCGACAGCCGTCAACATGACCGATTATAAGCTCGGTGTTTCATACACCGCCGGCTCGCAGCCTTATCCTCTGGTCTTCGTGCAGCTCTCCGGCTACGCTGGTTCGACAGAGAAGAGCAAGACCTACTTCACGGTCCAGACGGCTTCATCGTTGCGCACTCCATAACGCCATGCATAAGAAACCCGCACAAAAAGGATTCACCATTGTCGAGACGCTCGTGGCCATTACGGTCCTGATGATCGCTATAGCCGGACCTTTGTCCATCGCATCCAAGAGCCTTACGGCCGCCGTGACCTCGCGTGACCAATTCGTGGCCTCGTATCTGGCGCAGGAGAGTTTGGAGGTAGTGAAGAATATCAGAGACAACGATCTCGCCACGGGGTCCTCATGGTTGGCTTCGCCTTCAGCCATCAATCTGAATACCTGTATAGCCAGCAACCCTTGCGACGCCAGTTCCATCGACTCTCCGACGATCCTGAACGGACAGACGAGCGCATACCGATTGTATCAAGCATCGAACGGCTACAGCCACACCACGGGTTCAGCAAGTACGATCTCGCCGTTCTCTCGGGAGTTCTACCTCACTCAGGTCACAGCCAATGAATACGCAGTGACTGTTTCTGTGGCATGGAACGAGGGTTCCATTCCATACAGCATCATTGTGTCGAACACTATCATTAATAATCCACGCTGATGAGCATCCGCCGCACAAAAGATCAAAAAGGGTACACGCTGCTGTTCGCGGTCTTAGTCTCGGCCCTGGTCCTCGGAGTGGCCGTCTTCATCCTCTCGCTGTCGACCAAACAGGCACAGCTGTCATCCGCTGCGCGCAACTCGGTCTACTCATTCTACGCTGCCGACACCGGCCTTGAGTGCGCTGACGCCGCATATATGTCCGTGAACGGCTCCGACCATATCGCCACTGATATCACGGGAGTTTCCATCACGTGCAACGGAGTTAACAAGTCTTTGAACGGACCGGCCTTTGTTCATGCCAGCCTCGGATATCCGGCTTTTTTGCAAAGCGATACTGTCCAGCAGACACCGTCCGGCAATCTCGACTTTCCCCTACAGAATCCTGGCAACCCGTCGGCCCCTCCTTGCGTCAGGATCGTAGTCTATGACGGGTATGACGGACCGGGGTCTACGGGGAACCATTACACGGTCATGGATGCACGCGGATACAACGATTGTACGGGTGGCGCTCCGGACACGACCAATCCATCGACTGTCGAGCGAGCCCTGCGTCTGACCAAGAAGGGCTAAAGAAAAGCTGATAAAGGGCTGATTCTTGGGCCATAAAGTGATATCCTTGAGGCATGAAGAAAGAGGTCCGAAATCGCGCCAAAAGCCTCAAAGAGACGATCGAGAAGCATCGTCGGCTTTACCACACCTTGGACCAGCCGGAGATCTCCGACGAAGCCTATGATTCGTTGGTAAAAGAGCTGGAAGCATTGGAACGCGAATATCCGGAGCTCGTGACGGCCGACTCGCCGACCGCGCACGTTGGCGGCGCTCCTCTGAAGGAATTTGTGAAGGTAAGGCACGAAGTGCCGCAATGGTCGTTCGACGATGTCTTTGACCGCGAGGAGCTCGTAAAGTGGGACGAGAAAGTCCGCAACTTCATGGAGAAGGCCGGCGTCGGCGGAGAAAAACTCGAATATTGCTGCGAGCTCAAGATCGACGGCTTGAAAGTCGTCCTTACCTATGAAAAAGGGAAGCTCGCTCTAGCCGCAACTCGTGGTGACGGCACGGTCGGGGAAGACGTCACTCACAATATCAGGACGATCAAATCGATCCCGCTCGAGCTCAAGAAACCGGCCGGGGCTCAAATACCAGCCGATCTGATCGCTGTCGGCGAGATCTGGATGAGCAAGAAGGACCTGGTACGCATCAATAAAGAACGCGCGGCCGCTGGCGAACCCCTCTATGCCAATACCCGCAACTTGGCCGCTGGCTCCCTCCGCCAGCTTGACCCAACGGTGACGGCTGCGCGCGCCCTTTCGGCGTTCATATACGACATAGACCGCATCGATACTGGCGTGCCTGAAACGCAATCAAAAGAATTGGAGCTTTTGAAGCAGCTGGGCTTTCAGACGAATGAATATTCCACGGTTTGCAGGAATCTCGAGGAGATTCAATCATTTTATGAGAACTGGACCAAGAAGAGAGACTCGCTCGACTATGGCCTCGACGGCATCGTCATCAAGGTGAATTCGCGCAAGATTCAAGAAGCGCTCGGCTACACCGGCAAGTCTCCGCGCTGGGGTGTGGCCTACAAATTCCCGGCCGAGCAGGTCACGACCATTCTCGAGGACATCGTCTTTCAGGTCGGCCGCACGGGCGTGATCACGCCGGTCGCGGTCATGAAGCCGGTCATAGTCGCCGGCTCGACGGTCTCGCGCGCCACTTTGCACAATGAGGATGAGATCAAGCGCCTCGACGTGCGCCTTGGGGACACGGTCATCCTGCAGAAATCCGGCGACGTCATTCCGGACATCATTTCGGTGGTCAAGGAGTTGCGTCCAAAGAGCTCGAAGCCATTCCCGTGGCCGACGCATGTGCCGGCTTGCGGGGGAGACGGGAAGATCGAGCGCATTCCGGGCGAAGCAGCTTGGCGCTGCGTGAACAAGGATTCATTCGAGCAGATCAAGCGCCGCTTCCACTATTTCACCTCGAAGAAATGCTTTGATATCGACGGCTTGGGTCCGCAGACCCTCGATCAGCTCATCGAAGCAGGTTTGATCTCTGCTTTCGATGATATCTTCACATTGAAGAAGGGCGACTTACTGAACCTCGACCGTTTTGCAGAGCTTTCTGCTGACAATCTGCTCAAGGCCGTGGAAAAAGCGCGTAAGGTGACTCTGCCGCGATTCTTGGCGTCGCTCTCAATCCCTCAAGTCGGTGAAGAGACGGCGTATGACGTGGCCAAGCATTTTAAGTCCATCGAAAAAGTCCAATCTGCCAAGCGCGAAGACTTTGAATCTATATACGGCGTTGGCGAAGTGGTCGCGCAATCATTGGCTGACTTCTTTGCCGACAAGGATAATCTCAACCTCGTCAAAAATCTTTTGAAATACGTCGAGATCATCGAAGATGCTGCCGTTTCCGGCGGCTCGAAGAAGCTCGAAGGAAAATCATTTGTGTTCACCGGCTCATTGCCGACCCTTGAAAGGGAAGCGGCGCAAAAGATGGTCCGCGATCAGGGCGGAGACGTCTCAAGCTCGGTCTCAAAGAAGACATCATATGTCGTGGCTGGAGATGATGCCGGTTCCAAGCTCGACAAGGCCCGCTCGCTCGGCGTAAAGATCATATCGGAAGGTGAATTTCTTGAAATAATCAAATAAAGCGGGGAATTATCAAATAAGGCGAGTTGAAGGAATATCACACTCGCCCACTATTTAAAAGTGACGATGAACGTCGTCACTTTCATAAAGTGGCTGGGGCACATATTCCTCCCAGCCAAAATAATTTATTGACAGGTTGTGTTCTAATAGTGTGGTCAAATTTGGCAAATCGGCTATATTTTAAGCCAAAAAATTTCAACACAATAACGTGATTATGTGAACAAATTATTTTGGTGGAAAGAATGTTCGACTGACCGACGAAAGTCGCCCTTTCTCTTCATTGTGATTCGCTGATTGCCGCAAAATCATTTCATGATAGACTTGCTTTCATGATAACCGTCAAAGAACTCGAGCATTTGGCTGTTCTAGCCCGCATCGACCTCTCTGAGGACGACAAAAAGTCGCTGGTCAAGGAGTTCGACTCGATTCTCGGCTATGTGGACCAGCTCAAGAAGGTAGACGTCAAAATGGACGCCGAGGGTCGCGTTGGCGCGGTCAGGAATGTCATGCGCCCGGACATCGCGTCGCCCGTTTCCGTCGAAGATCGCGAGGCTCTCCTTGCCGAAGCGCCAGACCGCGAGAAGGACTTTATCGCAGTTAAAAAGATCATCGCGCAGGATTAACATTAGATGAACATGAAAATCGACCTCGCAAACCTGACCATCGCCAAGGCCCATGAGCACCTGAAGAAGGGCGACTTCACCGCAGTCGACCTAACGAAAGCCTATCTCGACGAGATCAAGAAGAAGAACGCTGAAATTAACGCCTACAGGGAAGTCTTTGCCGACGCGCTCGACCAGGCCAAGGCCGCAGACGATAAGATCAAGGCGGCGTTAAAATCCGGCGGAAAGTCTGCGGATTTCAGCGTGCTCCTCGGCATCCCGTGCGCCGTCAAAGACAACTTCCTGATCAAGGGTAGGATTACCAGCTCCGCCTCGAAGATCCTCGAGAATTATCATGCGACCTATGACGCGACCGCGATCGCCAAGCTGAAAGAGGCGGGTGTGGTTTTCCTTGGCCGCACGAATATGGACGAATTCGCCATGGGCGCTTCGACCGAGAATTCCGCTTATGGCGTGACGCGCAATCCTCATGATACTAGCCGTGTCCCCGGAGGCTCTTCCGGTGGTTCGGCTGCCGCCGTGGCTATGGACGGAGCATTGTTCGCTATGGGTTCCGATACCGGCGGCTCCATTCGTCAGCCGGCGAGCTTTTGCGGTGTGGTCGGTCTGAAGCCGACCTATGGCACGATCTCGCGCTACGGGCTTACCGCCATGGCATCATCGCTCGACCATGTCGGCCATATCTGCAGGACAGTCTCCGATTCGGAGATCGTGCTCGCGGCTCTTCGCGGTCAGGACCCAAAGGACGGCACGACGATCTCCGACAGGACTTACGAAAAGAAGAGGGTAGGTGCGAAGAAGCTGGTGATAGGGGTTCCTAAGCATTTTCTTACCGGTGAAGGCGTCGATCCGGCGACCATGAAGGCGTTTGACGCGTCCATCGAGGCGTTCAAGTCCAAAGGCTACGAGATCAAAGACATCAAGCTTCCGAATATCTCATATTCCATCGCCGCTTACTACATCATCGTGCCGGCTGAAGTCTCCGCGAACATGGCGCGTTTCGACGGTATGAGGTATGGCTTGCATGTGGACGGCAAGGACGGCATCGAGGATTATTTCAAGACGCGCCGCGCCGGCCTCGGTAAGGAAGTCATCCGCCGCATCCTGCTCGGCACGTACGTTCTTTCTTCTGGCTATTATGACGCCTACTACAACCGCGCCAATGCTGTGCGAGCGATGATCACTGAAGATTTTCTCAAGGCATTCGAGTCGGTAGATTTGATCGCTATACCGACTACGCCTGGCCCGGCTTTCAAGATCGGTGAGAAGACGAATGATCCCGTGGCTATGTATCTGGAGGATATATTCACCAGCCCGGCTGACCTTACGGGCCTGCCGGCCATATCTGTTCCGTGCGGCACGGCCGAAAAGGAAGGAAAGAAGCTGCCTCTCGGTTTGCAACTGATCGCCCGCCACGGCGATGAAGCCGCTCTTTTCGAAGCCGGCAAGTCATTTCTGGGCGAGGAATAGGTCGAACAGAGATGATATAATATCCGCATGATCCCGACCGTTCCAACCTCGAGCTTCGATTTGAGCCCGCTCTTCGCTGAGATCATCCAGAAAGCTGCAGGCTTCTGGCCTTATACCGTTACATACGCCAAAGGGTTCGTGAGCCTGATCGTCATCCTTTCCATCCCGCTCTCACTCTTTTTCCTGATCGTCATCGTCTATTGTGTCGAACAGCTCAAGGTCATCAACAAACGCTGGGAAGAGAAGCACGACCTGCACGTCGAACCGGCCATCGAAGAAGTCAAAGGCGCCGGCGACCGCAATCTTTCGACGCGCTGGGCCAAAGTGACTGCGCTTATGGGCTCGGAGAACGTGAACGACTGGAAGCAAGCCATCCTCGAATCTGACATGATGCTCGACGCCATTCTGAACGGTCTGGGCTATCAAGGGGAGTCCATCGGCGAGAAGCTGAAGCGAGTCCAGCCGGGGGAGATGAAGAACGTCCAGGACGCTTGGGACGCGCATAAGGTGAGGAACTCGATCGCCCACGACGGCGCCTTCGCACTCACGCACCACGAAGCCAATCAGGCCATCCAGCAATATCGGAGAGTGTTCGAGGAGTTCTATTACATCTAATTTTTGTAGGTCATGAATTACCATAAGCATATGTTTGGGTTGGTCCTGATACCGATCTTTTCGATTGTATCGAGCATCTCTATACTTTTGGTGTTGCTGGATTGTGGCGTCAGCGATAACGGATACACAAAACTCTGTTACATAATCTCGGCAACTCTCTGGCCATGTGTAATTGCTAGTCTTGTAATATTTTTCTTATATATCTTTTCGAAAAAATACAGCGGTTCGGTTTATGTGGACGTGATTTTCTCGGTTATTTCTCTTGCATTAGCCGTTTACTTCATACAAGGACCATATGACTTCCAAAGATTTGGTCCTTTATACATGAACCCGCAACCTCAAAGCGCTTTGTCAATAAAAATCACATCTCCGAATGGCGGAGAGACTTTGACCAAAGGGCAGACATATAGGATTATGTGGACTTCTAGCGGCAGAATAGATGACGTGTCAATCGGGTATACGCCGGACGATGTATCAAATATGAATTGGATCCAAGATAATAACATAGCAAATACCGGCTATTTTGATTGGAAAGTCGATACACATCGAACGACGAAGACACAATTGAAAATATATATTATGGGTTACAACACATCGGGAGAGTCCGTGGAAAGTTATTCCAACGGTTACTTTACGGTACTGCCTGCGCAGTAATAATTTTTTATATCTTGTATGCCTCATTTTGGCAAGATTTGCGGCTTTTTTGCACATACATGATAAGATGGGAATGCATGAAAAAGCGCCAAGCCTATTTCGATAACGCCTCTACGACGCCTCTTGATAAGCGCGTCTTCAAGGCGATGTTGCCGTTCTTTGAGGGAGATTATGGGAATCCGTCGAACTTGTACGAGACGGGTAGGTGCGCCAGAATCGCTATCACCCAGGCCTCGAATGAGATCGCCGCAGCTTTGCATTGCCGGCCTGATGAATTCGTATTCACCGGATCTGCTACGGAGGCTGATAATTTAGCATTAGCAGGTGCCGCAAGGGCGCATAAAGAAGTTGGGAATCGGATCATCGTATCGGCGCTTGAACATAAAGGCATTCTTGCCGTGTGTTCGGCGCTCGAAAAAGAGGGATTTGAAGTCATTAAGCTTCCAGTAGGAAAAGACGGCATGGTCAGCGTCGCCGAGGTGAAGAAACATTTAAATGAGAAGACGGTCATAGTTTCGATTACAATGGCAGATAGCGAGACAGGAACGCTGCAACCAATTCAGGAGATCGCAACGCTAATCAAGAAGTTCCGTGGCGAGAGATCATTACCATATTTTCATACAGACGCGAGCCAAGCTGCAGCCTACGCGGACATTAATGTGGAAAAGATGGGAGTGGACCTGATGACTCTGTCCGCACATAAATTGCGTGGACCAAAAGGCATCGGAGGCTTATATGTTAAGCGTGGCGTGAGATTGAATCCAATCATCTACGGCGGCGGGCAGCAGGGCCGGCTGCGTTCGGGTACGGAGAATGTTCCGGCCATCGTCGGCTTTGGCTTGGCTGTGAAACTCAACGAATCTTACAAGAAGAAAGGCTCGGCCCACGTGGCTAAGCTGCGCGACGCTCTGCAGAAGGGGATCTTCGGCTCGATTACAAAAGTCGTCCTGAATGGCCACCCGACCAAGCGCTTGCCGAACTTCCTGAACATCTCGATCCTGGACATCGAGGGCGAGTCCCTGCTTCTGGAGCTCGACGAGCACGGCATCATGATCAACACCGGCTCGGCCTGCAATTCCGAGAGTCTGGAGCCGTCGTATGTGCTCACAGCTCTCGGCAACCCGTATGAATTCGTGCACGGCAGCATCCGCTTCACTTTGGGCGCAGAGACGACGATGTCCGATGTGAAGCATGTCTTGAAGCACCTCCCGAAGATCGTAAGGCGCCTCCGCCAGATTTCACCGCTTAACCTTTCACCCGACGAAAGGAAAGTCATGTCCGACCCGCGCGCCTTCATCGGTGGTCAGACGCCGCACTTTTTAAGGAAGAAGAAGTCGCCCGTCTCTAAGAACTGAACATCGTATGAAAGACACAGAGAAAGCATTTCATTGGATAATTGGTCTGCTCGAATCCAAGAAGATCGTCTATAGAATCATCGGTGGATTCGCGGCGCGCGTTTACGGTTCCGATCGTGAGCTTGCCGATATCGATATCGAGATAGCGGATAAGGACATACCCAGACTCGTCGAAGGCGTAAAACCATATATTGTTTTTGGGCCGGCTCGATATCTGGACGAAAATTGGGATCTCAACCTCATGACCCTGCAATATCTCGGGCAAGAGATCGATCTTGCGGGAGCAGACGCGAAGATCTTTAACCAGAAGACAAAGCTATGGGAAACTCTGGCTAGCTCGACAGGCGACATCGAGTTAAAAGAGGTCTACAATAAGAAAGTCCCCCTCGAATCAAGGCGATCCCTTATCTTTTATAAGACTAAGCTTGCACGTGAAGTCGACCTAGAAGATGTAAGGCAGATCTCCGAACAATAAAATGAAAACCAAAACGACTAAAAAAGCCATAAAGAAGACTAAATCCGCCAGGTCGCCCGCCAAGCGTGCCAAGCCCGACGTCGTCAACCGCGTCGCCGGAGGCTCATGGGCCTATTCCGAGGAAGTGCGCAGCCACTTCTTCGAGCCGAGGAACTTGCTCTGGGAGAATCCCAAGGACGCAACTTATGACGCGGAAGGGGTAGTGGGCAGTCCCGCGTGCGGCGACGTGATGCGCGTCTGGCTCAACATCGACCCGAAGCGCGACACGATCACGGAATTCAAGTGGCGGACATTCGGGTGCGCCAGCGCCATCGCAGCGACTTCGATGCTCTCCCTCATGGTCACGGAGAAGAAGGGCATGAAAATCGACAAAGCTCTACAGATCACCCCGCAGGACATCATCGCGCGCTTGAACGGCCTTCCCGACCGCAAGATCCACTGCTCGGTCCTCGGCGACAAGGCCCTGCGCGCCGCCGTCAATCACTGGTTCAAGAAGACCGGCCAGCTCTCGCGCGTGATGGTCGAGGGCGAGAAGGTCGTGGACCCGAATACCAAAGTCACCGAAGCCGACATCGAGGAAGCGGTCCTGGAAGGCGCCACGACGCTCGAAGCGGTCCAGAAGCGCACGAAGGTGGGCATCGGCTATCCGGAATGCATTCCGGCCGTGGAGGAGCTTATCAGGTTCTATCGCGAAAAATACTTTGGCCCGGACACGAAATAAGAAGGCCGCGCCAGCCGCGAAGCCGGACATAAAGAGGCAAGTCCGGGAGATCCTGGAAAAGGTCCGCCCTTATATCCAGATGCACGGGGGAGACGTGAGCCTGGTCGGCGTGGAAGACGGCATCGTGACCTTGAATATCATGGGCGCTTGTTCACATTGTTCGCTGGCGGATTTGACGTATAATACGCTCATCGCCGGGCTCCTCCGGAAGGAAGTGCCGGGCATCGTGGACATCGTTTTAATCAAGTAAAGACCGAATAAAATCCATATGGCAAATCTCAAAGAATATCCCCGCAATCGCGCCGACTCGAAGATCGGCAAGATCGTCATCGACCGCGACCTCTGCATCGGCGCGGCTTCCTGTCTGGC
>Ga0182027_10003645_pt1 | contig 24236 bp, 19 predicted proteins | sample 712E1DmetaG_FD_121300 | JGI IMG/M metagenome (GOLD analysis project Ga0182027, IMG submission 121300) | Permafrost microbial communities from Stordalen Mire, Sweden - 712E1D metaG (Illumina Assembly) | ecosystem: Environmental > Terrestrial > Soil > Wetlands > Permafrost | place: Sweden... | reverse complement strand
GGTCGCGATGCGCAGGTCCGGCCCGCCCATCTGGGCCGCGAGCTCGGCCACGCCGGCGGCGAGCTTCGCGCTGTGGCTGACCAGCACCAGTCCGATCAAGGCACCGTCCCGGCGGACAGCGAGATCGCGGCCGTCTCGAGAAGCAGCCACGACGACGTCGCCCCGGGGTCCTGATGGCCGGCGCTGCGCTGCCCCAGGTAGCTGGCCCGGCCCTTGCGGGCGACGAGCGGCACGGTGGCCTTCATGCCCTGCCGGGCCGCCTCGGCCGAGCGCCCCAGGGCCGCGGCCAGCGAGAGCCCGGACGCGGCGCCCGCGCGCAGGGCCGCCACGGCCGGCAGCAGGGCGTCGATCATGGTCTTGTCCTGAAGCTCGGCCTGGCCCCGGGCCTGCGCGCCGGCCACTCCGGCGGCGACCGCCGAGGCCCATTCCGCAAGGGTGAGCTCAGACGCCTGCCCGGCCGCGCTGCCCATCTGCAGGAACAGGGTCCCATACAGCGGTCCGGCGGCGCCCCCGACGCTCGACACCAGGGTCATGCCCACGGCCTTCAGCAACGCCCCGACGCTGCCGTCGGCGGGTTCGCCGAGCTCGTCGAGCTTGACCAGCACCGCCTGCATGCCGCGGTCCATGTTGATGCCGTGGTCGGCATCGCCGATGGCCGCGTCGAGCTCGGTCAGCAGCTCGCGGTCGCGCGCCACCACCGCGGCGAAGGCGCGCAGCCAGGCCACCACCGCAGGGCGCGTGATCACTTCGCCGCGAGCGGCGGTCTTTGCCCCAGCGTCGGTGTCGGGCGCCACCGCGATCACGCGCCCCAGCGCAGGCCCGTGGTCACCACCGGCGCGTCCCACAGCGCCGCGAGCTCGTCGTCTAAGCGCAGCAGCGTGATCGAGCAGCCCGCCATGTCGAGCGAGGTGATGTAGGAGCCGATCAGGTTGCGGGCGACCACGATCCCCCGGCTCTCGAGCAGCCGGTGGAGCTCGCCGTAGACCACGTAGAGCTCCATGAGCGGGGTGCCGCCCATACCGTTGACGAAGGCCAGCACGCGGTCGCCGCGGGCGAAGGGCAGATCGTCGAGAATGGCCGTCACCAGCGTCTCCACGACGTCGTGGGCCGAGGCCACCGGGCGACGCTCGCGACCGGGCTCGCCGTGGATGCCGACGCCGATCTCGATCTCGTCGGGACCCAGCTCGAACGTCGGCTTGCCGACCATCGGCACGGTGCACGAAGTGAGGGCCATGCCCATGCTGCGGCCGTTGGCGTTCACCCGGCGGCAGAGCTCGGCGACGTCGGCCAGCGGCCGGCGCAGCTCGGCCGCCGCCCCGCAGATCTTCTCGGCCAGGACCGTCGTGCCCACGCCGCGCCGGCCGGCGGTGTACAGGCTGTCCTGCACGGCCACGTCGTCGGCGATCACCACCGACTCGACGGCGATGCCCTCGTCGCGGGCCAGGTCGGCCGCCATCTCGAAGTTCATCACATCGCCCGTGTAGTTCTTGACGATGTGCAGCACGCCGGCGCCGCCGTCGACCGCCTTCGTGGCGGCCAGCACCTGGTCGGGCGTGGGCGAGGTGAACACGGCACCGGGGCAGGCGGCGTCGAGCATGCCGCGCCCCACGAACCCGCCGTGCAGCGGCTCGTGGCCCGACCCCCCGCCCGAGACGATCGCCACCTTGCCCCGGATGGGAGCTTCGACCCGCACGATGTAGTCGGGCTCGGTGTACACGCGCAGCCTGTCGGCGTGGGCCGCCGCGACGCCGGCGAGCTCGTCCTTGACGGCGTCTTCTGGTCGGTTGATGAGCTTCTTCATCTGGTCTGCCCTCCGGCCCGGACTCGTCGAGCGGCGCGCCGTCCGGCCCTCCGCTGGCGAGACGCGCCGGACCTGCTCCCTGCTGCGGACTTGGGTTTACGCTCAAGCACCGCCCAGCGTCAAGGACGGCCGGTCTTGGACGGGCGTGTGTCGGGGAGCGGCGCCGCGCGTCGGCGCAATGGCACGGCGAGACGCGGCACGGTGACGCAGCGCGACGACGCGGCGGCGCATCGCGGCGGCGCGGCGCGATGGCGAAGTCGCGCGAGCCCGATGTCAGCGCCCTGCCGACCGCGACATCGTCTTCTGTGACATCATGCTACCATGGCAACATGCTGCCAGAAACGAGTCCCGACCACAGCCAGCGAAGGGAGACACCGATGCCCGCCGACGAACCGACCGAACCCTGGGACACGCCCGAGCTCGTGGCCCTGTGCGACGCTTTCCTGTCGCTCAAGACGCGCCCGGAGATGGCCGCCTTTCTGCGCGACGTCTGCACGCTCGGCGAGCTCGACGCCCTCGGACACCGCCTCGCCGTCGCCCGGCTGCTCGAGGAAGGGGACCTGTCGTATGCGGAGATCGCCAGTGAGCTCCACGGCTCGACCACGACCGTCACGCGCGTCGCCTACTGGGTGCGTCACGGTCAGGGCGGCTACCACACGGTCCTGTCGCGCCTCAAGGCTGCGGGGGACCGCCCGTAACGGGCGCCGCCAGCGCCGCGTCGCGGCCGACCCGCCGGCGCCGCGTCGCGGCCGACCCGCCGGCGCCGCGTCGCGGCCGACCCGCCGGCGCCGCCGACCGGGCCGGCGCGCGGGCGCCGGGCCTCGAGCTGAGGGGAGCGCGCCGACCGCAACGACCTCCCGGCCCATGTTGCACCGCACGAGGGCGCTCGTTATACTTCACCGCGCATAGCGGATGCCCGCACCGCGCAGGGCAACGACTCCTGGAGGGGCCATGACGAAGAACCTGAAGAAGCTCGCCTCACGGCGGGGGGTGATGGCTCTTGCCCTCGCCGCCCTGATCGTCCTGGCGGCGGTCGGCACCAGCCTCGCCACCGGCTCGAGCCCGAACAAGGCGCCGCGTCTGGGCGACCCGCCGGCGCCCAACTACAGCAAGCTCTTCATCGGCACCGGCAAGATCGTCAACGACTCGGGCCTGCTGGCCGTGATCGAGGCCAAGTTCCAGGCGCTCCACCCCGACATCGCCCTGAGCGCCACGCCCGAAGGCACCGGCAAGGTGCTCACCGACGCCAAGAGCGGCGCGTTCGCCGCCGTCCTCGTCCACGACCCCGTCGCCGAGGCCGCGTTCGACAACCTGGGCTACGGCTCGCTCCGCATGCCCTTCCTGTACAACTACTACACGATCGTGGGACCCAAGTCGGACCCGGCCCACGTGCTCGGCTCCAAGACGGCGGTGATCGCCTTCAAGAAGATCGCGGCCTACGCCAAGAAGAGGGCGCGCAACTGGGTGTTCGTGTCGCGCGGCGACATGTCGGGCACCAACACCGCTGAGCTCGCCCTCTGGGTGAAGGCCGGCGTGATCAAGAGCGCCCCGACGGCCGTGCCCTACACGGCGCCGTTCAAGGGCTACAAGACGGTCGGCGGGACTGGCGGACCGGCAGCCCAGCTGCAGCTCGCCCAGACCAAAGGCTGCTACACCTTCATCGACACCTCGGACTGGGTCGTCACGGGCAGCACGATCAAGCCCCTCAAGCTCAAGGCGATGATCGGCAAGACGGCCGACCTGAAGAACCAGTACGACATCGTGCTCATCAACCAGTCGATGTTCAGCGGTCTCGCCACCCGCACCCCCGGCTCCGACAACACCGCCGGCGCCGAGGAGCTCGCCGCCTACCTGGTGAGCGCCCAGGGCCAGCACGACATCGCTCACTTCGGCTGGTCGAAGTACCACGTTCATCTCTTCTTCCCCGACGCCTACACTCTCTCGGCGTACCCGGCGGTTGCTTCGCCGCCTGCGCCATGAGAGTCGCGACGGCGTAGAGGCCGCGACCGGGCAGTTCGCCGCGCAGGGCGAGCGACCGCCGCGGTCACCAACAAGCGTCGTCGCGATCAGCGAGGGCGGCGGGTCTTCGTACGAAGACCCGCCGCCCTCGTCCATGTTCTAGACTGGCGGCCACAGGTCCATCCCCCCGAGGAGAAGCCATGGACTACATCCTTCAGGGTCTGTACCAGGCGCTGCGCCTGCTGGTTCACGGCGACCCCTACATCTACCAGATCGCCTGGCTGTCCGTGAAGGTGGCGGCGGCCGCCCTGCTGATCTCGCTGGCGTTCGGCGTGCCGCTCGGCGCGACCATCGCCCTGACCCGCTTTCCCGGCAGGCGGCTGGCCGTCGCCCTGCTCAACACCGGCATGGGCGTGCCGCCGGTCGTCGTCGGCCTGGTCGTCGCCCTCTTTCTGTGGAGCAACGGGCCGCTGGGCTTCCTCAACCTCATGTACACGGTGCGCGGCATGATCGTCGCCCAGGTGGTCATCGGGCTGCCCATCGTCGCCGGCCTGTCGATGGCCGCGCTGCAGCAGCTCGACCCCAGCTTCAGGCTGCAGATCATGGCCCTGGGCGCCGGTCGCCTGCGCACCTTCGCCTACCTCATGCGTGAGATCCGCATCCCGCTGCTGGGTGCGGTGATGGCGGCCTTCGGCGCGGTCATGTCCGAGGTCGGCGCAGTCATGATCGTCGGCGGCAACATCCTCGGCCAGACGCAAGTGCTGACGACCGGCATCGTGCAGTTCGTCGACATGGGCGACTACGCCAGGGCGATCGCCCTGGCGACGGTGCTCATGATCATGGTCATCGCCGCCAACTACGCCCTGACGGTGATCCAGCAGCGCGGTGCCGGCGCAGTCGGGGCGCCGCTGTCGCGCACCCGCCTCACGAAGTACTCCTGACGGTGGCCGAGCACCTCCTCGAAGCGCGCGATCTGGCCGTCCGACGGGGCGGCCGCGAGATCGTGCGCGTGCCGCACCTGGCGCTCGACGCCGGCGAGATCCACGTGCTGCTGGGGCCCAACGGCGCCGGCAAGACCACGCTGCTGCGCGCCTTGAACGGCCTCGAGCGGGCCGGCGGAGAGCTGCTATTCGAGGGCCGGCCGGTGCGCAGCGGCGGCGACCGTCTGAGGTTACGGCGACGCACGGCGGCCGTCTTTCAGCAGGCGCACCTGCTCTCGACGTCGGTGCGCGGCAACGTCGAAAGCGGCCTGCGCAGCCGCGGGGTAAGGGGCGACGAGCTGCGGCGCCGCACCGACACCGCGCTCGACCTGCTCAAGATCGGCCACCTCGCGGGGCGCCGGCGCGTGGGTCTGTCGGGCGGCGAGGCCCAGCGGGTGAGCATCGCCCGCGCCGTGGCGGTCGACCCGGTCGTGCTGTTCCTCGACGAGCCCATGGCCGCCCTCGACCCCCCGACGCGGCGCTCGCTGCTGGCCGACCTGCACGAGATCTTCCGGCGCCTGTCGACGGCCGTGCTCTGGGTCACCCACGACACCGAAGAGGCCATCAGCGTGGCTTCCCGGGTGACCTTTCTGGCGAATGGCGCCGTAGTGCAGCAGGGCCCCTCGGCCGAGGTCTTCAACAGCCCCGCCTCGCCGGTGGTCGCCGACTATCTGGGGATCGACGTCTGGCTGAACGGCGTCGTCGAGGCCAGCGGCGACGGCGGCACACGGTTCGTGCTGCCGGGCGGAGGCAGCCTCGTCTGCGCCGAAGCGGAGCCGGGACCGGCGGTCGCCTGCGTCCACCCCGAGGACGTCGTGCTATTCACGTCGCGGCCGCAGGCGGCCACGACGAGCCTGCGCAACGTCGTGAGAGGGACGGTGAGCGGCTTGCGCCCGCTGGGCCGCTCGTTCGTCGTGACGGTCGGCTGGGAAGGCGGCCGCCTCGATGCGCTGCTCACCCGGGCCGCCTGCGAGGAGCTGGCGATCGTCCCCGGGCTCGAGGTGTACGCGGGCGTCAAGGCGACCGCCATCAAGGTGACGTCCGGCGCCTTGGCCGGCGCCGGACAGGAGGAGCGATGACTGCAGGCCACCGGAGCACGACTCGCCGCAGGACGGGTCCGAAAGCGTGGGTAGCCTGCGGTGCCCTGGTCGCGCTTGCGCTGGGCGTGGCCGCCTGCTCGGTGGGCGGCTCGTCGCCGGCCTCGAACGTCTCGCTGCCCGCCGAGCCTTCCTCGGTCACGGCAACCGAGGTCGTCGCCTGGAGCGAGGCCTCGTCGCGCGTCGGCGAGATCGTGATCGTCGAGGGTCCGGTGGTCAGCGCCACCCGCGCCGGCGGCAGCGGCGGCTCCGCCGCAACGCTGCTGAACATCGGCCTCGACGCGCCCGACACGACCCGGTTCTTGGCCGTCATCCCCGACAGCGCCCGCGCCAGGTTTGCGCAACCGCCGGCAGAAGCCTACGTGGGCATGCTCGTCCACGTCTCCGGCAAGATCGTCCTCTACGACGGCGTCGCCGCCATCATGGTCACCTCTCCACGTCAGATCAAGATCGCCCAGTAGCCTGCGTGGCGCGGCGAGCCTCGCGCCGGCGGACCGCTACTCGAACGGCGCCCGATCGGTCGCGTCGTGGTCGAACACCGCCAGCCGCCGCAACCGGCGCCGGACAAGCAGCGGCGCCGGCAGCATGAGCGCACCGACCAGCAGGGCGGCGGCGATCAGCGCCGGCACCCTCTGCGCGCTGGGCTGGCCGCCGGCCACGCCGAGCGTGCCGCCTTCGCCCACCAGGCCGACAAGCATGCCCGTGACCGGATCGGCGGCGGCATCTGTCGCGACGGAGGCGTTGGGCAGATGGGCGGGCGAGGCGGCGCCGGCGGGCGCGCGACCGGGAGCGGAGCTCCCGGTGCCCCGCCCGCCGGCGCCGCCACCCGAGCCTGTGCCGCTGCCGCTGCCGCTGCCGCTGCCCGCCCCGCCGCTCGTGCCGGAGCCGCTCTGCCCGGTGGTGCCGGGACCGCCGTGGGTCTTCGTCGAACTGCCGCCGCCCGAACCGCCGGCAGCCTTTCCGGTCCACTTGCGGTAGGTGACGGTGATGCCTTCGAGGATCGGGGTGAACATGCGGTCGCTCGTTCGCAGCGTCGCCACAAAAGCGATCGTCTTGCCCACGGTGCCGGCAGGCACCGTCACCGCGGTGGCCGTCGCCGTTTGCTGGAGAGTCTGGGCGGCTCCGCCGTCGATGCTGATCGCCATCGCCACGCTCGTCGTCTGATCTGGGATCGACGTGACCCAGCTCAAGGTCAGGAACTCCTTGCGCATCCCCGGATGGCCGCCGTCGAGCGTGACCGTCTCGGCGTTGTCGCCGTAGTGGCCGTTCGTGCCGTTCGTGAGCGCCGTGGTGCCGACCGTGACGATGCGATCCGCGCCGGTGTCGGCGATCACCAGGCGGCCGTCGCTGAAGTCACCGACCGCGACCGGCGCGGCGAGACTGCTCGGCGTGGGCGTGTTGCCTGACGGTCCGAACTGGGTGACCTGGTCGCCCGTCGACGGGTCGACGGCGATCACGCGATCGTTGCCCGTGTCGGCGATCCACGCGTAACCGCTGCTGCCGGGCCAGGCGTCGCTGGGGTCCTTGAGGACGTCGTTCTGAAAAGCGCCAGGGTTGGTCGTGTCGGGGGTGCCGTAGTGCCAGTCGATGCTGCCCTGCGTATAGCCGTCGTTTGCCTTGCCGGCGTCGTAGTCGCTGTGACGAACGGCGATGACACGGTCGGCGGCGGCGTCGCAGATGACCACGTCACCGTTCGACTCGAACGCGGAGCGCGGCGCCCGCAGCTCGTCGACCCCCGCGCCCGATGTCCCGGGCGTGCCGTACCGCCAGACGGTGCTGCGGCTCGTGAATCCGTCGTTCGGCGCCCGCGCCGCGTAGTCGCCGCCCTTGACCTCGACGACGTCGTGGGCGCCCGCGTCGCAGATCAGGACGTAGCCGACCGTCGCCCCCTGCCCGCTGACGAGCTGGGCCGCGACGGGATCGTCGAGCTGGTCCGGTCCGGGCACGTCTTCGGCCGCACCCGAGGCGCCGCCGTACTGCCACACGAGGTCACCATGAGAAGTGACCTCGTACACGCAGCGCGCTCCCTCGTCGCAGATGAGCGTGTCGCCGTTGGGCAGGCGCTGCGCCGTCGTCGGGTACTGGAGAGGGGGGCCGGAACCGTTGCCGGTCGGATAGGACCACTTCTTCGCGCCACTCGTGGTGAGCTCGATCACGAGGTGATTGGCGCCGTCGGCGACGAGCACGTCGCCGTTGGCGAGACCCTGTACGCCCAGCGGATCGGGCGTCTCGCCCAGACCAGCGTAGGCGGCGGAGCGGCGGCCGATCTGGGTAAGGATCCCGAAAGCGAGGCTCACGCTCGGATCGGCGCCGGCCTGAACGCTGATGGCGGGGTCGAGGGGCTTGGCAAGGGCAAAGGGCAGAGGCGGTGCGGTCGGCGTGATCGGCTCGCCCTGCGCGCTCGGCGTGCCCACTGAGTACGTGTAGATCGCGGCCGACTGCGAACCCGTCGCCGCCGCGGCGACCGGCAGCGGCACGACGGCGGCGGCCGCGACCACTACCGCACATGCGGCAGTGGTCGCGGCCGCCGCCACGGCCCACCTGAGCGCCGTCACCCGGGCAAGAAGTCTCGCTGCACTGCGCCCAACTCGCTTCACTGTCGTTCCACCACCGCGCCACCCAGCTCCGGGCCCGCAGACGACGACGCTGCGGCCGACGAGAACCGCCCCCTGCGGAAGCCGCTTGCCAGCCTAGCCGGCCCATCGTTGTACGGTTTAGAGTATAGCGCATGCGAAGCGCGCCGACGCCGCGATGCGGCCGCTCGTCGGCTACTCGCGAAAGGCATCCGCCAGGGAGATGCGCTTCCCTGACGAAGTCGTGAGATCGGCAAAGCCGGCCTCATAGAGCATCGTCTTGCAGGCACCGATGTCTCGACCGCGATGCCCCGAAGTATCGGCCTGCGTGTCCCGCGGGTTGGCCCCGGCCTCGGCGAACAGCGAGTTGGCGCCCGCGGTGAGGCCGAGCAGGTTGGGCTCGTGGACCCCGATGGCCTTCGTCTCGGGGCACGCCAGGCTCGCCAGAGCCACCACGGCGGTCACCTGCGCCAGGCGCAGCTCCGAGATCTGGCCGCGATCGGCCAGCGGAGACGACGGCAGGTGCACGCGCCGCATCGCCGCGTGGCCGACACAGCCGTTGCGCACACCGACGAAGAGCTGCTCCGCGAGCTCCTGCGGGCTGTGTTCCGGCCCGATCGGCTCGCAGCAATACCAGAAGTCCAGCCCGGCGTCCTTGATCGTGCGGATGGTCGCCGTGCGCTGTTGGGGATCGAGCGCCGTGTCGATGCCTTCGCGCAGACGAAGGACGTGGTAGGCACCGGTCACACCCGCCGCTTTGAGGTCCTGTGCCTGGGCGTCGTCGAAATCGCCGACATTGACGACGAGCTGGATCTCATGCGGCATGGCTTTGCGCACGATCCGCACGATGCGCGTGAGCCGCTCGAAGTCGAAGACGTGCATCGTCATGAGAAACAGGGCGTCGAGCTCCCCCAAGGCCGTGAAGCCCGCGACGCTGTGCAGGATGTCCTCGTCGCTCATGCAGCTCCGCCCGAACGCCGTATGGCCCGCCGCGAAGCTGCAGAACCTGCACTCGCCCGGACAGGGTGCGATCTCGATCCCGATCTGGCCGAAGATGAGGCCGGCGTTGTGGAAACGCCGTCTGGTGACCGCGTCGCCGACCGCCCGCAGATGGCCGGCCTCCAGAGACGTCTCGGGGAGCTCGAGCAGAAAGGCGCACTCCTCCTGGCTGGGCGCACGACCGCTCTGGGCCAGGTCGAGAACGCCGGCGACTCTCTTGTCGAGCCTCATCTGCATCAGCCTGCGCCCCCCGCCGTGCTGCGGTCGGGCGATGCCCCGCCGTCCGCGCCCGCGAGATCCAAGAGGAACGCGGCGAGCTCGCCGCGCGCGACGACGACGTCGGCGACCGCCAGAGCCGCCTCATGACCCTCGGCGACCGCCAGAGCCGCCTCGTGACCCTCGGCGATCGCGACGCCCTGGCCGGCCCAGTCGATCATGCCGGCGTCGACGGCGCCGTCGCCGCAGGCCACGACGGCGCTCGCCGGCACGCCCAGACGCTCGCACAGCGCCACCAGGGCCGTGCGCTTGTCGGCCGCGGCGTGGTGGACTTCAAAGCGGCCACCGGGCGCGGGACTGAGGGCCAGACCCGGCAGGCGCGACACCAGTCCGGCGAGCATCGCCGCCAGCGGCTCGGCTACGCCGGCGGTGGCCGCCGTGCCGGCAGCGGCCGCCACGTCGACGGCCGGCCCCGCGACGCCGGGCCCTGCGACGCCGGGCGTGGCGGCGGCGCACGCGGCGGCGCCCTCGACGATCAACCGCGTCACCGACCGCCCCTCGAGCGCGGCCGCCAGATCGGCGTGCGCTCGGGTCCCCGGTAGCGACGCACCCTCGGCCCCGGCGACACCGGCGAGGGCCGCGCCGGCCGGGCTCGCTTGCACCCAGCGCTCGTCGTCGACGTAGGCGGTGAGCGTCGCGCCGGCGCCAAGGGTCGCCCGGACGACCGCACCGACGGCCTGCGGCGGCAGGTCGAGACGCTCGAGCCAGCGCCCGTCGGCGAGGTCGACGACGACTGCGCCGTGGCAGCTGATGGCGGGTCCGCGCTCCAAGCCGAGCCGGGCGGCGGCGGCGCGCGTCGCGCTCGCGGTGCGCCCGGTGCAGATCACGACGAGCACGCCGACGGCGCAGAGCTCGCCGAGAGCCTGAACGATGCCCGGGACCGCCGACCCGTCGTCGTCGAGCAGCGTCCCGTCGAGGTCGCAGGCGACCAGTGCCGGACGCCCTGTCACTGCCGGACGCCCTGTCACGTGAGCACCATCGGCGGCCGCCCGTTCACGGCCGCACCTCAGGCTCGGCGTCGACCGGCGCGGCCAGCGCCCGTCGGGCGACCGCCTCGGCGGGCTCGCCGATCAGGCGCTCCACGGCGCGCGCCACCTCGGCCGCCCGTTCGAGCCGCGCCCGAGCGTGCGCCTGAGCGTCGGGCTCTGCCTGGAGATCGCCCAGCCGCGCCGCCAGGCGATCTTCGACGGCGACGGCATTCGTACCCGCCACCAGCTTGTCGGCCAAGTACAGGATCTCCACCTCTCCGGGCAGAGTCTCAGCCTCATCCTCATCCTGAAGGTCCATATGGTGGACGGTCACGGCCGCGACCCGCCGGTAGCCCAGGTCGCCCAGCAGCGCGGCGCCGGCGCGAGCGTGGTCGTGCTCCGTGCGGGCGATGTCGTGCAGCAGGGCGGCAGCCCCGATCAGGCGGGCGTTCAGGTGCAGACCACACTCGTTCAGGCGTTTGGTCAGGGCCGCGGCGACGCGGGCCACCGCCCGCGAGTGCGCCACCACCTCCGGAGGCACGCGAGCGCCCCGCAGAAGGGTCAGGCAGGACGCCGCGTCGGGGATGGTCTCGCCGGCGACGTAGTCGCCGGCGCGCCGGTAGTCGAGCGGCGCGTCCATGTCGAGCAGGACGCCTTCGTCGTCGACCTCGACCTCGAGCGCCGCGGCGTCGTGGGCGGCGAGGCAGCCGCGCAGGCCGTCCACGGGCTCGCGACCAAGGTCGAGCGGAAGGGCGCCGCGAGCGATCAGCGGCGGGTGCCCGCGGCGCCCGCCGCGGACGGGGTAGGTCACAGGCACCGGCTGCGACCGGGCCGCGGCGACGCGAGCCAGGCGTCCGATCGTCTCGGCCCGCACGAGGGCGCAGTCGGCCGGCAGAAGGAAGAACGCCTCGACGTCGGGGCCGATGCTCGCGGCACCGGCGGCGACCGACGAGAACATGCCGCGCTCCCAGCCGTCGTTGACCACGACCGCCACGCCGAGGTCGGCCGCGGCGGCGGCGACCTCGGCGCCGCGCCAGCCGACCACCACGCGAATGTCAGCGATGCCGGCCTCGAGAAACGCGCCCACGGCGCGTCCGAGCACACTCCCGTCGCCGAGCGGCAGCAGCGGCTTGAGCCGCCCCATGCGCGACGAGGCCCCGGCGGCCAGGACGATGGCGGCGAGCCGCGCCATCGTCTAGGCGCTCTTGCCCGCCCGCACCTGGATCATCTCGGCGACGATGCTTACGGCAAGCTCGGCGGGCGTCTCGGCGCCGATCGACAGGCCGATCGGCGAGTGCACGCGGGCCAGATCAGCGTCGCCGAGGCCGGCCTCGCGCAGCCCGTCGGCGATGCGCTTGCGCTTGGTGCGACTGGCCATCAGGCCGACGTACTTCGCCGGCGTGCGCAGGGCCTGCTCGAGCACGTTCATGTCGTGCGTGTGGCCGCGGGTGACGATCACGATGTACGATTGCTCGTCGACGACCACCCGCGACAGAGCCCCGTCGAACGACGACAGCAGCACGACCTGCGTGCCGGGAAACCGCTGGGGGTTGGCGAACTCCTCGCGATCGTCGAGCACCACGGTGCGCCAGCCGGCCCGCGCCGCGACCGGCGCCAGCGCCCGGCCCACGTGGCCGGCACCGCAGATGATGGCCGTGACCGGCGGATCGAGGGCTTCGACCAGCACTTCGCGGCCGTCGGGCAGCTTCGTCGTGCCGTGCACGGCGATCTTGCCGACGGCCGTGCGCAGGCGCGCCGGCTCGCACGGCTGGGCCCCGACGACCGTGTCGTCGTCGCGCAGCAGGCAGTGCTCGACGGCGCCGCCCTCTGCGGCGGGCAGCACGGTGAACAGCCAGGCACGGCGCTGCGCCGCGGCGGCCTCGCGCAACGCCGAGCAGACCTCGGCAAGCACCGCGTCGCCGGGCGCAACGTAGGCGATCAGCACGTCGGCGCTGCCGCCACAGATCATCTCGTCGGCGCTGGTGACGTCGGTGCCGCGCAGCCCCATGCCGGTCATCTCGGAGCGCCGGCGCTCCAGCACCTCGGCCGCGGCGCTCATCATCGACGCCTCGAGCAGGCCGCCGCCGATGGTACCGGCGATGGAGCCGTCGCGGCGCACCAGCATCTCGGCGCCGGCCTGGCGCGGCGTCGAGCCGCGCTCGGCGACGAGCCGCACCAGGGCGAAGTCCTGCCCGGACTCGAGCAGCTGCAAGGCCTCGTCGACGATCTCTCTCATCGGTTCTCCTGTGGACGTTCGTCGGTCAACATGCGTTTGGCGGTGCCGTCGCCGCCCGGCCACGACTGATCGGCCGCACAGACGTCGAGGCGCAAGCGCCCGGCGGCGCTCGCCGTCGCCACGGCCGGCACGCCTTCGAGGGCGGCGGCGGCGCGGCGCAGCCGCGCCGCGCCGCCGCCGCCCTCGAAGGCCACTGCGATCGCGAGGCGCTCGCCGTCGGCGCCGTCGTCGTCGCCGCCGTCGACTCCGAGACGCACGCGAAAGTCGAGCACACCGTCCAGAGCGAAGAGCGCCTCGTCGAGATCGGCGAGGCTCAGCCGCTCGCCGCCGGCCAGCACCGCGACGTCGCTGCGCCGCGACCGCACCTTGGCCAGCAGTCGCAACCGGGAACCGCAGGGGCACGCCTCGGCGACGAAGCTGCCCAGGTCGCCGGTGCGATAGCGGATCAGCGGCATCGCCTCGCGCGTGAGGGTCGTGAACACGACCTCGCCCTCCTGCCCGGGCGGCAGCGGCCTGCCGGTCAGGGGGTCGACGACCTCGAACAGCAGGTCGGCCTCGCGCAGATGCAGGCCGGCGTGCGCGGCGCACTCGACGCCTCCGCCGAGGCCCATCTCGGTCGCGCCGTAGTGGTTGAAGGCGCGACACCTCCAGGCCTGTTCCACGACGTCCACGATCGCCTGGGGCACGTGGTCGGTGCTCAGCAACACACTCTTGAGGCCCAGCTTCCTGCCCTGCGACACGCCGCGCCGCGCCAGGGCGAGGACCTGCACGGGAATGCCCACCACGACGCTCGCCCGCTCGGTTTCGAGAACGTCGAGCGCGGCGCCGACGTCGGTGACCGGCCCGTAAGGCAGCGGCGTCGCCCCGAGCCGCTCGAGGCCGCGAGCCAGAAGCTCACCTACGCTGCCCGGCCGCTCGCCGGGAAGCAGGATCAGCACCCGGTCGTCGGGTCCGGCCAGCACCGACATGCCGTGATGGAAGAAGTCGACCGTGAGCTCCTGATCGGCGGCGCTGAAGTGGATGCGCTTGGGCTCGCCGGTCGTGCCCGAGGTCGGCAGCGTCACGATCCGCGCGACCTCGCCACCACTCACGCAGAGGAAACGCATGCCCTCTCGCCGGACGTCGTCGGCGGTCGTGAAGGGCAGCCGCGCGACGTCGTCGAGAGTGGCGATGTCTCCGGACCCCACGGCGGCCAACCTGCCGGCGTAGAAGCCGCTGCGCTCGCGGGCGCGGACGACCGTCTCGCGCAGGGCACTGAGCTGGTACCGGCGCAGTCCCTCCATGTCGGACGCGCCGGCACGACGCAGGACCCACGGTTCCAGCGCCGTGCGTTCGGGCGATGTGCGTTCCGACGCCGTGCGTTCGAGCGCCGTGCGTTCCAGCGCCGGGTGGCCGACGCTCGTCACGACGCCCCCTCCCCCGGCCGCGATCCACTGTGCTGCGAGGGCCGCCCGACCCCGAGCCCGTGCCCGTCGGCGGCAGTGAGGTTGTAGGCGCAGAACGGCACGAAGCGCCCGTCGGGCGCGAGCACGTGCAGGTAGCAGTGCCGGAGCCGCTCCAGATCGATGGTCCAGGCATCCTGGAAGGCCATGGCGCTGACACTGAAGGTGTTGGCGCGGATCTGCTGGAGGATGTCGTCCCACTGGTCGTGCGGCGACTCGGCCGCGTCGCAGCAGCTCGTCGCGGGCGCCGACCAGCGCCGCGCCACGTGCGCCGCCTTGTCGGTCGGTCCCAGCTCCCTGGCGCCGCGGCCGGCCGGATCGTCGCCACAGCCGGCCGGATCGTCGCCACAGCCGGCCGGATTGTCGCCACAGCCGCAGCTCTCCGCCTCGTCACGCCGGAGAGCCACGAGACCTCCGTCGGCGGCGCGGACGTACTCCCTGCTGAACGAACAGAGGGCGTGCTCGCAGTCGCCGGGCGCGAGATCCCCGAGCAGGATGCGCCCGGCGCTCTGCGCCGCCAGCTCCCGCATGACGTCGGGCAGAGTCACGCGGGCATCGCCGGCGGCACGGACGTCGGGATACCTGCCGAGCAGCGCGAGCGGCTGGAGATGGATCCCGCGCACGGCAGGCAGGCGCTCGAGTCCGAAGCTGAGGATGCGCCCGAGCTGGTCGAGGTTGACCCCGCGCACGACGGTCGGCACCAGCACGACGCCCAGGCCGGCCGCCGCGCAGTGCTCTACCGCGCGCTCCTTCAGAGCGGCCAGAGAACGCCCGCGAAGCGCGAGATAGACAGCGTCGTCGACGCCGTCGAACTGCAGAAAGACGGTCTGCAGCCCGGCGGCGGCGAGCGTCTCCGCGTAGTCGTCGTCGGCCGCCAGCCGCAGCCCGTTGGTGTTGAGCTGGATGAAAGGCAGCCCGAGAGAGCGTCCCAGAGCGATGACCTGCGGCAGGTCGTCGCGCATCGTCGGCTCGCCGCCGGAGAGCTGGACGTTGCCGCCGGGAGCCAGCTCGAGGAGGCGCCGGTACCACCCCTCGATCTCGTCGATCGAGGGGTCGGCCGGCGCCTCCCGCCGGGCGCTGGCGAAGCAGACCGGGCATTCGAGGTCGCAGCGCGCGGTCACCTCGAGCAGCACGCAGCACGTCTGCCGCGCGTGGCCCGCGCAGAGGCCGCAGGCCGTCGGGCAGTCGGGGTTCTCGGCCGGGCCGCAGCAGCTCGACCCCGCCCCCGCCCGACGCCACTCGTCGTAGTCGGGCGGACCGCGCCAGACCAGCGCCCGCACCTCGCCGTGCTCGGGGCAGCTGCGCTCCAGCCACACCTCGTCGCCGCGGCGCACCACCGCCGCCGGGAGCCGGCGCAGGCACCGCGGACACAGGCTCGTCGTCTGGGTGTCGCTCGTGTCGCTCACTCGAAGACGCTCCGCCCGGACACGTCAGCCGGACAGAAGGCCGTGGGTGTGCAGGATCGCCTTAGCCTCGGCGTAGGTCGCCGCGACCATCCCCGGGCAGCGCGTGAACCGCAGCGACGGGTCGCCGCCGCTGACGAAGTCACAGTCGATCAGGTCGTATTCATGGCGGAACCACTCCACGAGCTCCGCCACCAGGACCCCGTCGGGCAGTTCTCCGGCGAGGATCGCCATCGCCAGGGCGCCGCCGGTGAGAGCGCCGCACACGAGACCGTCGAAGAGACCCACGCAGAGCGCACCCACGGCCTCGACCATCTGGGCGTTCTCTTCGCCTCGCTCCTCGAGCGCGAGCTGCACCATGATCTGGGTACAGCACCGCCCCCGAAGGAAGAGCTCGTCGACCCTGACGTCAAGATCGCGCACCGTGCACTCCTTTCGCACCCGTGGCTGCCGCACCCGTGGCTGTCGCACGCGTCGCTGCCGCACTCGTCACTGTCGCACTCGTCACCGTCGCACTCGTCGCTGCCCGTCCGTCACGAGTCCGCGCGACGCAGGCGAAGTAGCCGAGACGACGCCCGGCGAGCTTGCCGGGCGGGCGCGTCGTGACGCTCCGCTCGGGGCCGGCGGCGCGCCCGGGCGCCGGCGCCGCCATGTCCCAGAGCAGCCGCGCCAGCACGCCGGTGTGATCCTCCCAGGTCTCGGCTTCGAGGCCGGCGCCGGCAAGCAGCGCCTCGACGGCCTCGCGCCGCCCCAGGCTGGGCAGCGTCGAACGCGGCCGGACGTCGTCGTCGCCACGATCGTACAGGTCGGTCAGGACCACACAACCCTCGCCCGAGAGGACACGGACCATCTCGCGCAGCGCGGCCCGCGCGTTGGGCAGGGTCGAAAGCACGCATTCGGCCAGCACGGCATCGAACGCGCCGGCCGCGAACGGAAGGTCTTCGGCGCGGCCCGCCACGAAGTCGAGATCGGGCCGGGCCGCCCGTGCCCGCGCGACCTGCGCCGGCGACGCGTCGATCCCGACCGGCAGCAGCCCGTGTGAATCCACGAGATGGGCGACGGTGGCGCCGCTCCCGCAGCCGACGTCGAGCACGCGCGCGCGCCGCGGCAGCCGCGCCAGACCGACGATGCGCTCGGTGAGCTCGAGACCGCCGGGCCGCAGGCAGGTGGCGCTCACTTGTCTTCCAGGGCCAGCTCGACCTCGCGCATGCGGCCCGTGGCGAGTCGTTCGCTCACCAGGACGAGGCCGTGCTCCAGGCATGTCGGCAGCTTCACCGGAAAGCCCGCCACCAGGTAGGAGAGCGTCACCGAGCGCGGCTCGAGCGCGTGGTCGCCCTTGGCGCAGCGCCAGACCCGGCCGTCGTCGTCTTCGAGTGAGTCGACCGCCGGCCACGGCGGCGGCTTGATCTCCATCCGGTGACTGTAAGCGCTGTACACGACGAAACGGTCGCCGCGTGGAGCGTACTCGACCCAATAGGTGACGGCGCCGATGGACCGGGCCGCGAGCAGGCGCCCGCTGCCCGGCTCGATGAAGCGGTCTCCGGACTCCTGCGCACGGACGATCACCTCGCGGACCTCTTCGGGACGGATGAACCGCTGCTCGAGGAGGTCCTCCACCTGCGGCGCCAGCACGAGGTCGTCGCGCCAGCCCGCGGTAACGGCGGGCCCCTCGCTCCAGAGGTCGGCGAGCAGTCGCTCCCTGAGGGCGACTCGCTGTGTCGAGCGCTGCGTGAGCACCGGTCCGCGGCGCTCGGCCCGCTCGTCGTATGCCTCGCCGAAGACGAGGTCGAGGACGTGCACAGAGCGCTTGCCCCGGGCCGCGAAGCGGTCGCGACACATGGCGCAGTAGGCGATGTAGTCGGCGTCGCTTTCGGCGATGCGGCGGTCGGCGACCAGATCGCCCATCTCCCGGTCGGCGTAGACCATGAGGCCGCCGAAACCGCAGCACTCCGTGCGCTCGCCCGACATCTCGAGCTCGTCGATCTCGTAGCCGCAGGCATCGAGCAGGTCGCGGACGGCGCGCTGGACGCCGGTCTGATAGCGCGCCGTGCAGGCGTCGTGGACGGCCACGCGACGACCTGCGCCCGAGCCGGCGGCGCCGTCGGGCAACCCCACGTCGCGCAGCACCTCCCACAGCGACACGGTCTCGAACTCGGGCAGCCGGGCCGCAAAGACGGTCTCACACGTGGGGCAGGCGAGGATCACGCGCGGTGAGCCGAGCCCCTCGAGGCGCGCGTGTAGACCGGCCAGCGTCTCGTCGAAGACGGCGCCCTGACCGGCCCAGTCGGCCGGCGCACCACAGCAGTACAGCAGGAGCCCGGTGGTCGGCGAGGAGCGTTCGCGCAGGTACGCGTAGGCCCGCTCCACCTGGGCGGGATCGGACGCCGCAAGCTGACAGCCTGGGAAGAACACGGCATCGCTTTCGTCGGCGCCGGGAGCGTGGCGCGAGAGCGCGGAGCGCTCGTCGACGGCGAGCCGGAGGTCGCGCACGGCGAAGTCGAAGGCCGAGGCCGGCATCCGGCCCTGTCGCACCATCTCGCGGCGGGCGTCGCCGATCACCTCGGCCATGTCCAAGTCGACCGGGCAGACCTCGTAGCAGAGGCGGCAGCGACTGCAGGAGTCGATCATCTTGTTGGCCGAGCGACTGCCTCTGCCCAAGGTGACCGTGAGGTTGTTGTAGATGCGGCGCGCGTACTTCCCGGGGTAGGCGCCGAACTTCTCCAGATACGAGCACGCCTTGACGCACTCGAGACACTCACACTGCAGGCAGCGCTCCGCCTCGGCGCCGGCCTCTGCCGGCGAGTAACCGCGCGCAGGGTCGGCCGCGCTCGCGGGCGGCACGCTGGCGACGCCCTGCAAGTTGACGATCAGACCGGTCGCAAAGCCGCCGCGGTCGCCGCGGGACGCCCCGAGGGACACGCGCTGCAGCTGCCTGTCGATCGACAGCGCCGCCCGGCGCCCGTCGGCGATCGAGGCGATGGGCGACCACGGCTCGGAGGGTCGCAAGATGCTGCCGCCGCAGTAGGTCCCCGGCTTGCTGGTCGCCAGCGTGACCGGGTCGACGGCGATCCTGCCCTCGGCGTCGAGGGCGTAGCCGAGCGCGGCGCCGGCATCGGCTTCGGAGGCGCCCATGGCCAGATACACGGCGTCGACGTCGGGCGCCAGACCGGCGAGCGCGTTCGCCCCGCGCGGCCGCGCGAGCGCCACGGCGGTGAACGGTACGAGCTGCGCACCGACCTCGGCGACGCGCGCGAAGTCCGCCTCGAGGTCGGCCTCGGACAGTACGTCCTCGCCGAGCTCGGCGGCGCGGCCTCCGGCTCTGTCCTGCGCCTCGAAGACCACCACGGAGTAGCCTTTGCGGGCGAGCTCGTAGGCGGCCGTGAGGCCGCTGAGACCAGCACCGACGACAGCGACACGGCCGGGCTTCTGGCGAGACGCCGCTGCGGCCGGCGCCGGGGCCTCGCCGTACGCCATCGCGGCGCGCTCGAGGTCGCGGATGCGGATGGCGCCGCCGGCCTGCTGGCGCACGCAGGCCGCCTGGCAAGGGGCGTCGCAGCAGCGCGCGATCACTCGCGGGAACAGCACGGCCCGCATGAAGACCCGGCGAGCTTCGGTCCAGTCGCCCCGGCACGCCGCGGCCAGCAGCGCCCGCGCCTCGACGTGCACGGGGCACGCCGCGTTGCAGGCGGGCGGCTGGTTCTGGATACACTGCTCCTCGAGCCGAAGCAGCCTTTTCTGGTCCATCATGCGCCCTTCGGCAAAACAGACCGGTCGGCGCCGGCACAAGGCCGACGCCGACCGCCCGCCGCCCCGGCCGCCGCGGCGGCCGGGGCGGTCAGTCGCGACCTAATAGGCCTGGACGTCCTCGCTCATCGACCTGAGGACCTTCTCGGGCAGAGCCGGCAGGTGCCGCACGCGGGCACCGCAGGCGTCGTGGATCGCGTTGATGATGGCGACGTGCGGCGCCGTCAGGGGCGCCTCGCCGCAACCTGAAGCGCCGTAGGGGCCCAGTGGCCGCGGCGTCTCCAGGTACAGCACCGTGAGATCGTCGGTGACGTCCTTCGGGTACGGGATGCCGCAGGCGCGCATCGAGGTGTGCTTCTTCAAGTCGTCGAAGTCCTCGGTGAGGGCGAGGCCGATGCCCTGCGACAGGCTGCCCCACATCTGACCGTCGACGTTCAAACGGCTGTTGATGACGCCTATGTCGGTGCAGATGAGGAGGTGGTCGACGTGGGTCTTGCCGGTCGCCACTTCGACGGACACCTCGGCAAGGAAGACGCTGTACATCCAGTTGGAGATCGGATGACCCTGACCGGTCTTCGGGTCGATGAGCTCGCCCTCAGTCTGGGTCCAGCTTCCCTCGTAGCGCAGGTCGAGGCCCTCGGCGACCATCTGGTCGTAGCTGCGGTAGCCGCCCCCGTCCTTGCTCATCGCCGCGACCAGCTTCTCGCAGGCGTCCTTGATGGCGTGGCCGACGACCACCTGTGACCGGCTGCCGCCGGCGCCGCCGCTGTCGGGGCACCTCGCCGTGTCGTTCAGGTCGAGGCTGATCTGCTCCATGGTGATGCCGAGCGGGCGCAGCGCCTCGTGTGCGGTGCCAAGCGTACCCCCGTCGGAGCCTTGACCGTGGTCCTCCCAGGTGTTGTAGATGCGCACGCCGCCGTCCGGCCGAAGCTCGGCGGCGGCGTTGGCGACGTCCTGGCCTTCGGCGCCGGAGCCGAAGATGCCGAGGGCGATGCCGACGCCCTTCTTGACCTCGGCGGTCGAGCCCTCGGCGGTGCGCTTCTTCCCCTCGTCGTAGTAGGGCTTGACCATGTCGAAGAGCTTCTCGAACGAGTAGACCTCGTACTCCTGTCCCCACGCGAACGTGGTGCCGGGCCGGGCCAGGTTCTTGTACCGCAGCTCGAAGGGATCCACCCCCATCTCGCGGGCGAGCTCGTCGACGACGCTCTCGCCGGCGAAGAAGGCCTGCGGCGAGCCCCAGGAACGGAAGGGGGAACCCCAGCCATGGTTGGTCCGCACCAGCTTGCCCTCGCCGCGCATGTTGGGAATGTCGTATCCACCACCGCAGAGCAGGCCCTTCTGCATGATGGCGTCGCCGAACTCGGAGTAGGGGCCGTGATCGCAGATCCAGTGGTTCTCCATGCCCAGGAACTTGCCGTTCTCGTCGGCCGCCAGCTTGCAGTGGTAGTAGTGCGGCGAGCGCTTGCCGGTGTAGGCGATCGACATCCAGTAGTCGTACTTGAGGTACACGACGCGGCCGGTAGCCATGTGCGCGGCCCCTACCAGCGCTTCGAGGGTGGGGCAGAACTTGTAGCCGAACGTGCCGCCGGTGTTGTTCTGGACCATGCGCAGCTTGTCTTCCTCGACCCCGAGGCCCTCGGCGATCATCATCGCGTGACCGTACAGCCAGACGCTCTTGGAGTGGATCGTAAGACGACCCTCTTCGTCGGTGTAGGCGAAGCCGCAGTCCGGCTCGAAGAAGAGGTGGGGCTGGCGCTGCAGGTAGTACTTGCCCTCGACGACATGCGCCGCGTTTTCGAAGATCTCCTTGGGGTCCTCGCCCTTCTTGAGCTGGAAGGTGAAGAAGTGATTGGGCGTGCCCGGGTAGATCTCGATGGCGTCGTCGGCCATGGCGTCGAGTGCGTTCATGTAGGCCGGCAGCTCCTCGAGCTCGACCTTGACCTTGGGGACCGCCGCCAGGGCCTGCTCCGTGGTGTCGGCGCAGACGATGGCCAAAGCGTCGCCGTACTGGAACACTTTCGTGTCGCAGAGGATCGGCCGTTCCCAGCCGTCGGCGAGCACGTCGTCGGGGTAGCTGACGAGGCCGTTGATGCGGTTCTTGCCCTTGACGTCCCTGTACGTGACGACCTTGAAGACGCCCGGCATCTTCTCGGCCTCGGAGACGTCGATGGAGAGCACGTTGGCGTGCGACACGTGCGCGTGGACGACGGCGCAGAACAGGGTGCCCGGCGGCATCTTGAGCTCGTAGTCGGCGCCGTAGTCGATTGTGCCGGTGACCTTGGCGAGGGCCGACGGTCGCGGGAAGCGCGTGTTCCAGATGTGGCCGTCGGCCGGAACCTTGTACTCGAGCTCTTCTCTGGCCATCTCGCCGCGCAACACCTTGGCGGCGTCGACGACGGCGTCGACGAGCGGCTTGTAGCCGGTGCAGCGGCACACGTTGGCGTGCTTCTGCCACCAGTCGCGGATCTCTTCGCGGGTCGGGTCGGGGTTCTGGTCGAGAAGCGCCTTCGACGAGACGATGAACCCGGGCGAGCAGTAGCCGCACTGGGCGCCGCCGTGGAGGATCCAGGCGAGCTGCAGGGCGTGGAGCCTGTCGGGCGTGCCGATGCCCTCGATGGTCGTGATCTGCGATTCCGCCGGCACGCGCTTCATGGTCGTCGTGCACGAGCGCACGACCTTGCCGTTCAAGATCACCGAACACGAGCCGCACTGGCCCTGGCGGCAGGCCACCTTGGTGCCGGTCAGGCCGGCTTGATGGCGGATCACGTCGGCCAGCTTCTCCGTCGCATCGCACATGACGGTGGTCGGTATGCCGTTGATGCTGAGAAGTTTCCTATCCATGCATGACTCCTGGGAATGGCGTTGCAGTCGCCGGCGGGCGAACACGGTGGACGTTCGCCGCGCGGCGACCCGGGTAGGGAGCACAGACGCAGTACACCTTGCGTACGTACGGTTTCATGCCCGGCGTCGCCGAGCCGTGGCGCACCGCCTTTTCGACGGCGGTCGCGTCGCACGCCACGATCCCGGCCAGCGCCGTGAGCGGCAGATGGGCGAAGGCGGCGGGCACCAGCGGCGTGCTCGGCCCCATCATGATGGACCGCACTCCCGGGCCCGTCGCCAGCAGCAGCTCCTCGGCGCTTTCGTTCAAGAGCGTGGTCGCGGTCATGATCAGGACCTCGGTCCACCACCCCAAGCGGGCACGGAACTCCAGCGGATCGCCGAGCCCCAGCGAGGCGTCGATGACGTCGAGCTCGACCCCGAGCCCGGGAAGCGCGCGCACCAGCGGCGGGAAGTAGCCCACCATGGAGACGCGCGTGCCGGCGCCGATGTCGGCGAGCTGCAGCGAGAGGCTCAAGGGTGAGCCCGTGTCGTCGACCAGGCCAGACGACCGGTGGTGATGCAGCGCGTTCACGGTGGCCAGGCCGATGCTGCGCTGGAAGGGGTCGTCGCTGAGGAGCCGCTCGAGCAGCACGACGGCGCCCTCACCCTCGACGTCGCGGTAACCGTTGCCGTAGGAGCGGCGCTCGCTGTCGTCCACCCACGTGTACGACAACCCAAGGCCGCCGTCGCCGGTCGCGACCGCGGTGTAGCCCAGGCCCACGGTGAGCGACGCCACGGTCGTGGCGGCCGCGAGCGGCAGCGACTCGTCGTACAGGCGTCGTATCAGATGCATGCGGCCCTCACTGGTACTCCATGACGCGCTCGACGTCGGCCACCTTGCCGGCCGCCGATCAGTCAGACACAAGCACGAGGCCGCAAACCGACCAGCCTGACAGCTTCACCGAGAAGCCCGCCCACAGGCAGGCGATGGTCGCCGTGCGGTCTTCGCATTCTAGTCGTTGTTCTCTGGCGAAGACAACGCGACGCGGAAGTACGCAACGATGGCTCGGAGTGGTCTCATGTGGACAAGACGGCGCGTCCCTTACGAGACGCGCCGTCTTGTCTCCAGCCGGGAAGAGCGGCGGGCGCCGGCCGTCAGACGGCCGGCGCGGCGCCCACCAGTTCGCTCTCCGGCGCCTTCTCGACGCGCACCGCGCAGACCTTGAACTCGGCCGTCTTGGTGACCGGGTCGAAAGCCGAGTTGGTGAGCTCGTTGACCGGCGATTCCTTGTAGTGGAAAGTCATGAACACGACGCCCTCGGGCACCATGTCGGTGACCGTCACGTGCGTCGTGATCGAGCCCCGTCGCGAAGTGACCCGCGCCATGTCGCCTTCGCGCAGCTCGAGGCGCTCGGCGTCGAGCGGGTTGACCTGGGCGAGCTCGTGGGGACGCAGAGCCTCGAGGTTCGCCGAGTGGCGGGTCATGATGTTGTAGTGGTAGAGCATGCGTCCGGTGCTGAGCAGGAGCGGGTATTCGTCGCTGCACAGCTCGGCCGGCGCCTCGTACTCGATGCCCTGCAGCAGGCCCTTGCCGCGGGTGAAGCCGTTGGCATGCAGGAACCGCGTGCCGGGGTGATCGGTGTCGGGGCAGGGCCACTGCAGCCCGACTGAGTCGATGCGTTCGTAGGTGATGCCGGCGTAGCTCCCCACCAGGGTGCGCATCTCGTCGAAGATCTCCTCGGCCGAGTCGTAGTGCATCTCGTGACCCAGGCGGCAGGAGAGGTCGGCGATGATCTGCCAGTCGGGGCGGCACTGGCCGGGCGGTTCGACCGCCTTGCGCACGCGCTGCACACGACGCTCGGTGTTGGTGAAGGTGCCGTCCTTTTCCGCATAGCAGGCGGCCGGCAGGAACACGTCGGCGTACTTCGCCGTCTCCGT
>Ga0182027_10003644_pt1 | contig 24246 bp, 12 predicted proteins | sample 712E1DmetaG_FD_121300 | JGI IMG/M metagenome (GOLD analysis project Ga0182027, IMG submission 121300) | Permafrost microbial communities from Stordalen Mire, Sweden - 712E1D metaG (Illumina Assembly) | ecosystem: Environmental > Terrestrial > Soil > Wetlands > Permafrost | place: Sweden... | reverse complement strand
TCTGGACCTCCCAGCTCGTCTGATATCCGGCATACCGAACCTCACAAACACCGAGCTCGTCATTCTCGCGGAATCCTTCGGCAAAATCCCGGAGTCAACAACACCAAAGGCCTGCCAGCACATATTGCGGGAACGTCGGGAGATATCATTCGAGAGGGCCAACACGAGAAAGGATGAATTCGAACGCTTCGAGGAACAAATTGCGCGCGTCGCCGTAGCGGCCGGCAATCTCGACCCTGGAGCGATGGCAGCGCGACTTACCTGGCTCAAAGAGCACGATGCCTGCGAGCAGTTGTTTGCAGATTTGTGTGCCACGCTTTCGAAATTCGGGAGGACCAAGACGGTTGCCGGACTAATTGCCCTTGAGCAGCCCCAATTGAACATTTACTGTCTGACTTTGGCTGCTCTGCGCCTAGCCTGCGAGGAAGGCGTCGACATTCATGCCTGGACTCTCACCGAAGCGTGCCGCAACTCCGCCCCGTCGGTGTGCCATGAGATCCTGACGCAAGGACGAGCTGCCGCCCCGCGTCTGTTACCAACACCGATCAACGACTATCTCAACCTCAAAGAGCATGATCTCTATGCCACACATCCCGGTGTTGTGCGCTGGCTACACGAGTTGTTTTTTTGCACGTTCGCGACGCATCTGATCGCGCAGGGACCTTACGAAGATGAGTGGGTTCATCGCCTAGCCGGGGACAAGTGGTCATATGGCTTCGTTAGGCATCTGACCCGCGTGGCAACTGACATCGCTGAGCGGTTCCGCGCTCGGACACCGGAAACGTACGGAGCCATGTTCTTGCGACTTGGAGCATACCCTCGCCCAAAATGGGGAGATGACCGAGATGGATACCGGTATTCCGTTCAGGCCTGTCGCGCAATCTACGAGATAGCTACGGACCTACTTCTCCTTTGCAATCTCATAAACGCGCCTGGCAAGATTACTCAGACTGACCTGAACACGATCGCCACCAGCTCATACTGGGAGCCTGAGCTATGGGTCGAGGTATATGCGGAATTTGGACGCCCTTTGCTGAACGATGACGCTGCGGTCGTTTTGCTTTCTGATCGGCAAACGGCTCATCGGAACCGTCTCGAGGTTCTATCGGAGCGAGCGAAAAGCTACGCTACTCTTGCGAAACTTGGTGCTCTTCACCCAGAAAGCTGCACTGACCTAAGCATTGAGCTGCTTGAACGGACGGCCAAATGCGTTTTGGGCTACGGATACCACAAGGACGGGCTCCTATTTCATACTATTCAGGCCATTGAAGCTTGTTGCAAGGCAGATCTTCCCCTTGCCGACTGCTTGTTAGAACTCGCCCCAGCAATTGCAAACATCGTCGAATTCACCGATGGCGACGAGACGCGGTATTTGCCTGCCACGCTGGCTGAGTCGCTTGCCCAAGTTCGCCCGAACGTGTTCCCGGCTTACTACCGTTTCTTGCTGGAGCAGGACGATTTTGCCAATGCCGAGGACTCGCTTCGAGCCTATCTCCGCCATGTGGATCTGACCGACCCGTACAACCAGGCCGTCGCCCGGACTCTGGTGGACTCCCGCTCGCTGAACGAGTTGGTGGAGTGGACCAAAAGCGGTATCGCTGGTGCTAACGACGTTTTTGCGGCTCAGGTGGCCTTTTTCGGACGAATTCCGCCCGAGGAGAGCCTTGCATCGTCTTCACCTATTACGTCTGACGCACCAGTTTTGGACCCAGCCAGCTTTCCGCCGGAACGGCTCGGCGAGTTTATCCAGTCTCTGAGGCACGGTTCTGGGTACTGGGATGCACGGCCGCTCGACTCCTGGCTCGAACACTGGGGCGTTGGGCCTCAGGCTGAACCTGCCTTCGCTGCCGTCGAGATGGCGCTCGAAAAGGATGATCATCTCGGTGGCTCGTCAGAAATATTCGACCAATTGTTTCTCTTGTGTCTCAGGCTGCGGGGCCGCGAGGAAGCATACAAGTGGCTGGTGCGAGCTCACAGCAAGGCTTGGGCGTGGATGCCATATTACTCGCCGTACATCTCGGCATCCCGGCGCTGGGTGTTACTGAAGAAACACTACCCCGACCGCTGGCGAGAGTTTCTCGGCGACACCCTAAGGCGCAAGCGCGGCGATCCTCGGTGGACCAGCAGTCCGTTAAATTGTTTTCCGCGGGTTGTCCGATTTCTGCTTTTGTTCCAACAGAACGATACCGCCACCGTTGTGGCACATTCGGCGGTCGACGCCACCATTCGACGGTTTGCGGATCTTTCATTTTCATCGCCCGAATGGGTGTTCGGATGACGATGGACTATCCGGTTGGACTACTCTTGCTGCTAGAGCGGCTGTCCTGGCCGGGGTGCCTTGCACGCGAGCGAGCCGGAAACGAGCTGGTGCGCCTACTAAAATCTGAGCATGCAAAGGAGACGGAACGAGCGCTCATCGAATGGATGACAAACCAAAAGCTAGAGAGCATGGCTGCTAATGCACTTGCAATCCCTTTCCGCCTTGGGCTTGAAACCGGCACAGTCATCGATTGCGCGAAATATGCAACCGCCATTTCCGTCCCGTCACTCCTCTCTGATGCCGTCCTTCGAGAGATGGGTGATGCTGGCAGGTCGCATCCGTTGTCCGCCCTTCATTCAAAGAACCCACCGTCTAGTTTTGTCACGCCTCAGTATTTCAACCGTTATCGGCGGTCCTACGTTCCGGCGGCATATGACATGGAGGCGGAGAGCCTGGAAAAATGCCTGCACATCCCGTTTCGGCGCCAGTGGGCATACGAGTGGAACGCCATCTGCGTTCGAGCCGGGATCGATGAAGCGGAGTGGCCTGACTACTTCCTGTCTTCGCGGTCTGACAAGGAATCCGTGGTCTTTGATACCCAGCAGAGTGAGGCTTTTCGGTCGGCATTCCTCCGCGCCCTTGCATGGGCAGCAGACGGAAAAGGGCTGTCCGAGGATGCTGCGGTTGGCAAGGCGCTCTCCAGCTTCCCGATCAACGTAACGCTCTGGTGCATCAGGCCAACAACGCGGCCGACATGGTGGCCCGTGGCGGGCTCGGACAATAGCGCGGTTGACCTGGCGCCTGCTTCGATCCTGCAGCAGATCCAGGAATCTTGGCAACAGCAATCGGTATCCGAAAAAGTCGTTGTGTGGGGATCTGGACGAGCGGGCGGCGGCGAAAATAGCCAATACGACCTTGAGATATTTGGGTTATTCCAAAGGTCGGTCGGCCCAAAGGAGCCTGAGGTTTCCGAGGTCGTCAGTTGGCTTCACGCGCCCAAAGGGGCGGGCACCGGAAGACTTTCCGTAACGAGCAGGGGAGAACTTTCTGGCCTGTCACTTGATGACTACGCTGTGCAATTCGGTGATTGGAATCTACTGCCAACCGCAGTTCGGCTTGCGACACCTGGTATGCCTCGCTGGCAGGCGCATTGGATGCGCCGGTTGGTGTGGGTACCAATTCCCGCGATGTTGCCAGAAGATGCTGCACTGGGCGTAGACGAGTCCGGTCTGTATGTCGTTGCCCGAGACGGTGCAAGGCTCAGCCAGTGGATGACGTGGCACAACGGACTTCGTGAACGGGAGTTGACCTCGGTCCCACCAGACACTGGGCAGTGCCTGCTCGTTGATCGCAATGTGGTCGAGAGCTTCGCGTCAATGTCGCGAGCTCGATTCTGCTGGGTTATCAATCTACGTGTTTTTACGCGTCCAAATCATTGGTCCGAGTTCGAGGATACAAACATCGCGCATTTCATCGGGGCGACGTCGATCGTGATGTAGTCCTTGTCCCCGCGTGGCGACCGGCTCCAACCGTTGCATCACGCCTCCGCGTGGAAGGTGCGCAAGAGAGTCGCATTGCGACGGGCTACTCGGAGTGGCAGTCAAGCGAAGGCGGAGAACACACCGTTGCGGAAGTCTCGTCAGCTTTTCAAATAAGGTTATGGATTTTGACTGTACCGCTGGATTCGCTGCAACTTCGTCTCGAACGGCGCGACGTGACTGTCCGGAAGGTGTGCGCGAATGTCCTCGGTAAAATACCTGCATATCTGAATGGCCACAGGGAACTCGTTCCTTCGCACACAAACCTCGGCATGCTGAAGGAGACCTGTCGATGCATTCTGTCGAGCACCCGGAGAGAGCTGGTCAAAAGAAGCTTTCCTCACTGCATTGAATAACTCGTCGCCCAGTTTTCTCACGCGAAAAAGTCTGTCCTTCACCTTGTCGTACTCATTAAATTGGGGTTCGTCTCCCAATCGCTTTCTTTTTTTCAGGTCGTCCTTCTCTTCAATCGCCTGGCTACCGAAATAGGTTACCAAGAGGCCCAAAACCTCGATTCGCTCGCTGCGGTCCTCGTGACCGTCCAAAGTTCTGAGAACATCAAAAAGAACCTGTATCGCCTTGTCCTTTTTCTTTGAGGCCCAACAGAATTGCGCAAAAACCTTCGAGTACTTGGAACTTCCCGAAAACATATGGCGGTAGTCGTCAAGAACCTGTGCCGCTCGTTCAACGTTCTTCCGCTCAATCGCAAAGTAGCTCGCCAGATTGATTGCGGCTGACAGCCGCACCTTTTCGGGACTTTTGGGCCTGCTCAGAATTTGGCGGTACAGCTCCTCCACTTCTTCTTCGGTTCTTTGGTAACGCGCCGCATCGGCATTGGCCAAAAGGGCCGTCTCGTTGTCCAGCTTTTTGTCGCGGCCGATCCGAACTAGGCGCGTCTGGGCGCTCTCCTTAAACGCGGCACCCCTCAACTGAAAGTGTTCGCTGGCAAGCTTGAGAATCTCGGGAGAGTACACTCTGAAAAATGAGTTTTCGCGGAGCTCGATCACCTTCAATCTCGCAAGCTCCTGAAGGGCCTCGTTGAATTTCTCCGGTGATTCGTCAAGGCCACAGGTGTAGCGCAGCTTGTCCGTCAGGTTCGTCGGGTCATCCGCGGTGACTAAAAGGCCAAGGCAGTCGAACAAATCGCGGGCCGACAGCGAAAAGTAGTCGTAAATTCGGCCGTAAAGAAAATCGACGGCAGCTGCGCCGGATTGGATCGGGTCCATGCCAAAGAGCTTGTCAAAACGATAGCCCTTTTGTGCCCATATGTAGGCGGCCTGAAAAATGAAAAGTGGGCGCCCCTGCGTCAGTTCGTGGAGGCTGCCCGTGGCTTCGGTGGTCATCACGTCGTCGAGTCGCGGAGCGTTCGAAAACTCGTTTTGGACGACCTCCTGAAAGAAACGTGCTGTTTCGTCAGACCGGAGTTCGTTGGACTCGATGCGTTGTCCTATCGTGACGTTAGCCGCTCGAGTCGTGATTATCACCTTGTGGTAATTAATATCGAGGGTGCTCACGAAGGCTTCTATCTTCAACCGCTCAGCTGGCGGAAATGTCTCATAGTCATCGATAACGATGAGAACCCGATCGCGCACTGCAAGGATCTTCGCTGGATCGCTCGTTTCATCTCTAAAGACGAGGCTGTTGACCTCTGCAACCAGATCCTCAAACGCTGTTACGCGAGTTTCGTCGGCCACGTTGTCAATTTCGCCGGTTGTGTAGTTGTAAATGCGGTCCTTCGCCGTCACAAAAACCAAATAGTCGAACGGCGTAGATTCCGAGAGCATCAACTCTTGGCAGACGTGATGGACGGCGGCTGTTTTCCCCACGCCACCGTGGCCCCATAGTGTGGCGCATACAGACGATTTGTTTTTTAGAAATGACCACAATTCGCGCTTTATTTGGGGGACATCAATATATTTTCTGTAGTTTTGTTTGATCCGATTAGCGATCGTGCCGTAGGGGCCGATTTCTCGAGACCCGTCCGTGCCCAATTCTGAGCTTCGCAATTCTGGCCAAGAAAAGGAAAAATCTGTTGAGGTTTTCAGAAGGCGACTGTAGTCAACCCTTCCCGTCAAAAACTCACGCAACGCGCGAAAAACATAAAACTCGCCCTCATCAACCATGTGCACGAAAGGGGAAATTCGAGCGTAGGTATTGCTCTCCGTGAGGGCATACAGATTCCCGGTATTCAGTTTGGCACTAGCGGGGCCGCACCAAGGTCCGTACTTGCCGTCGGCATGGTACGTAACACCTACGTAATTTCCGCCAGCATCTACCGCTTCAACCTGCACTAAATCGAAAGTCTGGCTAAGTATTGAACGCGCCGAAATGATGTCGTTGGCAATGCCGCGGAAAATTTCGTCGGCGCGAGGTTGCGCGTCGGCAAAGACGTACCCGTGCCCGACAAGATCATTTCTTACATGCGGGTAGTCATTGAGAACTTTTTTCAGCTTTTTTGTGATAGCGTCTTCGTTGTCCAAGCGTCGACAAATATCGATGATCGTTCCAATTGAAGGCTTGCCTATCTCAGAAATTATGTACGATCGGTCCTCATCGTCAATCGTCCCAATCCCTCGATTCCAAACGTAGCCGAGGAGAAAAAACAACAAGTACTCAATTTTTGCCCGGTAATACGGGTTGATATTCTTGTCTCTCTTGGCTTCAAGAAGTGCAATTTTTTGATCAAGCTTGCTGAGGATGTAGTCCATTGCGTTTCCCTCCCATCAAATGGCCAGAGGAGGATGGGTTGCAGATTTACGCCCAGCCAAACGGCATGCCGTTCCATCCAATGCCTTGCTGCTTCTAGCACAAAAGAGAATGAGCCAAAACGTTATGTGTATCACCCCTTTCGGCTGGCTATGGCGCGGCGCGAGTCCAGACAACGGAATGGCGATTTCAGGCCGCCGACCGGTGTGACACAGGCGCGAAGCTCGCACCATACGCAGAGGTCCTGCGAACCTACCGCGCGGGCGAGACAAATCTACCGAGCACGGTGGCCATCGTGCTGACCGTGTTTTTCCACCGGCAGCTGCGTGTCGAGATTCTGACCGGGTCACTTCCTTTCCCTCTACGGTACACCGGGAGGGTCACGGGAAACGAACGCCACTGCCTTTTCGGGTTCGAGCTTCGAACCGGGCCAGCCCGGTGTGTGTCGGATCGGTGTGCTACAGCACTTGCATGCCCAGGCTCCGCGTGAAAAAGCTTCGCGACATATTTCCCGCAGATGACCCGCTTTCGAATCTTGTGTTTCGTCTCGCGATCATTCGCGAGGACTTGGCAATCGAAGGACTTCTGATCGTGGAGGACTCTCTTCCCAAGGTGGACAGAGGCGACATTCGCTGCCGCCGCGGCTATTTGATGCGCCGACATATTCTAACTATCCACACGGCGATCGAGATCTTTCGTGAGGAGGGCGCACTCATTCAGCGCATGATCACGCACCCCCTGGACGAGCAACAGCGGCGGGTTGGTCGCAACCTCGAAGTCGTGCGCAATGCGCTGAATCGACATTGGGACACGCTGTCGAAATGGCGCAACACTATCGGCGGGCACATCGACAAGGATCTTGTCGATAGGCTCCTGCGCGAGATGGCCGATTTGGACGGTTGGATCGAGGTGGAGCCTGATCCCAAGAAGGCGGCACCAAGAAACCACTTTTGGCGTCTGCCCTATGGCGTTTTCAACCTGGCCACGCTTCCTGAGGGCTTTGACTTGAGCGACGACGAGGCCGGAAGAAAGTTTTTCTCCAAGACGGGAAAGACAATAGTTGGCCTCTTCAACATGCTGCTTCCGGTTATTGACTCAGTAATTCGCCATCAGATTCACCGCATGCGAGCGTGGGAGTAACCTCAAATCAACTGCGGCCGATGACGGCATTTCGGATCGGCAGGCGGTGGGTCGAGCACTGTCTCGTAGGGGATGCCCGTGTCAATGGCGCGCTGCATGCGGTCGTAGATGTCGATAATCGTATCGTTGGTGCGGTAGCTACCGTGGGCCTTTTCGTCGTCGCCCTTCACGATGTGAAAGGTGTCCATCACGTAGGCCACATCGTCGCGGTTGATATCGTAAAGGTGAAAGAAGGCCGCATCCAGCTCGCGGCGCAGGAGGAAACGCCGTGCACCATCCCATTTGAAAGGCGGACCGTCGTAGCCGCAGTCCTTGGCAAAAGGTGCAACATCGGCGGCGGTGTAGGTCAGCTCGATCACGCGCGCGCCTATCCATGTGGACGCAGTCACTCCCCGATGCCATGGGATTTCAGCTTCGAAAACTGAGGGTGGTAGGACGGGGAGTTGCCTCATCGTGAAATACTTGAGCGACGACCCACCCACTTTCTGTCGTGCCACGTAGTCGAAAATGAACGACGCCAAGTTCCCGAACAAGCAGGCGCTCTGGTTGGGTGAGGTCGATGGAAGCATCAACAAAAATTTGTCACCGACGGCTACCCTCGGGATGACGCTAGTGATCACTGTTCGCTCGTCGGAATTGCGGCAAATATCACGCCAACCGAGAAGCCATCCGCGCGCCCAACGCTCGGTCAGAACCTCGGCAACTTCGTTCTCGTCGACCCAGTATCGCGGGCTGGGACTGAAGCCGGGGTCCATCAGCCTCTCAACGGGGACGTCGGGCAACGAAGTATTCTCCGAGCCGGCCGGTTGGTCACGATAGTCGCCATAACGATGGTCAAAGTGGTGGACCATCTTGGCTTCATAGAGAGGCAGAAATTGCTGCCCCTCGGTACCATAGACATTACCGTGGAGCGTCAGGCCCTGCCTTTCCATCTCGGCCTGAGTGTGGAAAAGGCCAGAGTCGTTCGCCATGTGGAACATGGCCATAAAGGACACACCCCAGGGATTCTCCTCTGGGGGACCTTCTTTCACCAGGACGGGAATGTGCCGGTAGATGGTTTTGGTAATCTCTGCATCACGGCGATAGCGGAACACTGGACATGTGTGGGTGTTGGGATTCAGCAAGGCGATGTCGGCAGCGCTCAACGCAAAGACTCGACTCTCATCAGCGATGTGTGCCGTGTTTCTGAGCCCGAATGCGAAGCTGGCCGGGTCCCCCTCGCGATCACTGATGTCGCGACGCAAGGTGAGCAAACAGAACTTGAAACGTGCGTGACCAACCTCCGCGAAAAGACCCGGCCCACTTTGAAAGTCAAAAAGGCTGGCAAGCCGTCCACTGCCGGCAATGTGCGCAAAAAAGTCCTTCGTAGTGTCGTCGGTGGCGATCCCTGTCGGGATGACGCATCCTACACGGGCGCGTTCGGCCATTAACATGAGATTGGTTTCTGCGAAGACCGTGAAGGTGTTCACATCACCTTTGCCGCAAAGCGGAAATCGTCCTGACGATCGCACAAGGTGACCTTCCCCCTCGGCCAAACGAAGATCCTTCTGAAACATAGCGAGCAGTGTTGGATCCGTGTCCGCCAGTGCCACAATCATCTTCCGTCTGGCGGCGGCGTTCGGCGCGGCGACGATCTCTGGCCGGTGTTCGGCGAACCATTCCTTTTCCTGGATTTTTAGCCGTTCCCAAGGTGGATTTCCCAGCACGCAGCCGAACCCTCCTTCCCAACCGGTGACCGCCCCGACGTTCGGCGCGGCGCTTGGCGTGAATACCTGTGGAAATGCCAGGTGCCAGTGAAAGAAGGCATGATCTTGCGCGATCTGCTGGACCGTCGCACGGGTGAATACAGGCGCTTTGTCCGGGTGCGCCTTCATCGTCTCCCACAGCGACTGCGTGGGTGCGGCATTGGCTTCGTCCATCGTGGTCTTGGGCCACACAAACGCCGCGCACCAAGTATCGGCCAGGAGCTTGGCCCTCTGGTAGTCGGCTGACGACGTCAAACCCTGCCAACCGTTCTCCTTGACCTTGATGTCCTGAATGTCGGCGTCATCGGCGGTTTCGAGGTTGCTGACCTTGGTGGTGATTTCGTTGTAGCCAACCCGAGCCTCGTGCACGAAAGAGGCAAACAACGACGACTGGCCCTGACGCTCCTGCTTGTTCCGCTTCTTGAGGATTGAGGCGATCTTCTTGTCGTCGCCCTCGATGGGCTCGAAGGCCTCGTCGGGGATGCCGCGCGCCATGAGGGCGGGCGTCGTGCCAAGCAGAGCGTTTCCGCACTGGATGTGACTGTCGAGAAAGCTCAGCGGTCTGCCGGGCTCCATCGCCTCCATCCACAAGCTCACCTTGCACAGCTCTACGGCCATGGGATTCAGGTCGACGCCGAAGATGCAGTGACCCACGACATCCCGCAGAGCATGCTGCACCGCTTTTGGACTCGGTTCATCCTCTCCGGCGCGAACCTGGGCGAGGCGTTTGGCAATCCGACGTGCAGCGGCAACCAGAAAATGACCAGAGCCGCACGCTGGGTCGCACACCTTGAGATCCAAGATGGCTTTCTCGGACTCCGGTTTCTTGGCGGCCTCGTCGAGCACCGGGTCGAGCGCGGAATCGAGCAGGCAATCCACGAGCGAGGTCGGCGTGTAATAGCTGCCCGTGGTCTTGCGTTCGTGGCCGGCGGCAGTGTCGAGCTCGAATCTGCCGGACTCGCGGTGCAAGTTGGGATGCAGCTCCAACAGGCTTTCGTAAATGCTCCCAAGCTCTTCGGCGCCGATGTTGCGCCAATTGACGACGAGGCGCTTCTTGCCGTCCTTCACCGTGCACAAGGCGCGCAGAGCCTTGAGCAGATGCTCGTTGGCAAGCTCCGCGTCGACTAGGTGCGGCAAAGACTCGCGCCGCCAAAGGTAGCTGCCAAGCGCCGGCAGGCCGAGCTGCGGACCGCCCTCAGCCAACAGGCTCATCACAACGCGCAGGCTCTGCCAGAGATCCCCATGCGCGGTGCCGCGGGTTTTCAGCGACAAATCGCGGAGTCGATGGGTCGAGTAGTAATGGAGGTACCGATCTCTGGCCTTGGGGTCGGCGTTTGGGTCGAGCAGCAGCTCGCGGTCTTCGGCGACGAACAAAAAGACGAGCCGATATACGAGGCGCAGCAGCTCACGATAAAAATCCTGGGCCGGGAGCTTTCCCTCGGACAATGATTCGTGGAGAGCCCCGTTTTTGGGATGGGACAAAAAGCCCGTGCCCAGCTCCGCGATAGCCGTCTCAACCCCACCACGCAGGTGATCGAGGGCGCGGATGCCCTCTGAGCGGGTCTTCTCGAACCACTGCTCGAGCCAGCACTCTTCGTTCTTCTCCGCCTCGACCCGACTCTGATGGCAGGTGAGCCACAGCAGCATGAAGTCGCTGTAGTGCTCGCCGTCCATGATGGTCTCGAGGTCGAACTCGACGTAGGCCTGCTGGGTGAGGCTCTTGTGGTCGCGCAGCACGCGGAGCTGCAGGCCATTGGATACAAAGCCCCAAAAATGGGCGTCCGATCGGTTGAGCAGGTCCTGCACCAGACCGTGTGGCGACGCCGACGCCGCGCCCTGCACGCCTTTCTGTCGGGTGTCGAGGTCCACGCGGCAGCCCAGCAGATGAATCGGAGAATGACTCCACTGATGAGAAACAGGATACGATCGGCCCTCGATGTCCAAGCTCGGCGCTTTGCTGAGCCGGCCATAGCCGAGCTCCTGGAATAACGGCAGCAGCCACTTCTCCCGAGTGAGAGTCGTAGCCTGGTCGGTCTCGGGCAGCTTGGCGAGCGCCTCGCAGAAACTCGCCCACAGGCCCACGAGCCGCGTCCACGAGCGATTTACGGCCTCGCCGAGTCGCTCGTTTTTGCCCAGGTGATAGGCCTCGGGATCCATGCCGGGCAGACTGCGGTCCTGGGCAAGAATCCGCAGGAGCAGCTCCTCGGGCATGAGCGAGCCCTCGGTCTTTACGTTTTCGAGCAGCCGGCGACGCGTCACGACCGGACTCCCGACACTGCGGGCAGATAGATGTAGGCGCCAAGTACGTCCGCGGGCAGATGCGGCTCGACGCGGGTCGAGCGAATGCGCAGGCCGGCCGCCTTTCTCACTCTCCGATGCGCATCCAGCAAAGCGTCACCGCGGGCCTTGGCGACCTCGTCGAGCTTGGAGCTGAACCGATCAAAAGCCCCGAAAACCGCCTGAAGTTGCTCGCGTGCCAGCTCCGGTGCGATGTTGGCTGACGGAGTCGCCGCCAAGAGGGGCTCGACCGCATTCTCGTCCAACCATTCCGGACTGTCGGGACTGCCGGTAAAGCCCAGCAGAGTTTGGTCTTCGGCCAGCAGGGGGATCTCGTGACCATTGAGGTCCTGGTTGACCACATGAAAGCGCAGGCGCAGGAGCAGCACGGTCGTTCGTTTGGTCACGGCGCCCGTCCGGATGACTCCGCACCGCCGTCCGACGCCACCGAGCTGCGGGTCGAGCGCGGTGTCCATGACGTAGCTCGACAGGGCCGCGACCAGGGGATGAGTGCGGGTGACGCTCTCCACGTCCTCGCGCGGCTTGCCGTCGAAAGAGATTCTGAGCTTGATCGTCTCGTCGAGCGCATCACGAATCGCGACGGGTGACTCGCTCAGATCTATTTCGAAGGGATTGTCACCGGTTACATGCGCCTTGTGGAGCTTTAGCGCCTGCAACGTGAAGTTGGTCACCACAGACGAGCCGCCCACGGCACGGCGACTGTCGTTGATCTCGGCCTCAACCTCGTCGACCTTGATGGCGTGCTGGGCAAAAATGCTGCGGCTTTTCTTCTCGCGGTCAGCGGCACGGTCCCACTCCGCTTCCACTGCCCGCTTTTGCGGTTCGGCGAAGGCGAAATTGAGCTGGTCCATGTTCTCTGACCCGCGCAACAGCAGGCCTTCGAATACCGCCTCGACCACAGAGTTGGTGTCCATGGGCACCGGCACCGAAATTCCAAGCTGCTTGCGAATGGCGCGGTGCTTGCGCAGCAGGACTTCGAGCACGATGCCGTCAACCGGGTTGTCTTCTCCATAAAAGGTGACGGTGCGTACGACGGTCTTGGGCTGGCCGTAGCGATCTACGCGGCCTTCGCGCTGCTCGTGCCGGGTCGGATTCCAGCTCAGGTCGTAGTGCACGACCGCATCGAAATGCTCCTGCAGGTTGATGCCCTCGCTCAGACAGTCGGTGCACACGAGCAGGCGTTTGGGATTTTTGCCCAGCTCGGCCACCCGCTTTTCCCGCTCGTCCGGTGGCAAGTTGCCGGTGACGGCTTCGATGTGGACGCTCTTGCCGAGCCTGTCGCGCAGCTCGAGCGCCGCGTATTCGGCGGTCGGGATAAACCGGCAGAAAAGGATCGGCGAAAAGCCGTCGTCGATGAGCTTTTTGATGATCTGGGCGATGCGTTTGATCTTGGCGTCTTTGGCCCCTTTGAAAGCATCCGCCTCACGCGCCAGCGCCAGCAGCCGTTTCTTGTCGGGTGTGTCTTCTTCATCCACCTGGCTGCCGGGGGCAGCGTCAACACCCTCGTGAGTCTCGTCCGTCATGTCAAAGACGGTCCGCCGCCCGATATCGTTGGCTTCGTCGGCAGTCGTGGTTTCGGCGACCGAGGCGCGGTTTCGCAAGGTGTCGGCGGCCGCGGCCGGACTGGAGCCGATGGAACGCAGCAAGGCCAAAGCCGACCACCACTGCACGCGCTGGCGGTGCTCACCGAGTGTTCGGTCGATGACTTTTTCCCGGCAATACTTGAGCACCTTGTCCAAAAACGCCCGGTACTCCGGGTCCAGGTTGTAGTGCTCTTCGCTGGAGTCCCGCTCCGGAAAGGGTGTCTCGGTGCGCAGGTAATCTTTCAGGTCGCCACGGCGGCGCTGAACATAATGCCGCGCCATGCGCTCGCGATGCTTGCGGTTCTGATCGGTAGACAAGTCCTCGGGCATGTCGACCAGACTGGGATCGAGGAGGCTCAAGAGCGACCGGAAGGTCGATTCCTTGCCGCTATGGGGTGTCGCAGTGACGAGCACCAAATGGCGTTTTGTGTCTTTGACCAGATCCCGCAAAAGGTCGTGGCGCATCTGGCCCTGGCGGCCCCCGTCGGAGGTGCAGCCGTGGGCTTCATCAACAATGACCAGCTCGGGGCAGGCCTCGACGAACTGACCGCGGCGGTGCTCGGACTTGATGTAGTCGGTGGAAACGACCACATGCGGGTGCCGCTCGAAGAGTGACTGGCCGACGTTGCAGTCCCGCTCCAGCCGCGCGGCAGTACCGGCGAGCACGAGCTCGGCGTCGATGTGGAACTGTTGCCGCAGCGCCCGCTGCCACTGTTCGGCGAGGTGGGGTGGGCACAGTACCGCAATGCGCTCAATCTCGGCGCGGTCGAGAAGCTCACGGGCAATGAGACAGGCCTCGACAGTCTTGCCGATGCCCACATCGTCGGCAATCAGCATGCGCACCGGGTCCAGGCGCAACGCCATGAGCAATGGCACGAGCTGGTATGGCCTGGGCTCGATTGCGATGCGGCCGAGACTCCGGAAAGGACCGGCGCCGGAACGAGTCGACAGGCGGACAGCGTCGCGCAAAAGCCCGCAGGAAAGATGGTTGCCGAGGTCGCTGTTGGGGTCCGGCAGTGGAAACCGCGCGCTCGTGACCTGTTCGAGCGGAAGGTAAATGCCGGCCACTTCTTCGTCGATGCCGCCCAACGGCCGAAGCACGAGCAGCTCCGGGTCATTCTTCGACTCCGGCAGCACTACCCACTCTCGGCCGCGAGCCCGAACGAGCGAGCCGACTTCAAACGTCATGACTTGGGCTCCGCTTCGTGACGTTTGCCGAACACCGTCGGGTATTTGTCAAAAACCGCCAGCCAATCCGCCTTGTGATGGAATGCCACGATGCAGAACCCGGCGTCTTCGAGCGCCGACCGTTGCTTTTTGTCGGTAGCCTGTTGCGCGGGCTGGTCATGATGAGGTCCGTCGATAAACACCGCCACGCCCTCGCTCCGGTAAAGAAAGTCGGGCCGAACCGAGCATGACTCGATGAGCACCTGGGCGTCGGACGGCAGCTCGAGATGTTGGCGGTCCACCGTTTCGAGCCAACGGCGCTCCAGCTCGGACTGGGTGAGATTGCGTAATCGCTGCACCTGCACGTCCCGGGGCAAGGATGTCGGCGACGCGACGACGTTGGCGTCTCGCCAGGGGGCGAGCAGCTCCACCAGGACCTTGCGGTCGAGCAGTTGGTGGTCGCGTTGATTGAAATAGGACAGTAGACAGTCGTAGCAGGCCGCTTCGCAGTCTTCGCGCGCATGCACAGCCCGGTGCTGATCCGCGAGGGTGTCGGGGTCGAAGTGACAAATCTCCAAGGCCTGCTTCACCAGATCGGGCAACACGGCGGGATCCTCGACGAGCCGCCGCAGCACCCCTGCCCCGCCCTCGGAGGCTTCATACAGCAGAATGAAGCGCCGATCGGCGTCACTCGGCAGCGGCTCGCAGGCAAGCTCGCGGTCCTCCACCTGGAAATAGACCTGCACGGCGGTCTTGAGCGCAGCCTGGAGAGACGCCATGGCTTTTTGGTCGAGTGCCTGCGCCGGCTCCAGAATCAAACAATTGCGGTGATCGTCGACATAGGGGACGACCCGGTCGACGAGACTGGAGATGGGATCTTCGGGATCATCGTCGACCGCTTGATTGCGCGACCAATAGCCCCGCTCCAGATCGAGCAGATAGCCCGGTTGGTCCTTTTTCTGCCGCCGTCTCCACCCCATGTTGAGCCGCCAGAGGGTGGCCGAGTGCCCATAGGTCAGCTTGGCGAGAAGCGTTCCGTCCTGACCGCGCACCTCGGCAGTCTGCGCGCGCACCTGTCCGTCGCGATCGGCAAACCGCACACCGGTGCGCAGCTCATAACCGAGCCTGAAACGCTCCTCTTCGTCGGAGTTGATGCGGTCCCGCCGCCGCGCCGAGACGTTCTGCATGCGGAATAGATTTTCCATGGGCGCCGGGAGCTTGGCGCCGCAGTGCTCACACAGATCCGGGCCGGGCTCGTCGTGAAGCGGATGCAAATAGCCGCAGGCCGGACATTGGACCGCGCGCTGCTTGATTCCCTTGCCGTCGGCTTCGACCGGCAGAATGACCTTGTTGATCACGTACCGCGAGCCCTCGTGGTACACAAAGCTGCGCGGACCGAACTCGGTGATGGCGACAAAACGCGGCCGGTTGAGGAATTCGTCCGTTACGACGCGCCGGCGCCGGCCGGGAAGATAGGCAGACAGAGGCAGCCGTGGGAAGTTGTAGCCCGGCAGGAAGCCTTCGCTCGCGAAATAGCGGTAGCTGTAAAAGTCGGATTGAAACTCACTGCCAGTTTCGCGCAACAGCCCGAGCTGCGCTTCGGCTTCCTGGCGCAGATATTTGGCGTGCTCGTGGTCTTTGGCGGACTTGGATGCATCCAGAATGATCTTGTGCTGACGCTTGGACTGGGCCAGGGCAGCTCTGTACAGTCCGCGCCAGCGCTCACACGCCTCGCTGAAGCTATGCGGCACCTGATCGAGCACGCCGTGCAGCCAGTGGTCTACGGTGCCCTCGGGGCCAACCAGTGCTGCTATCACTGGTCCCAGGGCTTCTTTGGCGTGCTGGAACGCACGTTGACGCTTGAGTTGGTCGTCGAGCTTGTCCTGTACGGCGGGAAGGACTTTCAGGGTAGGCTCGTCGCCGCTCACGTCCAACACCTCGGTCAGGTTCTTGCCCAACGACAGACTGGACTCTGCCAGCCAGATGGCGTGCACATGCGCTTGCACCAGATCTTCGTTGGCCAGATCCAGCCGCGGCGTGCTCACTGCGCCGGCCACCATCTTGTCCGGATGCTTGAAGAAAAACTGGTCGTGAGGACTGCCGGCCGAACAATAGGCAAGGACAAAAGCCGGCTGACCGCTCCGGCCTGCGCGGCCGCTACGCTGGGCGTAGTTGGCTGGAGTTGGCGGAATATTGCGCAGGCCGACCACGTTGAGAGACGCGATGTCGACGCCGAGCTCCATGGTCGGCGAGCAAAACAGGATGGGCAGCTCGGCGGTGCGGAAACGATTCTCGCGCTCCTGGCGGGTTTCGCCAGCGACCTGGGCGGTGTGCTCACGGGCCTCCAGATGCTTCAAATCGTTGGTGTCGGCGCCGTAGAAGTCGATAAAGAATTTGTTAGTGCGCAGGCCTTCGGCCGGGACATTGGGAACCCGCACCGGGTCGTGGAACGCCTTGCTGCCATCGCCGGGCTTCCAGATGAGTCCCGAGGCTCGTAGCTGATAGCCGGGTCCGTCATCCCGGTCCCGCTTGACCACGAGCTCGGCGAGGCCAGGGATGCAAAGGGCATCGAGCAAATTATTGATGATGGTCTGGGTGTCGTCGACCGAAAGTTTGGCGGCGTTGCTGCTAAAGGTATCGTTTCGGCGCAAGAAAAGGCCGAACCCACCGCGGGGAGACAAGAAAACAAAACGGTCGAACTTGTTGGCATCATCCCCGCGCGAGCGCGGCACGATGATTTTGCTCCGCTCCAGGCGGTCCTGCTCATCCAGAGACCAGGGCGACACGAGGTATTGGCTCGATTGTTGCCGCAACGTCTCCTGATATTGGCTGTCGAGGTAGTCCACGCGGATCGCCAGCTCGCGCCGCATGTAGTCGAGTAGCACGCGACAAACCCGCTCGCGCTCCGCCGGGGCCGCAGACATGAGCACAGGGTGGAATTTGCGCTCGGGGTCTTTCCATTTGGCTTCGTCGGCGCAAAAGCGCTCGAGCGAGGCATAGTCGATTTGCAGCAGGCCGCACTGTTCGAGATTGGGCGACGTGATGCGCCAACCACGGCGCAAGTCCCTATAAAGGTAGTAGCCGAGGACGGCGCGCAGGGCTTTTTCGGTCTCTTCGAGCTGGCTGTATTCGACCTCGAAGTTGATGGCGTAGAGCTCGAGCGGCAGATCGAGGGCCGCAAAGACCTTCTGAGTCAGGGTGTCGTGGCGCAGACCTTCGGCGCCGGATCCGCGGACGGCGCTCAGGAGAGCGGCGCGCAGCAATCCGATCTCGATAAAGTCGTTGAAGTGCCCCGCCTGGAGCGCGGCATCTTGCCGGTTGTCGGTAAAGCTCAGGAGCTTGCGCGCGGACGGTTCCAGCTCGGTGTCATGCCTGAGCCGGCGGATGATCGAGAGCGAGGTGATGGTGGTGGCGGTGCTCCGGCCCTCGGACCCGAGAGTGGCCAGCTTGCCGAAGTCGGATTGCTGGTGAGCGCTGTAGGTGACACCGCACTGCAGACAGAAGCGGAATGGCGCGGCGATATAATGCGCGCGCAACTTGCCGCCGCCTTCGATGCCTTGTGCGGAGAGAAATACTTCTCGCGGCAGGTCGTCGCGCCGGGCCTTTACGACCGTGGACTGACCCTCGTCGTCGACTTCGATCCAGCTATCAGGCAAACGTTTGACGAGGTCCGGGCCCAGTGCCGGCCAAGGGTTTTTGGTGTCGATATAAAGGAAACCGGGCTCGCCATCGTCGGTGTCGACCCGCTCGCCCAGATCGCGGCCGGAAAACTGGATGACGCCGAACTCGGTCGGCCCGCGCCGCACGACATAATATTCCTGTCCGCACTCCCGGCAGAACGCGACGGGCAACAGAGCTCGCTGGCGGCCGCTGTTGGGCACAAACTGCTGCGCCTGGAGCGTGACGTGCCTTGCGCCCTCGGCCTCGGGCGAGGCGTAGACCGACTCACCCTTCGAGATAAACTGGTGCAGCCGGAAGGCAAACACCGGCCGGTGGTGCTCGTCGCGGCTGTGGTAGCCGGCCATCAGCACCTGGCGCAGGGCCAGAGCGCAGTGGTCCTCGGCACAGCCGGTCGCATCCGCGAGCTTTTTGGCGGCGCCGTCGGGGCCAGTCAACGGCATGGGCGCACAGCGAATCAGACGGCCGGACTCTGGCTCGGGTCGAATGCCCAGATTCGATTCGATCCACGACGCCAAGGGATGGGACAGAATTTCGCGGGTCTCGCCGCGTTTGGGGTACGTGCCTTTTTTGATGGCGGCGCTCAGCTCGACCGTCAGCTTGGAATCGCTCAGCTCATGATGAACGGTCTGGCGGCGCAGCGTTTCGCCGATGACTCGTTCGGGCTTAACTGGCGCGCCGAACAGCTCTGTGGCCACCTCGGCGACAGCCCGCCGTTGCTCCTCCCACGTGCCGATGCTGGCCAGAGTCGCCGAAGTACCGACGTGTTGGAGACTGGTCGCCTTGCAGGCGTTGCGAAGCCGTCGCACCAGAGCGGCCACGTCCGCACCCTGACGGCCGCGATAGGTGTGCAGCTCGTCGAGAACCAGAAAACGCAGTCCTTCTGCGGCACGGATGAGTTGCTGATCTTTGGGGCGCGTGAGCACCAGCTCGAGCATCACGTAGTTGGTGAGCAGGATGTCGGGTGGGTTGGCGATAATACCGTTGCGCTCTTCGTCGGACTCCTGACCGGTGTAGCGCTTGAAGGTCACCGGCGGGTGGTCCTTGGGGTATCCGCGACACAGAAACTTTTGCAGCTCGCCGATCTGGCTGTTGGCCAGAGCGTTCATCGGGTAGACGACGATGCCCTGGATGCCCTTGCTGCTGCCGCGGCGCAGCACGTGGTCGACGATCGGCACGATGTAAGACAGGCTCTTGCCGGAACCAGTGCCGGTCGTCAGCACGTAGTTGTCGCCGGCGCGCGCCGCGTGGATGCTCTCGACCTGGTGCTTGTGGAGTTGGAAAGGTTTGGCGGCGCTGCCGTCCTCGTTTTTTGCGGCAAAGATGCGCAGGCACTCGGGATGAAGATATCCGGCCTCGACGAGAGCATTGAGCGACTCGCCCGGCTCGAACGCCGGATTGAGCTGAATGAGCGGCTCGGGCCAGAGGAAGCCGCCGGTTAGCTCTTGGTCGACTAGGTTCCGAATGCGCTCGTCGCGGATCGTGAGAAAGCTTCGGACATAGGCGCTGTAGTCGGCAATGACCGCGTTGCGGAGCTCGAAAACATCCATCGGGGCCCCCTCTACAGGCGTGCTCGTTCCGGAACTCGCGCCATATTCGCAGGCGTTGGCGTGCGGAGCAAACCGAATTTGGGCCCGTTCTGCGTATTGGACAGCAATGTGCCTATAGCCAGCCGCCAAATTCTTGGTCTACAACAGTGAAAGCATCCAACCAAGGGAACGGCATATGCGTCTGCTCATTGCACTCGTCCTTCCGTGGCTAAGCTTCTTCACAATAGGTCGCCCTCTCGCGGGCTTGCTCTGTCTGATTCTGCAGCTAACGGTCATCGGCTGGGTCCCAGCAGCGATCTGGGCGGTATATGCGCTGAGTCAATACATGACCGATCAGAAGATCGAAAAAGCACTGAAACAAAAAGCTGCATAGCGATTTGAACGGCGGCCTCGCCTGCACTCTCATCAAACAGGTCCGGGAACGACCTCGGCACCCTCGATGGCCAAATGGCGATCCGTACCCCAGAGGGTTGGAATGCTAACACTGTGGTCCCGCCAGGCCCATCTAACGATGCACGCGGTCCTACTGCACCGAATCCGGCTCGTCGGCGTCAGAGCCGGTGTCAGTCTGAGGTCGAGGAGCCGTGCTCGCGTGGGCGGCGGATGCGGCCAGAGTCTCGGCAGTCTTGGCGGGCGCGAAGAACTCGTCCGGATCTTCCAATTGCAACGCGTGGCGCAGCACCTCGTCCATGTGGTCCGCCGCATGGAATTTGAGGGAACGGGCCACCTGAGCGGGCACCTCTTCCAGATCTTTCGCATTCTCTTAGGGAATGATGATTTCCGCGATCTCGGCCCGATGCGAAACCAGGGCTGTAGGCGAAATTAGGTCCCGGCGCCAACCGACCGGAGGATGTTTTTCGCGAGCAGACGATTTCTTGCCGAGATTCGCAAGTCGAATAATGGCAGGAGCGCGCCACGAGCGCCGCGATGGTGCCCGCTTCAGGTGATGAATTCCGCGTGAGCGCATACCGTCGCGTCGCGCCAGGCTGTGCCGCCGAAGAGATGTCCGACCTGGACCGGCCCGCCCTCGATGATCTCGCCGGCTGTGTGCAGATTCAACACTTTGACAAGGACGTTGTGATCGTCGGCCGCGATTCGCGCGGCGATGCCTTGTTCATCGTCGAGTCGGGCCGCGTCAAGGTTGTCTTGTACGGCGGCAGCGGCCGCGAAATCATCTTGAGTATCTTTCGTAACGGCGACTTTTTCGGCGAAATGAGTCTCCTGGATGGCCAGCCCCGCTCGGCCACGGTGATTGCCATGGAGCCGGCACAGGTCCTGGTGTTGTCGCGCGACGATTTTGTGCGCCACCTCGCACTGTACCCGGGCACCGCGCTGAAGATCCTCGCGGAGATGAGTCGGCGGCTGCGCAAAGCCGACGAGATCATCGGCGACCTGGCTCTTCTCGACGTCTACGGTCGAGTCGCTCGCGTTCTATTGGAGCTCGGTCGGCGCGACGGCGTGCGAACCGACGAAGGCGTGCTCGTGCGCGTACGGCCTACGCAGCAGGATCTGGCCTCCATGGTCGGCACCAGCCGTGAGACGATCTCCCGAGCGCTGTCCGAGTTTCAGCGGCGCGGTTTCCTGTTCATGCAGGGCAAGAGCCTTCTGTTGAGCTACGGATTTGCCGAGCAGACGCTGGGCTCCGCCTCCGGGCGGTGAGAATCTGGGGGCTTGACCGGATCTCCACTTGGTCTGATAAAACCTGCCGCAATGCCTTGACGGGGACCGTGCCGGGCCGCCCGAGGATTGTGGAGGAATTCCCGGCTTCCAGAACATCGTCGCGGGCGAGATCGACGACGACCTTCGCGCGTGGCTTGGTGACTACGACCCCAATAAGTTCGATCCCATAAAGGTGCGCTTTTCGGATCCCAAAGAGGCGCTGGAGTTCATGTTGGAGGACTAGATGGGGTACGTGCGAGCGGAGAGCCGCGGATTCTCATGGTGCTCGTCATATCTGCCCACCATTCGCTCAAACAGGGATTCGAGCGTTTGCGCCGGGTCTTCCGTGATGCCGCCGCCGACAGTCCCTTCTCCGTAGACGCCAGGGTGCGATCTCCGGCCGCTGCGATGGCACGGATGCGTTGTTTTACCTCTTGCGCAGTATAGGGCCGGATGGCGATGTCGGCATATCGGTGGCCTGTGCTCTCTACAGCTTTCTTCCATGAGCCAAAGTGTTTGACGGCCGCTGCATACAGCCAGTCGCCACGATTGGATCCTGATCGCAGTGCCGTGGGACCACCATGGTGAGCACGGCGTTTGAGCTCCCGAACGATCTCCTCAAGAGAACGGTTTTTTCTCAGGACCATCTCGGGGCACGGTAGCGCACGCGGCGTAACCAGCCAAGACGAGAGTGCAAGAAAATCGCAACGAAGGCATTGGCCGACAATGATCGGATCGAGATTCGCGGGTTCGGGTACGCACGGATTCCGAAGTGTTCGGCCGGTGTAAAGCCGCCGGGTGTCATGTGCCCCTGATGCTCGGACCGAGTTCCCGCATTTTCAACCAGCGGGCTTGGAGATGTGACAAATCCGGATACCTCTGCTGGTAGCGAGCCCAAAGGTATTTGAGCAGCGGTAGGCGGCCGGAGATCTGTAGGAATTTCACCTTCTCGGTTTCGAGGTTTATCCGTACGCCCCCGACTTCCTTTGTCGGACCGTGGGGGCCCTCGCCGAAATGCAGGATAACCTCGGGTTTGTCATGGTCCGGGTCGATGAAATACATATCAAAGGCCGCGTAGCATCCCCGCGGTCCGTGGAAATTGTCCTCACGCAAGATCTTGAAGACGCTTTCCCATGTGAGCGGCAATCCCGGTTCCCATTCGAGCTCGCTCAGGTTGGGGAGTTGCTGGCCGGTGTGGTTGTCCTGTCCCCGCTCCGTCAGCCACCTTGTCGTCAGGGCATCGAGCGCCCGTCCGTCCAGACCCGCGTCCAGCGCCGCCAAGCCAGGTGAACGCGACGCATCCGCCAGCCCGCCCTCGGCGTAGTACAGGTAGCCGCAATCGATCCCGGCGCGAAGGTCCATCGAAGCTGCGCCGATCGGTGTTGCGCACCCCGACGCATCGACGTTCACCGGCTCAGCCAGGATTGCGACCTCTCGATCAAAACCGCAACAGGGGTCTGCGCGGCCTAGCTGGCATCGCAGCCCAGCTCCGCCGGGACTGCCCACGACAAAGGCCGGATTGTCCGAGAGCAGAACGGCCGGATCGATCCCGTTGGGCATGGGCGCGACAATACAAACGACCTTGATCGGGATCAACTTCGGGGCGAGTATCGGCAGGTTCGTTCAAGCTTGGATCGAAGAAGTCCAGCTGCGCGGTCGGTTTGAACCGTTGGTCAGCCCACTCGCACGGCATAGTCGTAGTTGCCGCGTCCCACCGTTCAGACAGTCCCGTTGCTGCCCTCTTCAAGGCTTGCAAAAGCTGCCTCGAGCTCAGCCACGAGCCGCGGATCGCCCGTGAAGCCACCCGCGAGGAAATTCGAAGGCACGGCGTGCCGGAGCTGAGTCAGGAGTTGGACGAGCCACCGTGTCAGAAAATGTCGTCGAACCGGTCCGAGAGCCGCTCGGCAAACTTGATGACGCGCTCGCCAACCAGCGATTGCGGTGTCGCCAGTTGGCGCGCAATTTGGAGATCCCGCTCCGGCCAGAGCACAGTGCCGTTCGTCGTGCTTTCCCACGGATATTCGAGGTGCGGTCCGCTCGCCGCCACCTGGGGATGGGTGCGCTCGAGTTCACGAACGATCGGCAGCACATCCTTCCACGCGTGCTGATTGCCAGAGCCAAGGCTGGCCAGCATTTCTCTGTTGCGCTCGAGAACTTGCACCATGGGCGAGGCCGCAACATGCGAGGTCGTCGCCTTTGCGAGCGTCGTTTGCCCGGAACGCAACAAAGCCGCTTTTGCGAGCTTCTCGACTGTCATCTGGAGGAGCATCGCGAGAACGGATCGCGCTCCCTCTCGTGTTTTGAGAGTCTTCGCCGCGCAAAGGTCAGCTCGCGCCTGCGCGAGATACGCATTTGCCCAGTCTCGTGGGGCCGCCATGTCAGGCGATTTTCTTCAGGGCTTTGACCGCACCCCATCCGGCGGGAAGCTCCAGCTCACCCTTCTTGAGTTTTCTCCACTCGTCTAGAGACAGCAAGATGACTGACGACGGATAGGGCACGCCCGAGGCCGGCTGCGCGGCAAAGCGGAACGGTAGCACCTCGCCGCCGGTGTCAACCGATCCCGATACTTCGACCAGCCGCACCTCGTCCGGTGCTGTGGAGAGGTAGACCTCTTTCGTGTCTGGGTCCTCGGTCTGGTGGGCACTCGCCAGAGCGCGCGCTACATCTTCGACGGTCCTCTTGGTCATCGTTTAAATATAGCCTGAAAGCGCTCCGGCGGGAACCATCTTGCATGGGAAGGTTGTCCAATGGGCTATTCAGGCGATTGACTTGCGGCCTGGGCACGATCCGAGTGGCACCTAGCGATGGACGCCGCAGGCATTTCCGGAGAAACAGCTACCCAAAACGCCGGGCCGTTGAGGCCCGTGACACACCAACAGTTGCAATGGGCGGCATTTGGTCCCACGTTCGTCCCTCGAGCAT
>Ga0182027_10003643_pt1 | contig 24254 bp, 26 predicted proteins | sample 712E1DmetaG_FD_121300 | JGI IMG/M metagenome (GOLD analysis project Ga0182027, IMG submission 121300) | Permafrost microbial communities from Stordalen Mire, Sweden - 712E1D metaG (Illumina Assembly) | ecosystem: Environmental > Terrestrial > Soil > Wetlands > Permafrost | place: Sweden... | reverse complement strand
TTAGGGAAAAGCAAATAAAGGAGGTGAAAACATATGAATATACTACTTTGGGTAATTTTAGGAGCAGTAGCGGGGTGGATTGCAGACATGATTATGAAAAGTGATCATGGTGTAATTGAAGATGTTATTTTGGGAATTGTTGGTGCATTCGTCGGAGGATTCATCTTGAATTTCTTAGGACAATCAGGAGTTACTGGATTTAACATTTATAGTCTTATCGTAGCAGTAATTGGAGCTGTAGTTCTTATTTTCTTAGGACGACTTATCCATAAATAAGAGAATTACAAAGTAAGAAGAAGGAGGTGAATGATATGGGAATTATTGAAATTATTGCAGTTATTTTACTCATTATGTGGTTTGGCGGATTTGCTTTGCATATTGGGGGAGTATTAATCCATGTCCTATTAGTATTAGCAGTCATTGTCTTCTTGCTGCGCTTTTTGAAAAAAGCAGCTTAATTAAGAAAGATTTTTTGGATAGATCGCTTAGTTCGGATATTGTAACGACAGCTTCTTTTTTACTCATTAAGTCAAAGTTGGAATATAGTTATATATGGAAAATCAGTTGCATATTGCCAGTTTGTTAACAAACATACTGGATAATCAGTTTAATCTGTTTGGATTTCGATTCGGAGTAAGTGCAATTATCGATTTAATTCCTGGTTTAGGTGATATTTTAGATGCGCTTCTTTCATTTTACATTGTATGGATTGCTATTCAAATACAAATTCCAAAAACAAAAATTGCGGAAATGATTTGGAATATTTTATTTAGTTTCTTAATAGGATTAATCCCCTTAGTTGGTGATACCGCATACATTTTTTATAAACCCAATTTAAGAAATCTAAAAATACTTAAAAGCTTTGACAATACTATACTTGAAGGCACATTTGTAAAGTAATTTAGTAAATAAGAGGTTTTAATATCATCTATTCACGGAGTCAAATTCAAATGAAGCTAAAGATTAAATAAGCTGAGGGATGTAGTAGTCTTGCTGACTTTGTGCGTAAAAGGTTCTAACATCATCTATGACTTTCAGCAAATTTTGATAAAAATAAACCATTATGAGTATTTCTATTCGTTCCATGACAATCGAAGACTACGAACAAGTACACGATGTGGATGTGATGACGCAGAAACAATATTTGAGTGCAAAATTTGACCAGATGGGTGAAGAGGAAAAAGATTCCCATTTGGTATCTAGAAAATCCGAATTTCAAATTAATGTAGATACGGGTTATTGTTTTGTTGCAGAGAATGAAATGAGAAATATTGTGGGTTTTGTTTTAGCGCATGAAACTTTACCGTTCCATGGAGCATTGTATATACGCTATATTGGCGTAAAACCGGAATTACAAGGATAAGAGATTGGTCAATCGCTTTATAAAAAACTCATTGAAAAAGCCAAGGAAACAGATATTAAAAAGATCATCGGATCGGTCAACAACGACAATCCAAGCTCAATTAAACTTTTCGAAAAAGTCGGATTTAAATTAAATGATCGGAAGCAGGCAATTTTAGAATTAAGTAAGGAGGACTAAACGGTTCTAGACCGGTATGCTCAGCAGTATAGCCTTAAAATGCCTATTGACTAATATTATCAAAGTAATATAATTATATTATATGAATAAGACAGTTTTGCAAATTCCAATTAATCAGGATTTAAAAATTAGTGCCGAGCAAGAAGCACTCTCCCAAGGATTTTCTTCGCTTCAGGAGCTAGTCAGGGTGTTTCTATCTAGGATTGCAACAGGTAGAATAGAAGTCACACTTCAAGAATCAACTATGCTTTCAGAAAATAATGAAAAAAGATACCTTAATATGACAAACGATTTTGAATTGGGTAAGAATATTTATGCTTCAGATTCAGTAAGTGATTTGGTCAATAAACTACATGAAAATTCAATATCATAGAGAGTTTCTAAAAAGCTACAATAAAAGAGTTGCTCCATATCCTAAGCTTGAATTACAATTTAAAAAACAATTGGATAAACTTATCACAAATCCAAATGACTCAACCTTAAGAGATCATAAGTTAATTGGTAAGAGGAAAAACTTCCGTTCATTTTCAGTTACAGGAGACATTAGGGTAGTGTATTTAATTGTTAACAACAATATCTGGTTATTTGATATTGGTTCTCATAATCAGGTTTATTAATTTACGATAAGTCTTCATGGTGTTTATCACACAGATAACCCAAGATTCTTAAGTTTTTTGAATGTAGCTAAAAGACTGGAGAGAATCTGGTTCCACCCGCTAGTAACTTCACCAGCATATAAAAACAGATCGCTGAATGCGATCTATTTTTATATTGTTAGGCTCGGGTTTGTTTCGAATCTCGAGTTCGTCAGAACGAAATCCCGCAGCTCGAGCTATTAAAGCGGGGTGCTTGAGCGTTAGCGAAAGGAATATCTAATTTCTTCGCCTCAAACAATCACGTTAAACAGAAGTTGGATTCGAACGTTCATTCCTAAAATGACTTCACACAACTTAAGATGGATGACATAAAAACTTCTTACTGTTCTCTCTAAATCTCTTCTATGCTTTCCTTTTGATTTAAGAAATTTTGGAATAATCCTTTTTCGTTGGCAAGTTTATCAAAAGTTCCTATCTGAACAATTTTTCCTTTATCAAAGACAAATATTCTATCTGCATTTTTTAGAGTTGTGAGCCGATGTGCAATAGTAATCATTGTCTTGTCTTTGAAAAGTTCCTCTATATTTTTTTGAATAAGAGTTTCATTGGTATTATCTAAAGCGGAGGTTGCTTCATCAAAAATGAATAATTCCGGTGATTTTAAGATAAGCCTTGCTATTGCTAATCTCTGTTTTTGACCTCCGCTTAAATTATTTCCGTTTTCTCCAACTCGACCGTTCAAGCCACCTAAAGAATCAACAATTTCCTTATAGATATGGGCTTTCTTGGCTGCAGATATAATTTCTTCTTCGGAAACACCCGTTCGGAAACAACCATAAGCAATATTTTCCTTTATAGTTCCTGAGAAAATGTAATTTTTCTGTGGAACATAAGCAATTTTTTCTGCAATTTCGGCTCTGGTGATACTCTTTAAATCTTTGCCAAAAAGATAGAAATCACCAGAATAATCATGTACTAAGCGTAATAATATCTTCATCAATGTTGTTTTTCCACACCCCGAGGCTCCGGCAATTCCTATCTTCTCCCCCGATTTAATAGCTAAGCTGATATTATCTAAGATTTTAATAGTTTTCCCCGGATAATTAAAAGATAATTTATTAATTTGGATTACATTATTTTTTTCTGAATCCGAAGGAGATACTTTTTTATTCTCTAATGTAGTTTGAAATGATTCATCAATTGGCTCTCCTAAAAGTTCATATAAATCATTAACCCTAATTGAGCTTTCGTGAGCTTCATCAAGTATTCGATGAATCTCTCGGAGTGGGCCGGTTATGCTTAAGAAAAGTATTGAATAAACAAGTATGTCTCCACGACTAATTATTCCTTGTGCCGAAAATAGGATCGATAAGCTAATAACTAAAATATAGAAAAAGCCTTCGTTAAGATATTTCACTGAATCAAACAAAGCCATGGCAATATGGTGTTTTATCTCTTTTTTTCGTAATTCTTCCGCTACTTTCTCTATTTTTCCGACTTCCAAATCAGTTGTATTGGCCACCCTAACCGTTTCCAAACCACCCAGCATCTCCACAACAGCACCGTCTATTGTTTCTTGTTTTCGAAGGAATGCGACTCTTAGGCCTTTTTGCGATGACAATTGTTTAATTATTATAAAAAGACCGGTTGGAATCACCAATATCATTACAGATGCCATTAGAGGTTTTTGTAATAGTACGATTACTATTGCGGCTATGCCACTAAAAAAAGCAGGAAAAAAATCAAGAAAACAAAGCTTGATTAACTTTACTAATCCCTGGATTGAACGAAATATTTTTCCGTGCAATGAGCCAATTTGTTTCTGGTTTATGATAGAAATGTCCGTTTTTAATAGATGCTCTATAACCGCAACTGTTTGTTTCTTTTCTGTCTGAGCGGCGACGTTTTCTACGAGATATTTTCTGATTATCGTCAATACTTCACGAACAACGATTATCACAATAATTAGCAAAATAAATGGAATTGCTAAGCTAAATTGGACATTCTTAAAGCTGGCAAGTTGGTCTACTAACCGTCCTAATATTAAGGCAGGTAAATTTGTTAATACGCCTGTGATAAGCATTAAAAGAGAAGCCAGAATTAACGTTATATTTTCTGACCTATCCATAAGCTTCACTGTTCTCTTAAAACCCGCTATTATTTCGATAAATTCTTTGCTCATCAATCGTATTATATCAACAAGAGGCTATAATAAGAAACTTTGTGGTCTCATAATAAAGGAATGTAATGGTCTTGTTGGCTTTGTGCATAAAAGGTTCTAACATCATCTATGACTTTCAGTCCGAGACAATTTTGCTAAATCTCCCAAATTTATTTTAATCTCATTTCATGCACGGCTGCTCCTGAGGGCATCATCGGGAAAACGTTTTCTCCTTTATCAACAGCAATATCTAATAAATAGGCGCCTTTTGCTCTTAGCATTCTATCTAATGCATTTTTTAATTTGGTCCGCCCGTTAATTCTCTCTCCCAAAATACCATAGGCCCCGGCCAGAGCTACGAAATCGGGATTTCTCATGTCTACAAATGAGCGGCGCCCATTATAAAATAAATCTTGCCACTGTCTAACCATCCCCAAAGATCCATTGTTTAGAATAATCATTTTTACCGGCAATTTTTCCTGCATAATTGTTCCCAGCTCCTGCTCATTCATTTGAAAAGAACCGTCACCCATTACTGCAACTACTTGTCTTTCGGGCGTTGCTATTTTTGCTCCAATTGCTGCCGGAAGAGCAAACCCCATGGTTCCCATACCACCTGATGTAATAAAATTGTCAGGCCGGCTTGGTCTGTAATATTGTGCGGTTATCATTTGGTTTTGTCCTACATCGGAAACCACTACAGCTTCCCCTGAAGTCATGTGAGACAAAGAACTTATTACCTCAGCCATTTTTAAATCTTGCGATGTGCCGGCTAAAGCTTCTCTTGTTACCTGATCGTATTCAATTTCATCTAATTGTCTAAACTGATTTATCCACTCGGCATGCTGGTTGTTGTCCAGTAAGCTAAGTAGAGCCGACAAAGCCACTTTTGCATCTGAGTTTATTGCTATTTCCGCTTTGACTAATCTGTTAAGTTGTGTTTGATCAACATCTATATGAATAATTTTTGCATTAGGCGCATAACGGGAAACATCCCCCGTGACTCTATCGTCAAAACGCATTCCGACTGCTAAAATTACGTCTGCTTTGTTTGTTAAAACATTTGCTCCATATTTTCCGTGCATTCCAAGCATTCCAACAAATAAAGGATGATTCATGGGAAAAGAGGACAATCCCAGGAGGGTATTTGCTACGGGAATATCTGCCTTTTCAGCGACTTTTAAAAGTTCCTGCGTTGCTTTGGATATTAAAATTCCGTGACCGGCAAGAAGATAAGGTCTTTGGGCATGGTTTAATAAATCTGCAGCCTGCCGGAGCTGTTGCAATGATTCAGAAGAGAGCATCGGTTCTTCGGCAATAGATTTTTTGGATGCTTCATATACTACCGTTTCCAATTGAACATCTTTGGGAATATCAATAAGTACCGGACCGGGCCGTCCGGTGCAGGCGATGGAAATAGCTTTCGTTATTGCCTCCGGAATTTCAGAGGCACTTCTTACCTGATGGCTCCATTTGGTTATCGGTTTTGTAATAGCAATAACCGGCGCTTCTTGAAATGCCTGAGTTCCGATAACATTTTTTGCTACCTGACCGCTTATTACAACCAGAGGTCGAGAATCCATTAGCGCATCGGTGATGCCGGTAACAGTATTTGTTGCGCCCGGTCCCGATGTAACCAATACTACTCCGGGTTCGCCTTTTGCTTGAGCATAGCCTTCGGCAGCATGAGTCGCTCCCTGTTCATGCCGGGTTAATATATGTCTTAAATCATTCCCGTGATAAGATAAAGCATGATATGTAGGTATAATAGCGCCACCGGGATAGCCAAAAATAGTACTTACACCATTATCAACTAATGTGCGCATAACTGCTTCGCCCCCCGATATTACTTGATTATCTTTTTCTTTTAACATATTTTCATAAAAAAACCTCCCTTTTGGGAGGTCTGAGTTTTCGATTAAAGTCTTTTTCTACGTCGAAAAAACACCCTCCGTAAGAGAGTTAACAACGACAATATTAAGACTTTTTCTGCTATTCACAAAAATGATAATAGCATTTATAAGCAAATGTGTCAAATATTTGGCATCCGGCGAAATTAGAATTTATTCCGCATGGAGGTTATAAATCGGGCTATTCGGACTAAGCCAGCCGAAACGTAGGAAAGGTTGAGATGAAACGAATTGTTTTGCAACAAGTATATGTACGAGACGTAAGGGTGGATCACTGTGATACGCTCTGATGAATTCTTCATAATACCTCGGGGTATTATCATTTTTAACATGTTCTCTTGCCAGAACTTTAGCTCTATCATATACATCTTTTCCAAATCCATACTTTTCGAGAGTTATAGAACCGTTGTAAGCCGCAAGACTAACACCGGGTTGCCCGAAATAATCCGCTTCACAATCGAGGGTATATGCTGGGTCAAGATATATGGTGCGGTATCGTGCCTGTTCATCTCTATAAAGTGTTAAGTTCAACCATTCGTGAGGAATTGGAGTGTCTTTGTCTGTAATATAAGGAAATAGTTGATCTTTAGTAGACATACTTCCTTTGTCTGGTAGAAAATGTTCATTTTCAGCGCTCATGTCGCGGAGTATACATCCGAAAATATCAAAAGTCAAATGCTATAGGTTTTAAAAAGAGCATGCTTTAACTTCATGTGAGTAAGTCAATTTGATTTAGTAACTTGAAATATTGCATCTTCTTTTCTTTCTTGAAAGATTTTTGCTATCATTAAGGTGGTTGGTATTTATTTATGGAAAACGTTAAACCGGAAAAAGTAGTTTTGGAAATTAAAACTCCCAGAAGCACCGAAGAAACGCCGGAGGCAATGGCTCAGTTTTTGTCAAGTTTAGTTAACTTAAAACGTCCGCTTCTTTATTTCTATCGTCTCGGCATACCAATCAGTTTGGAAATTGCCGTTTATGATCAAAGCATTCATTTTTTTATAGTTGTGCCGGCAAAGTTTCAAAATCTTATCGAAGGGCAATTAATCGTTCAATATCCCAAAGCGCTTATTGTTAAGATTAAAGATTACTTGCCGGGCATGCTGGCTGCTCCAGGTCAGAAATATGAGGGAAGAATAAAATTAAAGCATGGTTCCCTATTTCCTATAAAAACTTTCAAAGACTTTACGGATGTAGATCCGGTCAGCTCAATCTTGGGCATTTTGTCCAAAGTGAGTGCGGATGATAAGGTTGTAATTCAATATCTGCTTGTGCCGGTTAGCATAGGCTGGCAAGCTAAGGGCGAAAAAATGGTTTTTGCAACTAAAGATGAAAATGGAGAAGGAGGACCAAGTCAATATAAAAAAACCATTGCCGATAAAATCAGCCAGAATGGTTTTAAAACCAGTATTAGAATCTACGTAAAAAGCGATAATCCCGGCTTATTCTTTGACATAGTCAATGGATTTTCGATTTTTAATAATCCTACCGGAAACAGTTTTTGTTTAAGGCGTCCGCATCTATGGCAAAACAAGCGGTTTGAAAAAGCGCTGGTTAAAAGAAGTAAGGCATTTATGCCCAGAAATCAGGTTATGAATATTTCGGAGATTGCTACACTTTTTCATTTTCCGACCGAAAGCTTATCCAAGATCCACAATATTTCCTGGACCAAAACCATTTTTTCCGATCCGCCGGAGAATTTACCGATAGCGCAAGGTCTGGATGAAGACGCCAAAAAAGATATTAATTTTTTTGCCACCACCATCTTTAAGAATAAACAAACTAATTTCGGTATCAAGCGAAAAGACAGGCGGAAACACTCTTATTTTATTGGAAAAACCGGCGCCGGAAAATCAACTTTAATTGCCAACATGGTGATTAACGATATTCGAAACGGAGAGGGTGTGGCAATTATTGATCCGCATGGTGATTTAACCGAGGTAATTTTGGATTATATTCCGTCGCACAGAATTAATGACGTTATTTACCTAAATCCCGCAGATCCGTCGGGAATGTTTAAGTTAAACCCGTTGGAAACAGGCGGATCACAAAAAGAATTAATTGCATCCGGAATTGTTTCTATTTTCAAAAAGATTTATGGAGAATCTTGGGGACCGAGATTGGAATATATTTTAAGAAATACTATTCTGACGCTTTTAGAAGTTCCGGATTCAACCTTTTTGGAAGTGCCGTTGCTTTTAACGGACAAAAGTTATCGTGACAAGGTTGTGGCGCAACTAACAGATCAGGTTTTAAAAAATTATTGGATTAATGAGTTTGAGGAAATGCAGCCACGGCTAAGGAGTGAATCGATTTCCCCGATTCTAAATAAAGTCGGTCAATTTATTTCTTCCAACATCATCCGCTCGATTGTCGGCTCGCCCAAATCAACAATTGATCTTGAGAAAATTATGAATGAGGGAAAAATATTATTACTTAATCTGTCTCAGGGAAAATTGGGAGAAGACAATTCATCGCTTTTGGGCGCCATGATTATTACCAAATTACAGTTGGCAGCGATGAACAGAGTCGAACTAGCCGAAGAAGACAGAAAAGATTTTTATCTTTACGTTGATGAGTTCCAAAATTTTGCCACGAGTTCATTTATTAAAATTCTTTCTGAAGCCAGAAAATACCGCTTGGATTTAATTTTGGCAAACCAGTATATCGCGCAGGTTCCCGAAGACGTCAGAGCGGCGATTTTTGGAAATGTCGGAACGCTTCTCTCCTTTATTGTCGGGGCGACAGACGCATTTTATTTGACCAAAGAATTCGGCGAAAGATTTAAAGAAGAAGATTTTCTGGCGCTGGGGAATTATCAAATTCTGACAAAATTAACAATCGACAGTCTTGTTTGTCCGCCGTTTTTGGCGCAAACTCTGCCTTTGCCGATGAGTAAAAATCAAAACCGGGAAACAGTGATTAAAGTCTCCAAGGAAAGGTACGCAGGATAAAAACACTCCACCTGCTTTTATTGCGGAATTAATTTTTCAAATTTCAGATTAGGACTGTTTTTTAAGACATAATACGGGAAAAGACCGTCAGCTGATTTCATTTTTACATACCCATGAGACAAAACATATTGGTCACTTTTATCATAAGGTGCTTGCCAAAATTCAGAATAAATATCAGGCTTGCAATTATTTGTCAGGTATACATTGTCCCATTTTATGTGACCGGGTTGGTAACTGGTATATGCTTTAATATTAAAAATGTTTAACGATTTTGGATCTAGTATTGCCTGCATGTGAGCTATTGTATTATCGTTTTTTCCTAAAATATCGCAAAAATAGTTGTGAACAAAATAAGGAACTGATCCTGATGCGGCAACTGCAATTCTGGCATTCGGCTTAACGATTTGCATTAGTTCATAGGCTTCTTTCGTACGTGATTGGTTAACCTGGTCCGCATCAACGGTTGTTGGGGGCATAGACAAGAACAATCTTGGTAGTTCATATCTGTTGGCTTTGTTAATGAGAATAAATATAATGCAAATTATTATTATCTCAATTAATTTATATTTATTTCCCATACGCAAGTAATATTTTTTTAGTAATTGTCTAAAAGAATAAATTGTCATCATAAGTGAAACAAAAAATAGAGGCATGGTAAAAGCTATAAATCTGTTCGCACCGCCATAATATTCCCAAACGTCCCCACCTACGTAAATACTATAAAGTTCCTGTGCGGCGAAAAGACCGAGCAAAAACATAAGCGGTTTATTTTTCTTTATAAGAGAATAAATAAACGGGATTATCAGCATAAAGAAGATAAATAATCTTTCGAAAAATTGAATTATTTGCGAGTTTTCTGCAGCTCCTATTTCCGGGGAAAACGACTTTATTCCAAAATATAATCCCCTGGTTAAGCGTTTTAGAATTGGAAAACCTGTCATCTTTTGATAATAGGTGTTGGGCAGTATTTCGTGGTAATATAAAATTCTCAAAATTTCCTGACCTGCTAAGAAAGCTAAAATCATAGCGAAACCGACAAAAACATTTTTCAGACGATTTTTTCTATCTACAAAAAATAAGAATGCTATGATGATAATTCCAGACAGTAAAAAATCCATTCTAATTAATGTTCCTACTCCCAAAACTATAAACAATAGCGGTGAAAACTTTTTATCTCTTGCGGATTTTAGCGTTAGATAAGCAGCCCAGCTAAGAACAAACATCAGAATGCTTACTTCTGTACCCTGAACAAGGTTCCAGTTGATAAGCGGAAAATAAAATGCAGATAATAGGATACTGGGGATAACGACTAAAAGTGTCGATTTGCTTATTAGTTCGGCAATCTTTTTAATAAAGTAAAGCGCCGCTGCCGTAAGAATCGCCCCGCTTATTTGTATGAATACGCTTATTTTTTCAATTGGTATGGGAAGAAGATGCCAAATTGCCATGAAAATTACCCACAATGGATTGGTTATGCCTTCTACCGGCTGCGCATGAGGATTAAATAGCAATCCATAGCCGTGAGCCAGGTTGTACGCGTATCTCATGCCCGTCATTTCGTCATCTGACAGTGAGAAAAATCTTATACCGTATAGGACATAGCTGGTTTTGTAAATTACAATTGCCGAGTAGGCAAAAAACGCAATGATGATTAGCGGAAAGTAGTATTTTTGTATTAAAAAATAAATCTTTTTTAAGGTTTTTGAATTGCGTTGCATAAAAATCTCTTTATTAACTATTACCATAGAATGGTGTAGAATACAAGAATCATAAATGAAAAATAGCTTTAAAAAAGACAAAATCGGCATTGTAATTCCGGTTGCCAACGAATCGGAAACAATTAAGGCATTTTGCGAAGATTTAATAAAGAATATTTATCAATTAAAAATTAATGCGAAAGTTTTTATTGTAATTGATAATGCCAGTACAGATAATACTAAAACTATCCTTGAGAAAATAGTCAAAAAAAATCAATTAGTTGAATTAATTTACGAGCCGAAAAACAGAAATGTGGTAGACGCTTATGTTAGAGGATTTCGGGAGGCTATTAAAAATAAATGTGACTTTATTATAGAAATGGATGGTGGTTTTTCACACCTACCCAGCGAGTTGCATAAATTTATCCAAGGATACAAGGAAGGTTATGATTGCGTTTTTGGTATTCGTCCTCTTTGGTCTATAAACTATAAAGTTCCATTAAAAAGACGATTGTTGAGTTTGGGTGGCACAATTCTTTCGGATCTATTGTTAGGGACACGTTACAAAGATATGACTTCAGGATTTGAAGGTTTCAGGTTAGCGGTTATTAAGCAAATATTAAAAAAACCTCTTCAATCGAAGGCTCATTTTTATCAAACCGAAATGCGTTTTAGAGCAAAAAACTTTAGAAACAAGGAAGTGTACATTACATACAATAATCCAACACCCAGAGTCGGATTTGGATCTGTTTATAACTCATTTTCAACTTTATTTTCTTTAACTAGGGAGAGATGGTTTGGGAAAAATTAACTGAAGTGTTTTTGGTATAATTTAAAAGCTTCGATTGATTCTTTTGGTAAATATTTAAATAAGTTTTCGGAATTTGTTTTAATGTCCTCAATAATAGATAAATTATTTTCATAACCTAGGTATTCATTTTTCATATCTTTGATCAAATCGTGTTCGTTCCTTTTTTGGTAAACCGAAGCCTTACCGTATACAACTTTAAAGCCTTTTGCCTGGAGATAAAAAGCTGCCCAGATGTCATCCATTCTGCCAACGTGAGGAAAAACAAAATAATGAGGCAAAACGTTTTTGGAAAAAAATGTGTTCTGGGAGTTAAAAGGAGAAATCTTGTTGCTGGCAAAAGGAAAATTTGTATTTGAAAATTTACATTCGGGTAAATATTGCATTCTGCAAATAGCGTCTATATCGGGATCGCCATTCCAAAAGTCGGCTTGAATATCAAAAAACAGGTTCTGTTTGGTTTTCTTGTCATAGTTTCTTTTAGGGATAAGAGCTAAGGGATAACCCCTATGCCATAAATAATTATAATTGGTTACGCTCAGCGGATCAAAGGCGGGTAAAGTAGTTTTGTAATAATTGACCAACGTTTTTTTTCCAATAAGTAAGTTTTTGCTCCAATCCTTGTTCGGAATATTGTCGTCATCAACGGTTGCCACTATATCGGCGTGCATATCGTTAGCCCACAAAAAACCAAAGTTTCTTCTTTGGATAGAATTCCAGCCAATTATATCGGATAATTTTTTATCATATTTCTCCTGTTCTTTAGGAGCAAAGTAAAATCCATTTTTAAGCTTGTAATCGGCAGGCGTTTTTTTATCCCCCACTACCACTAATTTCCAATCTTTCATCTGATCAAAGATTTTAATAGCTTTTGTGGGTGGATTTATGGTTGTTGTAACGATTACCTTAATCACTTTTATTGACCTGACTGTTTATCCATTGATATGTTTTTTCCAAACCCTTTTTTAACGGTTCTTTGGGCGCCCAACCTAATTTTTGTATTATTAATTTATTATCGGATTTCCTTCCTCTTACGCCTAATGGTCCCGATATATGCTTAATTTTTACTTTTTTTCCGGCAATATCCATAATTATTTCAGCCAGCTTATTTATGGTTACCATTTCTTCGGAGCCGATATTGACAGGACCTGTAAAATTACTATCCATTAATTTCCTGACCCCCTTAAGACATTCGTCTATATAAAGAAAAGATCGGGTTTGTTTTCCGTCTCCCCACATCTCAATTATTTCCCTATTTTTTGCCTGCGCAATTTTCCGGCAAAGCGCAGCGGGTGCTTTTTCTTTGCCACCATCCCATGCTCCTTCCGGTCCGAATACGTTGTGGAATCTGGCGATTCTTACGTTTAAACCGTAATTTTTGTGGAATGCCAAATAGAGCCTTTCGCTAAACAATTTTTCCCATCCGTATTCACTATCCGGTGCAGCCGGGTATGCAGATTCCTCTGATAATTTAGGATTTTTTGTATTTAGCTGATTGTATTTTGGATATACACATGCTGATGAGGAAAAAAATATTTTTTCAGCATCCGATCTGATTGTATTTTTTAACACATTAAGATTAATAATTGCCGAGTTGGACATAATATCAGCATCGTTATCTCCTGTAAAAATATAACCTGCTCCACCCATGTCCGCGGCCAGTTGATAAACTTCGTCAAATTTTTGGTCAAAAACTTTTTTTACAAATTTAGGATTTCTCAAATCGCCAAGCAAAAATTCATTTGCCTCAGTTTTGCTGAATTCAGGTTTTTTCAGATCCGCTCCTCTAACCCAATACCCCTTTTTCTTGAGAAATTTAACGAGATGGCTACCGATGAATCCTCCGGCGCCAAGAACCAAGGCGCGCTTTTTCTTATTACTTTTCATTTTCAGTTATTCTAGCAGCATTTAGGTATATATTCAATAAAGCTGGAGATATTTTAAATATCTTTCTATGTTCTTGCTAATAAAAATAATATAGAATTAAATTTGTGAAGAAAATTCTCATTTTTTTTGTTTTTGTAATTACCGTTGTCTTCTTAGGTTTTGTTGCGTTTAATGTTTACTCAAAAGCTTCAGACAACAAAGCTCCAATCCTTTCGCCTGTTCCCGATTTTTTAACCGCTTTTCTTAATAAGCAAGTTTCTAGCCTTAATTTATGGTTGCCGTCTTTAAGAAATAAAATTTCCGCTCAATTTCAGGCTCCTGATATTTCAGCCAAGTCGGCTTTAATTTATGATATGACTTCAAAAAAAGTTATCTACTCAAAAAATCCCCAAGAAAGATTGCCGATGGCATCCTTAACGAAAATAATGACAGCAATTATTGCCTTGGAAAATAAGCGACACGATGATGCATATGTCGTAACGGAAAAAGATTTGGTCGGAGAAGATTCAATGGGGCTTACGGTTGGCGAAACTTTAACCTTAAGTGATTTGCTACATGGATTAATCTTGCATAGCGGTAATGACGCGGCAGAAGTGTTGGCCGAAAATTTTCCCGGTAGGGATTTTTTCATTAAAGCCATGAATGATAAGGTAAAATCACTTGGTCTTTCCGACACGCATTTTACTAATCCGACCGGGCTTGAGGGTGACGGAAAACAATTTACAACAGCATACGATTTAGTGGTGATTGCCCAGTACGCACTTTCTAATTTTCCGTTATTTGATCAGGTTGTTTCGACCTTTGATTACAATATTCCTTATACCCAGCAGCACAAAGCGTTTTATTTGGAAAACGAAACCAATCTCTTAACCAGCTATCCCGGAGTTAAAGGGGTTAAAACCGGCTATACGCCGGAAGCCGGTCTTTGTTTGGTAACTTACTTGGATTACGGAGGACATCAAATCATCGCCGTAATCTTAGGCAGCGACGACAGACGCGGTGAGATGATTGAGCTTTTGGATTATTCTTTAAAATCCCTCGGCATTACTCCCCCAACGCATGGTTGATAAAATCTCAACTGTAAGGTAAAATTGTAAATACGTTAGTTCATGATCTATACGCGCCGCGGTGGTGAAATGGTATACACGGGGGCCTTAAGAGCCCTTGCTCTTAATCGGGCGTGAGAGTTCGACTCTCTCCCGCGGCACATGTCGGAGAAAAAAATTTATTTCGCACATCCTCTGTCAGATTATCCAGACGATAATCAGTGGATCGCACATATTTCCAGTCATTTTGCGGTTCCAAATGATGAAATCGAAAATCCCAATAAGCCGGTGCATCAGGAAGGATTTGCTAAAAGACAGTTTGAGACAGGAGACGGAATGACTTATTTTTTCGATTTAATTAAAGAGATTCCAATAGGAGTATTTTTGGCATTTATAGATTTAAAAATAGGAACCGGGGTTTGGAGAGAAATGGATTATATGCGTCAACAGGGCGCAACAATTTTTGAAATTTCCAGAACCGATAGGACCGTATCGAGAATTGATGTGCTGGACAAAGCAAGAAGATTAACAATACCTGAAACAATCGAGCACCTTAAACAAGCTTCTCCCGGTCTTTCTTTTAATTAAGACTTTTTTTTCGTATAATAAGGTATCTCGGGGAATAGCTCAGTTGGTAGAGCGCTCGGTTTGGGACCGAGAGGTCGGAGGTTCGAGTCCTCTTTCCCCGACTCTTCGGCAAGCTCAGAGTCTGCGACGCAAGCGAAGTCGAAGAGCCCTGAGTTTATCGAAGGGCAATTCCAAATGTATTATCTTTATATCCTCAAAGGGTTACGAAATCATCTTTACGTGGGAGTTTCTCAAAATATTAATGAAAGGATTAATAGGCATAAATCAGGACAAGGAGCTGAATTTACAAAAAGAAATAAAACTTTTCAATTGGTTCATTCGGAGCAATTTAAAACATTGCTGGAAGCAAGAAAAAGAGAGACTCAAATCAAAGGTTGGCGGAGAGAGAAGAAAGAAAATTTAATAAAATTTGGTAGACCGATTATTTAAAACTTCAATCCCCCGACTCTTCGGCAAGCTCAGAGTCTTCGACCAAGTTATCCACATAAAAATCTCCAAAATTATCTATCCTATAAAAGTTTGTAAATAAATGATGTTTGTGCTACAATCGCAAGATCTTTTAGTAATGAAGACAGGTCACATTGCGACTTGTAGTTCGTTGTCTCTAAAGAGCACATTAACAAGTCTAGACTAACAATAAACAAAGGAGAACATGGTGGCTCAATATCTTATCCCAGGAGAAATCCCGGAAGCAGTCAGAGACCATCTTGAAAGACATCATGGTTATGATGTAGCTACGCAGACGATTAGTCGTCCAAGAGCAATCACCGGTTATTTGGTGTCAAGGCGTGAAATCGAGTGTGGTATTCTTGCTACACTTACCGGAATCGATTACGATTCGTACCGGAGTGCCGTAGGAACCAACATTGACAACACCCTCTTGGTCGAGCGTTACACGAGTAACTACGGTGACGGTAGTCCAAGAGTTGTCGAGCTTCTAAAGCGTTTGGCCGTTGAGTTCGAAGTGAGTATCCGCGGTCAATATGCGTACGGAGCATACTGTTTTTCCGGTGAATCAAGGTGCGGCTATTGCAATGAAGATCAGACGACCGGTGAAGAACCATACCGGATGATCCATTTCAACTGTTCCCGAAGGGGCATCAGAAGCAATGCTGCGCCGTTGGAAAGGCTGTACGAATTCCCTCTGGGAAATCGCGGTCCTGCCAATTTGGTGCGAATGCATCGTCTCGAGCCTCAGGGCACAGGCGAAATTGTTCGCGACACTAACGGCACTCCCGTAGCAGAAGTGGAAGACGGCGCTATTTACCTTCTGGTGGATATCGACGCTCCCACAGACACCGGCCGCTCTTTCGAAAACCGGTACTGGAGTCATAACGCCGAAGTGCTGGAAAGAATTCTCAAAGAAGCACTTCCGCTGGCGATTGCTCAGGTAACTAACTTGTCAGATGGACAAAGGCTACAACGACTTGTCGAAAGACAACGCCGGAGACTGGCCCGAACTGCGGAAGATAGCACTGCTAGTTTTCTGGCAATGCCTGTTGTAAGCTCTTCCGAAAGGATACGAGTCCTCAGGCAATCTATCCAAGATCTCAGTTCTCAGGCGAGTGATTACCTCCATCAGTACGTACGAACGCAACGGACGCTTAACGGATATGCCGAGGAGCTCAATGCTCTGGAGGCTGCTCCGCAAGTGGATCCGACAGAAAAGCGTCGACAGGAACTGGCAAGCGTTCGTGCCATGCAGGGCATTCTCGAAGTAAAATTCGAGCGTTGTCTGCATGTCTACACGGACATCATCGACATCGAATACGGAGGCGTCAAATATAGAATCGGCGCTTTCGATATTTCGATCGATTTTGCGCGCGGGGTAATTACGTTTAGGAACTTCACGGATCCTTCCGGATCGGAAAGAAATCCGCATCCGCACGTTTCCAGTGGAGGAGACGCTTGTTTTGGAAACATCACAGACGTCGTTCCGGAGTTGTTGGTAAAGGAAGAACTGGAAATGCTAGTGATAGTGCTTCTGCAGTTCCTTCGATCCTACAATCCGGATTCTCCTATGCAACGGATCGATGCATGGCCAATTTTGGCTGAGTGAGGACAAGATGGCAAGCGTAAAGAGCGTTCCAACGCTCTGGTTTACAACCCGTGCTTGGGGAAGACTACAGGAATTTCTCACGTTTTCAAAACAGGAGATTTCCGGTTTTGCCCAAGTCATAAAGGAGTCTCCTACTAGTTATCTGGTGACGGAGGTTTTCCTGCTTTCGCAACAGTGTAACCTGGTGGATACACTGATGGAAGCGAAACAAATTGCAGGTTTCATGTCGGAATGCGATGACGCCGGGATCGAAATGGAAACGATTAGAGTCTGGTGGCATTCGCATCACAACATGATTGGTGTCTCCTGGAGCCCGACCGATGACGAGCAGATGGTTAGACTGACGAAAATGTCAAGCAACTTCTGGTTTGGTCTACTCGGATGGGCAGACGGCACAGTCAGGGCAAGATTCCAAAGCGCCGACTCCGGAATCGTGATAGACGACATACCCGTAAGGGTTCGTGTCCACTATCTCGATGACGAAGAGCGTGAGGCTTGTCATTTGGAGATGGCTCAAAAAGTCACCCAAATGCCTCCTCCTCCGAAAGTCGTTACGACATTCGGTAAGAGAAGGAGAACAAGACTACGTCAGGCTATGGCAGTTTGGCGTCCGGCAGAAGAAATGGTAGGTGGTTAGAATGGATTCCCCACCCCGCATTGACTACTGGCGTCAGTTGGGTATCGTTAAACCCCGCGAATTGGAGTTTCCAATAACTCTGATTGGCGCCGGTGGAATCGGTAGTCCAACCGCCTGGGTCCTGGCCAAGATGGGATGTTCTCATATCAGCGTGATGGATGACGATTCGGTAGAAGTTCACAACTTTCCGAATCAGCTCTTCCGGATCGAGGATTTGGGAAAGTTCAAGGTAGAAGCTTTGGCGCAAATCGTCGAGTCTTTTACCGGAACTAAGATTCAAGCCAGAAACGAGCGTTATGTCGACCAACCGCTGTCAGGAGTGGTAGTAGTTGGTGTCGACAATATGACAACACGAAGTGCAGTTTGGCAGAAAGTCAAACTGAACATTGGCGTGCCACTACTCATAGACGCCCGTATGGGAGGAGAGATCGCTCGGATCCATGTCATTAGACCTTGCAGTCCGCATGACATTAAGGCGTACGAGCTCACTCTTTACTCCGACGAAGAAGCAGTCGAAGTGCCTTGCACCGAGCGGGCGATCATTTACAACACGTTTATGATTGCCAGCATCATCGGTGACATCATTAAGTGCTTCGCCAAGCAGCAGGATCTTCCTCTGGAAGGAACTGCTAAGCTTGTGGACATGACTTCCCTTTCTCTCTTCTAGCTAATTGCTAAGTGGAGGTGTCTATGGTTTTTTAGACAAGGGTTTTGGTCAACCAACAGCATCGCTTTTCCATAAGGAGTTCTCTCATGTCCTCGAAGACTTCTGTTTCTGTTCAGGCAGACCCGTCCGCAGCGGTTTCGCAAGTCACCGTTGAGACATCCGACGACGAGATCACCTTCACGGTGAAAACTCTCGGTGGCAAGCCCGTCACGGTTTCTGTTCCTCGCGGAACAGACATCGAAGCGACAGTTCAGCTTGCCGGCGTCAGCACCAGCAAGGTGTCGTTCTTCGTCAAAGGCGAAGAGGTCTCTGTGACCACCGTTCTCAACGAATCGGCAACGATTGCAGTTGTGGAAGACGTCGAAGGAGGCATGGCCTCTTAACGATTACCGTGAGGTAGTCAAAGTCTAGACTTTAGTTTGGGGGTCATTGTTTATTTTTGCTCGTTTCGAGCTATACTCTTACAGAGTATATAATAAACATTGGCCCCCTTTTTCTTGCAAATTTTTTGGAAGCACATATTTATTTGAAGCTGAATAATTTATTTCCCTTGAGCAAACGCAAAACGTTTAGTATAATAAGCAGTACGCGGGTGTAGTTCAGCGGTAGAACATCTGCTTTCCAAGCAGAATGTCGTGGGTCCGATTCCCATCGCCCGCTCTTAATTGATACTCTTTAGAATCTGACCTCATGTTTTTCATTTCTGTCCGGGTGCCCGTCTCCCACTTAGTAATTTAGCCTTGATTTAGATTCATGTAGGTTCAATGTAAAATACTTGTCAATAACCCATAACTACCTTTATGTCAATGTTGCTTGAGGGTGATGCTGTTGAAACCGACATGATCATAGGCTATACGATACTACTTAACGCTACATTTCTCCTTGACAAAACACCCATTGTAGCCTAATATAGTGTTGTATGGATGATAAATTACACCAACTAGATGCTAAGAAAAAACGCTTAGATAGCTATAAACCGCTTCAAAATGAGCTAATCAAAAATTTAGAAGAATGGTTTCGTATTGAATTAACCTATACCTCAAACGCTATTGAGGGCAATACTTTAACACGAGCTGAAACCGCCATGGTAGTTGAAGAAGGCTTGACTGTTCAAGGAAAAAGCTTGACAGAACATCAGGAAGCCATAAATCTTGCCGAAGCTTTCGATTATATTCAGACTCTGGTTGACAAAAAAAGACAGAATTTAACCGCAAGGGAAATTTTAGATATTCATAGCATTATCCTCAATAAAATTGATGATCTTAATAAAGGTAAATATAGAAATGTAGCCGTAAGACTGAAGGGTTCAGAAACAATTTTGCCTAATGCTCTTAAAGTGCCTGAATTAATGGAAGAATTTATTAAGTGGCTCCAGAGTGATAATTCCGACCATCCGGTTAAAATTGCTATTGATGCCCATTTTAAGTTAGTAAGTATCCATCCTTTTGTAGACGGTAATGGCAGAACTGCCAGGCTACTTATGAATCTTTTACTAATGCAGGCAGGTTTTCCTTCTGGAATTATTAGAAAAGAAGATCGTAGCACGTATATTAACTCATTGGAAAAAGGTCAAACAAAAAATGATTTGATAGATTACTACACAATAATGACAGAAGCTGTTGATCGTTCTCTTGATATTTATCTAGAAGCTGTTCAACCAAAACGAGAGAGTATACAAGAGTTAAATCTTCAGCAACGTTTTTATACTACTGAAGAAGTGGCAAAACTTCTGCAAGTTGATCCAGAAACCGTAAGGAGATACGTAAGACAAGGAAACTTAAGAGCCGTAAAACTTGGAGGGAAGTTTATTCGAATTGATAAAGCTGATTTGGACATATTTATTGAAGGCTTGAAAAAGTAGGAACTAAGGAGAGATCTTGATTTTTTGAAATAGCATGCTCTACTCCTCTATCGCTTGATAAGTCTCCATGAGCTTGTTAAAATGGATCAGAAGATCGTCAAGCAGGAGTTCAAAATAACTTGCGTCTCCCGCTCTCGTCTTTTGTCAAAGCTACGGAACGATTCTCCTAACCAGTGGTATTTTTTTAAGTAAATACACAAACAAAAACGAAAAACTAAATATTATTAGGGCGTCCAAATAATTTTCCAATAAAGGAAGGGAATCAACTTTAAATAGAAAATATTTGTGGAGATTGGTACCGAATACTTGCATCAATAGTCCATGAACGATGTAAATCCCTAAAGACGCACTGCTCAGCGTAATAATTAAAGACTTCAGGCGATTATTCCCAATCGACAATCTGTTTGAAAACAGATCGTAGATAAATAAGAATAAACCGGTTGACGTAATTACTATTCCCGGAGCAAAATAATCAAATATAACAGTTGGATAAGTAATGGGATTTTTGATCAAAAAAATTTCAATAAACGTTAGCATAATTCCCGATACAATTATCCCAAGCGATAAAAGATTCATATTTTTTGGTAGTTTTAGTTTAGTTAGAATAAATCCTAAGAAAAAATATCCGCAGTAATAGGTAGCTAAGAATAATAATCCCATTGGAGTTCCGGGAAAAGCAAGACTTGGGTGTAAAAATGGCAAAACCGAAACCCAAATAAACCAAAGAAAGATCAAGTAGATTTGGTCTGTTTTTTTAAACTTTGCGGTAATTAGTCTTAGCAATGGAGTCATTAAGTACAAAGAAAATATTAGGGGAAGAAACCACAGCTGACTTAAGAAAGTCAGTTCAAAAAAATATTTCCATTGGGGAATCGTTGATGCAGCGTAGTGATTAACATTATAATTCCAAAACATGTAAATCAAGGTCCAAATTACCCAGGGAATTAAAACTTTCCCGATTCTTTTTTTGAAAAATAATTTATACGTTTCCGTTTTTCCCAAAAGCAACGCGCCGCTTAACATAACAAATAGCGGAACGCAGGTTTTTGCAATCGTAAAAGAAATTATAAACGGCCAGGAAGTAGTTAAATCACGGGAAAAATTTGCTGACGGGAAGCTATGAACAACTATTACTAAGTAAATCGCCAGAATTCTTAAAACATCAGCCCAAATGAATCTCTTTTTTATAACCTCCATAAGTTTAGTGGAATAGACCTAAAAGAATGATTGCGGATTCATAGAATCCATAAATACCAAGGCCTATAAATGCCAAACCTCCGATAATTAAGACAAACGGATGTTTGACGACTTTGACTGTTAATTTTGGAAATGCAAACAAGCCGATTGTCAAAAGCATGTGCCCCAGTAATATTCCAAGCGTAAAGCCAAAAACATTAATGAATGTAAAAATTGGAATATATCCGGCAAAATCGTCGAGTCCCAAAACAAAAGGAATAGTGAATGAAAAAACAACTAAATTTACAAAAGACAGCTTTTTGGTTTTGGTTAAATTCAGGTTTGGAACAAAGAAGTGTAAAATCGGCCGGAAAATTTTATTGACAAAATTTAATTGGTCCTGCAAAAGCGAAACCGGCATTTTAAGCTTGATAAAACTTTGTTTTTGTTTTAAGAATTCTTCAAAACTTTCCTGTGCCATCCTTAAAAGAACAACGGCAGCCAGAAAGATCATGACGACCATAAGTAGAGGCACTGTTTTTAAGAGCGTCCAGATAATGAGGATTAAGAATGTACCAAGTCCGTTTCCAACAGCAGTCCCGAGCTCAATGGCAATCCGTTTTTTCCAGCCGGGGTTTGTATGCATCAAATTGCCGATAAAAATAGCAAAATCAATTGCGGTTTTTAGATAAATAATTATTCCGAGGAGCACTTCCCTTCTTCGGAAATCAAGGATGATTGGTCCGCCGCCGGTATGCAAGGAGTCAAGAATTAGGAGTAAACCATAGAGAAGAGTTGCCAATATTAAAAATGTAAATACCGTCAAAAGGATTGGCAGGATTTGCTCAATTAATATTTTTTTTGTTTTTTTCATTAAGGAATAAATTCTACAAAATTATACAACAAAATCAAAATTTTTGTTTTGGCTCGATTTTTGGTAAAATAGACATAAGGCCTGGTAGCTCAATGGATAGAGCAACTCTCTTCTAAGGAGTAGGTTGCGCGTTCGACTCGCGCCCAGGTCACATGTCTGTTAAAATAAAGAAATGAAAATAGCGATTTTAGGCGGAAGATTTGATCCTCCCCACATAGGTCATTTTTTAGTTGCCCGGCAAGTTTTAGATTTCCGAAAGGATATTGATAAAGTTTTGTTGGTGCCTGCTTTTAAGCATCAATGGAAACCAATTATTGCCAGTCCGAAAGACAGAATTGAGATGCTGAAGTTTTTTGTTGAACCGCGGATTGAAGTTTCAGACATAGAAATTAAGCGAAAGGGAATAAGTTATAGCATCGATACAATTAAGGCAATTAAGGAAAAAACCGGCGCGGAAATTTTTTGGATTGTCGGATCGGACATTCTGCCTGAGTTTAAAAAGTGGAAACACGCTGGTGAATTGTTAAAATTAGCCACGTTTTTGGTGGTCCCCAGGGATCCGCACGCGTTGCCTAAAAACATTCCGGCAGGTTTTGAAATTATCAGTTCACCAAAACTTATTACCACGGATTTCTCGTCAACGCTAATAAGGGAAAAAATCAAAAATGGTGAATCAATTAAGAATTTGGTTCCTGAGTGTATAGAAAAATATATAATTGAGCATAAGCTTTATGTTTAACGATTTATTGGAAATAAATGCCGACGAGGAATGTTTAAAAATCATTTCTTTTTTAAGACAAACTTTCTTGGACCAGAAAATTGAAAAGGCTGTAATCGGAGTTTCCGGCGGGATTGATTCGGCTGTTAGCCTGGCGTTACTGACAAGCGCTTTGCCGGTTGAGAAAATTCACGTAATGCATCTTCCCTACTTTGAAAATCCGATTGATGATATCGAAGAATTGTTAAAGCAGTTTGAAATTCCAAAATCAAATTTGCAAGTTATCCCAATCAAAACCGTGGTTGATAATTTAATACAAAAATTAGGCGTTTTGGAAAGCGATGTAATTCGCAGTGGCAACATCATGGCACGAATCCGTATGATTACACTTTTTGATACTGCTAAAAAGGAGAATGCAATGGTAATCGGTACGGAAAACCGTTCCGAGCATTTCCTGGGATACTTTACCCGTTTTGGCGATGCAGCTTCGGATATAGAACCAATTCAACATTTATATAAAACCCAGGTTTACGAATTGGCAAAGCAGTTAAAAATTCCTCAAAAGATTATTAATAAAGCTCCTTCGGCTAATTTATGGAAAGATCAAACCGATGAAGGGCAATTTGGATTTACGTACAAAGAGGCGGATCCGGTGTTGTTTTTATATTTTGACAAGAAGAATTCCGCTTTTTCGATTGAAAGAATGTATCCGAGGGCAAAAAAAATTATAGAATTCGCCGAAAATAACACCTACAAGCTTAAAGTCCCCTACGTAGTATAATTTCAATTAGCTTTAAGAAAATGATATAATTGAATTAAGGTTTGGTGTACTGTATCTACGGATACAGCACACCTCGCCAAATCAGTTACTTGATTTGTCTCGGTGGATGTAGCTCAGCGGTAGAGCACCTGGTTGTGGTCCAGGGGGTCGCGGGTTCGAACCCCGTCTTCCACCCATCGTCTTTTAGTCTCAATTTTCAACACCCACAACGGAGCGTTAGAACTTATCCAATTTTAATAGTTCTTTCGGAATAATTAGAAGATTTTATTTCATTCATTTGATTTTTAAGATTCT
>Ga0182027_10003642_pt1 | contig 24261 bp, 32 predicted proteins | sample 712E1DmetaG_FD_121300 | JGI IMG/M metagenome (GOLD analysis project Ga0182027, IMG submission 121300) | Permafrost microbial communities from Stordalen Mire, Sweden - 712E1D metaG (Illumina Assembly) | ecosystem: Environmental > Terrestrial > Soil > Wetlands > Permafrost | place: Sweden... | reverse complement strand
AGCGCAATAGGATACGCACCATGTCGTTGTAGTACTTGACGGTGTTGGGCTTCTTCTCGCCTTCGACCCAGGCGAGAAACCGCTCGGAGAATTCCCTGAACGTCGGCGCCGGCGGCAGATCTCTGATTCCGACCTCTCCCTTGGCCAGCGATGCCTTTCGAGTAGCCTCGAACTGCTCGGCCGTACGCTTATTGCTTTGCTTTGTACTCGCGCGAATCGGCTCTCCGTTCCAGAAGAACTTGTACCACCAGACATTTCCACGCTTGTAGACCGCCATGCACACAGACTATCCCAAAACCGTTCGGCACGCCAGGCATCCATCACGAATCGCAGGGCCTCATGCTCTTTTGCGGATCGTTCCGGTGGTCCCCGGCGTCTTGCGATACGCTTCCAGGACCTGACGAACGTATTCTTCCTGGCCGTCCACGATTCGCCTCAGCCTTGCGGATCGCGCAGCGACGGACCTTTCAGGTGCACGGTGTGGCAGTAGTGCCGCAGCCGGCTCAGCAAGGCCTCCACCATGGGCCGGTTGCCCAGGAAGTTCGGCCATTCGTCATAGACCAGATGCGCAATAATCCCGAATGTAGTCGTGGGTCCATGCAACTCCGATAAGGCTATGGCCTCCATACGAGGACTTCTCCAGCATTCGTGCTGGCCAGCAACGCCGCACCGTCTCGCGTAAAAGCGGCCGAGACGGCAAGCATGCCGCGGGCAGTGTTTACTGTCGTGATCTCTCCTCCAGTGTTCAGGTCCCAGAGTGTTAGAGGCGTATAGCCCTGCGCGCCAAGGCCGAGGTACTGACCGAGTGTGACCGCAATCCGTTCATCTGGCGAAACCGCATCGGCACCTAGGGGAAACCGCCTCACCGCACCCGTCGCGGCTCTCAAATCCCACAACCAAGTACCGCTGTTTAGACCAACGAGAATCTTTCGGCCACCCACGAGGAATGACAACATCCGGACGTACTCCCCGGCTGCGGCTTGGGTTAAGGGTGGCGCCTGGAGAAATGAATTTGCGCCTGTATCCCAGTACCTCACGCTTGAGTCACGGTAAGCAGCCGCAAGGTGCTTGCCGTCCGGCGTCACCGAGACCTTGGCGACCGGACTGCTCTGCGCCGCCGATGTCCACAGCAATTTTCGCTTCGTGGGACTCCACAGCCGGATTGTCCCGTCGCTGTGTCCGCTTCCCAGGAATTGTCCGTTCGGAGAGAATCCAAGACAGGTGATATCTGTGGATGATGGCCCGAGTGTCTGCGCATTGGCGGGAGACAGCGGATCGCAGAGTTGAACATCACCGCCGACCGCTCCGGCAACGACTCTCCCGCTTCCTGAAACTGCATAAGAAGCGTAGTTTGCCGTACACCGAGCGGCCTCTGCACCGGTTTCAATGTCGATGAATATCACCCCGCGATCCACACCCACGGGCAGCACGGTGATCGTGTGGCTGTCCGCCGTGGAGTCGACTTGGTAGGCATTGCCCCGAATGCGCGCCAACACCTTCAGATTCAGAGATACGGCATTTTCTCGTGTAATGCGTACGGATCGTGGGCTCTTGGGGATATCGAGCGGCGCGGCGTTACTGCGCTTAGGAGATGCGGAGGAGTGTGAACTCTGTGCGATCACTCCATAGCTTCGTCCCGCATCAGAAATCGGATCGGAGTGAGTCAACAAACGTGCCTGCGAAAACGGCGGCAACTCGCTAGCCAAGTGCCCCGTCAACGACAAGATGTTGAGGGGGTCCGCGTCCTGATGCTGCGCGGAAGCGTGGTTTAGGGCACCGGCATTCGACGGCGTATCGGCGTTGTCGCCACCATTGACGGCCGGAATGCAGAACGAGAAAGCTGTCAGCCAAATAACATTCATTGTGCGTGTTGGGATTGTCATGATGCTACCCTCAGATTGCATTTCTAACGCCGAGGTAACAGGTTCTCGGCCAACCATATATCTTCGTTGCCGTCAGTCATACCCACGAAGACGATCTTGAAACCATCCATCGACCACGAAGCGTCATGGCTCTGCATATTTCCGGTGTCTATCCGGGCCGGCGGTAGGCCAGACCCATCTGCCGTTGCCAACCATAGTCCTGGTTGCCCACCGGCGGTCGACGTGAACACGATCCAGTCGCCGTTAGGGCTCCACTGAGGCGAGGAGTTGGTTGCACCAGAAGCACCGGTATTCGTGAGTTGTCGAACTACTTGACCAGAGCGCGAGTCCAGAACGTACAGGTCTGGACCATGACCACTACCCGCGCAATCCCGCCAACAGATCGCAGCGACAAGTTGAGAGCCATTTGGCGAATAGCTCATGCCTTGGACACTTCCGTTCAACGCGATCACTGCTAGTCGCGCGCCATAACCGGAACTCGGCTGCCCGTTCATTCCGGAAAGCTCCGCAGCCCGAATCTCGATACCTTGCCCTGGGACGGTTGCCACCCATGCCGCCATCTGAGTTGCGTTCGAAAAAACGATATTGCTCGCAGACTGGCCACCCGGTATTTGCAGCAGTTGGGTGAAGTACTCATCGTTGCCATCGAGGACCGTCCGAACGATTGGAAGGCTCGGGGCCCTCGATAGCGCAACCTGCATGATCTCGTGGAAGTGCTGAGCTTCGTAGACAGCAATGTTCCCTGAGGCGCCAAGTACCTGAATTCCACCGCCAAAACCCGGGTCCCCCCACTCCGCCGGCGTCGAGACGATCACGCGGACACTCTCCCTTTGTCCGCTGCCATCCGGATTCATCTCCCAGATATCACTTCCATTGGCCCGACCGATATTTCGATTGGACTGAAACAGGATCTTCGCATCGGATAGCCAGACGGGGAAGGTGTCCCGCGACGGGTCGGTTGTGAGTCTTCTTAGGGATGGAGTGTGCGGCTGATTTGCCTGTTGACCCTTAACGGTCTCAGCATTCGAAGTGCTGGCGCTTTCGGGGCCAGCCATTGAAGCGGGTTGCCTTAGCTTCATGACAGCAACTGCGATCACCGTGGCCCCGAGGAGGAGAGTCAGGACCACCGTCCAGAACAGGCGTTCCCTCTTTCGCGGGCTAGACGAGAGATTCGCAGCCTGTGAGTCAGGCGCAGGACGAGTTCCCACCAGCGTCGGGGCTGTGGGTGGCTGCGCTGCACTATCGACAGCGGGACCCTCCACAGGCCTTCCACAGTTCATGCAGAACTTGGCACCCGACCGTGCTTCTTTGCCACAATTGGCGCAATACCCCATCGAACACCTCCCCAGCCGGTCACTCTCCCCGGCAGCTAGCGAACCTGGATATTCAGGTTGTCCCACCAGACGCTGTTGAAGCCCTCCGCTGTTGAGACCTTGACCAGTACCCATCGGCCGTCGGTGAAATGGGTGAAAGTGGCCTCACCTGGCCCGGAGTACATTCGATTTGAAGTCATGCCGAAAAGACCTTGTTGCCGAACATTAAAGTTCGCAAAAGAGATCGCAGCGGTGGCCGCGTTCTGCTGAGGCAGTTCCTGGACGCCAGTAACGATCAGTCCGCCCCCGCTCCACTGGCTTACCGCTTGCTGCGCTTTCTGGGTTGTTAGCTTCCCTCCGCTCCCATTAGCAGTATAGAAGCAGATGAGCAGGACCAACGCAATGCCGCCAATGATCCATGGCACCTTGTTTGCCGGCTTTTTGTAAGGTCCGGGTGCTGGCGTTGACGGCGACAACGTCGCAGTTGCGGTTCGCTCTACCGCCAACTGTGCTCCGCAAGAAGGGCACGAAGCGGTCTCTGGTGGAACTTGCACCCCGCACTGCATACAGAACATGGTGGTTCTCCTTGAGCTACAATTACACGCCGTTCCGATTTCTTTGCCTAGAGCTGACTGACTCTTTCGAAATGCTCTCGGCGCACCATTTTTTCATTGGCGCACGAGGATAATGGCTTGATCCCCGGGTTGTACTCGATAAAATCGTTGGGGACCTCTTGCGTACACCTGTGCCGACGTCGACGTACCATCCAAGCGATATACTTCGGCGCGAGTCACATCCGGTGGCACCCAGACCTCCGTCGTGCCCGGGCACCCGAGCGGCACAACCCTCCCGTCGCCGCCGTCGTTCAGCGATCCGCACTTGACATCCGTCACGCCGTGAGTGGATACAAGTCTTAAATGCATAGTTCCCGTAATCTCGACAAACGCAAGCGATGCATAGCTCCCCATTGCCAGCGCTACGACTCTCCCCCCGGACGATTGAGCAAGTGTGAGAACCGACTCTTTGTTCTGCGGTGATTGCGATGTCGGCCGCGGCAAGACCGGCCCCGGTATCAAGGCAGTGGCCGCGCTTTGGTCTGCCTCGTTGAACGTAAAAGTAACAAACTCCCAGCCCGTAGAGGAATGGGATACCCTGGCGTCGACTTTCAGTTTTACTGTGAAACCCTTCTTGCAGCGAAACGCTGACCGTTGGATGTCAAAGACGTAATCATAGTTGCACTTCGCCGTGACGGCGGCAGTTGTCTTCCTCTCTGAAGTTACGGGGCTCAGCGGAGACGCATCGATCTCGCTTAACAGAGGTTGAGGTCGATCGGTGCGAAGTTCGGATGTGAAAATCTGCACCAACTGCTTCCGGAGGATCTCCCGGTCAGTTTGGCCCGGAAATTCGGCCTGCTGGCAGATCAGTCCCGCCGTTGACATTATGCCTAGGAAGAAATATCGCCCCGCCGTGTGGATCTTCATGACCTTAGGTCTCCTTTCTCCATTTCGTGCTGAATCAAGACGCCGCCAACCACTGGCAGATTATGCGCTGTTTCTGCGTGCGAGCAAGTGTCCTATAACAACGCCGACTACGGCACCGACGATCGCTCCGACTACCATTATGTTGAACGATGACTGGGCGGTGGGCACCAGGAGCTTGTCGAGTCCCTGAAGATTGGCCCCGCGCGAGATCACCGTCTCAAACGGCAGTTGCCCGACAAGCATCGCAGAAGGGCGGAGCAGAAAACCAATAACACCTCCAAGAATCAGACCTACGAAGCCCAAGCCATGGGTGGAACTGGGCCGAGGAATTGCAGCCGTCGGAATCGGTGCACTTGAGTGCTGTCCGCTCACTGTGTGGCCACAGTTGTCGCAGAAGGCGCCTTCGGGTTGAAGAGCAGTTCCACAATCTACGCAATATGCCATCGACGTCCCCCTCATTTGTTGGCGCGAGCAAGCGCGACGAACTCGTCATCCCCGTAGAGATCCCAGGCGCAATTGTCGCCCTGACAGTTGATGGAATAGTATTTGAGGCCGTGCGTTGGTAATGGGCAGTTTACCGTTTGCGCGTGCCCGTCCGGAAAGCTTGTCGTAAGCCTGAAGCGGTTCATACGTTTGTAAATACCCATTGTCCTGGGAGGGAGTGAGAAAGATTGCCAGGTGTTTCCACCGTCTGCGCTTAGGTCGAAAGGGATCGTTGCGCTGGCGTGTTCATTCGTCATGTACGCAGTCCAGTCCGCCCCAAATGGCGGGCTGGGTGCCACTTCAGAGATTTGGGGTTCGGGGATGGAGCCGAAGCCAAGATCCTGCAATCGCCAGCCATCCTCAAAACGGTGGAAGAGTGCCATGCCGCCTCTGATGCTGCCATCAGGGACGCGGCCTAGCGCCTGTGCGAATGGTGTCCCATTCCACCGGAACGAGTACTGAACCTGAGCCGCGTCGCTTTCGGTCTGAGTGATATTTGTGACGTCGCGAAACTGAGCGACGGCCAGAGGAATCTCCCAACCCGACGTGTCGAATGGCCCACTCCACGGGCGCCACTGATTTGCCTGCTGCTGGCCTTCAGGCGTCAGTTGGAGGTTGCAGCCGTACCACGCATAAGCAAATGCCGTAGGTTGGGAGGTGGTCTTTAGATCGAGAGTCGCCCAACCGAGGTCCGTCAACGCTTGCCATCCCGGCTTATTTTGAAATTGAAAACAACCGCGCGGGTCCATGGCGGCCTGTTCGCTTTTCGTGACTCTGAAATAGCTTCCGGATTGGAACGCATTTGACGCCCTTAGAATGCGGACCGCATCTTCGTGCGTGAGCTGATGCTGGTGTCGAACGGTGATCGTCACAACGATCGCTATAACTACCGCCAGGGAAATGAGGAGGCCAACGATCCACGCCGGACGGCCGGAACGGCTCGGCACTGGGAATGGTTCCGTGGGTAGCGCTTCCAGAGTTCCCGCAAGCTGCGCGGGAGCATCGGTGGGCACCGGGCTTCCATCCATCTTGTCAGGCTGGCCTACAGAAACGGGCTTTCCACACTTCAGACAGAATCGAGCATTCGGCCTGATCGTTTCACCGCAGGAGCAGAGCGCCATGGAGAATCAGTCTCGTTTGCCTTACCTACCAGCCCCAGTTGCCGCCATGATCTGCGCGCCGCACTTGGGGCAAAAGCGGGCGGCAGGTTCAAGCTCGAATGAGCAGGACGGACAACGCCTGATCGGCTCCGGTCCCACATTGGAACGTCCTCCCTGCTGAACGAGCAGCCGAACATGCTTGGCCACATCGACCAAGACGACACTCGATTCCGCCAGGAAATAGAACACGATCAAGGCGATAAATGACGCCAAGTTCAAATACACGAGGAATGAGACGCCGCCCATAAAACTTGTTCCGGGAGACGCAGATGGCAATATGCCGCCGAGGCCCCTGAGAAGCCAAAACGGGTTGTTCGTGGCGAACCAAATGAATAGACAGCCGCCGACTCCAACAGAGAAAGCGAGCGTGGCGTACACTTCGCCGATCGTCCGGAAAAGAACGGACACTATCGGGATCACTGTGAAGGGTGATTCCCCGAGCTCGCGTACCGAGCCTGCTCGATACCAAAAGATCTGTGCAATCGCTAAGATGGCCGCCAAAAAGATTATCGCGAACAGCAGACCGCCGATCGTTCCCTCGTTCGGCAACTGGAACGCGATCTTCAGGATCTCGATCAGCAGGTATGCGCCACCGAGGACCGACAGTACTGCCAGAACCTGAAGGCCCACGGCCACGGATTTCCGGATTATCTTCCCGTCGCTTAGAGCTTGCAGTACCGGGTAGAAGAAAACTGTGGACATCCAACTCTCCTTTCGGATCAACGATTATATGTCTATCCGATCACTACATAAACCGCCCAACAACACAATCGGCCCCGGGACAAGTTCGATCAGCGCCGTGCTGCTGCACCACGCGGAAGAGCCTAGCCGCACTTGGGATCAACGCACGAACGGCCCATCTCTGATTCGTGCTCCAGGGCAAAGAAGGTTGGTGGAGGTGATTAGAAGAAGGCAAATCTGAAAGTGCGGGCACCAAACCCGGACCGACCACAATCTGCCGCCGCGCCGCAAACGCGTGACACGTTCTCCAGTGACGACCTGCCATAGCCCAACGCCAGACGGCGCCGTATCCGGGCGCAAGCGGTAAGCCTCGCGCCGAAACCGGCCTCCAAGAGCCACCCATGGACTTACCGTACAAACCTATAGTCGAAGCATCGGATTGAATTTTTCGAGACATTTCTGGCTCTGCGCAGGAATCTGACGAAGTGCCCGATTGGCGGAGAGTTGAGGGTTTGGGCCTTTCCGGCGGTCGCAAGTACGCAGCGCGGTTGCCGAAGGGCGGAAAATGGGGCTCGATGATGGGGGGATTGGCGGTGCCAAGAAGGCTGGAGTTTCCTCTGAGAAGCGGGAGCACGGTTGTAGGACTTGCGTAAGTCTTTGATTCAATGATGGGTTGCCGGAGTTCTTGGCACCCGAGGAGGGTCTGTCGAAGTACCAGAGAACCTGACTGCAAAGGAGCGCACTCACCGACGGCAGCGTTGGCCGCCCGGCGTTTCTCTCCTCGCTGCCCAGCGGTTCCAGCCGAAGACGGCGGTCAATCCTGAGCGGTCGCCGCAGTCCGCGAAACTCGCGCTAACGCAGGCAAACACCGCCGGACACCACACCAAGCACGCCTCGAGCACCGGACGGTCCGGACGGCACCCTTGACGACAACCCAGCAAAACCGGGGGGGTACAGATTCCCGCGCGGAGCCGAAAACCGAAGGGCTGAAGAGGGGCTTGCGCCGCGCCTGGAGAAGTTGTAATGTGGGCGGTTCCGTACATTTGCCAAAAGGAGATGTGCATGGCCGTCGCCGCCACCGTCCACCCGGCCATTGGGTTGAGCACAGCGCATCCCTGCCGCCGAAGAATGGTGTGTCATCCGCCCAAGTGTGGACGATGGAGGGCATCAGAGCTAAGAACTTCGTTCCGGAACTCACGTCACGGTTTTAGTCAGATAGTGATCCAGGAAACGCGCAAGGCTAAGGAGACTGTATGGACCGACGAAAACGCAAACTGATCGGCGCAGGGCTTTTGGTGCTCGGCGCAGCAACGATACTCATTACGATGCCCCTGGCAGAGCGCTCAATCCAAGAACAGGGAAGAAGAGCTCTCGCCGAGGCAGACATGGAAGCAAGATTGAATCCCCATCCCGGCATTGGACATGGAATGAGCGCTCTCCCCTACCCCACCACCGCGTATATTTCGAATGTTCTCGGCGGTCTGCTGATACTTGCGGGCGCGCTCGTCCTTAGCAGCAGGTTCGGGCGCAAGAAAGTCGGGACCGCACCAGCATCGGTTGTCATTACCTCTCCTTCAGCCGTGCCTGCTGTCCCATTGGACTGTGTTGCGACAAGGTATTGCACCAATTGTGGCAGAGAAACACCGTCGGGTGCCAAGTTCTGCATGAACTGTGGAACGCCTGTATGCTAGCGATCATCAGAAAACGTATTCTTCTGAACGTAAGCCGGTGCGATCTTCTCGCCGGCCATGTGGCGTGGCTTGAGCTGGAGGTATTCCAGATCGAATCCGCCGACTGACCCAGCGCGCACATCCTCGGACCAATGCGGAGAATATCACCTCTTGACGCCGCGCTGTTTCAGAAGAGTGATTACCTCACCGTTGTTCTGGCATTTGTTGGCAAGAACCAGTGCCGTCTCGCCGGTCCTTTTTAGGATCACATTCACCTGGGCGCCGCCCTTGATCAATGCCACCGCCGTCTTCATGCCGCAATAGCTGAGTGCGACTGCGAGTAACGGGCTGTTCTGAAGTTTAGCGTCTGGGTTGGCGCCTTTGGCAATCAGTGGCGTGACTTCCCAATCCCGATCTTCAGCTACCGCCCCGACTAGGTCCCCAGTCGCAGGGGAGTTAGGCTGCAGAAGTTGCGGCGGCAGTTGGCGCGTTGGCGCCGGGCTCGATGTTGCACCAGTTCGTTGCTTCAAGAGAGTCATCAGCTCGGCGTTGTCGTTACACCGACCCGCAAGTGCCAACGTCGTCTCCCCACGTTTGTCCGTCACGTTGACCTGAGCGCCACCCTTGATCAAGGCGATCGCTCCTTTAACACCACAGTAGCCGAGCGCGACAGTCAGAAGTGGGCTGTTCTGATACTTCGCGTTTGGATTACCACCCCTGGCGATAAGTCCTGTGATTTCCCAATGGCGATCTTCGGCAATTGCCCCAATCAGGCTCTGTGTGGCATCGTCGTTGAACTTCGGTGTCGTCCTCGGTTCGACAGCCGGGGCTGCCTGCCCAAGAGCACCAAATAGCAGTGCAACAAAACTGCTTCTCGCGATAGCATTTCGCATTTGTGCCATCTCCTACGTTTACGATCACCGTCGATAATCGGAGTCACTCATCCGACCGTGGTACCAATCGGATTACATCAGATTTCGCTCTGGACGTTCGCTGATTCATGGGTTGAGTGTTCAGAGGCTTGCTGCGGCGCGTTCCAAGCCTCTAACGCTGAGCACCTGCCTTTCGCAGAGACGTCACCATGCGTTGTCCTATTGGAAATGTGTTCTTAAGGGCAAACTGCAGCGCTGTCTCTCCGCTCCGTGTGGCGAGGTTCGGATTCGCCTTGTGGGCAAGGAGGACATCGACGCTGTCGGGATTGCCATCCAGCACAGCTTTCATCAAGAGTGTCTCGCCGTGACTGTCGCCGACATCAGGACTCGCGCCCAAGTCTAATAGCAAGGTGGCAAGATCCAGATGCTGATTGGCGATAGCCACGTAGAGAAGCGACACATCCTGTTTGTAGTTGAGGTCCCCATGCAATGCGCCGACCTGACGTATCAGCAGTGCTGCGTCGTCCGTGTTTCCATCTACGATCTCTTGCCTCGCCCGGTCAACCAGTCGCTCAGTGTTGGTGCTCGGAGACGGGCCTCGCGGAATTGTCAGCGGGGCAGCCGCTCTTGGTCCTGGGGCAGCACGGGCTGGACTTGGTTCAGAGAACTGCGGTTCTGATAGGACACCCAGAAATCCGACGCTCTGGAGTCGCCAGCCATCGTCGTAGCGCTGGAATTGGGCGGACCCACTTTTTGGAGTGCCATCGGGAATTCTGCCGAGCTTTTGTGCGAACTCGGTGGGGTTCCATCGGTAGGTGTATTCGACTTGCGCGGCCTGTGCCCCATCTGCTTCACTTATGCCAGTAACACCAACGAACTGCGCGGCTGCAATTGGAATATCCCACCCGGACATCTGGAGCGGCATAGTCCAGTGTTTCCACCGGCTCGATTGCCTTTGACCTTCAGCCGTAAGCTGGAGATCACATTCGTACCACGGGTACCTGAAAGGGCCACCAGGGTCAGACACCTTTATCTGAACGACTGCATATCCGAGGTCGATCAATGCCCTCCATCCTGGCTTGCCCTGATATTGCCGACATCCGTCCGGGGTCATCGCGGACTGCTCGACTCCATTCACCCTAAAATAGCTTTCACGCTGGAACACGTTTGAAGAAGCAATAACCCGTGCGGCTTCGTCTCTAGACAGGGCACGTGAGCACGCCGTATTCATGACCAACGTAGGCAAGAAAAGCGTTGCGAGTATCGCAGCCTTCCAATGGAAACTGCAAGCTCGACTGGCTGTCCGCATGTTCACCTTCCTCCTCCACCGTCGGATGAGAGACGGACCGTTGAGCCACGGTTTCCGGTTTGCCATCCTGGCCAGCATCGATTCTACACCCAGCGGTCTCCGTTGAAGCCATTTTCTTCATGCTGCCTCTCCCGAGCGAGTTCGGCGGCTCAGCAAGGGGCCCGTTCTGTCTCCTCCGGGTAAGGAAGCATCTGGAAATACGCGCCTTCGAGCGATTTCTCGTACACTTCTCCCTCTCGCTCCTGCCTTCGAGCTGTCTACTTGCCCGCGGCCACCTTCATCCGGTCGGCAAGGGCAGCGCGGCGATCCGCCGCACCATGCTTCCAAACGGCCGCCGCGTCAGATGACTCTCTGCCAAGAGAAGCTAACTATACCGTGCGTGCTTGATCAGCCTGCCGCCGGTCTTGACCAGCCGGAACGTCGGATCTTGCGACAGCCGCTCGGCATCATTGACATCCTCATAACCCGCGATGCGGCTGTAGACGGACTGCCGAAACAGATCGGTAAGTGAAAGTTGGGTGTTCTAGCTGCTGCCCTCGAGGACGGTCACCTCGGCGTCATGCTGCAGACGATCCAGCATCGTGGCGATGCAGGTGGCATTGGGAAAAACGACTCTGCGCAAGAATCTGTGGAGGTGGCCAATTCATGGGGAGTTGAGCGTTTGACCCGGTTGGAGCTTTTCGGGCGTGCCGGGTTGGCTCCGGTCGGCGTTCTGGCCCGGAAGGTTCGAATCACCGAGCCCCTAACGACTCCAAATCCTGGGTGCGGCGCGGTTGGAACGCGGGCCGGAGATGGGTGTAAGCTACTGAGTCGATGAGGGTTTGCGTGCGTTTGGGCCTCCCAGGTTGCCCACTCGATGGCCGGAAGCTCAAAGTGGAGCCGGGACAAGCCGGTGAAGGCGACCCCGCGTTCCCCAACTGGCCCTCACGCCGAGCCCGCCTGTGGCCCCGCACCGGCCCGAGCGCACAACCGTCGGCCACGACCACGCCTGAAGATCCGCCGGAAAGCCCGCGAACATCGCCGATTGGGCACCTCCGCCGGCAACACGGCAAACCCAGCCCGGAGGGGGCCAACAACGGAAGCCCAGCAAAACCGCGGTGCCTTACAGATTCCTGCGCAGAGCCACATTTCTCAAGAGGCTGGCGGACTTCACTTTCAGCCGTCGGGACGGGATAGCCCAGAGCAGATGGAATCAAGCCGCCTCTGCCCCCACACCACGCGAGCCCGACGTGAAAAAACTGCCGCCCCAAAGCGACCAAGATGTCTAGAGGCCCGATGAACGCCGAAGGCCGTCATGATTCTCCGCTCTGTCGCCGACGTGATCTGAACCGCTCCGTAACTCAGTATTGTTTTGGAGAAGTGAGCGAGAGCGAACGACAGGTTTTTGAAGCCCACCTGCTCGAATGCGACTTCTGTTGGGCAGAGGTGCAGAGGCTCGGACGCGCCGTCCGAATGTTGAGGTTGGACCGACGGCTTACCAGATCGATTTTCACCGTGGAAATTGCAGCTTCTCTTGGCATCTCCGGGAAGCTTCGGCAAGCATTGGGCGGGCACTGGGTTCATGCCGCAGTTGCGTCCGTCGTGTACGCCTTGCTCTTCGCCGTCGCTCTACCGCTTGAGGTGGCCTATCGGTTTGATCGATATGGCAAACAGGCCCTTCAAATCTCGATCCTCCTCTTCGCATGGATCTTCCTCACCACCGTGCTCGCTCTCTTCTTGGACTGGCGGGCCGTAACCTCCGGCAGCAGAACGGGACTACTTCATTCGATCGGCTGCGCATCTGTCTCCGCCCTCATTCTCTACCTGGCCGTGCATCCGTTCCTGCCGCCAAAGCCGATCACAGAAGCCGCCTTTCAGACGTATACGGCACAATCGGCATACCTCAAGAGCATCTTCTACTACTTGCCGTATGCGTTCATCTTCATCTTCACACCGTTTCACTTCGTGCTGACGATGCAATCGGAATTCGCGGCAGGACGGCACGGATTGGGGTTGGGGCTACTCACGGGGAGCAGGCCGGCGGTGCCACCGCGGGGGGCAATCTTCGTGCGAGTCTGGGTGCTTGGTGGGCTCCTCCTCCTCGGCACCATCGTCTCTATCATTATGGGATCTCACCTTTTGGACAATTTAGCCCAGGGCGCCTATGCCAACTTGTTTGTTCACATCCTCCAACTTCGGTGGTGCCTCTACATGGCCCTGGGACTCGAATCGCTCGTCTGGTATTACTTCGCGTTGACGGAACTCAAGAGGGAGGCCTTGGCGATTGATGGCATTTCGACAGCATCGCGCCGACCCCGCGCATAGGCTGCCAGTCTCGGCGAGCGGGCGAGCTGGCCATCGCTTTGGACTGAAACGTGAAAAATCCACCAGGCGGCAGCGACTAACCAGAGTGGACGTGGTCTTTCGGTGCGAAGGTTGCCCTCCTGGGGGCTTCGGTCCGTTCAAGGTGATAGATTGCCGGATCTCTTCAACACCAAGGGGGCGGAAATGCGACGCGGCGGGTTGACCGTTTTTCTTCTGACGATTTTGGGGACATGTCTTCTGGCACAGGTGGCGCCGAAGAAGAAAGCGGTACCGTCTGGGGTGCAGCCGGCGGACCGCGTGCCGATCACCGCGACCCCGCCTTCCGTCACCGCTGCTTGTGGTGCCCCCTTGGCATTTGTTCCTCTGAAGACGGAGTCCACCGCGAGGTTCAACGTCGTCAACTACACGGAGGGTGTTCTCAAAATTGCACGGCTCAAATACGATAAGCGTTGGGTGGACCAGTTCGAATTGAAGCCCCGCGACGCGATAGGCGTAGGCGTGGACTATGCGGAAGAAATCTGGAGGATCGAGGACAGTGCAGGTGCATGTTTGACGGTTATCCATCCCGTTCCGGGCCCTATGGCGAACATCGATGTTGGACAGCATTAGCGGGTGCTCCCAAGTATCGGAGCAAGGCGGTGGCAGGTGCGTAGAAGATCAATTGTAGTGACGATCATGGTTAGTGTTCTGCTGGTCGCCGCGTCTTGCGGTGGCAAGACGCTAACCCGTGAAAAGGCAATGCAAGCAGTCTTTCAGTGGAGGGTCGCAGCATTCGTCTGCCGATGTGGTGGGCCATGCACAGGAAGCGGAGGGTCGCCCGTCGAAGTGACCGGCGTACAGGAGTTGCCGCAAGAAAACTCCGCAAGGGCAGTTTTGAACTTTCAGAGCGCGCCCATCAACCACTCCTGCCCCGGCGAGCGGATCTATTCGGGTCCGGGAGAAGCGACCTTCAGCCACTATACGGATGGCAGGTGGGTTCTAACGAAGATCTCCACATCTGAAGCCATCAACAGTTTCACATGGGACAACCTGAACATAGAGGTCAAATAGCTGCGAACCGGCGGGCTGACGCGCCCAGGCGTGAACACTTCCCATCTCGTCGTTCGCGCGGAGTGCCTCTTCTGCTACATAACATAAGGAGAATGCCGCAAATGCTTAGCCTTCGACGCGCACAGGTACTGTTGCTGATTGGAGCTGCACTTCTAACACAGGCCTGTGGCAGCAAGTCTAGTGGTCTGTACGCAGTTGTGCAGAACGGCAAATGGGGTTTTATGGACCACTCAGGAAAGCTCGCCATCAACCCGCAGTTCGACGGCTTGCTGATGAGTAAACGCAAGAACCAGCCGATAGGCTTCGTAGATGGCCTTGCCGTCGTCAAGGTTGGAGGAAGATGCGGGTACATCGATACATCTGGCAAGTACGTGATCAACCCACAGTTTGCGTATGCCTTCAACTTCGTTGACGGCCTTGCTAACGTGCACGTCGGCGACAAGTCGGGTTTCATCGACGCGACTGGCAAGCTCGTCATCAATCCTCAGTTCAGCACGTACGAACCGTTCCACGTGGTCGACAGCCACTGGTACGATAATGGAGAGGGGTTTTCGGAAGGCCTTGCACCCGTCATCGTCGGACGGGGTCGTCCCGGTGAAATCGGCCCGTGTGCCGAAGGCAGCACTCAGACGTGCACCAGCGGCAAGATGGAGTACATTGACAGGTCGGGAAAGATTGCTGTGAATAGGGAGTTCGACAAGGCTGAAGCCTTTTCCGAAGGTCTTGCACGCGTTAGCATTGCCGGGACATATGGCTACATAGACAAGACCGGCAATTTGGTCATACAGCCGCAGTTCCAGCACACCGTGGCGAATGACGGCGGGTTCTCGGAAGGGTTGGCGGTCGTGAACATCGGAGGCAAGGAAGGATACATTGACAAGAGCGGAAAGCTTGTCATCCAGCCTCAATTTGACCGCGCCGACAGGTTTTGGAACGGAATGGCCTGCGTGGCCATTGGCAAATATCCTCAGATACGTTTTGGCTTCATTGACAAAACTGGAAAGTACGTCATCAATCCTCAATTTGAAGGCGCCGGCAGCTACGGTGGCGCCGGGGAGTTTGCGGACGGACTGGCAGCGGTCAGCATGGGCGGGAAGTGGGGCTATATCGATCAGAGCGGCAAGTTCGTGATCAACCCTCAGTTCGATGAGGCCAGTGAATTCGTTGATGGCCTGGCCCCCGTGCTCGTTGCGAAGCAGCGTGGATACATAGACAAGACGGGCAAGTACGTCTGGAACCCGAGCAATTAGAGGCTTCAACTTATGGCCAGGCAGATTACCAACGGAGCGACTGCGACTTTGCGAAGGACACGATATTTGAGATCGAGTCCGCCTTCATTGGCGCGGATTTGGGTCATCGCGTTTCTGATCGTAATGGTATTCCTGATCGACAGTGCCCGCTGTCAAACCCGGCTGGCAAGCTCGGCACCGGTAGCAGCGTACGGGGCGAGTCTCTTTGCCGGAGGCGAGAAAGGCTTCTCCGGCGATGGAGCTGAGGCGCAGGGGGCACGCTTCAATGATGCCGCGGGCTTGGCGGTTGACCGGGCAGGAACCATGTACGTTGCGGACGAGCACAACCATCGCATTCGGATGATTACCTCTGCGGGCCAGATTACGACGATTGCCGGTACTGGTGCTGAAGCGACCGGGGGCGATGGAGGTCCAGCGCATTTAGCCCAGTTGAACACCCCCAGCGCCATCGCGGTGGACGCCGCAGGCACAATCTACGTCGCGGAGTTGGCGAGCAATCGGGTTCGGAAGATCACGGGTGGTGTCATTACCACGCTGGCTGGCCCCTCAGACCTCCTACAAGCCCCCAAGGGGATTGCAATCGCGCCTGGAGGCGGTGTATTTGTCGCCGCGCTGGGCTGCAATCGTGTTGTTCGCATCAGCCCCCGAGGTGCGATCCAGCCATTTGCTGGCACCGGTCAGAGTGCGTTCGGTGGCGACGGCGTGCTGGCGGTCAACACGCCCCTCAATGGTCCATATGACGTCGCCGTGGACTCCCTTGGGAACGTGTACATCGCCGAGTTTAATCGAATTCGGAAAGTCGGGCGCGACGGCCTCATTACCACGATTGCTGGTGGAGAGGAACAGGGCTCCGCCAGTGACGGCCCCGCCAAGGCGGCCCGATTCCGAAACATCTATGCGCTCACTGTCGATCGCGCGGGAAATGTTTTCGTCTGCGACACCAACAATCACGTTGTAAGAAGAATATCGGCAGCAGGAGTCGTCGCCACAATCGCGGGAAATGGCGCGTCCCGTTATTCGTGTTCCGGGCAACTTCATCCCGGTGAATCAAAGCCGGCGATGGCATTGGACTTGATAGCGCCGAGCGGAGTCGCCATCTCCCCTGCCGGAGAGGTGTACGTCTCGAATGGAGATTGTATACTCCGGCTGACTCCGCGCTGAGATCGGACGCGTTGCAGAATCGCGCAGGTTTGGACGCTATCTAATCCGGGTCTGGCGGGAACCCCTTCGCACGGGGGACCAGCCGCGCAGTGATCTGCTGTCGAAACATCTCCTTCGCTTCTGCCAACTTCCGCCCAACGGTACCGGGCCTCATCTTTATCATCGCCGCGATTTCTGCGATGGTCCAACCCTCTGTTTCGTTTAGCAGCAAAATGGATCTGCGGTCGTTTGGTAGACCCGCGAGGACCTCACGTACTTCGATTGCGGCATCGACATCATCCGCACTGGTTAGTGCGTCGGACGGGGAATTGGCCGGCGAGGGGCCTACGATAGCATTCATTGGAACCAGCCGCGCGTCTTGACGAAAGTGGACACGCCAACAGTCGACAATCTTGTGTCGCAAGATTCCCTGAAGCCATGTGGCCACAGACGATTCTCCGCGGAACCGATCGTTCCGGATTTGCTCGATGGCCGTCATCAGTACCTCCTGAACGACGTCCTGACAGTCCTCCAGGATCAGGCCATTGTTACGGGCGACCGTGATCAGTGCCTGCGTGTGCAACTTGTGAAAGAGGCTAGCTGCGTCTTCATCTCGCTCAGCGATCCGCTGAACCAGATCTCGATCTTGATCCTGTACTGACAACGCGCGTCACCCTAGACCGGCCGCTATTCTCGCACTTTCCGGTAAGCGTATCACTTTTCGGCTCTGCGCAGGAACCTGACAAAGTGCCCGATTGGCGGAGGGTTGAAGGTCTGAGCCTTTTCGGCGATGGCAAACACGCAGCCCGTTGCCGAGGGGCGGAGAATGGGCCTCCATGATGCGGGGATTGGCGGTTCCGAGAAGGCTGCTGTTTCCTCTGAGAAGCCGGAGCACGGTTCTAGGACTTGCGTAAGTCTCTGGTTCAATGATGGGTTGCAGGAGTTCTTGACACCCGAGAGGGGTATGTCCAAGTGCCAAAGAACCCGCCTGCAAAGGGGCGCACCCACCGGCGTTGGCGTTGGCCGCCCGCCATCATGCGGCTCCCGAAAGTGGATTCGCCTGCCGGAGACATGGCGGCGGGGCCTCCAGGGCAGGTCGGCTGCCCTCCTTGGCCTCTTCTCGCTCCCGACTTCTGCTGACTGCTGCCGCGTTTCGCCCGCGTTCCCTCTTCGTCCGGGGTTGCCACTGCCCGCCAAGACCGAAGCAGCCCGCATCGGGCCGACTGACTGCCGACGGTCTTCTTCCCGGTCTGGTGCCACGACGAGCCGCTTCGGGTCCCACGTCTTCCTGTGGGAGCTGGCACCCGGTGGTCTCCAAGGAGCCTCGGTCGATTCTCATCCCTGGCCCATGCTCTCCTCTTCCTCTCCCTTTTCTCTCGGGCACTGCTTCGGTCGCTAATCCGCGCCCGGCGGGACGGCGGGCCTCTGCTTCGGCTTGCGCCGCCCGGCGGGTTTTCGGCTCCCCCACCTAGATTCCCGGCTGACGCCTTTCGCTACCCCGGCGAAGAATCTTGGCGGTCCTCCCGCAAAAAGCGGCCCTTGCCCTTGGGAGCGGCCTCCCTCGCTTCTAAGTGCCCCGAGAGAACGGGGCGGAAAAGGAGAAAAACACATGTACCAGAATCGGTCGACTCTTACGGGCTTCCTCGGCAAAGACGCTGAGTGCCGCTCCACCAAGACCAACAACATCCCCTACACGGTCCTCTCGCTGGCGACCAAAACCTCATGGAAAAACAAGACCAACGGCGAGTACGTCAGCCGCACCGAATGGCATCGCTGCATTGCCTGGGGCAAGCGCGGCGAACGGGCGGCCTCCCTCTTGAAGGGGATGCACGTCCAGATCGAGGGCGAACTGCGCAGCTTCGAGTACGTCGAGAAGGTCGGCGAGAAAAAGGCCAAGGTGGACGTGAAGCGCCGGGTCTGGGAGATCCGCGTGGACTCCATCCTGAAGCTCGACCGCGCCGAGCGCGACCAGGCCGACACAGCTCCCAACGCGGAGGCAACCGATCTGCTCTTCTGAGGGGCAGATCCACAGGGGGGCGGCGCGAATGCACCTGAGAGAACCCCTCCCGACTTCAGGAGATCCTGCGATGAATACCTATCAAGCCAAACAACTCGCCGAGAATGCGCTCAACGCGCTCATTGAAGCTCTGGAGAAAGGCCGGAGCGAAGCGCTTCGGACCTACCTCGCCGCCATCGGGCGGTTTCACAGGGTACTCGTTTGGGAACTGCCTTCTCATTGCCAGCCAGAAGCCCGACGCAACCCACGTTGCGGGATTCCACGCCTGGCTGAAGCTCCGCCGCTATGTTCGCAAGGGTGACTTCGGCGCTCTCCGGAAGTGACCCGCCAAAACTCGAGAGCCTGGGGGCGCACGGCGGGGAACGAGGAAGACGGGGACAGCGGGCCAAAAAACTTTATCATTCATAAAGTGAGGCATCAGGAGGCCTGATGGGAATTGACAGAACTGATCCCCGGCTACAAGCAGCCTCACTGTCCGAGTCCGACTTCCTCGGGACACTTGTCGTTCACCCAGACAATGACGCCGGTGAGATGCTTGAGGTCTACCGGCTGGAATCCCCCTGGGCCAGGCTTCCGGACCAGCCATTAATCGAGTCTCGCGCAGGCTATACACTTCGCTACCTTCCTAAACAGCGGCCCGAGCCGTTGGTATTTCTGGTCTTTGAGAGTGAACTGGTAGGTGTCTTCGAAGGTGACACCATGACGATCGATTCCGGTCATCGCGGAAAGAAGCTGAGCCGAGAACTCATTCTTGCGGGGTTTGCGCAGGCGCCCTGGAGAAACAAACAGGACCGGAAGGTCACAGAGGCTGGAGAAGCCGCGCTCCGGAGCGCCTACAGATTCGCCACAGCACTGGCGAGCAAGCCAGCATAAAAGACGCCGTTCCCGCGCCCCGTCATTTTCGAAGCTTGCAACTTCCTCGGAAGCGCCGTCGGCTCCCATGGCGAATTCGAAGACCTGGTCCTTCGCTGGGAGCTCGACCAGTTCGAGACCCAGAACGGTCAGGCGGTGCATCAGAGGTTTCGCAATCTCTTCCGCCACCTTCGCGACAATCCCGAAGCCCGCCATGACGGCCGACTTCTAACCGACCTCATCGTAGAGGAAGCCGCCCGACACGTAACGCAGTACCGCCCCGGAGAAATGTTCGTCCGCGCCCTGGAGCGCGCAGGCTACATGATCGAGGACGGACAGGTGCGGCGGACGCTCCCGGAAGCGCTCGACCTTCCGGCCGCAGATGATGAAGTTCACGCTCTGCTCAATCGATACAATCTCGCCACGACGCTCGGCCATCTTGACCAGGCCATCACCGCCCACGGGAGGGGCGACTGGGCCGCGGCCAATAGCCAGATCAGAAGCTCCCTGGAATCCCTTCTCGACGAGATAGCCTACCTGCTCGTGCCAAACGTTCCGCGCGGCCAAAACCAGGGCGAGGCCCGCCGAGAAGCCCTTGCCAATTTGCAGCCGCCCTTTCTCAGTCCGGCTCTCAATGAATGGGGCTTCCAGGGGAAGAACCTTGTAAATGGGGTCTTCAAGAGGCTCCATCCGCAGGGCGCGCATCCAGGCCTCTCCGATGAGGAAGACTCCACATTCCGGCTGCACTTGGTTTTGCTGCTGTGCCGGTTGTTCCTGCGCCGCTTAGATGTGCTCCGTGGAGGGCAGCCTTAAAGGTGGAGATCCTTCGGTCATGGCGTACCTCGTAGCGGACGGGGGGAAAGGGGGGCGGAAGCGGCTCAGCCCGTTTGTGAGCGTTCACCGACGGCGGTAGAACGGCACCCCAAACATCTGATCCTCCAGTTTTTGAAACTGGACGCCATCAAATTGTCCGGGCGTGATACGCCCCAATCGTTCCAGGCGCTTGCAGATGAACTTGTAGCTCACCTTCGCCGTGCACGCTTGCTTCACGCTCACAATATCTGCCGGCTCCCGGAAGGATAGATCGAGGCGGCCCAGGTCCTCCGCAAACTCGGCCTCGGGATAGATGAACTCAGCGGCAAAGACCTCGGCTCCCTTTTCGATCAGCTCATTGGCGTCGTAGTCGCCGCAATGGATGACGCCTGCGCCGAGCGCTTCCCGGTCACGGTAGTGGTGTTTCAGTTCATGAATGAGGGCAAAGAGCTTTGGCTCGTCGGGGAGCCTGCGCTGAAGCGCGACACAACAGTCGCCGTCGTCGCACATGTACAGGGCCTTGATCTTGTACGGGAGAGGGTAGTAGTCGATCCGAATGGTCTCGGCTTTGAATATCCGCCGTACTTCACGGAGTCCAAGGCTAGCGGTATCCACGCCGTGCCCCGCCCGCTTCTGGCGAGCCAGCAGCTTCAGTTCTTCGTAGTAGCCGTGGCGGCTCATATTCGCTACCGCTTGGTTCGATTGCGCTTGCCCGCTTCGAGCGCCCGGCGTGCCTTGCGAAACTCAGCGTAGCGCAGAACCTCGTCGAAGTCCTGCTTGCTCAGACCCCCGATGGCGGATGTGAGCGCGACAACGCGCGCATCCTGCCCCTGCAACTCGGGGAAGAAGACGGTTATCGATACCGAAAAGAAGCGCGCGATCTTGTCGAGATCCTCCGGCGTCGGTTTGTAGGTGCCGGTTTCCCAACGCGACACAGTGTTTGCCGCGACGCCCAGTTTGACCGCTAACGCCTCCTGGCTGAGAGCGCCCTTGGGATAGGTAAGGCGCAGTTGGCGAATCTTTTCGCCGATTTGCTCATAAAGGGTTGGCATGGTCGCTGCTCCTGTTGTGGGATGGTCCCATCCCACTTTAGCTTGACACGCTCCCTCGTGCAACTATGCTATAATAGGAACACGTCGTCCCGTTACGGGATGATTGGAGCAAGCGGCAATAGGAGCTGTACTCATGTCGAAGAATGAAAAGCATTGCGATGTCGGGCTGGATCAGCGCTGCCGGGATCTGGACGGAGAGATCCGCCAGAAGCGCGGAGACACGCTGGTTGGGACGTTACGGAAGATATACGGGCCGGACTTCGCGCCGGGCGTTCGTAGCGACGCCCGGCTGGACACCCTACGCAAACGGGCTGGCGGGGAGTCGCTGTCGAAGTTCCTGAAGGACTGAAACCCGCAGAAGTCATGGGCGAGAGGAGCAAACAATGGCAGATGTACAGGTGACGTGTATCACCAAGCCGCACCCGCAGAGTGCCCACGAGCACATTACCCATCTGGGCAACCCGGCTGCCGGCTGGAAATGGACCCGCGAGCAGGTCATAGCCAGCATCGACGCGGGCAGCAACACGTTTTTTGTCAGAGACCCCAAAACCGGCAGGCGCTCCGAAGTCGCAGTCGTCCGCGTCGCCGGCAGGGCGCCGTATCTGAGGACGCACGCCGATGGGGACTGGAACGACAATTTGCTGTCGCTGAACCAGTGCCCGCTGTAGGGGGAATGGGCATGGCCATATTCATGGTTCACCAGGACCGGCCCACCTGCGCCGCCCCGGCCAGCTTGCAGACCGGTCTCAGCAGCGTCATGATGGACGATTGAAGAAGCCTGGGCATAGAGAAATCGGCAGCACGCAACGGCAAATCCGATGCAGATCAAGGAACTGGACGTGAGAGATTGGCTACCTCTGATCGGTGTGGCTGTAGGAGCCATGCTCACCTGGCTGACCGGGCTGGTGGGGCAGTGGCTGGCGGCGCGGCGCGACGAAAAGAAGGCGATCGCCCGTGCACTCTCCGAGTTGCTTGAGATCCGGCTTCGTCTCTTGGCCATCCCGAAAGCCGCCGAACTCCTCTCGCAGCACTTCCCCATCCCGCCCGAAGGCCAGACCGCGATCAAAATCGCCTTCGCGCGGCTGTTTCCTGTGGACGTGGATTTCGCCAAACGCTACGGCGAGGCGGTGAGCCTTGTCGCGACCTGGAATCCCATTCTGGGGTTTCGGTTGCGCTCACAGGATCAGGCTTCGTCTCTTCTCGACACCCTGCGGCAACTGGCCGTGGCGGATAGCCCTGCTGCCGCCGCACTGTTCGCCAAACTAGAAACGGAACTCATCGGCCATCTCGGACCTCATCTTGAAAGACTCATCCGCGAACTGGCATGGAAGCACGGATGGCTGACATGGTGGCGCTCGCGACATATCTTGCAGCGTCCCATGGAGATCCCCGATGGCTTACTGAAAATGCTGAAAGCCCAGCTTCCGGCCGGGAGCCAGGGGACGCAGGAATCTGCGAAGGCTCCCTGCGCAGGTCCCTAAGTCGGGGCGGACAGGACACCCTCGCTGGAGCAGGAGCAACAGAGTCCTGCTCGGTGGCCGTCTTGTCCAACAGGCCCGTCAGACCAGCACCGGAATTCCCTTGGCTTGCTTCCTAATAAATGTCTGGACTGCCGTCAGCGTGTGCTCCTTGAGCGACGGACCCAAGAGGTACAGAAGATCGGAAGCAGCAAAAACAAAAACGCCTGCGCCGTCCGCGAGCCTCCGTACTGTCGTGGGGACCTCCTCAGTAGTGATCAGGGCGATCGCGATCGGCGCATAGCTCCGCAGGCGAAGCTCTCTGTACCGCTCACCGACCGTCGAGAACACCTTCGCCACGATCAGCTCTCTTGACCCGACTAGTTCCCGAACGTCTCCGGTCGTGACCTGCGTCGCCAAGTAATGCTTGGCCTGGGCGATCCACGTCAACCCGTGCGTCACCCCGTAAGGTGTCGGCTGCACCAGCACCTGATAGCCAAAAGCATCAACGCCCTGGTCATGTGACGAAGGCGTGGAGAATACGTCCTTGCAACCCAGTATCCTCAGGACGATCGCAGCTAGCTTTTCAAAGTCGGCCGGCGATATCCGATGAAGCGAATTCTGGAAGCGAATCTCCTTAGTCAGCTTCTTTCGCTGATACCCGGCCACGATTCTGCCGACGCCCGCGGCGTCCGCGATCTGAAACCTGAGGGGCCTTTTGTCGGCATACCGCTGATTGAACTCCTCCACCAGAGTCGTCTGGAACTTCGTGAGATGATAGTCGATGAACTCGTTAACCTTGTCCGGAGAATAGATCCTTAGAGCCACCTCTTTGACAACGTCCCTCGTCAGTCTCTTTTTCGATTTCGGATCGAACTGACAGAGAAAGTGGGAGAGGCAAAGCTGGGCTATTTGATCCAGCATCTGGCCGTCACTCGTTCTTCTTCGCCGGCACGGATTTCTTCAATTGTTGAAGGAAACTCAGGAGTTCATCGATTACGGCCATGTCCTTCGTGGTCAGCTTCTGCGCCTGTAAGAGGCCGATGCCCGCCAAGTTCGCCTTCGCCTCGTCGAGAAGGTCGGACGCGTCAACCAGTTTTCTTCCTTGCTCGCCTATGCGGATGGCTTCCGACAAAGGCTCGTCCGTGTCGAACAGGGAGTCTTCGGCTTTCGGGTGCCCGACCACGCTCTTGAGCTTCCGGACGTCACCGTATGTCTTAACCTTAGGCTCGGTCTTCGCGTCCCCGCAGATCAGCTCAAAGAACTGGCGCGCCTTTTCCATGTCGACAAACGCCCCCTTATCCCACGACCAGCCGAACCTCGCTCGAACCTCGGGCAACGCCACAAGCTCGTGGAACAAACGGTAGAAAGCCGGCTCCGCTTTCTTTGAAAACAGGTCGTCCTCTTCCATTTGCTGCAGCGCGCCTATTGCGCGGTATCGCCGAGCGGCCTCCACGCTCGAAATGCCGAGCGT
>Ga0182027_10003641_pt1 | contig 24268 bp, 19 predicted proteins | sample 712E1DmetaG_FD_121300 | JGI IMG/M metagenome (GOLD analysis project Ga0182027, IMG submission 121300) | Permafrost microbial communities from Stordalen Mire, Sweden - 712E1D metaG (Illumina Assembly) | ecosystem: Environmental > Terrestrial > Soil > Wetlands > Permafrost | place: Sweden... | reverse complement strand
TAATCACCACTATTAAAAGTGGGCTTGTAGAAATTTTTTTCAAAATTTTCATTCCCTTTAGTTTTAGAGTTATTTTTGCAATTTAGCAAAATTAAATCAACTGTACTAATCGGGATAAGTGCGAACAATTTTATAAGTTGTGAATAATTTATTGAATGTTAATATCAATTCGAGTAACTTGTTGGTGGTCACTCAAAAGTATAGTAAGTCAAATCTAACCCCGAATCGTTATGCCAATAGCTAATTCCTTGTCGAATGAAAAGAGCCTGAAAGATCTGAATATCGAAAAACTTATTAAAGAACATGGTAAATACTTTCCATCGCCTGTATCGTGGGAAGATGAAGTGCTCTATTTCCTGCTTTTGGACAGGTTTTCGAATGGTTCTGAGTATAATGGTTTTAAAGATATCAATGGGGCCATGGTCAACGGACCTGATAAAGTCCGAAAAACTCCCCTATTTGACGTTTCAACAGATGCATGGAAAGCCAATCGGGATATCTGGTTTGAAAATGGTCAAACATGGTGTGGCGGCAATTTAAAGGGATTGATTGATAAATTGGGTTATTTACAGCGACTGAATATTACCTGCGTTTGGTTAAGTCCGATTTTAAAACAGGTTAAAAACAGTAATACTTACCATGGATACGGAACTCAAAATTTTCTCGATATAGATCCAAATTTTGGATCAAAAGAAGATTTAAAAAATTTTGTTGACGCCGCTCATACTGCCGGAATTAGGGTCATTTTTGATATTGTGCTCAATCATACCGGCGATGTATATGCTTATAAAGATAATAACCCATATTATTATTTTGATGGAGAAAAATGGCCATATGGGGGTTTTCGCAAGGACATCAATGATCCGGGAAGTATCCCATTCGGGAAGGTTGATCTGGCAACAAACGCCGATGCATGGCCGGATGAGGCTATTTGGCCTATGGAATTCCAGGATCCTTTAATATATACACGATGTGGTGAAATCAGAAACTGGGATAGTTTCCCTGAATATTTGGACGGTGATTTTTATTCACTTAAAGATATCAATCATGGGAGTGGCCCGAGGGATTCTGATGTTGCCTGGGATTTATTAAGGAGGATCACTGAATTTAATCAAACCGATGCATTGCTTTATCTTTGCACGATTTACAAGTATTGGATAGCCTATGCAGATATTGATGGCTATCGTATTGATACTGTTAAACATCTTGAACCCGGAGCCATTTGTTATTTTACAAATATAATTCATGAATTTGCAGAGTCGATAGGCAAGGAAAATTTCTATATAATTGCTGAAATAACCGGCACCAGGGAATTTGCGGTAGATATTGTTCAAACAACAGGACTCGACGCTGCCATTGGCATTGCTGATGTTCGAGATAAAATAGAATACCTGGCAAAAGGAAAATGCAGTCCGGGAAATCCAGATACTCCTGAACAGGAAGGGTATTTTGATTTGTTTTCCAACAATCTTGCAGAAGGTTTAAATTCACACCAGTGGTTTTCAAAGCATATTGTTGTTTTAACCGATGATCATGATAAAGTTGGGGTACTACATAAATCAAGGTTCTGCGGGGATGATGTTAACAGCTTTAAATTCCAGCCAGCCGCCTTTGGATTAAATTTAACAACACTTGGAATTCCATGTATTTATTATGGAAATGAAGTAAGTTTTAATGATGGGGATAAACGCACGGGAAATGATGACTCTTTTAGTGATGTTTTTTTACGAGCATGTATGTTTGGCGGTAACTTTGGGTCATTTCAAAGTACGGGAAAGCATTTTTTTAATGAGAATCATGAAATCTATCAGTTTGTAAGCAAAATTTGTGAACTGAGAAAGAACCATATTGTTTTGCGAAGGGGAAGACAGTATCTGAGGGAGATTTCAAATTCCGGTCAGCCCGGAGATTTTTGGTACCCTCAACCTATTAATGGAGAACTTCGGTGGGTTGTTGCCTGGTCACGCATTTTTGTTGATAATGAATATATATGTGCAATCAACACAGACACAGAAAATCCTTATTCTGTATTTGTAACGATAGACCATGAATTGAATCCGGTTGGAACCAGGAAATTTTCATGCCTATTTTCTACCGATAACCATCAAATAGGTGAAAATATTGACATATTGCCTAACAATGGATCATCCATAAAAATTACGGTTCCGCCGGCGGGATTTGTTATTTTTAGCTAGTTGAATCTTAGCCAAAATACCCTCTCCCTTGGAAAGAGCGAGGAAGACTAATCATTTAATGGGGAATTCAATTTTCAGTAAGCTTCATTTTACTTATGCTATATTAGTATTAAACGATTTTATCAATCATTTTTAACCACTTTACAGTATTTAATCGTAAGGATTTGTCTAAAGCCTTGCCCGGATAATATCTTTCAATTCTTCACTTGTGAAATTTACCGGATGATTTTTTATACCGGTGCGGGATATTATATCATTAAGAGAGGTTTCATTAACACCATATACCGTCAATTTTGGAAATTTAAATTCCTCAACATAGCTATGAATCGTCTCTATAATATGATCAATGTAATAGTCGTCACTTCTTCCTGTGTCTTTTGAGAAAAGCTTTCCTATTTTCGCATATTTATCAAGATAAACACTTTTTGGGCTTTCCTTTCGAAGTTTTAAGACGGTCAATTGATTTACAGTCCCCATAAGCGAACCACACACAATACCATGGGGGATTGGAAATAAGCTGCCAAGAGGTTGAGCATAACCATGAATTACGCCCAAACCTCCATTGGAAAGCGTTATACCGGAAATTAATGCTGCATAGGCCATATCAGTCCTGGCGTCTATGTCATTACCATTCTCAAATACTCTTTTAATTGATCGGGCAATATGCTCCAGTCCTGAAAAAGCAAGGGCATCGTTTAAAGGATTGGCTTCAGTTGAAATATACGATTCCAATAATTGGGTGAATGCGTCCATTCCACTGGCTGCTGTTGTATTCTGAGGACAACTGAGCATCAATTCAGGATCAATTAGAGCATAATCGGGAATATAATTATCATGCCGGAATGATCTCTTAAAACCATTTTCACCGAATCTGGAAATAACAGCATTTTTGGTCGCTTCACTGCCTGTTCCTGAAGTTGTTGGAACTGCAATTAGCGAAAGTCTTAAACCAGGCGGTATTTTAGTGCCCACACCTTCCAGGTAGTCGAAAACACTTCCTTCGGTTATGAGCATGGCTGCAATGGCCTTACCGGCATCCATGACACTGCCTCCACCGATAGCAATTACGACATCAATTTTTTCCTTCCTGAACATTGATGTTGCCTGGTCAATTATTGTTGGTGATGGTTCGCCACTTATCGGATAGCTTAAATATTCCAAATTATTCGAATCCAGGGATTTCTCAACTCTTTCTTTGATAAATGTGGAATTATAAGAAGATGTGCCCGTCACCAACAATGCCCTTTTGCCATAATTAATTGCAAGCTTTCCCAATCCGGTTATGGTTCCGGTTCCAAAAATTATTTGAGGGATCTTCGAAAAAGAAAAGTTCCTTATATTTTCTACCATCCAGATATTTCTTGAGGGAAAACTACATAGTGTTTATTACCCTCACGTGGTCTGGCCATCCAGTTTGCTACAGTATCGCGCCATTCAAAGTAGTGAGGAGTGCTTTTATGAGCTATAGAATTCTCTTCAGATTCATAGGCCTCATAGAGAGTAAATTTAGTGCTATCTGAAGCATCTTGCAATACATCAAACCTAAGATTCCCTGGTTCCTTAATGGAATTGAGATGGTTTTTTTCGCATGCCTGAATAAAATCAGCAATATTCTCAGGTTTAACCCATACATTTACAATCGTTACTATCATAATTAGCATTGTGAAGGTTAGTTTGCAATATTATGAAATATCTGAATAACCCCATATTTAATAATAAAAACTGAGTTTATTCATGTATTGAGTAACTTGGTAATTGCGTGTAATAATGTGATTTGAAAATTTTAAGAACTATCTTCTGCTTATAAAATTTATACCGGAGGCAGTAAAAATTAATGTAATTACAATTCCGAAAATAAATCCGAAAACAATAGTAATATATGCGCTTCCTGCAGAAACTCTCGGATCTAATGCACAAAAAAACATATCATAAACTGAATTGAAAATCAAGATAATTCCCGTTATCAAAAAAAGTATATGGAAGAAAATAAAAACTATTCGTGCTATAAATGAGCCAGCCAGAATCTCCCTCAGAGTTTTCTCCGCAAATGGGCTGGTTTTGGCTCTAAATCTTCTATAAAGCTCTTCATTGTGGTTTATCGGTCGCTTAAACCTGACTTTGGATTTTATAATAATGATCTCTCTGCCACGAAATGGATGTTCGAGCAAATATTGATATGCATTCTGTAAAATATTGAAATACTCCCCGGCATTTTTGAGATGATTTACATCCGGATGCAATTCTTTGGCTGCTTTGCGATAAGCGGATTTTATTGTATTAATATCAGATCCCGGTTTTATCCCTAAAATTTTACAGCAAGTGTTATACATTTATTCACTTTTCTTATTTCTTTAATTAGAGAATAAAAATTTGTTGATCTTTCAGTAATATTTCAAGAATTCGACTACCTACTTATTTTAAATGACGAAATCAAAATAGAAAAATTTTCATAATTGATTTAAATTATGCTTAGCCAGATCAATAATTCCGAAAAAATCATAAGCAGTTCTATTTTACAGGATAGTAAATTCGGGTTTCCCATTTGCTTGTGTCCAATTCAGTCTTAGGATCCGTAATATATTCCTCCCAGGGTGGACCTGCGATTTGAATACCATTATTTTTAATATAATTATCCAGCGCTTCATATGGCTTAGGACTATTGTAATTACCCCAGTGGGTAACCATAATTGCCTTCCCTTCAGGCATTTCTATATATGAATACCCAGTGGTAGTCCAGGTTTTCTCTGTAATTGGGATGCCACATGCGAAAGTTGTGAATCCTTCATTGCCCCATTTATAATATATTGTAAATGGAACCCCTGCAGTCTGAAGATTTCTTTTTTCTGAATAACTCATCAGTTTCACAAACATTTCTTTCATTTTTGCTCCAGAATTTTGCAGCAATGCAGAATCGGTTATTATCAAAGCATGACGTTCTACTAACTGGACTTCCTGTACTTCCGATATATGATCCAGACGAAGCGCTTCCGATACCTCTTTTAGTTTAATCAATCCCTGTGAAAAGGTATTCAACATATTCTTTTTAAAAAGAATTATAAAATATCTCTCGAAATAGCCCATTCTCTGATTATCTATTGCCCAGGTTACTTTTATTCCATTATTCTCTTCTTTAAAGTGCCATGGTGAAATTGCCTTGCCACGGGTACCATAATCAATTTCAGTCTGAATATACTTATTAGCATCACATTCTGTGATTGACAATGTTCCGGAAGAAGAGTGTTCGCTGGTCCAACTATAAGAAGCGCCAACGCCAGAAACAGGACCAAAGTAAATCAATTTCATGGTTGAATCAGCATTTTGCCATGGAGACCATTTAGCCCAGTTTTTTAATGTATTTATCTGATCAAATACAATATCGGGTGAGGCATTTATTATAACACTGGACTCAACATGTGATTTTTTAGGAAGAAATATTCCTGCAAGAAGAAACAATACAATAATTGCAAGAATCAAATAGAGAATTTTTATTAGTGCTTTCATGTTTAATTGTAAATAAGGATTCAGATGATTGAAGTATACACTAAATTAGGAAAAACTATTTAGCTTCCAAAATGTAAGTTCATTATGATCTAATTATTTGCATAAATGGGTCAATTTTTAGAAGTTTGTAGTCAATTCCTGATGCTAACCTGTAAAATCAACAGAATGAAAGCAATAATAATTAATAAGTTTGGAAATACAGATGTGTTTGAAATATCTGATATTTCTGAGCCTAAAATTGATTCAGGTGATGTTCTGATTAAAGTTATTGCAGGGAGTGTCAACCCTATCGATTGGAAACAACGTAAGGGTAATCACAGGTTTATATTGGGCGCCCCATTTCCAATTGTGTTGGGTTATGATGTAGCAGGTATAGTTGTAAAAACAGGCGCTGATGTTAAGAAATTTGCTGTTGGCGACAAAGTATGCGGGGTATTGAATAATAAATATGGTGGTGGTTTAGGGGAATTTGCCAAAGGAGCTGAGAAATGCTTTGCCAAAGTACCTGACAATATTAATCTATCAAAGTCAGCTGCTGTGCCGCTTGCGGGTTTAACGGCGTTGCAGGCATTAAGGGACCTTGTTCGGACTAGAAGGGGCAATAAGATTTTAATTATAGGTGCAGCTAGTGGAGTTGGACATTTTGCAGTGCAGATTGCGGCAATTTATGGCGCGGAAATATTCGTTGTATCTAGTAATCGTCATAAAGATTTTTTGAAAAGCCTGGCTGATGTCAACTTCATTGATTATCGTGCCAGAGATATTCTGAATTTAAATTTACATTTCAATATTATTTTTGATGTTGTTGGCAAATATTCCTATCCAAAATGCAAACACTTGCTATACACATGCGGAACTTATATAACTACCCTGCCTCGTCCGAAGATACTTGTTCATAAAGTAATCAGCTGGTTTGCCAGAGGTAAAAAAGTAAAGACATTGCTAATGAAACATAACAGTGCTGATCTTCAGCAAATCCTTGAATGGATTGATGCAGGAAAAATAAAAATTGGAATCGATAAGGAATTCTTCATAAACGATATTGGAAAGGCACATGAATACAGTGAAGCTGGTCATACGGAGGGTAAAATATTAATACATTATGAAAAAATAGTTAGAAGTTAGTAGTTAGCATTTAAAATTAAATTTTCTGACTTCTGACTAAATTGAATTGCTTGTATATTATTTCAAACCAAATATTAATATTTCAAACCAAAAAAATATATCTATCTTTTCCGCGCTGATGCAAATATATTTATGCCTAAAAAGAAATCTTCTGCCAAACGCAACAATAACAGGCTTATAAAAATAATCCTTTTCACTATACTGACGGTAATCCTTTTATTCGGTTTTTTCGTTGGTATCTGTTATATCGGTGCGTTTGGAAAGCTGCCAACTTATGCCGAACTAAAAAAGATTAGGAATTACAATGCGTCTGAAGTATACAGTACGGATAATTACTTACTGGGCAGGTACTACCTGGAAAACAGGACAAATACCAACCTGAATGAAGTACCGCCATTTTTAGTTAATGCACTCATAGCTACCGAAGATGCACGATTCTATTTGCATAAAGGAACAGATACGCGAAGTACTTTCAGGGTTTTGTTTAAGTCAATATTGTTTTTTAATAAAACGTCAGGTGGAGGAAGTACAATAACGCAGCAGCTTGCAAAAAATTTATTTCCCCGAAGATCATTTGGAGTATTGACTATTCCGGTTGCAAAGGTTAGAGAAATATTAATTGCAAAAAGGTTGGAGGAAGTATATTCCAAAAAGGAAATTCTCAGTTTATACCTCAACACAGTACCCTTTGGTGAAAACACATACGGAGTAGAGACCGCTGCATTGGTATATTTCAATAAGGAAACCAACAAACTTTTGCCTGAGGAATCAGCGATGCTGGTAGCAATGTTAAAAGGAAATTCCGAATATGATCCGCGGATAAACAAGAAGGCAGCGCTTGAGAGGAGAAATCTGGTACTCGCACAAATGGCCCATTATAATTACATCAACAAATCAGAGGCTGCCTCAATTCAAAAAAGACCATTAATTGTGAATTATCGGAACCTTAGTCACGATGAAGGTCCGGCGCCTTACTTCAGGGAATATCTTCGACAAACTTTAAAAAAATGGGCGGATGAAAATCCACGACCAGATGGAACAAAATACAATATCTATACCGATGGATTAAAAATCTACACTACCATTGACTTTAGTTTGCAAACCTATGCTGAGAGCGCAATGAAAGATCAAATGCTCATCCTTCAAAAAGAATTTGATAAACATTGGAAGGGGCATGAAGCATGGGTCAAAAATCCAAAATTGGCACAGAATGAAATTGCCCAGAGTGATCGTTATAAATATCTTGCAGCCCAGGGCCTCAGTAAAGAGGAAATACTTTTGCAATTTAAAAAACCCGTTGAAACTAAAATTTTTACCTGGAACGGGGAAAGAGAATTAACAATGTCACCGTTGGATTCGGTATTGCATCATTTTGGGATGCTTCAGAGCGGTTTAATATCTATCGAAGGTAAAACAGGATTTGTAAAAGTCTGGGTAGGTGGAATTAACTACAAATATTTCAAATACGACCATGTTACAGCACACCGGCAGGCTGGATCATCCTTTAAACCAATTGTATATTCTGCAGCACTTGAGAAGGGAATCAGCCCTTGCCAATTTTACGCCAACGACAGTGTTGTCTATACAGCATATGATAATTGGACCCCGCGAAATGCCAACAGGTCTTATGGTGGATATTACTCGGTAGTGGGCGCAATAACTCATTCTATAAATACGGTAAGTGTCAAAGTATTGATGGATGCCGGTATTGAAAATGTTATAGATCTTTCAAGAAGATTGGGATTTAAAGGTGATTTACCTGAAGTTCCTTCTTTAGCTCTTGGTAGCTGCACCGTGTCATTGCTGGAAATGGTTACCGCTTATTCAATATTTCTAAATTCCGGAAAAGAGGTGACCCCAGTTTTTATTCGACGTATAGAAGATCAGAATGGTAAAGTCTTATATACAGGAGGGCCCATAATTAGCGAGGAATCTTTCATATCTGAAAAGACATCGGAAGAAATGACTGCAATGCTTTGTCACGTGGTAGACAGTGGAACAGCCAAGTCTTTAAGAAATCAATATGGTTTTTCCAGTGAGATTGCAGGGAAAACCGGCACAACCCAGGATCATAGTGACGGCTGGTTTATTGGTTACACTCCCGACCTGATAACTGCTGTTTGGGTTGGTGGAGACAATCCGATAATTCATTTTCAAAATCTTGCTATGGGTCAGGGTGCTTTTATGGCTTTGCCGATATTTGCAGGATACATGCATCGATTGTATGCTGATCCCGTTTTTAAATCGGCACAAACTTCAACTTTTAATTTATCGGCCGATACGCGTGAATCGATGAAATGCCCTGATTACCGGGCAGCCGAATTTAAATCAATTATTGAATATCTGGAGAAAAAAAAGGAAACCATCGGAGATTTCATCCATAGAATTTTTGGCAGGAAGAAAGATGGGAAATGATCCGGAAACAAGATTGAGGCGAATTTAAGATTATAATTGGCATACCGATTTCTAACGTAATAACCTGAGGCATAGTCCTATTTCAAAAATGCTTGTCTCTAATGTGAAATTTGATAATACATTTTGAAAATGTTTTCATGTTTGATCAGATTGGATTTGAATATTACGGTGCTCTGCACCTTAAGTCGGAGCGATTAATGGAAATTCTATAAATATTTCGCAGCTCTGCTGCTTTGTTTATGATTCATAAGTGCAGAGTGCCGTAATCTTTATAGCTAAATGTTTATTATGAATTGAAAAGGTGCAGAGCACCATAATCTTTGTAGCTAAATGTTTATTATGAATTGAAAGGTGCAGAGCACCATAATCTTTATAGCTAAATGTTTATTATGAATTGAAAAGTGCAGAGCACCATAATCTTTGTAGCTAAATGTTTATTATGAATTGAAAGGTGCAGAGCATCATAATCTTTATAGCTAAATGTTTATTATGAATTGAAAGGTGCAGAGCACCATAATCTTTATAGCTAAATGTTTATTATGAATTGAAAGGTGCAGAGCACCATAATCTTTATAGCTAAATGTTTATTATGAATTGAAAGGTGCAGAGCACCGCAAGATTGGAATTCAAAATATAAAAAATAGATGTTATTGGCTAAACCTAACTTCGTAGAATTAGTTAATAAATTATAGTTATAGTTAATTCGTTGGTAGGTTAAATACGAATATTTCTTCGGTGGCTATAAATAATTTATTTTAACACATCAAAATTCCAATCATTTACATTAAAATCGGATTCTATTTTTAACTCTACTGAATCTTCCAAAGATTGGAAAAGATCGATTCCGGTCTCTTTCTCAATAGCATCAATTGAAACTGCATAACCTTTAAGGGTACCTGATGCATTACCATTCACGAATATAAATCCGATAGCTTTCTGTCTTTTAGGGTCATAAACTGCCTTATAAAACCGCTTGGGTACCGTAACTTTATCTTCGCCAATTGTAACAAAGGGAATATCGGTAAGTATAGGGCCACATGCAACATACAATCCATCTGAATTTGCATTCCACAATCGAATTAGATCTTCTGATTTTAACCATATATAATTATAAAATGCCAATTTCATAGGTACGATATTGCTCATATAAAAGGTTTCGTCCTTTGCGCCACCATCTTGTGCCACATCGAGATAATTATAAAGCTGTGCCATTATGTATCCACCGTCTTTATAGTCTTTTTTAGTTGCAGATCGTGAAATAACATCCGGATCAGGCATATATTTTTCCTTTACTTTTTCTAATTTATTTACCTGAGTTTTAATGACTTTATATGTAACCCATGATGGCATTACATAACTTGAATTATAAGATAAGGAAAAAGATTTATGATGGATGACCTGCTCCCGGTCCATTGCAGAAGGCAGAAGAAGGTCAGTTTTTTGCGATTTTGAAGTCAAACAAATACTGATCGCAATTAAAAAGAGAATTTTTTTTTTCATTTTTATTGGTGATTTAATTTAAAGTTAATTAAATCACATTGAATCTGCAAGTCAGAGACTAATTCCTTTCGAAAGCGATCGCTTTCTCAGTCTTTGCGATATTGAAACGATCTGAAAATATTGCATTCCCTTTAATAAAGGCTTCTTTTTGGATTTTTCTTCTTACATTATCGATTACTTGTTGGAGTTCGTTCAGTTCTTTCTTTTCAATTTTTTCATCCAGAGTCCTAAAAATAAAATCGTGAAGAACTGCCAGATCATGATCTTTTCCAAGTAAATCAGTAATTATTTCAAGATCATCAATGAGTTTTTCGAATAAATTTATATGAAACAATGAAGCAAACTGTATTTGTGCAGTAAGATGTTTATTACTGATCTTCCATTTGTGTATGATATTGGTCTTTAGACTCAATTTTGAATCTGTATAGAATCTCACAGTTTTTGAAAATGTTTTATCCAGGGCCATATAAAGCAAACTTTCTGAATATGTTTTGGCTGGAAGCAGACTTATCTTTTCTCGCAATTTGCTTAACTGGAAGGAGATATTTAAGATAGTTCTATCAAAGGCATTAGCATTGTTTGTATATGCCAGATTATAATGATTTGTAAGTTCAGTAATTATCAATTTATTTGTGGCAAGAGATATGTTACCCGACAGAAGTTTTTCAATTGAATAAAAGGTTTTAAGATTCACTGAGGCTTCTCTCGGAATTGTAAGTGAACGGTTAATATCTCCTATTTGCTTGTCAATCAAATGAAAATCCGTTTCTGTAACAATCGGTTTAAAAAGCTTAAAAATGGAACGGACGTTTTTAATATTTCTGCGTAACTCCCTGACTTTTACCTTTTGCTCAAGCGTAGTATTATGCACTAAAATTAATGCACATTTAATCTGATCTTCAATAACAGCTTTGAGATGAATGCCTATGTCGGGATTGTTCGTTTCCATGGCATTGTATTTACTCAAATTTACATCAAAAATGCGAATTTTTAATAAAACTAGAATTTTGCTTTTGAAATATTTATAATATATTTAATAATTAGCGAGTTATGAATGAAAAGCAATTTCACCGATCTTGAAGATTTTACTTTTGCTGTCAATATAGCTTAATCTGTTATATCTCATGGATTTCGTAGATACAGGATTCGTGATAGTTTAAGCCGTCCATTGCTGTTTGTGGCAGGAAATGAATTATTAAATTTTACACTGCAATTTATTTCGATAAAAAAAATAATATTTGCATTCTCTAAGCTTTCACTCTTCGTAAGGCGAAAGATTTAAGACATGTATTTATTTAAATTATTTAAAATGAGATCTTTATCACCTATTTTTTTTATAATTTTTTTCGCCTTTATCGCCATTATTGATTCCTATACTTTTCGGGCTGTGCGCATTCTTTCGGGTGAATTATCCGGTTGGCTAAAAATTTTAATCTATTCCATTTATTGGGCTATTCCCCTGATAATTGCAATAACACTATTTTATGTGACAGCTCATCTACGCGCAGCTCTTACAACCAATATGTTCCATTGGTTTTATTTCCTTTTAGGATTTTTCGTACTGTTGTATGTTCCAAAACTTTTTTTTATTCCTTTTCAACTGGGAAATGATCTATACCGTTTTACAGGATTCACTTTATCAAAACTATTTTCAGATCAAAGTAAAATAGCGCTGATCGGAGAATCCATGACACAGGCGGTATTCCTAATTAAAATGGGGATCATTGTTGCGGCAATCCCATTTTTTTCATTGGTTTATGGTATTGCAATTGGAAGGTTCAATTATCAGGTAAACAAGCAAACTTTGTATTTTGATAATCTGCCTGAATCATTCGATGGCTTCAGAATATTGCAGATTTCTGATTGGCATATCGGTAGTTTTAACGGCCATTACAACCGGGTTAGCGAATCAATAGAACTAATTAATAGACAGCATGCGGATCTTATTTTGTTTACAGGCGATTTGGTGAACAATGTCGCAACAGAAGCGAAAGAATTTATTCCACTGCTACAAAAATTGCGTGCTCCATCAGGCGTATATTCGATTTTAGGGAATCATGATTACGGTGAATATGTGCAATGGGATCGGGTTGAAGATCATGAAAAAAATATGGCTGATTTGTTTAGTTATGAAGCTGAAGCAGGTTGGAAACTCTTACGCAATGAATCTGTTATCTTAAAGCGTGGTGTGGATAGTATTGGATTGGCAGGGGTTGAGAATTGGGGTTTGCCGCCTTTTCCGCAATATGGCGATTTGGATAAAGCACTTGAAAAAATTAAGACTTTAAAATTTAAAATTCTGATGTCGCACGATCCAACACATTGGGATGCTGAAGTCAGATCTAAAAGTGATGTAGATCTAACCTTATCCGGGCATACTCATGCCATGCAGTTTGGAATTAATCTTCCTGGACTAAAATGGAGTCCGATAAAATGGAGGTATCCCAGGTGGGCTGGATTATACAAAGAAGGTAAGCAATACCTGTATGTAAATGTCGGCATAGGCTATATTGCATTTCCAGGCAGAGTGGGTTTCCTCCCCGAAATAACGGTTTTTGAGTTGAAAAAAAAACGTTAACTACTTTATATTAAGAGTTATATAAGTATATACCGAACAATTTTTACCATATCGCGTAAAAATTCAAATAAGGTATGCCTAAATGTTAACCCGGACTTTTCTTTATATTCTTCTGGTTTTACTTTTTTCGGTGCCAAATTTTGAAATAAAGGCACAGGAAAAAGATCGGAATGATATGTTGACAATAGATAATACAAAAGTATATAAATCAAGAGATTACTCAATAGATAAGTTTCATATTCCTTTTCATGTCAGGATGAAACAAAAATTCGACAAAATTTTTGCAAATAAAAAAGAAAATAAAAAATATCGTCAACAACAAAGGGAATATAAACAAAATGAGAAGCTGGCATTAAAAGAATCCCGCAAGAATAAAAGAGAAATTGAAAAACTCTCATCAAAACAGGAAAGAGATCAAAAAAAATCAGCAGAAGAATTCGAAAAACTTTCAGAAAAAACATCTAAGGAGAACGAAAAAATTTTAAAGGATCAAGGAAGCCAAAATGAGAAGGCAGCGGATTTAAATAAACATGAGAGTAAGAAAATTAAACGATTGAATGAAAAGCTGCTTCGTAAGCAGGAGAGGAGCTCGCATCGTTCAGAAATGGAACAGGATCGGTACAGCCGAAAAATTGATAAGCTTAATAAAAAAATGGCTAACAATAGTTCCGGTAGAAATGACGCACCATACAAAAGCGATATATTGACTGGAAATGAAAAAATAAAGAAGGAAAAATTAAAGGATCAGGAAAACAATGATGCAGCTGTCCAAAAAGAAAGTGTTGAAATAAAAAAGTTTAATAATCAGGTATTTCTGGATCAAGAGACAAAAATTGAAAAGGAACAAAACAATGATGCAGTCTCTGATTATAATAAGAATATTTTGGAAGATGCACAAAAATCAAAGGAAAAAGACCAAAGAAAGTCGGAGCAGGAAAGTAAAAAAATAAAAAAAGAGAATCAAAAAAAATTGGATGAATTGAATCATGAACAGGACGAATTAAAAGATTCAAATTCAAAATACAATAGGAAATTGAATAAGGTCCATGAACAAGAGATCAATAATCTTAAACGGCAGAATGAAGAAAAGATAAAGATAGCGGCGAAAAACAGCGAAAAGATTAAGGATTTTAATGACAGGCAGAGTAGATTATTAGAAAAGGCAATGGCTCAAATTCAGCATGATGATGAAAAGTCAAGTGAAAAAATTAGAAGAGACAATGAACAGGTTTTATCCGATCGGAAAAATGAACTGATGCGTTTTTCGGATGAAAATCCCCGATATATCAAAAAACTTAATATAATAAATTCCAGAACAGCAGCAAAATCAGAAAGGTTGAATAAAAATAAAGTAGCGGAAGATCAACGATTTAGACGAAAAATTGACAAATACAATCAATCATTGTTGATTGAGGATGAAAAGAGGCGAAGGATTGTTAACGAGGAGATGGAAAAATCGAGTAAAAATATTAAAGAGCAAAATGCGAAAATTTCTAAGGTTTATGATAGCAAGGTAGAAGCATATTCAGACGAAAATTCCAAATATGCTAAAAAAATTAAAAAATTAAACACTAATCAGTTACGGAAAACCGAGAAAGAAGAAGCAAAGGCAACGCGTCTGGCAAAAAATGAAAGTAAATCAATTGATAGATATAATGACAAAATTCTTAAAAAGATTGAACGGGAAAACAAGTCTAAATTAAAGGAAGATGAGAGGTTAAGCAAAAGAATCGAAAAATGGAATAAAAGACTTCTGCTAAGCCAGGAAAAAGCAAGAGAAAAAGCTGCAAAAGAAAGCAGCAATTAAAGTAATTATTATCAATTCATACCAAGACTTGCCATTAAAATTTAAGTTAATTTCACCTCCCAATTATTAAAAATCCTTAAGAATTTGAAAATAATGAGATCCGGGCGTACTTTAGCTTCTGTTTATATCGTAAAAATTAATTCGTCGGAAATGGGTAAGCAAATTGGTTTTATTTTCAAATACTTCCTCTACTGGATGATATACTTTATTATTTTAAAGCTTGTATTTTTAATCTATAATTATAAAATATCTTTTCAATATTTGAATAAATGGACCGATGTAATAATACATGGTCTCAGGCTCGATCTTTCTGCTACAGGATATATAATGTTATTTCCGTTATTCATTTTATTGGCATCCATTTGGATTAAAGGAAGATGGACTTATTTTTCAATCAGGATTTACTCTATTTTTTTTATAACCGTTTTTTCATTACTCGCTGCAACAGATCTTGCTTTATACAGTGAATGGGGATTCAGATTAGATATAACACCATGGTTATATCTCGCAAAACCCAAAGAAGCACTTGCATCGGTTTCAATTTTATATGTTGTTCTCCATTTAGCTATTGCAGGCATTATTATTTTTGCATTTATTTCCTTCTTTAAATTTCTGGGTAAAATATTTTTCGCAATAGATGGTTTGATTAACAGATTATTTTTGTCAGGAATAACTATTTTACTTATTGGCTTTATGGTACTACCTATTCGGGGTGGGGTTGGAAAGGCTCCGATCAATACCGGTTCAACCTATTTTAGTGAAGTCAGCTTTTTGAATCATGCTACTTTAAATCTCCCATGGAATGTAGGATTCTCAATTTTGAATGATGTTGTGGATAAAAATCCATTTAATTATATGAAGGAGGATGCGGCAAGGAATTTATTGGATTCATTCACATACTCGTCACCCCGATTTCAAAATATTTTGACCCTTAGAAAGCCAAACGTTATACTTTTTATTCTGGAAAGCTTTACTGCCAATGTAACAGGCTGTTTGAACGGCCCGATACAGGTTACACCCGAACTGGATAAAATTGCGCGCAAAGGCATTTTATTTTCCAGGTTTTATGCGAGTGGCGACCGCACTGACAAGGGACTTTTGGCAGTTTTGAGTGGATTCCCTTCTCAACCTACGACTTCACTCATTAAATATGTCAATAAAACTGAAAAATTACCGTCTATACCCAAAAGTCTTAAGAATTATGGATACAATAGTTTGTTTTACTATGGCGGCGATGCAGAGTTTGCAAATTATAAATCGTATCTGATTAATTCTGGTTTTAACTCAATTGTTGAATTGAAAGATTTTCCGAAAAGTCAACGGATATGCAACTGGGGTGTTCCGGATGGTTTTCTTTTTCAGCGTGCATTAACCGACCTGAAAAAAATCAAAAATCCTTATTTTATGACATTGCTTACCCTTAGTAGTCACACACCTTTTGATATCCCAATGAAACCTCATATGCAAGGTACTTCAGAAGAAATAAAATTCTTTAATTCTGTATATTATACCGACCATTGTATTGGTGCATTCATAGATTCGCTTGAAAATGCCGGCCTACTTAATAATACCCTGGTCATTTTTATTGCCGACCATGGCTTTCATTTACCCGGAAATTTAAGTCAGAATAATACTCTAAAATATCATATTCCAATGATATGGTATGGCGGTGCGGTAGTCAGGCATGATACAATTGTCAGTACCATAAGCAATCAGATTGACATACCATCTACTGTCCTTGCCCAGTTGAATATTCCCTCGGATGAGTTTATATATGGTAAAAACATATTTTCTGAAAATGCCCCTCAACATACAGTCTTTGAAATAGATAAAGGATTTGGCTATGTCTCGGATTCGCTGGTCTATTTTTTTTATAATACTCCCGGTCAATTTTCTGTAGTAAAAGGAACCATAACCGATAGGGATAAAACGATGGGTAAAGCTTTTTATCAGGTTTTATACGACGATATTATACATCGATAAAAATCAAAAATTATACATTTACTGAAAAAACGGGAAGTGGAAAAAAATCTTGTAAAAATAGGGATAATCCAATCGGCATGTTTTCGTGAAAAACAGAGAAATATTGATAAAACAACTGAAAAAATTATTGATATAGCCAAGAAGGGAGCACAAATAGTGTGTTTGCAGGAGCTTTTTTCAACACGCTACTTTTGTAATACGGAAGATCATCAAAATTTTAAACTTGCTGTGCCGGTGCCAGGGCCTCTTACAGAAAATTTCTCAGAGCTCTGCAAAAAACTGGGAATTGTTCTGATTGCTTCACTTTTTGAAAAAAGATCGGAAGGTATATTTCATAATACTGCTGCAGTGATTGATGCGGATGGAACTTATCTGGGGAAATACCGCAAGCATCACATACCGGATGATCCTGGTTATCATGAAAAATATTATTTCACGCCGGGAGACGAAGGTTATAAAGTTTTTGATACAAAATTTGGTCGCATTGGGGTTCTTATTTGTTGGGACCAGTGGTTTCCTGAACCTGCCCGACTTACAGCAATGAGAGGAGCACAAATACTATTTTATCCCACTGCAATAGGCTGGCCTGAAGGTCAGGACGAAGAATTGTGCAAAGTAGAATACGATGCATGGCAAATTATTCAGCGCAGTCATGCAATAACGAATGGACTTCATGTAGTGGCTGTGAACCGCATTGGTAATGAAGACGGCAATATATTCTGGGGTGGGTCATTTATTACCGATCCAATCGGAAAAATTATTTATCAGGCTCCTCATGATGAGGAAATCATTTCTGTTCAGGAGATAGATCTCAATCTTACAGGGCTTTATCGTTCGCTCTGGCCATTTTTCCGCGACAGGAGAATCGATACATACCAGGCACTTACCAAAAGATTTGATGTTGAATAGGAGTGGGGGTATGGAGAAAATAACACCGAAATCGTTGGGCTTTCGCTTTCCAGCAGAATGGGAAGCTCATAAAGCTACATGGCTGACTTATCCGCAAAACCCCGAATCTTGGCCTGATAATTTTGCAAAAGCCTGCAATGAATTTAATCTGTTTGTGAAAGCCATATGTAATAATGAGATGGTTCATATTAATGTGAACGACTTACTGACACTTCAGACCGTTTCAAAAGCGCTCGATAAATTGGGCTGCAAAATGGAAAATATACTTTTCCATGATATCCTTTCCGACGATTGTTGGTGCCGTGATCATGGACCGGTTTTTCTGGTGAATTCAAAAGGTGATAAAGCGCTTGTTTCGGCTGAATTTAATGCCTGGGGAAATAAATATTCATCGGTCAACGACAACTTAATTGCTACGCAGATTGCCGAAATTACGGGTTATAGTTGTTTTAAGCCAGGCGTTGTTATGGAGGGTGGGAGTATTGAAATAAATGGTGATGGTACACTGCTTACTACAAAATCCTGTTTATTGAATAAAAACCGCAATCCACATCTTTCTCTGGCAGATATCGAAGAATATCTGAAGGAATATTACTGTATAGAACAAGTACTTTGGCTTGAAGACGGTATAGCCGGAGATGATACCGATGGACACATTGATGATATTGCACGATTTTCAAATTCCGGGACACTTCTTATGGCTGTGGAAGAAGATAAAAGAAACATTAATTATATAGCACTTACAAGGAATTTACAGTTTGCAAGCAGGTTTAAATTATTCAATGGTTCTCAGCTGAACATCATTGAGCTTCCGATGCCTGAACTTCAGTTAGCAGATGGCCATCCATTGCCTGCTTCGTATGCTAATTTCTATCTATGCAATTCCGGGGTAATAGTGCCCATCTTCAATTGCAAAAAAGACCTTAAGGCAATGGATATACTTGAAAAAGCCTTTCCTTCCAAAGAAATAATTCCGATACTTTCCGTAAACATGATATACGGTCTTGGAAGCTGGCATTGTCTGAGTCAGCAGGAATCGGGGGTATGATTCCATCAACTTTGCAAGTCAATGAAAAAATATATACTTTTGCAGTCGCTTCAGGCAATTGCCCGTGTACTAGCGCACCACGTTAAAAACTAGAATATGAAAAACCAGGTTTCCGTTATCTTCATGATGTCAGGGATTCTTTTCACGACCTGTCTTCTTCTCGCAAATATTATGGCCGTGAAAATCATTCAGATTGGTCCCTGGGCTGCCCCGGCAGGTGTATTGATTTTTCCGGTTGCCTATATTTTGAATGATGTTATTGCAGAAGTCTGGGGCTATAAAAAAGCCCGGTTGATTATATGGTCAGGTTTTGCAATGAATTTGTTGATGGTTTTATTTTTCAGCCTGACAATTGCAATGCCATCTGCAGTATTTTGGAGCGAACAGAATAACTTCGCCAAAATAATCGGCTCCACGCCCCGAATTGTATTTGCAAGTATTACAGCCTACCTGGTGGGGTCCTTTTTAAATGCTTTTATCATGAGCAGGATGAAAATTTTGAGCAATGGAAAAAATTTTGGTTTACGGGCTATTATTTCAACCATCGCAGGAGAAAGCGCCGATTCGTTCATCTTTATATCTGTGGCTTTCGCAGGTTTATTTTCTGCCAAGGCGCTTCTAATTATGATTGCAACCCAAGCCTTATTAAAAACTATTTACGAAATCATTGTTCTGCCTCTGACGACACTTTTAGTTAAATGGGTTAAAAAAGTGGAAAACCAGGATGTTTTTGATAAATCAATATCGTACAATCCGTTTAAAATTGCAGAAGTATAATATTTTTGAAAATGGCTAATAAGAATGCATTGGTATTATTTTCAGGCGGACAGGACTCAACAACCTGTTTGTTTTGGGCACTTAAAAATTTTGAAAAAGTAAGTGCGATAGGATTTGATTATGGTCAGCGGCATCAATCGGAACTCGCAGCAGCGACTGGTTTAACTGATTTAGCCGGAATCTCTTACAGTGTATATAAGATTAATACATTTTCATCGATCTCCAAAAATGCATTGACAAATACTGAGATCGAAATAGATAGTTCGGTTACTGCGGACCAACCTCCCAATACTCTTGTTGAAGGCCGTAATTTATTGTTTTTGACCTATGCTGCAATTTGTGCAAAACAACTTCAGGCTGATAACCTGGTAATGGGTGTCGGACAAACGGACTATAGCGGGTATCCTGATTGCAGGAATGATTTTATCCAGTCTGCAAACAAAACTATCAATTTTGCTTTTGATCATGAATTTATTATTCATACTCCCTTGATGTGGAAGACGAAAGCACAAATATGGGAGATGTCCGATCATTTGGGTGTTTTTGATATTGTCCGGGAAAAAACGGTTACCTGCTACAATGGAATTCAGGGTGGTGGGTGCGGAGATTGTCCATCCTGCAGATTGAGACAAAAAGGATTGGATGAGTATTTTGCAATCAGATCCTCTGAAATGAAATCGTAATATTGTATCATCTATGGAAAATTTTAAAAATCTGGGTAACAAATCGGTGGTAAATTTCAACTACGATAAATCCGTCCTGGAAGCATTCGAAAACAAACATTCCAATCGGGATTACTGGGTAAAATTCAATTGTCCGGAATTTACAAGCCTTTGTCCGATTACGGGTCAGCCCGATTTTGCAAGCATTTATATAAGTTATATTCCTGATAAGAATATGGTTGAGAGCAAAAGTCTTAAATTGTATTTGTTCAGTTTCAGAAACCACGGATCATTTCATGAAGATTGTGTAAATATAATTTTGAATGACATTATAGAACTTCTTAAGCCACGATATATTGAGGTTATGGGAAAATTTCTTCCCAGAGGCGGCATAAGTATAGATCCTTGGTGTAATTACGGGCAACCTGGAACAAAATATGAAGAATTGGCAGAATTCAGGTTGAAACATCATGATTTGAACCCGGAAAATATTGATAATCGATGATTGTATATATGAAGTAAAAACACTCTGTCTGGGTGTCATAATAATACAATTATTATAACACCCAGACAGGGTTCTAAATGCATTGCAGAATGTTGAGTTATTAATCAATTAAATTTATAAAATCGGTTCCGGAAATTAAAAATGCCGAAAGTCACAAAATGCATATACTTTTCGTCGGACATGGAAGTCCGATGAACGCCATTGAAGATAACAAATTTTCGAGGGAATGGGCGAGAATATTCCTTCCTCGTTTCTCAATTCGACTTTTTTTAGGATATTTGGCAACAGAAAATCTCAATCAAATTTTAACCGAATAAAGGATGGGAAAAGTTCTAATAATTGGTGCAGGAGGGGTGAGCAATGTGGTGGTTCATAAATGTGCTTCTCTTCCTGATGTATTCAGCGAAATTGCTCTTGCATCACGCACGGTCAGTAAATGTGATGATATTGCTGCAAGCATTCAAAAAAAGTACCATCGACAAATTACTACAGAAAAATTAGATGCGGATAATACATTGCAGATAATTGGAGTAATTAATCGATTCCAACCCGATCTTGTTATTAATGTAGCTTTACCATATCAGGATCTTGCAATAATGGATGCTTGTTGTATAACCGGGGTCGATTATCTTGATACGGCTAATTACGAGCCTCCCGACGAAGCAAAATTTGAATATAAATGGCAGTGGGCATATCGAAGGAAGTTTAAAGATAAGGGAATTATGGCACTTCTGGGCAGTGGTTTTGACCCCGGGGTTACCAATGTTTTTTGTGCTTATGCTCAGAAGCATCTTTTTGATGAAATTCATAACATCGATATTGTCGACTGCAATGGAGGTGATCATGGCAAAGCCTTTGCCACTAATTTTAACCCTGAAATTAATATTCGCGAAGTAACTGCGAAAGGTCGTTTTTGGGAAAAAGGACAATGGAAGAGTACTGAACCTCTTTCAGTCAGTCAGGATTTTGACTTTCCAGGTGTAGGTATACGAAAAATGTTTTTGATGCATCATGAAGAAATGGAATCACTGGCGCAAAACATCAAAGGTTTAGTGAGGATTCGATTTTGGATGACTTTTGGCGAGGAGTACTTGACACATTTGAGGGTTATGAAAAATATAGGCATGACGCGAATCGATGAGGTTGAATTTGAAGGTCATAAGATTGTGCCGTTGAAGTTTTTAAAAGCTGTTTTGCCCGATCCAGGGTCCCTCGCAAAGAATTATACAGGCAAAACGTCGATTGGCTGTGTAATAGAAGGTATTAAGGATAATAAATTTCAGCGCAAATTTATTTACAACATTTGCGATCATGCCGAGACTTATAAGGAAGTCGGATCACAGGCAATATCCTATACTACTGGTGTTCCAGCTATGATTGGTGCTAAAATGATGTTGACAAATAAATGGAAAAAAGCCGGTGTCTATAATATTGAAGAATTTGATCCTGATCCATTTATGGACGATTTAAATAAATTCGGTTTACCCTGGAAAATAGAAGATTGGAACAATTCGGTAAAATAAATTTCACACAAGCTCTTCTGGATGGGTTGAAAACGCCCTGCTATCTTGTAAATGAAACAAGAATTGAAGAAAATCTCCGTATACTAAAACAAATACAGGACGATGCAGCTTGTAAAATTTTACTTGCATTCAAAGGATTTGCTTTGTGGAATTTAGCACCACTCATTCGTAAATACCTTCCGGGAGTATCGGCAAGTTCAGTCAATGAAGCGAGGCTTGGCCGGGAAGAGTTTGGCGGAGAAGTGCATGCTTATGTCCCGGCATACTCGGAATCTGATTTTAAGGAAATAATAAAATATGCAGACCACATTGTTTTCAATTCAATTGGGCAGTGGCAAAAATTTAAAAATAGTGTTCCGTCGAACATTAATGCTGGATTGCGCATAAACCCGGAACATCGGGAAACTAAAACCGAGCTTTATGATCCATGTGCTCCTTTTTCCCGCCTGGGAATTACGTTAAAGAATTTTACCAACAATTTGGATAATCTCCAGGGTATCTCTGGATTGCATTTTCACAATCTCTGCGAGTTAAATAGCGACGCTTTGGAGCGTACCATTCTTGAAGTCAATAAGAAATTCTCCTTTTTTTTCCCCAAACTAAAATGGATCAATTTTGGAGGTGGTCACCATATTACCCGCACAGATTATGATATCAAACGTTTAGTCCGAATTATTAAAGAATTCAAGAGCCAATATAATCTTGAAGTATATCTTGAGCCAGGTGAAGCCATAGCACTTAATACAGGTGTGCTGGTTTCCACTGTTCTGGATGTATTCAATAATGGCAGGGATATCGCCATTTTAGACACCAGTGCAACAGCACACATGCCTGATGTATTGGAGATGCCATACCGGCCTTATATATTTGGCACGGACTTGCCGGATGTGAAAAAATACAACTACCGTCTTGGAGGCCTTACTTGTCTGGCAGGGGACGTAATCGGTGATTATTCATTTGATAAGCCACTAAAAGAAGGTGGTAAGATCATTTTTGGCGACATGGCCCATTATACCATGGTTAAGAATTCAACATTCAATGGCGTAAATCTTCCATCGATATATACCTGCAATTCAGATACCGATGAATTAAAATTAATACGTCAATTTGGCTATTCTGATTATAAAAACAGGTTGAGTTAAAAATCCTAATTAAATTATTCATGATTTTTGCATAATTAATGTAACTTGTCATATTCATTTGTGATACAATAATTAAGTGTTTGGACTGAAATGTCCTTTTTTTGTTGACATTTTAATTATTATTCAATAAAAAATTCAGATAGAATGTACTATGTTTATAGCATTCTATTTTCAAGGTGATTTGTAACAAATAATTTAATGAGTTGCTTAAATACTGATATTGAATTCAAAAATGCAAATTGCCAGCTAGCGTATTATTGGACAAAACAATAATAAATGGGAAAAAACAGGCTTATAACTTTAGTTTGCAGGATATTATTTCTATTGCTAATTTGTTTGCGAATATCTCTTCATATTGCCAATGCCTCGGCCAATGATAATTCTAAGATTTTATTGGCACAATCAGAAACCGGAACTTTGGATAGTAATAGGACATCCCATATAGACACTCAAAATAATTCGAAAAAATCTGCTGATTTGCTGTCTGAAGATGAATCACAGCTAATTAAGGATTCTTTATTGAGTCAAAGATCAGCGCTCGTCAAAAAATTGTCGGATGAAAATAAATCTAAAGTAATTTCTAAAAATGCCTTTTATC
>Ga0182027_10003640_pt1 | contig 24274 bp, 19 predicted proteins | sample 712E1DmetaG_FD_121300 | JGI IMG/M metagenome (GOLD analysis project Ga0182027, IMG submission 121300) | Permafrost microbial communities from Stordalen Mire, Sweden - 712E1D metaG (Illumina Assembly) | ecosystem: Environmental > Terrestrial > Soil > Wetlands > Permafrost | place: Sweden... | reverse complement strand
CGCAAGCCTGGAACCGAAAAATGAATCGCGATCACGTCGTCATCAACTGGAAGTTCACACGCAAAAAGGCACGCCAGAAGTTCGGCTACAAAAGGAACAAATTCAGGTTGTCAGAGACCTAGTGCCTGAGTTAGTAACTCGCGGCCGCCGGCGGGGGCGCGGCGATAGAGATTGGTTCCAGCCCGAGCCGCTTCCGCAATTCTTCCAGAACCGCCGCAGTGCTCCTCATGCCCACACGACTTACTCCAATCGCGCGTACCGCCAGCAGCGTATCCAGATCGTGGACGCCGCCCGCGGCCTTCACCTGCACATGCGGCGGCGAGTGTTTCCGCATCAGCGCAAGATCGGCGAGAGTCATTCCGCTGGGCGCATATCCTGTTGAGGTCTTCACCCAATCGGCCCCGATTTCCGCGGATATCTCGCACAAACGAATCTTGGCGGCATCGTCAAGATAAGCGTTCTCGAAGATCACTTTGATCTTGGCTCCGCCCGCGTGCGTGGCCTCAGTAAGCGCCAGCAACTCGTCCCGGACATATTGCCAATCTCCGCTGCGGGCCTTGCTGATGTTGATGACCGCGTCAAGCTCTTGCCCGCCGTCTCTCAGCGCCTGCCGCACCTCGGCGAGCTTGATCGCCGTGGTGTGCACGCCATGGGGAAAGCCGATGGTTGTGGTGGCAAGGACCGTTGAGCCGGCCAGTAGCTCGACGCCGCGGGCGAGATAGTAGGGCACGATGCAGATGCTGGCGGCGTTGTAGCGAACCGCCAGATCGCAGCCGTCTTCCAATTCTCGATCGGTCAACGTCGGATTCAGCAGCGAGTGATCGATCATCTTGGCAATTGCCAGGTACTCACTCGAATGTTCCACGGATCATCTCCGAATCTTTGTCTCCGCCTTCGTAAGCCGTGTCGATGCGCCTCGTTCATTGGATCGCCGCGCCCAGGGCCCGAGGGCCCGCCAAGCGGCTATCGCGGAGCGAAATGCATTCCTGGCGCATGTTGAGCCAAATCAGAAGCTCGCGCAGTGACGCGCTTCACGCTAAAGTCCGCGGCAGGTCGCGCAACAGGAAACAATAAAAAGCACCATACGCGCCGCACTCGCGCAAATCAAGAAGTTTGTGAATTTGGAGTGTAGTCCGCTGCGATGGAGGATCGGCTTTTCGCCATCAGCTCTGGGATCTCTGACGCCTGGTCGCTGGTCTCTGGTCGCTGGCCTTTTGTGCCAGTTTCCTATTCCCTATTCCCTGCCTTATTCATCCACCCGCAATCGCTCCCAGAATCAGCAGCGGCTCTCTTCCCGCCGCCACTGCCTCCGGGAGCTCCGCATCGGGCGATTCATGCGACCAATCGGTCTCGCTTGCAAAGAAGCGCAGGAACGCGCGCCGCTGACCAGTGGCATAGTCGCGAATGGTTCCGCGCAGCATGGGGTAGCGCGCCTCAAGGGCATCGAGAACAGCGCGCAGAGTCACCGGCGCTCGCACTTCGAGCAGCACGTCGCCCTCGACATGCGCCAAGTTACGCAGGTGATAGGGCAGCGCCACCTGCACCGTCACCGCGCGCACGTTTCCAGCGCTGCTCACACCGTCCTCCACCTACGTCAATATGTCCCCACGTCCCTATGTCTGTACGTTCCTAGTCGAACGTTTGCACTTCGACCGAAAGCACCGCAGGCAGATCGCGCACGATCGGCGTCCAGATATCGCCGGCATCGGCAGTGGCGTACACTTGTCCGCCCGTGGTGCCGAAGTAGACGCCGCACTTATCGAGCGAGTCCACCGCCATTGCATCGCGCAGCACGTTTACGTAGCAATCCCTCTCGGGCAGTCCCTTGGCCAGCGGCTCCCACTCGTTGCCTCCCGTGCGGCTGCGGTAGACGCGCAGCTTGCCGTCGAGGGGAAAATGTTCCGAGTCGCTCTTGATCGGCACCACGTAGATCGTCTCCGGCTCGTGCGCGTGTACGTCGATGGCGAAGCCAAAGTCGGTGGGCAGATTGCCGCTCACCTCATGCCAGTGGTCGCCCGCGTTGTCGCTTCGCATCACGTCCCAGTGTTTCTGCATGAAAAGCACATCGGGCCGCAGGCGGTGAATGGCCACGTGATGCACGCAATGGCCGATCTCGGCATTTGGATCGGGAATGAATTGGCTGCGGAGCCCCTTGTTGATTGGCTTCCACGTCGCGCCGCCGTCGTCAGTGCGGAACGCGCCCGCAGCCGAGATGGCGATGTAGATCCGGTTGGGGTTGCTGGGGTCGAGAATGATTGTGTGCAAACCCATGCCGCCCGCGCCCGGCTGCCACATGGGGCCGGTGCCGTGGCCGCGCAGACCGGCAAGCTCGTGCCAGTTCTCGCCACCGTCGGTCGAGCGAAACAGCGCCGCGTCTTCTACGCCGGCGTAGACCGTGTCAGGATCGGTGAGCGATGGCTCCACATGCCAGACGCGCTTGAACTCCCAGGGATGCTGCGTGCCGTCGTACCACTGATGCGTCATGAGCGGCTTGCCCGTCTCCGGCGACGAATCGTACTCAAACCGGTTCGGAAGAGCCGACGGCGGGCCAGGAGGAGGAATCGCCTCATTGGGCAATCCCGGCTGATGCCAGGTTTTGCCGCCGTCATCCGATCGCTGAATCAGTTGCCCGAACCACCCGCTCGTTTGCGAGACGTAAATCCGGTTGGGGTCCGCCGGCGAGCCCTTCACGTGGTAGATCTCCCAGCCGGCGAAGAACGGCCCGCTCACCGTCCAATCCTTGCGCTTGCCGTCGGAGCTGAGAACGAACGCGCCCTTGCGCGTCCCTACAAGCACTCGCACACTGCTCATCTTGTCCTCCTGCCTGACGCAGACTTTCCGCTTGTTGCTTAGCGGCGCTTGGGGCCGGGAGGCCCTGGTTGGGGGAACGCCACTCTGCCATTGTTTCCGATCTTCCTTGCAGATTGCAAGTCTCTTTTGTGGATTGCCCTAGCGGTTCCTCAAAGGTTCGTTTGATTCCATCTCGGCAACGGTTCCATCTACGGTGCGGCGACAAAGATCAGGCGCACCGGTCCAAGAAAACCCGACGGCAACAGCGGCGAATCGGCCTTGTACGGCATGAAATCGGTGAATGCGTATTTCTTGAGGGCCCACGGCTGCTGATCGCCGATCATGCGGTTCACCCATAGATTTGTCACCTGGATGACAAGCTGGTTGCTGCCCGGAGTAAGCACACCCGTAACATCGATCCTGAACGGCGCCTTCCACAAAATGCCGAGATCCTTGCCGTTCACGGCCACGTCGGCCACGTCTCGAACGTCGCCGAGATCGAGCCATAAGTGCGCTCCCGGCGCGAATGTGCCGGCCGGGACCTCGATCGTCTTCGAGTAAGTGGCTTTCCCTGAAAAATACTTCACGCCAGCATCCGCATTCTCGCTCCAGGAGGTGAGCCGATCGAACTCCGCGGTTTCCGGGGCGCCCCTGCCGGCCTGGAAGCTTACGTGCCACTCTTGATTGAGTGTGTCGTCGAGCCCGGCAAGCACGGTTTCCTGCGGCTCGACGATCTCCAGCGAAGCCGCCTTGGCCGGCGCGCGGAAGACGACAAACGTTGTTCCATACGGATCGAGATGCAGTCGAACCGTTGTGCGGCCACCAACGACAGGGGAATATGCTGCCGGTTGCGTATCGCCGCTCGCCGCATCCCACAACTCCGGCGCTTTGCCGTCCACGCGAAAGGTTGCGTCGAGGTTTTCCGCGCGATCATTGCGATTGTCGACAAAATAAATGTCCCCGTCGGCGAGCTTGCGGTGCACGAACATCAGATTCGCGTCAGTTTTTACGCAGTTGACTTCTGCGTGCTTGACGCCGTGGCGCTCGTACATCTCTGTCGGTTCGCAATCGGGACTCCGGTAGTCGAAGTCGCGCGTCACGCCGAGCGCGGCCAGCACGTCGTTCGCGCTTATACCGGTAAACACACTTCCCTTCCCCACTTTGCGTGGCGACGGGCCTGCGTGGTCTTTTGTTCCCCAAACTTGATCGGCAACCCGCTGGAACTCGCGCTCATCGTCGGCGAGGCTCGGCGAGTCGACCGGCCTGTTCCCCACTAAAACCGCTCCTTGCGCAACGAGATTCTTGATCTGGCGCAGCACCGGCAACGTCATGCGTTGGCTGCGCCCGCCCAAAAAGAGAATGCGGTAACTTGTGCCTCCGGGAGTTACAAGCCGGCCATCCTTCACCGACAGTTTGTGCAGCACCACGTCGCTGTTCACAAAGTCGAAGCCATAACCCTCCGGCGCATTCCCGGGCGGCGTCCAGCCGAAGACCGCTGTCAGCGGACCCTCCTCGCCATAGAAATAGGCCACGTCGGCGGAGAAATGGCCCTGCTGGAGTAAGTAGGAGCAGCGGGCAAGATAGGTAACCCACGGCCCTGCCTCTTCGGCCCACGTCTCATTCCGATTGAACCAAAGGCCGAAGGGGCCCAGCGTCAGCCCGGGCGCCAGATCGGCCACCGGCTGGTGTGCGGATTCGTGAATCTCGAAGCGGTTCACGCCCAGCGCAAATTCCAGATCCGCAACCTTCTTGAGGTTGTTCGGCGAGAACGACCAGGCAGGGCCGCGCGAAGTCATCGATTCGGCTCCCACCAGGTTTTGCCCATAGATATGCGCCACCGACGCTGCCCCACGCAGATCGGAAACGTAATCGATATCCGGCCCCGCGCTGCCCGCATACGTCCACATCGCCCCCATGGGCACATCGGTCTTGCTGCGCATCTCCATATCGTCGCCGAGCGACGGACGATGATACTCCAGCGCCTCGCCGTAGTAACTCATTCCATGGCTATGTAAGTCGTCGGCGATCTCCCCGTAATGATTCTCCGCGAGCAGTTGGCCAATGGTGCGCCGGAAATCCCAAAGAAAGCGGTCCGTGTCCGTGGTGCTCTTGATAATGACCCCAGTAAGTGCCGGCAACCAGGGATGCGGATCGTAGCCGCGTCTCTGCTCAAATTCCTTCAGGATGTTATCCGTCCAGTTTTGCGGCCCGACCTCGATGCTGTCGGTAAGTAAATAAGAGATTCCATTATTGCCCATGTTTTCGAGCCCGACGGTATCGGAGTACATCTTGAGATAGCCGTCAACATAGCTCTTCACATAGTCGCGATTGAGCTTGTCGACCTCGAGGCCTGTTGCTTCCGCAGGAGCAGGGCCATTCTCATGTCCGGTGAGCGAGTAGCCGATACGCAGGACCATCCACTCGCCCTCAGGAGGCGTCCAGTCGAGCTTCCCATCGGGAGTCATCTTACCGGTCAAATCAATCACATCTTGCTGCGGCACACTGAACTGGGGCGCGACCTTCGGGTCGGCGATGGCGAAGAAGTCACGTGCATTCGCGTACCCTGCCCGCTTCTCCCATTCGTTCATGCGCGCGCCGCTCGCGAGCACCAGTTCCGTAATCTTGTGGTCGTGCACGAGCGGGCCCGTGGGCTGTGCAAGGAAGACAATGCGAAAATAGCGCGCCGTCACCGCTTCGAAAGAGACTGTGCTCTCGACAAGGCTGCTGAAGGGAATGTCGGCGACTTTCTTCAGGCTCGCGGGGTCGTCGCCGGCCTCGATGAAGGGCGGGGTTGCGTTGCTGTCATGATCGAACACCGAGATGGCATCGTTCAGGCTGGCGATTGTCGCTGCCTGGATCGTCTGCGGATGGCCGTAATCGAATTGCACCCACGCTTCGTTGCCGGGCGCACTCGCGGGAAGATCGAGTGCAACGGTATTCACATCGCCGTCAGAGAGCGCGGGCAAGTTCGCCGTCCCGCCGCTCGAAGTCGCTTGCGGGTTCAGCTCCCCTTGCGTCTTATCGCCATCAGGAATCTTGTATGCGATGACGGCCGCGTCGGCGTAAAACTCTGGAGGCGTCACGATCTTGCCGTCGGGTGTGCGGCGGCCGGGCACGCTGAAGTTCTGAAAGGTTCCGCTCACCTTGGGCGGACGGGCCAGCGCGCCGGCAAACGGCCGCCCGCCTTCGACACGCGTTGCCGACCACACCATCTTCTTCACGCCCTGCGCCGCAGGCACCCACGGGCCGCCGGTTTCGCTCCATCCCGGCGAGCTCGCGATGGCCACTTCCATGCCCATATCGCGCGCCGTGGTGACCGCGTAATTAAATGCCTGCTTCCACTCCGGAGTCATATAAATCAGCCGCTCGGGAACCACCTGCGGCGTGTTGATCGCGCCTTCAAAGATGGTCACGCCGCCAAGGCCCACACGATGCATCCAATTCAGGTCGAGTTTGATTCCCTCCGTCGAAATGTTGCCGTTCATCCAGTGCCACCACACGCGCGGACGAGCACCGTTGGGCGGATCGAAAAATCCCGCGAGCAAGGGGTCCTGGATCGAAGCAGTTTTGGCTTGCGAATCGTTCGGGGCTTGCGCCCGAATCATGCAGGTTGCGGCACAAGAGGCGCAAACCAAAGCAGCAAGAATCGACCGATAACTTTTCATAAGAACCCATTGTAGATTCGTTGCTTCATGAGGGGAAACCCGCGTCGTCGCGCACTCGTTCTTCAATGGAACGGTTGTCGCGCACGGATGAGCAACAGAGACTGGAGTGGAATCGATCCGATTGAAGCGAAGCGGGCGGCGGAGCCTAGAAGGTGAATGCGAGGCCGGCGCGCAGGCTGCGCTGATCCGTTGCAAACAGGAGCAGCGAACCGTCGCTCAGGAGATAGGGGCGATAGCCCTCGGCGAGCAGATTTCTCACGTCGAGCAGCGCATCAAGCCCTCCCGATCCGTCGCGGGTGATGTGAATCGGCTGGCTCAACCGGACGTTGAGGAAGGGCGCGGCCGTGTCCTGCGCGAAGGGAGCGACTTGGGTGACGGTGTCATCCGCTTGCCAGCGGTAGCTGGCGCGCCAGCGAGTCCGGGTGCCATCCAGAGTGCCCGAAAGAGAGATTGCGCAAGTTTGCGCGTGCCGCGGACGGGCCATTGCGAGCACCTCGGTCAGCGGGGTCGATTGCGGCAGAGCGGGCATCACCAGCGCGCTGCCGCTCGCATAACTCACGCGGATACGATTGCCGCCGGCCAACCGATGCTCGACGCTGGCCTCGACGCCGGCGGAAGAGAATGCCGGCCCCGCGGCACGAAGCAGATTACTGGCAGAGTCGAAGAGCATCCCAGCCGCGGCCGGAGACTCGCCCCCGGCAAAGTGGCCCATCGCCTCGAGTACGGGATTGTCGATGGTATCGGAATAAATCGCGACAGCCATGCCCGACGCGTCTGTCTCGCGCTCCCAGCCAATCTCCTGGTGAAATCCGTGTTCGATGGCCAATCCGCCATTGCGCTCCGCTATCGCGGGCAGCCACACCGCCGTCTGGGATTCATCTTCGCCGACGCCGTGATTTTGCACCATGGTGGCCATCCGGTAGCGCACCGTTGAGGCGCCACCGTGCCACTCGACGGTGGCGAAGGGCAGCATGGCGGTCACCGCGCTGGGAGAGGGCCCGCCAAGACGCCCCAGCACTGCGGTCGAACCCGCCTCGGTCTCGAGTGTATTGCCGAAATGCAAAATCTCAGAACTGCGGAGCACAGCTTCTTCCAGGCCTTCGTTTCCCAACCCCTCAACCTGCGGCTCAACGCTGACGGCGGCGACCGACTGCACCGAGCCAGAGAAGCCCAGGTCCTGGCGGAAGCCCAGCATCGACTCCATGCCAGCATTCGTGCCCGGCGCAAATTCAACACGCGCCAGCAACTCCCGGCTGTCGGCAGGCGTATCTTCCACCGTAGCCGAGAAGCGTTCGCCGCTCTCACCAAAGGTTCCAGCCTGCCCGGTCGCCATCAAGCGAGCCTTCAACTTCGGCCTGGCTCCCGAACCGTCAGAAACCACCACCAGCGGCCCGTCTTCAAGCCAGCGCAGCAGCGGCCGGTTCGCGGCCGACCGCAGCGTCCACTCCCATTCGTCCTTTTGCGAGCCGCCGGCGCTCGGCTGGGCCGGAAGCCATTGGATGACTTCGTAGAGAGTATTCAGCGTGAGATTGACGACGACGGCGCCCCGGACCCTAACGTTTTCCCGTAGCGCGGGCAGGAAATAGGGCCCTATCGCCTTGAGAGCGTACCGCCCAGGCTCGAGCGACGAGATCGCAAATCGGCCAGCACTGTCAGTGTAGACGCTGGTGATCAAGCTCATGTCCGGGCGCAATAGCTGCACTTCAGCGCCGATCTGCGGCACGCCCGCAGAGTCGCGGACCAAGCCGGACACCGACGCCGGCGTCGCTCCAAAGGCTGGAGCGGCCCCCAAAACGATCAGCACTGCCAAACCGGCGAGATGGGCACTACGCATCATCAGCAGATCTAAGTCCCCGCCGCGTCCCTGGCATTCTTCCTGAAAACACGAACCATGCAAGCTCCCGAATTCTCTGGTTCAGTTGGCATTTGCACGGATTGATTCCTATTCGACGACAAAAGGAGCCGATTGCGCAATCCCCTGTTTTGAGATTGCATCATCGATCTTCACTGTCACCTTGTACTTGCCGGGCTCGAGTCCGGCCATCGAGAGTGTTTTCTCCACTGTCAACTGGTCGCTATGTGGCCCTAAATCCTTTGATTCCAGCTGCTTCTCCAGAATCACCGTCCCCGCAGCATTGGTAATCTGGTAGGTAACCGTCGCTGAGTTACTCTTGGTAGCCTCGTCGATGCCAAGATTGTAGAACTGCATCCAGAAGTTGAGGTCCTGATCGCGTTTGAAGGTCACCGGCGTGGCCGCGTTCGATGTCACCCGCGGCCGGATATAGGTGTTGCTGATGATGAAGTTGCCGCTGCCGATTTGCCGTGAGGAGACCGTATTCATCTGGTCGGCGAGAATCAGCGAAGACGCCCCGATCTTATCGTCCTGGTAGGTCGGAACGTCAATCCCTTTTCCGTAAATGCCAATGTGATCCGGATTGTTCACGTCCTTAATGGCGATATCCAGCCGGTAGAGACCGGGCTGCAGGGGAAGCGCCTTCCAGTAGAGCGACCGATGGTCGAGGCTCTTTTCCAGCAGCTCGGACGGCTCTTCGATTTCAACCGTGTCCTCGAAGGTCTGCACCGTCTTGTGCATGATCGTGGTTACCTTGCCCAAAATGTTCACCACTCCCTTGGACACGCCATCCTTGGTCAAAAAGGTGATATCGCGGTTGCGGATCTGGATCGTGATCGGCACCAGGTCCATGCTGTCAGTCACCTTGACGAAATCGGTGCGCACGTCAAAGGGGAACGGCGGCCCGGTGAGGAGCTTGTGCGAAGAGCTGAAGGCGTTGAGGGCGGCGTCAAGATCGCCGAACTTGATCGGCGGCGGCGCGAAGAGTTTGGAGGCCAGTTCGATGCGATCGAACTCCTTGCCCTGCTGCATGGTGGCCATGGGGCCGTTGCCGAGCTGTTCCAAGCCATTGCCTTTGAACCGGTCTTCCTTGCCCTTGTGCGACATCTCCTCATACTGAGTAAGACCGGCGCCGGGCACCATCTTCAGCGCGTCTTTCTCGCTGCGGTCGATGGTGAAGTGGTAGTCGCCGCACTGGCAGGTATCCACGAATTCGATGTCGACGTTCTCGCCGATGCCCTCGAGATAGCGATAGTGCCAGGTCTCGAATGGGTATGTCGACGTTTCGCCGCCGCCCTCGTCCATGGGCCGCTCATAGAGTCCGCCCGAGGGGTGGGATTCGATCGAATCCGGCGCGCCCCACATAATGTAGATGCGCCCGCGGTCGGTCTTCCAACCCGGTTTACCGGCCGGAAAGTGGTCGTTGGCATACTGAATGCGCCGGTAGTGCTCTTCGCGGAACTCGTTTTCGGGAGAATCGGGATTGGGGTTGCGGCGAAGCCAGAAATTCTCAATGAACGCCTCGCGCTCCTCGTCGTTGCTCAGGCTCATGAACGATCTGCGTTCTTCGTCGCTGATAATGTAGGGCACTTCCTCGTTCAGCCATGTCTTGTAGGGGCCTTTCAACTCCTGCCGCAGGTTCTTCTGGGCCGTGTAGCGCTCCTTGTCCGTCATCTGGCGTTTGAGTGGATCTGTTTGCTGATCCTGGCCGGCTGCCGGCGCGGCCTGCTGCTGATTTGTGGCGGGCGGCGTAGCCTGCTGGGCCACAAGCCCGGCCGAGGGGATCGAGATGAGGCCGCAACCAAGAGCTGTAAAAAGAAAATGGCGGCTATTGAACATCATTGCCTGATATACTCCTGCGATCTCTTCATTCTACGGCTCCGAGAGACGCCGGGCAAGGTTCAGTGCGGAGTTCTACCCCCGTTGGACGCGCCAACGGCGCCAAGGTCAACCGTTCGCCAGTCGGCGACAAGGAGAATTCAAGGCTTCGTGACCTGCACGGCTCGCCGGGATGGGGTTCAGTCGTCCAACCATCAGGCTCATGTTTCCCGCGTAGCGCACGGTGGGGACGAATCAGGCTTCCTTGTGCCCAGAGCTTCGTTGCAACGAGTCGCACCGGCGCGGAATGTGCAACCGGGAGCAGACTTGAGCCTCCACGGAACCTTTGGCCGCCTCATCGCGTACACTGGATTGTAGAAAAAACCAGGGATAAGAATCGTCCATGAAGAAAATCCTTCTTATTGCTCTCGTCGTGGTTGTGGCCGTCGCTCTGGTCATTGTCATGGTCGTCAGACAACAAGCCGGTTATACCAAGGTTCTTACCGCCACGCTGGTGCGCCAGGATCTCTCCACCGTCATCAGCGGCACCGGCCAGATCAAGCCCAAGAATTATGTGAACGTGGGCGCCACCGCCATGGGCCGCATCACCCACCTTTACGTCAAGGAAGGCGAGCGGGTAACCAAGGGCGAAGTGGTCGCCCAGATCGAGAACGTGCAGCAGGAGGCCGGTGTGAACGGCCAGGAGGCTTCCATCTCTGCCGCCAAGACCGACATTGCCTCCTACGTCGCCGCGGAGAAGACCGGTGAGGCCAACCTGGCCCACGCCCAGGCCGACCTCGAGCAGAAGAAGCTCGACTGGGACCGCGCCCAGGCTCTTTACAAAGACGGCATCATGGCCAAGCAGGACTACGACGCCAGGAAAGCGGCCTACGACCTCGACGTAGCCTCCGTTGCCCAGGCCGAAGCGCAACTCAACCAGGCCAAGGCCAACACCGATTCGGCGCGCGGCCACCTGCATACGCAGGAAGCCACTCTCAAGGTGAATCAGGACCTGCTCAACCGCACCATCGCCGTGGCGCCGTTCGACGGCATCGTGACCAACGAGCCCCTCCGCGAAGGCGAAACCGTCGTCGAAGGCATCCAGAACACCGAAGGTTCCACATTGATGACCCTCGCGGACATGAGCATCATCACCGCCGAGGTTAAGGTGGATGAGACCGACATCGTGAGCGTCCAGCTCGGCCAGCCGGCTGAAGTGACCGTGGACGCGCTGCCCAACAAAGTCTTCAAGGGGCACGTCACTCTGGTGGGCGATCAGGCGCTGCTGCGCTCCACCGGCGTGGCCACCTCGCAGTCCACGACGGGCACCGAGGAAGCCAAGGACTTTAAGGTGGTCGTCACGCTCGACGAGCCGTCAAACGATCTCCGGCCCGGACTCTCCTGCACCGCCAAAATCACCACGGCTCACAAGGCGAATGTGCTCAGCTTGCCCATCCAGGCTCTCACCATGCACGACCCGGCAAGCGATGTTGCAAAAAGCAAGGGCGGCGTTCAGGCGGCGTCGACTCCTTCAAACTCAACCACGAAGCCCAACCCCGTGCAGGGTGTTTTCGTCGTCGAGAAGGATCCCCACGGCAGGCTGCGCGCCAAGTTCGTTCCCGTCACCACCGGCATTACCGGGGCAACCGACATCGAGGTGCTCTCCGGCCTGACTGCGGGTCAGGAGGTCGTCTCCGGCCCCTACAAGACACTGCGCGACCTCAAGGGTGGCGCGCTGCTCAAACGCGATACGTCCAAACCAGTTGTTTCCACCGGCAGCGGAAGCTGATTCGCTGTCGCACCGTCAGAAATGTGTTGAATTTCGAATGAGGATGAGTCTGGGATGGCTTTGAATGGCGTCGGTATTGAGGAACGTCCGCAGACCGCGGTCATCTCCGCGGACGACATGATCGTCGTCGAGGATCTGTGGCGCACCTACGACATGGGCTCGGAACAGCAGGTGCAGGCCTTGCGCGGTATCTCGCTGCGTATCCGCCACAATGAGTACGTGGCCATCATGGGGCCCTCGGGCTCGGGCAAGTCCACGCTGATGAACCTGATCGGCTGCCTCGATACCCCTTCCAAGGGCCGCTACTGGCTCAACGGCCAACTCGTCAGCGACCTCGACGACGACCAGTTGGCCCGCATCCGCAACAAAGAGATTGGCTTCGTCTTCCAGACCTTCAATCTCCTGGCCAGGGCCACCGCGCTGCACAACGTGGAACTGCCTCTCATCTATAACGGCACCCCCTCCGCCGAGCGCCTCGCGCGCGCCAAGCAGACCCTCGCCGAAGTGGGTCTGGAATCGCGCATGATGCACAAACCCAACGAGCTATCCGGCGGCCAGCGCCAACGTGTCGCTGTCGCCCGCGCCCTGGTCAACAACCCGTCGATCATCCTCGCAGACGAGCCCACCGGGAATCTCGACTCCAAGACCGGCCTCGAAATCATGGCTCTCTTCGATCAGCTCCACGCTCGCGGCAACACCATCGTGCTCGTCACTCACGAGGCGGATATCGCTCAGTTTGCGCATCGCGTCGTGCACATCCGCGACGGCCAGATTTTCTCCGACGAACCCTCGGCCCGGCACAGCTAGTCTTGTCCGCCGAGGTCTGTTCGCAACTGCGCTAATTGCTTCGATCCGCGAACAATTTCACTGATTGGATTTCCGCGCTCAGCGCTGGGCATTTTCCACACGCGGGCGAGCGATCTTATTCGGAGTTTCACGAATTCACCTTGACAAAGGACAAGAATCAGTCCAACATTTCCACAGAATGTGAGGGAACAAACGCAGGCGGTCAGGGTGACCGCTAAGCGCAAGTCAAATCTCATCCTGGCCTTTCTTTCTTCCTTCCCCTTCTCGATCAGCGAACTCGTGCGCCCTCGTTCCGCAATGAGGGGTGGTCCGCCGTGGTATCTAGGCTCCGTTCGGACTTGCTCGCCGCTCTAGATCGTCGCGGGTTTTGTTCGGTGTACGCCTTGGCATTCCCTGATCCTGCAGCATTCAAAGAGTTTTCTCGTTTTGGCGAGCTCTTCGCCGCCTGACGTTGCACGATGCGGATTCCTTCCGAAATCCGGAGGACGCTTTTCTCTTCGATGTCCTTCTTGAAAGGCACTTGGTTGAGCGGAGGTGCTCCATGGTCGTCACTTCACAATGCCGCGGACACCGGGTGACTGGGCTCTACGTGGGCGTGAACAATGTGCGGCGCCATTTTCGCCAGCGTGTCGCGGAGATTGAACTGCAACTCGATCACCTGCGCATCCAATGCGGATTGCCGCCGAATTTCTGGCAGGACCAGCCGGAGATTCGCGATCCCAGGTTGTGCCTTTGGCTGGAATCGAAGCAGCGGAACGGAAACGGTCATGCGCCGGTTCCCATAGCCATGATCCCATCGGGAAAGAACTCGTTCATCCTTGACCTTACCGACAGGAAAGCCACGAAGCAGACGCACGCTGAAGAGGGAGTTCACTATGAAAACGAACACGGCGACGACTGAGTTGGAGATTCGCGCAGCCGAAGCGTTGGCGGCGGTGCTCGCGCAAATTTCCGGAGTCAAACTCAAGGAGATGCGGCGTGAGCCGGCGAGCGGCGGGCAAATCGCCGGATTCTGGGCGTGGATCGACGTGTTTGGCCACAGCCACACACTGGCCTGCGAAGTGAGGGCCAATGCAGAGCCGGGTCACCTGCGCGAGGCGCTGCGTGACTTCCATAGCGGCGCCTCTCATCTTCCCGGAGACGCAACGCAGGTCATCATCGCGCCCTATCTTTCCCCTGAGGCACAGGCAGTCTGCAAGGAAAGCGATGCCGGGTTCCTTGACCTGGAAGGCAATGCCCGCCTGGCGGTGGGCGAACTCTTCATCGGCATGCGTTCGCTTCCCCGCCGTGCCTCCAGTCGTCCCGCCGCTGCGTTTCCGAAACCGCCCGCTCGCTCCCTCGCGAGTTCTGTGGTACACAGCGGGTTGCCGAAGCTTCCTCAGAATCGCGCGCCAGCTGCGCTTACCGCCTGAGGTTCAAGCGCTCTCCCTGCGCGCTCGCGTATGAACATCTGGTAAATCGCGTACACTACGCGTGTTCTCCCTTGACAAACCCAGTGAGACTGGCTGACCATTCTCGCGAATTGACGTTCCCTTTGGCATGAAGGAAACCCCTGCGCGAGTTTCTACCGCCGTCAATCGGGCTCCGTGTCGAATGGGCTACCGGGACGAGTTTCTCCGGGCCAGGCCGTGCAGCGGAGGTGAGGCATGGTGGTGCGGACGCAATCCGATGGGCGTACGGTGACCGGACTTTACATTGGAACGCGCAACGCAAGGCGAAACATCCCCAAGCGCACGAAGATCATTGAGCTCCAGCTTGGCGATATCCACATTCGTTGCGAGTTGCCGCCCGAATTCTGGCGGGGACAGCCGGAGATTCGCGATCAACGGCTCTGCGACTGGCTGGATTTGAGATTCTTTCACGGAAGATCGTGCCGCACGCCGATTCCTCTGGTGATGTTTCCTGCGGGCAAGAATGCCTTCAGGCTGCATCCCCTCAATTTGTCGCAGTCATCCGCAATCGGGATGACGAAGATCGGACCAGCCGCTGCCAACGCGCTGCCACCTACGACGAAACCGCCCTGCACCGCCGCTGTCTGCAGAACGCGGCAGTATATCAGTTGCCCGGTCAGCACTGCGTCGCGGTTCAGATCTCTAGAATCACTGGCATGATCATCGGCCGCCGCCCGGTGCTCTTCTGGATCAGCCGCTTCAGCTCCACGCGCACGCGCTCGTTCACCATGCCGTAGTCGGACTTCTGCTCCGCGGTCAATCCGTCCAGCGTCTTCAGCACCGTTTCGCGCGCCAGGTCCGTTATGTCCGCGCCGCCGAACCCGCGCATCACCACCTCCGGCTCGCGCTCCACCTTGCCCGTCTTCTTGTTGATCGCCAGCACCGCCAGCACCACGCCGTCCTCCGACAAAATGCGCCGGTCGCGAATCACCAAATCCTCCACCACGTCGATCGACGATCCCGAGTCGATCAGAATGCGCCCCGCGGTGACTTTCTCCTGCTTGCGCGCGTCATCCTTGTCCAGCTCCAGCACATCGCCGTCTTCAAGCACGATGGCATGATCCACCGCGCCCGTCTCCATGGCCAACTCCGCGTGCCGCCGCAGAAGACGGTAGTCGCCGTGAATGGGGATGAAGAACTTTGGCCGCAGCAGGTTGATCAGCAGCCGCATCTCTTCCTGGCTGCCGTGGCCGCTCACGTGGATCAACCCATGCTGCCCGTCGTCGTAAACTACATTGGCTTCGCGCCGGCTCAGGTGGTCGATCACTCTGAAGATCGCTTTCTCGTTCCCAGGAATGATCCTCGAGCTCAGCACCACCGTATCGCCCGGCTCGACGCGCGCGTGCTTGTGATTGTCCACAGCGGCGCGGCTCAGCGCGCTCATCGGCTCGCCCTGCGTCCCGCTGATCAGCACCATCATCTGCTCCGGCGGAAAGTCGCGAATCTGCCCGGGATTGACCATCAGCCCCGGCGGAATCTCGATGTAGCCCAGGTCCTGCGCGATCTCCGTGCTCTCCACCATCGACCGGCCCACCACCGCCACCTTGCGCCCGTGCTTGCGCGCCAGCTCCATGGCGATGCGGATGCGGTAGATCGACGAAGAGAAGCAACTGAAGAACAGCTTCTTCTTCGTCTGCGTCAGGATCTCGTCCAGCCGCGGAATCACCGCTCGCTCGCTGGGCGTATAGCCTGGCCGCTCCACGTTGGTCGAGTCCTGCAGCAGCGCCAGCACGCCCCGCTTGCCGTACTCGGCAAAGGTGTGCAGATCGAAGGCCTTGTTATCGAGCGGAGCCAGATCGATCTTGAAGTCGCCGCTGTGAATGATGACGCCTACCGGCGTCTCGATCGCCAGCGCCACGCAATCCACCAGCGAGTGCGTTACGTGGATGGGCTCAATGGTGAACGGCCCGATCGTGAACTTCTTTCGCGGCTCGATCTCGATCAGTTCCGTCTCATCGAGAAGCCGATGCTCTTCCAGCTTGTCTTCCACGTAGGCCAGAGTGAACTCGGTGGCATACACCGGGACCTTCAGCTCGTTCAGGATCCAGGGCAGCCCGCCGATGTGGTCCTCGTGCCCGTGCGTCAGCACAATGGCCCGCACGTGCTTCTTGTTCTCAATCAGGTAGGTGATGTCGGGCACCACAATGTCCACGCCCAACAACTCCGTCTCGGGAAACATCAGGCCCGCGTCGATCACGATGATGTCGTCTTCCCAGCGCACCGCAAGGCAGTTCATGCCGAACTCGCCGAGCCCGCCCAGGGGAATGATTTTCAGCTTTTTCGTTTGCATCGCTCATCTTTGATGCTACCACTGCGGGCGTTGCGCAGAATGGGACGCCATCGCGGCCAGTTACGCGACCTTCTTACGGCGCGAGGGGTTCACCGAGAATTGCAGCCCCAGCGCGCTCATCACTCTCAACACTGTATCGAACTTTGGACTACCGTCGGCGCTTAAGGCCCGATATAAGCTTTCACGCGACACACCCGCAGCCCGCGCAACCTCGCTCATGCCGCGCGCCCGTGCCACCACTCCCAGTGCATCCGCCACAAACGCCGGGTCTCCAGTTTCGAGTGCGTCGGTCATGTAAGCGGCAATCGCCTCGTCGTTGTCCAGGTATTTTGCCGGATCGAACGGCTTTGTCTTCACTGCGCTCATCGCAACTCCTTCGCCAGTTTTCGAGCCAGTTTAATGTCTTTGTCTTGCGTGCTCTTATCGCCCCCGCATAAGAGGACAATCAACATCGCGCCGCGCTGCAAATAGTAGACGCGATAGCCAGGCCCATAATCGATGCGGAGTTCGCTGACTCCTTCGCCGGCTGGCCGCACGTCTCCCGGATTGCCGAAGGCTAACCGCCGGGCTCTGGCGGCGATCTTTGCCTTTGCCCTACTGTCCTTGAGCGCCTGCAGCCATGCAGAGAAAGTGTCGGTCTCTCGAATTTCGAGCACAATTCGATTGTAGCTCACAGGCTACGCATTGGCCAATTCCGAAAACAAGGACCTCGACGGTATCTCCAAGCTTCCTCACACCGTTTGAGTTCTGGAACGTGCCAGCAGGCTCCAGCCGAAGCGGGCGGTCTTCCAGACAAGTATGCCAAACCACCAGAGCCAGGCGAGCGCGCCGAAAAACGCAGGAAATAGCGCGAACTCCTCGACGGGCATAATCAGCACGAACATGAACGCAGGAACAGCACATATTGTGATGAAAGCTCCCGGTTACGATCGTGCGCAAAGAGTAGCGAGAGCGCGCAAAACGGTTGCAGTAGTGAACGTTTTGCGATCATCGGCAGCGACAAGGCTTTGGTCGAAAAGAGGGTCGTCAAAATCGAGGGCGCGGGGATCGGTCACGCGCAATATGGGTTCAACCGCCCAGCTTCCATCTGCCAATTGCAGTTCAACAAGCTCCTCTGAAGCAGTGTTTAGCTCTGCGGGCTCGCCATCAGTCATGGCGCTCACTTCTAAAGCGAGGGCGCGGTCAAAAGTACTTCCGTCTCCCAGCGAATGGCTCGAGTGTATAAATAGTTCAGGCGCCCCATGATAGGAGCGGGCTAAAACCAACAACTCTCGTGCAAGGTAGTTTCTGGAGAGCCACCAGTAGCTTTCGGCTGCGTGCCTTCCGTCGAGATGAGATCGCAAGCTGCTTTCTGCTCTGCGCAGAATTGAGTGGTTTGAACCAAGCACCTTGCCGATCGCCTGCATCGCTACTGCGGTCACTTCTGCATGGCCGCACTCCCATCCTTTGCGCCCGCCGTTACTTATATAGGTGGCAAAGTGACCATCGGCAATCTGAAACTTCGCCAGCGCGGCATAGTCTTTCATCGCCACCGGCTTGCCTATGCGAAGTAGAAACAGAATTACCTGCGCGGTGGTGTCGGCATCAGGGGCGCATCGTTGATTATAAGACCAGCCGCCTGGCTGTCGCGCAGCAGACAAGAAGCGGGCGGCGCGGCTTAGGCACTCATCCAGGCTTGGATCAGGGCGGCGTTCTCGGGCCGCGTGAAGGCTTGAACCTACATAAGCTGTGGTCCACGATTCGGCGCGACCCGGTTTAAGCTGAAAATCGCGCCATGCGCCATCTCGATCCTGAGATTCCAACAGGAATTGGCGCGCGAGCCGGGCTGCACACTCAACCGCGAGTCTGATATTTGAAGTCTTGGTGGCGAGTACGGTCAACTCGTGCTCTCCCTCTTTCATCCATGGATGCTCTTAGAAGAAGGCGCGACAGGGCCGCGCTGCTCAGCCCGACGCGCATTTCGGGACCGCCCGACTGTGTGCAGGAGAGTGATATAACACCGTGGTCCGGAACCTCCTGCTTCGGCAGATGAGCCACAAGCCGGTAGTAGAGCGAGTGCCTTCTCACAGAATCAGGCATCCACTCTAGCATGCGCTGACGCACTCGATCCGCGCCCCCAATTGCACGGCAACGCACGAAACAAGTGAGCTGGGAAATCGCCGATTGCTCTTGTTGAACCAGACTGTAGCCGAAATTGGTCCATTCCAGAGCAGAAGCGATCGGCATGCCGCATAAGTGCTCGATTGCATCCTGTATACCGCCTTGCACTCGATCGTCGCCCAGTCCGCTTACCAGGCAATCCAGTTGCACTTTCGAGAGTTTCTGCTGGCGAAAATAGTACTCCGATGCGCCGCCCTGAGGATCGCAACCAATCATTACGACTATTGAGTCACTCAGGGGTGGATTGATGATCGTCCGGATTGAAGCCTGAGCTTCGAGCGGAACTTCCAGGTAGTACTTGACCTTCTCTTGTCCCCCGGACTCTCTTACCCCAAGGCGCGCGCCCCAGGACAGTTTTCGGTTCTGTTGCATCTGAGTCCATCGAAACAGATCGTCGGCCACCAGACGCTCATGTCCCAAGCACGCAGCCAGATCGCACGCCGCCGCGATTCGTTCGTGGTTTTCGCGCTCCGGCGGAGCGGCGTCGACGGTAAAGCGCATGTGATTGTCGACGCTGGAAAAAGTGAACTCCAAGGGGCTGCCGTCGGCGGTTAATCCACTGAAGCGCCACGCCACTTCGGGCCACTGCGACCGTGCAAGCGTTTCGCAACATAGGTAAAGGGAATGAGCAACGCGCGCGGCCGTCGGGGTCCCGCTGGCGCGCGCGATTGCCTGACCTGCTGCGATGGAGGCGCGCACTGGGTCTGGATACTCTCGATCGAAAACTACAGATTTATAAGCGCTCATCATCAATTGCCCGGAAGGACAACTAATAGTGGATCGCTGGCAGTGTTGTAACTGCCCTGCTGCTGCTGATTCCCGGTTGTGATGAAGGTAAGTCGATACTGATAACTCGTAAGTGTGCGGTCGATGATGGGAATGTGCACGGTTGGAGCTGCAGTCGTTCCCGCGGGGATCTGCACGGTTGTCTGGAACGTGTAGTTATTCGAAGTATCCTTATACGACACTTCAACAATCGCAAGCGAATAGGCGGCCGCGCTGAATGCGGGTTGAAGCGTCAGATTGATCGCCCCGAGGAAAGGATCGCTCACGATGATCGCGCTCGCCGTCGAACTGACTTGAGGACTGCTGATCAACGTACCATCCTTTAGATAGCAGTTGGTCGAGTAAGTATAGGTGCAGGCAGTCTTGTCGGCGACGCGAAGCTTCCATAACTGGGGCGCTCCGCCTGGCCGCACAACAATGATGGTTGAAGTTTGCCATCCACTTGGGGCCTGATATTGCAACGGTACCTCAATCCGGTCCACGACGGTGGGGTCAATCCGATCGCCGGAAACAGAGATCGGAAGAAAGCCGAGAAAATCGTAGGGGTCGAGATTCAGGACTCGATCCTCGGTCGTCACGGTGGGCAATGTGTACGATGTCTGTTCTCCTACCCAACCGGATTCCGGATCAAATTTATAGTCCGCGGTGTAATTGAACTGCGTTTGTTGAATAAGTCCTTCAAAGACGGTCCAGGTTTGGGGCGTGGCATTCGTCGGGGTAAACTCAAACTCGTTGTGTTTTACCGGAGTCGAGCTAGAAGAATCTCCGTAATCCACGGCAACATGCGCAACCAGCAGTCCAATGCCCGTAAAGTCTTTGGGCGGATTCACGGTGATCCCAAAATGATTGAAAAAGGGATCGGAGCCGTCAACTTTCAGGAAATGCTTGCTTTGATCGATGCCTTGGAGCATTAGGCCGAAGTAGCCTTGAGGCGAGTAGGTTCGCTGCACCGCACTCATTTGGTTGAATTCGTAGGTCACAGTCTTCTGCTCATCCTGAGAGACGAACTTGAGGCGAAGCGCCACGCTATAAGGAGAAGCCGCAGAGGAGGCTGCCGATGCGGTTCCGGGCAGGGACTTCAGCGGATTGGTCAAGGGATTCGAAGCGCTCACCCCGCTCGGCTGAGAACCTCCGGTAGCTGGAGGCGTCATCCCGGGCGCTGCGGGAGGAGTAACCGGCGGTGTGGCGGAAGTGGTCGCAGCGGGATTTGTTGCTGGTGTGCTGGTAGCGCCCGTGGTCCCAGCCGTGCCCGATCCGCCCGCGGGCGGCGTTCCCGTGGAGCCCATGGACGATTTTGTTGTCCCCGTCTGAGAACTCGACGTCGATGCAGGTGTACCACCGCTTCCCATCTTGTTGGTTGTCGAAGGCGGAGTGCCTCCGCCAGAGGCGGGTGGTGTGGAGCCGGTTCCCGTGCGAGTTGATGTATTGACATTCTGGGCGTCCGCTGCGGCGGCTGTGGTGGGAGATAGGCTTGGCTGAAACCAGGTAGACAGGATCTGATCCTTGAAAAGGTTGAGCGCCCAGTTCTCACGGTCCGCATCGCTGGCGTCTGTGGTGAGATTTACGACTTCGATCTGAATGGCGCCATCCTGTCGAAGTTTCTCAAATGTGGCGTCAATGCCGGCGGAGACAAAATAGGCCTGAGCAGTCAGGTCCACGCTAAACGATTCATAAACCCGTTTCAGATCGGCGGTAATCTTGACATCCAGGGCGGGCAGCACGCCTGTGAACTGGAGGTTATAAATGCCACCCACGGGCGCCATTCCATCTTGAAAGGCCTGCTCAAGAATGGTAGCTCCTTCTTCGCTCAAGGTCATGGCAAAGAGGGCGTCGTTGTTTCCGAATAACTCCGGGTTGGATGCTCCCAGAATATGCTCCACGGCCACCCCGCTGGCATTGCCGGGAGCCGCGGCCGTGCCGCCGCTTCCCTGCAAATCGAGTGCGACAACCTGCACTGTGCCGGAATCAAAAGATACAGGGGTGATAAGCGGATTATCCGCATCGGGAAACGTGCTGCGGATTTGTCCCATGATGGCTTCCTTGTTATCGTCACTTAGTTTGAGATCAAGGGTGACGTCCAGGAATCCAGTTCCTTGAATTCCGGCTGTCGCCACATCCGGGGCATACATGATTAGAGTGAATTGCGGCTCTGTGCTGCCGTCCATGGTCTCCAACCCGACCGGTCCCGGCAGGCACCAGAATTGGTTTGGATCCTTGTGGTCGGGGAAAACGGTGATGCCGTTGACGACAAACGAACCGCTGGAAAAGAGAAGCATAAGTCCTCCGGGCCGGTTTCTTCAGCTTTATGAGTCAAGTTGGCTGAGTGGGATGGTGATCACGTTGCCGCTGGCCGGCGTCCAATCGATGCTCTTGGTCTGCCCATTGTCCAGTTGATAACTGGCGCAATATTGAGCGCTGATCTGATCATTCACATAGTCGTAGGCAAACGTACGCGTATCGCCTTTGTTATTCAGCACCATGGAGTCAGAGACATTGATGGAGTTAGCTGCGTCGACGTAGCGAAGCTGTACGTCGATTTCCGTGACGTGCTTGCTTGCGAAGTCGATGGCTTCCGGCTGCACCACAATAATCTGGTGACCCTTCATCCCATCCTGCAGGATTAGGTAAGCGTCTGACGTTACTGAACCGGGAATGGTCCACACCTGGCCATTCTGCCGAATCAAACGCGCTTCATAGTAAACGAAAATCTGCGACGCTTGTTGCCGCTCCGCCATGAATGCAGGCGCGGTGGGAGCCGATTGCGTTAATGTGTAAGTCTGCTGGATGATTGCCTTGTCTTTGCTGGGATAGGCGAGGAACACCAGGGCCTGGGAAAAGACGCTCCAATCCAGGGCGGCAAGCACGGTAAGTCCGACCTTTGTCGGGAAGGGGTCAGAGATATTGATGGTGGCGTCATTGGTGTTGATCCACTCAGTTGTGCTGACGCCGCCAGCGGCCAGGGTGTAGGTGAGCCGATAAGTAAACGCCCGATGCGTGGGATCGAGCAGGAAAAGGCCCCAATCCACTTCGGTGTTCTGGCTAGTTAATATAGCGCTCGGCTGCTCATTGATGTTATTGGGAGCGTCAACGTACTGGCATTCTACTTCCACACCGGTGTAACGATCCCAAGGAAGTCCGATGGCGCGCACCGGTATAACGGTCACGTTGTAAACCTGACCTCGCGGCTCAATGTCGATATTCCCAACCGCGGAAAGCGTTGGACTGGTTAACTGCCCCGGCCGCTGGGTGGTGTCTACGTCTTTGAAATTCACGGTGTAGGTGTAGGAGACAGGCATCGACATTTGACCGTTAACCAGCAGACTGTTCCACTCCACACTGCCTTGGAGAGCGGATGGAGTCAACTGTACGGCCTTCACAATTCCGTTGTAGGTCATGTTGACGTCGATCGAGGCGATCGAGTCTGCCTGAAAATCAGCGCTCGTAGTTACCGTGACACTTCTCTGTTGGAAGAACGGATTGTCCAGATCAGCTAGAACAATGAACTGCTTAGGATCGACGCCGCTCTGAGTGAGTGTGTTGAGCAGGCCATTTAAGTGGCCCTGCGGATAAATTGTCCGCTGGACGGTGGTTCGTTCCGTCACGTCGAAATTCAGCGACTTCTGATCGATTCGCGTTAGATCGGTGTTTTTGTAGGAGAAACAGGCTACTGCGGCTGCTCCGCCTGTCACAGCGAGGTCGCTTATGTCCCGAACCGCGGCTTCCCCTTTATCCCAGTCATCGGGTTTGTTGGGGTCCGGGGGCGCCAGGCTGGATTCAAAGAAATTCGTTTTCACGAGTTCATAGCATTCGGCCACGGCACGATCGCGATCCGAAGCCGCAGCCGTGCCCAGATCGGTATCGGTAGTGAACGTCGACTCATCGATGGTAATTACCTTGTCTTCAATCAGCTTGTCCACCGATTTATCGATGTCGGTGGAAAAGAAGAGAAAGCCGCCGCTGTACTGCGTGTCGAGATAGGTCTGCACGCGATTCCAGTCCGCTGTCATGCGAACATTGAAGGCCGGCCGCAAGCCGAGAAAACTGAGGGAATAGATCACGCCAATGGGCGCTAATTGCCCTTTCAATGCCTGGTCGAGAATGGTGGCGCCATATTGATCGAGCTGAACTGAAAAAGTGGCCTGGTTGTCGCCGTAGAGCGCGGGCTTGGCGGCATTTTGAATCTTGATGACGAATTGAGGCTGGCCGGGAGTGGCGCTTGTGCTGGTGGTTGTCGTAGCCACCGAGGGAGATGAGGTGCTGGGTCCCGGCCCAGTTGCAGGAGGCGAATCGGCGGTCTGGGCGCCCAAAATCTCCAGCCTCACGGCGCCGTCTACAAAGGTCACCGGTGAAAGGCGCACTTGGCCGTTCAGGTTCATCTGCCGCTGGACCTGTTGCGCCACCGCGCTTAGATCATCTGAACTAATGCCCAGGTTGACGTCGAAATTGATAAAGCCCCCCGAACCTGCCGCCCCCGTATACTCGATGAGCTGAAGCTGGGGAAGCGAGGCGCCGCTGGGGCCCGGCGCCATGGTGAAATGAGGCATCATCGGCAGATAGTAATACTGCAGAGGGTCGGTGTCGTCGGGGAAGACCGAAACCCCGTTGATGAGAAAGTACGGCGGATTCAGATAGAGCATATGGCAACTCCCTTGGAACGCATTCGAGAGACCCGTATCAACTTGAAGGCATCATTAATACGAGATCTGTGTCGCTGCTGGTGGCCGCGGGCTGTTTCACCTGCGTCGGCGGGTTGCCAGTCATATAGTACGTAGCCTGGTACGTATAGGCGGTCTTGGTTTTGTCCTTCACGTAAAAGGTCCAGGACGGAGGCGTCGAACCTGACTGCTTCAGCACGATCTCCTGATT
>Ga0182027_10003638_pt1 | contig 24280 bp, 21 predicted proteins | sample 712E1DmetaG_FD_121300 | JGI IMG/M metagenome (GOLD analysis project Ga0182027, IMG submission 121300) | Permafrost microbial communities from Stordalen Mire, Sweden - 712E1D metaG (Illumina Assembly) | ecosystem: Environmental > Terrestrial > Soil > Wetlands > Permafrost | place: Sweden... | reverse complement strand
CATAGGCAAATCGAGCCGGAAAAATGTCTGGTAAAGAGCTGGATATCGTACTGAAATATTTCCCTGATCTTGATAAAAGACAATGTGAATTGTTGGATAAAGTTGGGGAACTTTATCATTACTGGAATGAAAGAATAAATGTAATATCACGAAAAGATATTGACAACCTCTATCTGCATCATGTTTTGCATTCACTTGCCATCACGAAATTTATAAGGTTCGATCCGGGTTTACGTGTATTAGACATCGGTACAGGTGGCGGTTTTCCCGGAATACCACTGGCAATTTATTATCCCAGGCTGAATTTTGAATTGATTGATGGTACAAATAAAAAAATAAAGGTTGTAAACGAGATCATTTCAGCACTTGGTTTGAACAATGCCGTTGCTTTTCAGATGAGGTCGGAAGAACTGAAGGACAAATATGATATAATTACCGGCAGGGCGGTCCGGGATACTGAAACTTTCATCAGCGGAGCTTTACCCCTGCTCAGGGAAAGGTTAAAATTATCGGGAGGAATTTATTACTGGACCGGTACCTTACCAAAAAAGAAGGAATACATGAACTATCATCTTACAGTTTTTCCAATCAACAGTATATTTCACGAAGAATATTTGAAGGGGAAATATGTAGTAAGGGTGGGGAGATCAATCATACAATAAAAATCATTTTTTTTATTCAGGAATAACAAGCCTTTCAGCATCTTTTTTTATCAACTTCAGAATTTAAACAGAATCTGTATTTAATTTGGCAGCATGTTTAACTAACAATTATTAAAAAAACAAAATTTTATGAAAAAGTTAATGTTATTTATGGCTATTATTTTTGCAGTTACATTTGTAAATGCACAAACAAAAACCGAGATCAAGGTAGCCGATCTTCAGAAAGTTATTACCGATCACATCACAGCTAATTATGCTGGTTACACCATTGACAAGGCATTCAAAGTTGACAACAAAGGTGTTATTACATTCAAGGTTCTCATCTCAAAAGCAACAGATAAGTTCACACTGGTGTATGACAAGGATGGAAAATTTGTTAAGAAAATTACCCCTAATGCCACAACAAAAACAACAACCACAACAACTACCACGACAACAACAACTCCTCCAAAGACTGCAAAAACACCAAAAGCAGGACCAACAAAATAATCCTGTTCAATTTTCCCAAGATTGGAAGTGAATATTTGCTTCCATCGAAAGACCGTCCGTGCAGGGCGGTTTTTTTTTATTATTATTCCATCACAATTATCAAAAGGTGGCAGTGCCGTTTACTTATACCAAAATGCTAACAATCTTTTTAAGAATCTTGTTAGCATTTTGGTATTATTTTGAGATTCAGGCTAATGAAAGATTTTTAAATTATTCTCCCTGAGGATAAATAGTACATAGAATAAAATGACGTAATAATATTGCTATTTTTGTTCAGGAATGGTGTTTGTTGAGTTGTATTTTTCCTGAAGAGCGGCGAGTTTTTTCTTGCCATAAGTGAGACGGATTATTAAGATAAACAAAACAGGTATTATGAAAACACCTAATGAAGTGGCTACCAGCATACCTCCCAGGACTGACCATCCGATGGTCTGACGTGCAACAGCGCCGGCACCGGTGGCTAATACCAAAGGAGATACTCCAAACATGAATGCAAGTGATGTCATCAATATGGGGCGAAGTCGCAAACGGACAGCCTCAATAGTGGCTGCTACAATTTCAATCCCGCGGTCAACCCGCTCTTTGGCAAATTCAACAATAAGAATAGAGTTTTTAGCAGCAAGACCAATCAGCGTAATGAGTCCAATCTGTGCGTAGATATTATTTGTCAGAGTTTTGGTAAATGTCAGTGCCAATATAGCTCCGAAGGCAGCGAGAGGAACCCCGAGCAGAATAGTAAATGGCACTGTCCAGCTTTCATATAATGCTGAAAGGAAAAGAAAGACGAATAATAGTGATAGTATGAAAATATAGGTAGAAGTATTCCCTGCTTTCAGCTCTTCGCGGCTCAAACCTGAGAATTCATACCCATATCCTTTTGGTAGCACCTGCTGAGCGGTTTCCTGTAAAGCTTTGATAGCCTGCCCAGTGCTGTATCCAGCTTTTGCATCACCTACAAATTCAGCTGTACGGTAAAGATTATAATGAGAAAGCAAAGAAGCACTTTCGTTAACTTTATAACTCATCACAGAGCTTAAGGGGAGCATGGTGCCCTGCTGATTACGGACATAATATTTATCCATATCAATTATGTCATTCCTGTATAGGGTATCTGCCTGGGCTATTACGTGGAAATTCCGGTTATATATAGTGAAGTCGTTTATATAGCTGCTACCGAGAAATGTCTGAATCGTATTAAAGACTTCAGACAAGTTGACACCCATCTTTTTGCATTTATCACGGTCAACTGTGAGTTGATAGTTGGGAGTGCGTGCATTGAAAAAAGTGATGGCACGGGCAATTTCAGGACGTTTGTTGGCAGCTTTCATGAATGCGTAAACATTTCGTTCGAAAGTTTTTGTATCATCATTGCTTTCACGCTGCTGAAGTTCAAATGTGAATCCACCTGTAGCGCCAAGACCTGGAATAGCAGGAGGAGGTATGACAATAATATTAGCCTCCCTGATGGCTGCGAATTTCGCCTGCATCTGTGCCATCAGAGCAAAAAGCTGTTCTGACTTAATTTTGCGTTCATCCCAGGGTTTTAACTGGCAAAAGAGAGTGCCGCTGTTGGTTTTGGTGGCTCCAGTAACGACATTAAGCCCGGCTATAGCAGAATAATGGTCTACACCCTTAATCTGACCCAGTATATTCATAATTTTTTTCAACACATCCACAGTACGCGAAGTGGAAGATGCTTCGGGCAATTCGAATGTCAGGTACAAACGTCCTTCATCCTCCAATGGGATGAAACCGGTAGGTTTTTTAATAAGCAGTACATAAGCTCCGAAAATTATCAACACCAGCAGAATAACCATATAACGGGCATGCTTAATAGCTATCCTGACATTGTTTGTATACCCCTTTGTTCTCCTGGTGAACCATTTGTTAAAATGGAAGAAGATGTAGTTAAGCCCTTTTGAAGATTGATTTATATGGTGGGGCTTAAGAAACAGTGAACATAAGGCAGGGGTAAGAGACAACGCAACAAATGCAGATATAAGAACTGATATTGCTATTGTTATGGCAAACTGCTGATACAATTTGCCGACAATGCCGGGTAAAAAACCGGCAGGGACAAATACTGCAGCAAGAACAAGTGCAATGGCAACAACGGGGCCTGATATATCTGCCATAGCTTTGTGAGCAGCTTCTTTTGGTGTAAGGTGCTGTTCCTCCATATAACGTTGCACAGCCTCGACAACTATAATAGCATCGTCCACAACTATTCCAATTGCAAGAACAAAACCGAAGAGTGTAAGTGTGTTAATTGTAAAACCCAGCGGGATGAAGAAAATGAAAGTGCCTATTATTGCTACAGGGATAGCAAGAACCGGTATAATTGTAGAACGCCAGTCCTGCAGGAAAATAAACACTACTAATACTACCAGCGCCAATGCCTCTAACAGGGTTTTGACTACTTCGCTTATAGAAGCCTTTACGACTGTAACAGATTCAAAGGGTACATTGTAAGCAATATCACTTGGAAAAGATTTGCTAAGCTGGTCCATAGAACTATAAATCCCTTTTGCAACATCAATAGCATTACTGCCGGGGGTCTGGTATACAAGCAGGAATGAGGATGGCCGTTTGTCAACATATGATACGCCGGAATAATTAAATTTGCCTAACTCAACACGGGCAATATCCTTTAAATATACAATTGATCCGTTAGCAGGATCAGACCTGACGATAATCTTATTGAAATCATCTACACTACTGAGTCTTCCATTGGCTATTACCGTATATTCAAAAGGTTGACCTGATACCTGGGGTGGTGTTCCGATTGAGCCGGCAGCCACCTGTACATTCTGTTCCTGAACAGCATTAAGAAGGTCAGTAGCCGTCAACCCAAGACTTGCCATCTTATCAGGCTTAAGCCAGATTCGCATACTGAAATCATCAGCTCTAGTAAAAATATCTCCAACACCCTTTACCCTAAGAAGTGCATCCCTGACAAATATATTTGTATAATTATCAATAAACTGTATGTTGTGTGAGCCTTTTGGAGAGAATATAGCTACAAGCATAAGTATGCTTGGATTTCGTTTTCGAACAGTAATGCCTAATCTTTTCACTACATCTGGCAGAATTGGTGTTGCAATATTAACCCTGTTCTGGACTTCAGTAGTGGCTATATCAACATTGGTGGCTATATCAAAATAGACATTTATTGTCGAACGGCCATCATTGGTACTGTTGCTTTGGATATAATTCATGCCGGGAACTCCATTTACCTGTATTTCTATAGGTCTGGTGACAGTTTGTTCAACAGTTGTAGCATCAGCCCCTATATACTGACTTGATACCTGTACTACAGGCGGAGTAATATCAGGATATTGACTAACAGGCAGGTTAAGTAAAGCCAATGTTCCCACTATAACCAAGACCATAGAAATTACTATTGCTGTGATTGGACGTTTTATGAAGGTATCGGCTATCATGAAATAATTATCAACTCTAAAGTTTGTTTGTTTTACTAAATTAATTATTTTGTTGTTTTTTGGGAAGGGGCTATCGTAATACCTGAACCATCGTGCAGTTTTTGTATACCGTCTACTACGATTGTTTCACCACCTTTGAGTCCTTTCAGTATGATAACATTTAAAGCAACCCTGGGACCAAGTGAAACTTTCACCTGTTCAACATTTTTATTTTTTATTATAAAGACAAAATATTCACCCAGTTGTTCCAGTACAGCCTTAAATGGTATGAGTATCTGCTCACCTATATTTGCATTCAGTACAAGAACCTTGCAGCTCATGCCTGGTTTAAGCATACTCTCATGATTAGGAAAAGTAATCCTTACCCTGATTGAACCTGTCAGTGGGTCAACAGCCCTGTCAATGACACTTATCTTTCCACTAAAGGGATATAATGAATTATTTGGCAATGTGATTCGGAATGTTGTATCATTATTAGGAATAACTGCATTCTCCAGATTTTGGAAACGGCTAAGTTCAGTTTCGCCAATTTCAAAATCAACGCCAATTGGGTCATCTGAAGATACAGTGTTAAGAAGAGTCTGTCCCGGAGTTATGAGAGCCCCTAATTTAACATTGGAAAACCCTATTGTGCCATCAAAGGGTGCATTGATTAAAGAATATTCAAAATCAGTTTTAGACTTAATCAGTTCTGAATTCGCAGCATCCACGTGATGTTTGGCATTTTCAAGATCCGTCATAGCATTGTCAAATATCTGTTTTGCAACAGCATCATGCTTTGCAAGATCAGTGTAACGGTCAGCATCACGTTGAATTTTCCTTAGATTATCTTCTGCAATCTTAACATTCGACTGAGCTTCCTCGTAAGCTGCCTGATATTTACGACGATCAATTTCATATAATTTCTCTCCTGAATGAACCTTTTTCCCCTCAGTAAAATAGATTCCCGTTATATAACCGCTCACCTGTCCACGCAATTCTACCTCTTTTAAAGCCACTATATTTGCAGGATATGAATTGTAGAATATCGCTTTTGTATAATTGACTTCAGTAACAGTCACCGGGATAGAAGGCTCTTCCATCTTTTTATTTGCTGCATTTCCACTACAGGATACCAAACCAGCAATCAGTGCAAAATATATTATGATGTGAAATTTATTGTACATGGCATTACAAATTTAAAGTCAGCTAATAGCAAAAAATCAACCATTGTTAATTTGGTTTTATGTCTCCTAACGCTTTTTCCAAATCCATCTTGCTTGTAAGAACCTCAAAAAGCAAATTTAAATAATTAAGTTCTGCTGTCCGTAAATCTGTTTCAGAAACTATAACTTCAAGATATGCCTTAACTCCTTTATCATACTGAAGCTTCACAGTATTAAAAATATCTTTTGCAATGTTAATATTATTTTTTGCAATTCTAAGTTCATTAAGGTTGCTTGTATACCTTGAAAGAGCTAGTATATATTCACTGTTAAGCTCACTTTTCAGATAATCCATTCCAAGTTGAAGTCGTTGGTATTGAAGTCTTGCCTTGCTCAGATTCTCAAGTCGGTTCATTCCCTGAAACACTGGAAGGGTTAATTTCAAGCCGAAAAGGGAACCTGGATAGTCATTTTTATATAAATCAGAAAATTGGTTATTATGGTATTGTAGGTTATAGTCATAAAATGCAGATATAGTTGGCATAAATGACCACTTGTAATAGCTGATTTCAGAATTCTGAAGTTTAAGGGATGTTTGCAATAGCTGATATTCAATACGATTGTTGTAATCCATAATCTTTGTAGTATCAATCAATATTTCATTTTCATATTTGGAAGAATCATATGAAACAGTTAGTTCCTTTTCAGGACCCAGACCCATGAATTGTTTTAATACAGAATATTTAGCCTTTATTGCTTCTTCTGCAGATCTTTTTTGTGCCTGAGCATTGCTGAGGGATATTTCGGTACGTTGATAGTCTATTTTGTCTGTCAGCCCATTCTGATAAAAACTGTAAGCATCTTTATAATTTCGTTGCAAGCGAAGTATATCTTCATTCAAAACGTTAAGCCGCTCTTCAGTCAATAACACATCGAAAAATGCTTTGGTTACATCAACATAAGTGTTAATTTTTGAATTTTTTGTGTTTTGAAAAGCCTGATTGCGAAGTTCTTTGGAAGCTTTGGCAGCAAAAAACAAATTGCTGCTATATAAAGTCTGGTTTACAGAAAATATACCACCTGATACATCAGTAGATGTTGAAGGAAAAGGGATGTAAGGAGTGTACAGGGGAGGATTGTTCAGGTTAGGATAATAGGCTGTTGGAACCTGAAGATAGTGTTGCAAATTGGCATCAAATTCCAGTTGCGGATACCAGCCCGACAAAGCTATTCTGATGTCTCTTCTTGTAATATCTTCATCAAGTAAGGATTGTTTAATAAAAGATTGGTTTGCCAATGCATAAGTTATGCATTGTGATAATGTTACTTTGGAAGGAAGCGTATCATTAACTGTTTGTCCGATTAAAAAATTGGAAATAAAGAAAAATAATATACTTATCAGACCCATCCTGTATATTTTAAATCCTTGTTCTTTTCTAAGTATGTTTTGAAAGAAGTATTTCATTTCTGAATATATTCTGCTTTAGACTTTAAATTGGTTTTCAAAATAGAGGTGCAAAATTAAATAATTTAACCCTTAAATTAATTTTATTTACGAATTTTGTGAGTGTTCTAAAAATATATGGCATCTCAACCAAAGAAATCTATTAATAGAATTTCCCTAAGAAAGAAAGGAGGATTTTATGTTGAATAAAGGAATAACAAAGAAATCGGTGGTTACTACCATTCCTAAAGATTTTGCTTCTTTACATAATCTACAACCCATTATACTGTTGAAACCCAAGCCTGAGCCTGAAAATGGTAAATCAGTGTTAAAAGCTTTACAGCAGAGAAAAACCATCCGTGAAATAAGTGATAAAAAACTGTCTTTGCAAGTGCTTTCAAATCTCCTCTGGGCGGCATGCGGGGTAAATCGTAAAAAAGGCCCTTTTGGGATTCCCGGACGAACTGCAGCAACTGCAAGCAACTCACAGGAAATTGATCTTTATGTTGCATTAGAGGAAGGAACTTATTTTTACAATCCCATTCAACACAAACTGGTGCCAGTTTTTGCAGGCGATTTGCGTGCCCTGGCAATTGGTAAAGGCCAGATGAATTTTGGAGATAAGGCTCCTGTTCGTCTTATCTATATTGCAGATGTGAATAAGCTTGCCAATACTTCGGGATATCAGGAACCCGGCTTGCAAAACCCGGAAATTCAAAAGTCGTATTATTATGTTGATACAGGACTGATTGCAGGCAATGTATATTTATTTGCTGCTTCACAAGGTTTGGCATCATGGTTTCATAACTGCAATAAACCAGGTCTAACAGCAAAATTAAAGTTGCGAGCTGACCAAAGAATACTTTTTGGACATACTATAGGATATCCGGTAAAGAAATAGTAAAATCAGCTCTTCTTGGAATTTTGGAAAATCAATCAACTATAGATTCTGATTTGTGATAATGATAAAAAATAAAGGAGGTTAAAACCGGACAAAAAAAACGGGCTGTAACACCCGTTTCTGTAGTAGCGGGGACAGGACTCGAACCTGTGACCTTTGGGTTATGAGCCCAACGAGCTACCAACTGCTCCACCCCGCAATATATTTTAAATCAATAACTTATGTACTTCTTCAATTATTCTAATTCCTTCCTCATTTGACCCTTTTTTAACAATTTCCTTCCTCCATTCCTTCCTCCATTTCATCCTCCGCACAATTAAAATAATCCACAAAATTAAGCATAATATTTCACAATAACAAAACTGGTTTTTTATTCTTGTTTCATCTTTGTCGTTGTCATTTTTTCACTCTGACACTTTCTTCAGCTATTGCTTTGTCAATCGCTGATTTTAATTCCATCAGTTCAGTCTCATTGAAACTGTTTGTGGTCATCCATTTGCCCTCCTTCTGATAAACCTTATCTACTTTGAAGTTTTTCCAGGTTAAACCGTCTTTACCTTTATTTTCCCATACAGTCACTTTTGATGAACCAACCTGATATGTCGCCTTTGGTTTATGTTTCTCTTTCTTTACTGTGGTTGTGTCTTGAGAATAACTTGTCGTTACCAGACACGCAAGGAATATTGCGGTTGCTATAAGATGTTTCATTTTAAATAATTTTAAACTCTGCTCTCAGCTGGTCGATTTTTGGTTTCAGATCCAGAAACATTTCAATTGATTGTGGATCAACACTGATGTGGTACTTTAATTCTTTTACTTCAGCATCCGATAAACCAAATTCCAATTTCAACACTTCCTTTTTAACAGGTGTCAATTCTGATACGTCTTTGTGGTATTTATTCAAGATGGTCAAGCCTTCATCATATACTTTCTCAGCTTCTTCAAGCCTCTCTGTGCATACATATACATCAGCCATGAATCCCAGAGCGATAAACTTTACGTTGTCGTCGAGGGTTGATAATGGCATCAGATTGCGAATTGTATTGATCAATGTGAATGTTGATTCTTCATCGTTATCGTTTGCGTAATCCACTGCATTAAGGAACATCTCGTTGATCAGTTCGTTAAGTGTCTCACTGTAATGATTGCGAAGATGTGTTTGTAAATCTGTTAATTTCATATTGAACCTTTTTTTATAATACTTAAGAACAAAGTAAAATCACTACGACATAAAAGATTAAATAAAATACCGCCAAACAAAGCAAGATAATAAAAATCATAAAATAACCCATGAAGATGGATCCTATTAATTCTCTTACAGATCTGCTTAATAATAACAAGCCAAAAACCACCAATATGATTAAGAGGAATATCAAAATTAATGCATATTACCAGGTCTGCAAAATTCTATTAAGGGTTTCATAAACGATTCACAGTTTCTTCACTTAAAGTCGTTCCGCAATACCTTGCCCATAACAACATTGTCCATTCTCGTAATTCCCAACTAAGTTCAAGTTGTTGAACATTGCTTATGAAATCACTATAAGTAATTGGTTTGAAATTATCAGAATCAGAAAGCATCAACTTAAATTCCTCAGCTATCTTTTTTGCACTATCATCCTTTTGATAATAAAAAAGACCAGTCCTGACAAAATCAAATTTTTTGTTTTGCATGACTGCTTCAGCTATCAACTGATTTCTAAATAGTTGATTAAAATTCTTGTTTTGAACAAAATCATAATAAGGTTTAATAAAACGTACTTTTGATTTATTATAGATTTCAAGATAAGTATCATGGTTTTTATTACCCTTGTCTCCATAATAAATTTTTGATTCTTTAGGTTTGTATGAAAAGGTATCCGTGTATTTACACTCAAAACCAATAAGCCCAATTAATTTACCAGCTTCGACTTCAAATGCTACATCAAATGCAGATCGGTCTTTCATGTAATTTTCTTTTGGAGCAAATTCAAAATTTGTACTGATCAATTTTGTTATGTCTGGGTAAAAGGTCTGTAAAACTTTTAAACCAAAATCAGGATTTGATTTTACTTCTCCAAAAAAGTTAAAACATAGCGGTTGACTTGATAGTAAATTATTAAACAGTCTGTCTTTGTCAATCATACCAGGATCTTCTTTTGATCTCGCCTCCAGTGTCTCTATAACGGCTTTAAATGAATTGGGAGTAAGAAAATTCTTTGTGTTTATATGACCATCCAAAATTGTATTGCAAACATTATCATTTGCATTTAGAGGGTTAAAACCAGGTTCTAAGTTTAAAACATTTGTTCGCCACCATCCTTGATGAACTCTCATTTTTCTTGTTAGTCCTGATTCAACTGGTATTTTACCAAATCGTTCATTTAATGTTGTTGATTTTTCTTCCATGATCTAAAAATTAAAGTTTGAATTGTTATAATGTATGATAATTCCCCTTCCCAGGTATAACATTTCTCACACCCCCAGTAGGATCACTCACATCATCGAACCGTCTTGGAATTAAATGTATATGGCAATGAAATATGGTTTGCCCTGCATCCCTGCCATTATTTGCCCCAATGTTAAATCCAGATATTGTGGAATCCCTTCTTGACAATTCGCTTTGGGCTTCAAGAATTATGGCATTAACAGCATTCATCTCAGCTTGATGGAGTTCAAAGTAATCAATTGCATGTCTCTTGGGTATGACCAGGAGATGATTCTTGGTTACAGGATATGAATCGTTAATTGCGTATGACAGGTTGTTCTGATAAACAATTTTACTTTGGGTCGGATTGCAAAAAATACAATCCTCTTCTCTGTGGGTATAACTTTGAGTAAACGAACCAAAATTTGTATCATCAGTATCCTTCTTTTGTGCATTACAGGTATAACAAAGTGCCTGGTAGTTATGAATTGAGTCTTCACCGCCCCAATTCTTGGGTGTAATATGATCAACTTCAAGTGCTTTTTCTTCAGCAGAAATTCCACAACATTCACAGCGGAATTTTGCTCTCTTTAATACCTGATATCGGATTGAACCAGGAACTGGATGCCTGTTCCTCCTTCTGTGTTCCCATATTGCATCACCTCTTTTATTAATATAAGCTTCAATTTTATTTTCACATAAGTTTATAATTTCATCAATCTCAATTGGGGTCAAATCTGTGTAGCCATTCAGTTCATAGATCTTCTTATCTTTTTGAACGATGTTATGTTTTCTAAGTATTTTTCCCACCATATTGTTAGTTATATTCTCGTAATATTCTGTCTGTGCAATGTCGTATAAGGATATAGCCTTTGCAATAGATGTAACATCCAGTTTCCCATGATGTTCAAGAAGAGCCTTGATCATTACAGGTTGGTAAATGTGAGACATTATCATCTTGTCTCGAACAAACTCTTTAAGATTCATATTCTCGTTTTAATCAAAACATCCACAAAATTCAAAATCCATCGAATAGAGTCTGCAAGTAGGACATAGGTTGTTACTTTTCTTTAATAATATTTCACCCCACTCATGACTATTGTTAATATTATTATTTTTATTTATTCTTCCATGATACATCGTATGTTCATTGTAAAAAACTATATCCTTTAACTTATCTTTCTTGAAAAAATTCTTGATTACGAATTTCCCTGTTTTGTTATCGATAGCTGGAACATTACAGACAGTCATAAAATCTCTCATACCACCACCATAGTAGAATTCCTTTTCAAATCCACATTTATTGCATTTAGCTTTTAGCATTGTTCCCATTGTTAGTCAGATTTCATATATTTTGAATATTCGTCCATCTTATCTAAAATCCTTTTTAACAAGTATTCACTACACTCGCCTAATTCAATATTAATTATTTTTGCTTCTTTCCAATACTTATATTTTTTAAGAAAATTCCACTCCATTGGAGGAGGCTGAAGATTAGTTATCCTGTCAGCTATTTTAACTGCCCATATTTCTTTTGGAAGTTGTTTGATTCTTCGGATTGAGTCTTGTATTTGCTGATCTTTTGACAATGATTTGTTCTTTGTTAATGCAGAAACACTTTCGGCTACTATAAATCCAAAGTGATCTTCCAATTCAAGTTTACTGGTGTTGGTATCCTCCAGAACGTCATGCAAAAGTGCTACCTGTACAGCCAGACAAAGATTAAATCCTTTCATATGAGGGGCAGCCATTATTACTTCCATTGCTACATTGGATAAATGAACAACATAAGGGATATTGGTTCCAGGAATGGTTTGGTTCAAATCTGCATGTTTCTTTGCAGCATAAGCAATTGCCTTTTGATATTGATCTTGTAAGTTCTGGCTTTTATCACTTAATGAGGATTCATTTTGATCACATAGCAATTTTGCATATGTACGTGCTGAAAAGATTTTGTCTATAGATTGATTAACTGAAAGAACAGCAGGATCTTCACCATACATAGTATATTGGGAATAAACATCATCAATGGGAGATCCTGTCTGCCAAAGGTGCAAAAGGCTTTCTTTAACAATATTCTTAGCAGCATTTTCCGCTTCATCATATATGTTGTAATCCCCATGATTATATGCTTCACTTTCGTCCATGTAATGGTAGTTATCATACACACGGAGATAATATTTGCCTCTGATTACATATTCCTTCTTTATCTTGGGTTCTTCATCTTTTATCTTTTGTTCAGGTGGGTTGGACTTTATATTAGGCTTTGTTTTTTCTTCAAGAATTTCAGGATCGGGGGAGAACTTAGTCAGATCAATTATTTGATCAACTTTACAATGTAAAATGTGTGTGGTAATAATATGAGCAAATTCCTCTCTATCGTTACTATCGTTTGTCTTTTGATATTTTTTACCGTTTCTCTCAACCAGGAATTCTGTGATAACATATCCTTCATCAACCTTTTTAATTTCTGCTTTATATATTCCAAATCCCACCCAGGATCGATGAATGAATATCCAATCCTTCTCAACATAAACAAAATACCTTTCATCCATATCGGATGGGATGAAGCCTCTGATAACTTTTAAGTATTGTTCCTCTGTAAAGTGAATATCTGTTACTATTGCCTTGGGTTCATCAATGGGTGTAATTTGCCAGCTATCCCGTGTGGCTACTGGATCATGTTCATGGTTGAAGTTATGTGGGAAGGGCATTGTTTTCATTATTCTTGATACCTTATTATATGAGGTCTATTCAATATCAAAGTTAAGATATTCCTAAATTATAGACCAATGGAATTAATTAATTTAAGCCCCTTGAATCCTATGTTTTCTTTCAACTGACATAACCTTCGCTTCAATCAGATCGTCACACCTTGAAGCTTACAATGCATATGGATTAATGTATAAACCATCTATAAATTTAAATCCAGATTGGTGATTCTGTTTTTACCTGAATTGGTTTTTAATCCAAGGAATTCTGCATGAGATATCATGCCCAGCAATAATGCTCTCTCTTTCTTTAGCTGGTAATACAACAGAACTTCCTCATCACTTAAAATAATGCTAATCTTATGTTTCCCGTTTTCAACAAAGTGGTAAATACTTTTTACATTAAAACCTCTTCCCCCAATCACAGGTGAAATAAAATCAAATTCAAAGTGATCCCCTTTTCGTGGCAAAACATTTAACCCCAGGTTAAACCTTGTTTTAGCACCCAAATAGTTAAAAGTTATTTCACATAGAAATTGCCCATTACAGATGAATTTATCTTCCTGTTTCTGGTTCAGTTCAATGATGTCTGCATAAATATCTTTTATCCATTTGGTTATTTTCTTGTAATCTGTAGCAAATTCATCTGCAATATTTTTTATTGATGGCATGGGTTTATCATCATCTAAAAAGTTGGGTTCGTTTTTAATAAACCACTCAGCAAGTTCTTGATATGGTTTCCTTTGAGTGTCCAGGAGCTTGATATAGCAAACATTATAAATTAATGCTATCAGAAAATCTTTTGGCAATGGTTTGTGTTCGTATACATAATCGTGTGTTCTCATAATTATTTACTTTCTCTTCTTTTTTGGAGTATTTGCTCTGATAATCATCTCTTCTACTTCTCTGGCTCTATCTTCGGCTGTTTTCTTTCGAGACTTCTTGATATGCTGTATCAATTCATCCCTTGAAAATCTTAACCTTTTGCCGAATTTAGTGACAGGTATTCTGTTTTCACAGCTCATCTGATAGAGTGTCGATTTACTGAGGTTTAAAAACTTGGAGGCTTCATCAATATTTAAAATCTCGTCATATTGCTTGGGAGGTTCTTGCTTTCTTGGCTTCAAGACATCAACAATTTCTTTCAAGTAAGATTCTATTGTTGCCAAACGCTGGTCAATTTGTTCAAAAGGATTATCCATTTTAAAATGTTTTTAATCCAAAATTAAAATGAATTGCAAAATAAATGACTGCGTTATGTAAAAAAGATTGCGTTAAGACAGGACTGGTCTTATTATTCGCCAGAAATCTTGTCAACAGTTTTTCTTAATCAACTATATCTGAGAAAAATGCAAATTAATCCCATATCTTTGAGGTGAGTGTAACAAATATATATTGTCCTGAATCTAAGAAATGATGTACAAAGTTTTAAGAAGAATGAACCTTAATATATTTTAAATAAACCTTGATATATAAGTAAAATTTGGATTGATTTACATAATAAGATGAAACGACAATATAAAGCAAGTTATCTTAACAAGAATGTATTTGACAGCATTTCCAGCTTACGAAAAGGGAATGAGTTCAAGTATAAAGTTCTTGGCTTGCTTGAATCACTTTCAACATTTGACACAATAAGTAATATTGACCTTGATAATCCGTCTTCAATACATTCTCTTTTAGCTGTTGCAAATAATCTTATCACAAGAGGAGCCCCGACAATTTGCAGTAACTACATTTCTGCTAAGATCAAATCATTTTCAACAGGACTTTCATCGACAGATTTTTATTCTGCTTTACACATGGTTGACACAAGAAACAATGTTGCTGAGTTATACAATGAAGATTTAGAAAGCCATTTTGAAAGAGCATTTCTCAACAACTCCTTTCCTAACAACAAAAAACATCTTACTCAATTCTTTCAACACCAAAGAGAGAAAAAAACACTGACTAATATTGGAGGCGATGCAGGTAGAGTTGATTTTTCTTTTGAAGCACCATACTTCAAGGAAGTAAAAAAGACAACCGTTTATCAGAAAGAAAAAGAATTAAAAGAACGAAGTGTTGTAATAATTGAAGTTGACGGTAAGAGATACCATAACATTTTAATTGACGACATACGAGATTATGAAACTGCATCGTTTGGACACACAACAAAGAGAATAACGGAAGACAACACCAGAAAGGACACAGCCAACCTTATTGAAACTTTATTGCAAACTGACTACTTTAAAATAGTTGATGGCTTACTTCAAAAAGATTTTGAAGTAATAAAAAAACTTCAAACTTATGTTTTAGCACCAATAGCTATTGCAAGGTTGCAGAAAGTCATCAATCAATTCTTGATTGTAAAATATGAGGAACTAACGGCAAATAACAAAACAAAAATTAGTATTGCTATTATTGAAAGAGATATTCCTTGCGGACATATTGCCGTTGAAGATTTGAATTTGCTTTATGCAAATTTGATTGGACTTGAAAACAAACAAACATCAATTCCGAAAATAGAGACAACAATATTTGCTGATGCAAATTTTTTCAATCAAGAATTGCAACCTGACGATTGCAATCTTAATAGCGAAAATATTGCTACTGCTGAATATGATTTGGTAATTGATATTTCTACTCTTTGGCGGACAGGAATTTTCCAAGCAGATAATGACTTTCAAGGTTTGCCAAACTCTATTATCATTCGCAGTTCACATTTTACAGAACACGATTACCGAAATGAAATCTATTGTTCACACAAAGTTGATTATAGAGATTTAACCATTGAAATCGGAAACGAACAGCACAAAGAAATTGCAGAAGCCCTTCCCCACATTGAATATTTTTTGAAAAACATTTTTCAGAAAGAGAAGTTCAGAAAAGGACAACTTCCAATTTTGAACAGAGCATTGAAGAATGAAACTGTAATTGGTTTGTTGCCAACAGGAGGCGGAAAATCTTTGACTTATCAGTTAGCAGCTTTGTTGCAACCAGGAATTACAATCATCATTGACCCTATTCGTTCTCTAATGGTAGACCAGTATGAAGGCTTGTTAAACATTGGAATTGACAAATGTGATTTTATTAATTCAATCCTGACAAGAGAAGAAAAAGTTTTTGTTCAAGATAAAATTTTACCAAACGGAAAAACTCAATTTCTTTTTTGTTCTCCTGAAAGATTGGTTATTCAAGAATTCAGAGAGGCACTTGATAAAACAAATGACAAAGGGTTTTTCTTTTCCTATTGCGTAATCGATGAAGCACATTGTGTTTCCGAGTGGGGACACGATTTCAGAACTCCATATTTGAACTTAGGCGAAAACGCAATTGCTTTTTGCAAAACATTTGATAAAACCCACATTCCTATTTTCGGATTGACAGCAACCGCTTCTTTTGATGTTTTAGCAGACATTGAAAGAGAATTAAAAATTCGTCGTAATGACGGCAAAGCAGTCATTCGCTATGAGAACACAGTTCGTGATGAAATAAACTATCAGATACATCCAATAATAGTTGTTGCTGAAAATGATGTTCAAGTCAATAAACAAACTGTTGGTGAAAAGAAATTGCAGCGAACCCAAACAATTATTACTCACATCAACGAAGCAGATAAACTGCTTTTGAAATACAACAGCCCAAATGTGTATTCAGGGATTTTGCAAAAGACATATAGAGATTACTTGCCAAATGCTGAACAATCCGAAATCACCGAAGCCGAATTTATAGGAAGCAATACAGACAGAATAATTTTGACAGAGCAAAGCGATTTACCTTTTCAGAAAGACGAAAAAGAAAAATTCAATTATGGTGTGATTGTTTTTTGTCCTCACAAGACAAGTGAATTGGGTGTAGAAACTTATGTTGAGAAATTACAATCAGCAAATGATAAAATTGTTTTCTTCAAAGGAAGCGGAAACTCACTTGACAAAGACGAACAAGACAAACTATCATTTGAGAATCTAAAATTGTTTAAGGAAGATGAAGCATCAGTAATGGTTGCGACAAAAGCATTTGGAATGGGAATAGACAAACCAAATGTTCGCTTAACAGTTCACTGCAACATTTCCTCTTCAATAGAATCTTTCGTTCAAGAAAGCGGCAGAGCAGGCAGAGACGGTAAAACTTCTTTGTCAATTGTTCTTTACAACAATCAGATTGGTAGAGACAGGCAAGTTTTAGATAACTTTTACAAAACATCTTTCAAAGGAGCAGACAAAGAACGAAGCGTAATTTGGGAATTGAGGAACAAAATATTTTTCCCTAACCTCACAAACTTGCGTTTGCTGAATGATAAATTGAATGAAGAATTTGATGATGAATTTCTTCTCAAATCAAGACCAACCGACTTTTATCTTTTCGTAAATGACAATGCAGGAAATTCAATAATTAACATTCGCCTTTCTGACAAAAGAGGTTTTGCGAATATTGAAAATAGAGAACTGACAAATTCAATTTATGAATTCATCAAGAATTTTGTTCCTGACTTTCTTACTCTGACATCAGACCAACTAAAAAATTATTTCACATCATTGACAGTAGCCACCGATGCACAAGAAGGACTTGAACAGTTATTGAAAGATGATGAGTTTGATTTTTCGGAAAAGATTACAATTCCGTTTAAGAATTTGTTTTTCTGCAAGGGTGAGAATGGCGGGTTTGATATTACTGATGAATTCGCATTTAAAGAGCACTACACATATTTCAAAAATTCAAAACTTTGTCAGTGGCTTTTAGTCAACAAAAAAACCACGGAAGAAAATTTCAAAACTAAATTTCGTGATGCAATTAAAGGGGATAACGAATTTGAAAACTTGATTTCAAATTTTGAATTAGGTGAAGACATAAGTGAGCAAGTAATGAATGAAGCCAAAGTCAAGTATTATATTCCAAGAAACAAAGACGACACAGCTAAAGCCATTTACCGACTTACAAGCATAAACATCATTGACACATACACAATAGAATATCAGCAGCAGGTTTACAAAGTCAAGTTAAGCAAGAAGACAGACAAACAATATTTTGACAACTACCAATCTTTAGTTGAAAGATATACCTCAAAAGAAGAAGCACGAAAACTAAGAGAGAAATGTGAAAATGATTTTAATGAAAGTGAAAATGCAACAGTCATAAGTAAATGCTTGGAACATCTGACAAATTTTATTTACGAAAAAATTGCGGACAAAAGAAAACGAGCAATTGATGATATGGTAGGATTGTGTGATGAAACAATTGTAGTTGCTGACCCAATTGAACAATCAAAAAAAATCAAAGAGAACATCTACTATTATTTCAATGCCAAGTATTCAAGAGAAGGAAATGTTGCACAAACAGAAACAGGGGAAACAATTGATGCAGATTTGAATAAAGATTTTGTTTATAATTTACCTATTGAAGAAACCATTTGGAAATACATTGAAAAGATTATTGACTTTGATGATAACGGAGCAATCGTAAATAACATAAAACATTTGCGAGGAGCAACAATGCGGATGTTAAGAGGAACAAGCGGAGCACCTCAATTTAATATTCTGAAATCATATTCGCTTTATCTTCTTTCACCAAACTCACAACAGTTGGTTAAAGAAGCGATTGAAGAATTGAAAATTGGAATCAATAGTTGGAGTGAACTTGAACCAGATACTTTTAACTTTGAAGAATTCTTTTTGCGGTTTAAGGAAAATATCAAAAGACACAACGGAGAAATTCCCGATGAATTATTTGGAGATGTTGATGATGACTACTACACAACAAAGAATTTGAATTGGATTAAAAAGTTTAACCCTAAATTTTTAAATGATTATAGTAATGCCATCACAACAAGTAATTGAAAAATTAAAAGAACTTCAAACAGAATTGGATACAATATCTGTTGCAGTCAAACACATTGACGATGCGGCTAAAGTTGCTGAATCAGCTTCTGAGATTATGAAGAATATTCCAGGTTTTTTAAATGATTTAAAGATACTTGAGGAAAAACATCTTAATGAATTACTCAAAGAGCATAAGGAAAAAAATGTCGAACTGGAAATGCACTTGAAAACCCAAATCGAAAATGAGAAATTGGAACGAGAAGTTATAAAACGGTTAATTAATAAAGAGGTTGATAAATATAAGGGAATTCTGAATCCTCTTATCGCAGAGTTAGAAGGTAAAATACAGAAATTTAAAAAACTTATTGAGGAAACAACCCAGTTGGAAAATACAATTCGAAACTATTTCGAAGAAATAAATAAAATCAATTTTCCTGAAAGGTTGGATAAAGTTGACAACCAAATATCAGCTATAAATATCGGAATAGGTAATCTTCAAACAGTAATACAGAATACACAAACCAAGATTGATTCTGTTCAAACATATGTTAATTCTCTTGGTCTGACAATTGAAAAAAAAATATCAGATTTGGAAAATAAACTTATTACTGGGAATCTCCTTTTAATAAAAGAAACCAAGACAAACAGAATCATAACTATCTTTGTTGGAGCAATTTTAATCGTTGGATTATTGCTATTATTAAATATATGCTACAAATAGCACATATGGGTTTGGACAAGAATTTACTTATGTTTCCAACCAATTATTCAAAATCTCGAAAATGCAAAAATAGCAAGTCATTTCAATGCTAAAGTGTAAACATTTGGATATACTCGGACAATTTTTATAAGAATTTACAATTATGCAAATAAAACCAAATGGGGGGAAAAAGAATGACTTACAAGAACTGAATCTTTTGGGAAGTGTTAAATCAGTAAAGGAAAAAACAACTTATAAAAGAATTAAAGACACATGTGTTCTGACCAAATATAACGACAAGGGATATAAAATTGAGCTGATTGGATATGATCAAGAAGGTGTTTTAACAGGCAGACACACTTATAAATATGATACCAGTTGCAGAATGATTGAAAGCGAATGGTATCTGGAGGACGGCAACCTTTTATTTATATATAATTATAAATATGACAGCAAAGGCAATCAAATTGAAGAGATTCTCTATAATTTTGATGGAAGCATCAATGAAAGATATACTTCCGAATATGATAACCAAGGAAAAATGATTCAATCTGCCAAGTATAATCCTGATGGAAGTATTTCGGCAGAATCTTTTTACAAATACGATAGTGCTGGCAATCGTATTGTTGAACCATGGGATGATCAAGATGGGAACTGTCCTGAAAGAACCTTTTTAAAATTTGATAACAAAGGAAACCGCATAGAAAAAAAATTATATCAATCCGATGGCACCCTTAAAATGGCTTTTATTTTCAAATACGATGAAAAAGGGAATCAAATTGAGCTGAATATGTATAATCATGATGGTAGTCATGAATTGGTTTCTTATGACAAATATGACAATAAGGGAAATGTAATTGAAAGTAATATTTACAACTCTGATGGAATCCATCATACAAAAACCACCTACCAATATAAATTTGATAAAATGGGCAATTGGATACAAAAGAGAGAATTTCAAAATGAGGAACTTTTAACAATGGTTAAAAGAGAGATTGAATATTATTATGATTTTAACATGAATTGACTCTGATAAATATACTAACCAGAAATTCTATAGGTTAAACATGAACTGTAATAATATCGCTGAGTTTCGTTGAATACCGTGGCGATAATTTTTCCTGCCTCATCTTCCAGACCCTTTTAGTGTCCTGTGATCCCAGTCTGATTTTTTGCTGACCATGTATTTTGTTAAGCAAATCAACGGCTTTCATCAATGGGTAATGCCTTGAATCAGTGTTCTCAAACAGATTCAACTGTCTGTTGTTTTCCTGGGTGAAATCCATAACGATGACACCCGCCTTCTTATAATGGTATCCGCTTTTAAAGATCCTTTTCAATGCAAGATTTGCAAACTTTGAGAGTTCGATGCTTGAGTTTGTGGGATATGGAAGGGTGATCACAATGTTTCTGCCGTACTGGGGGAGATCATCTCTGTGATAATTGCTGTGTATGAATACCATCAAGGAGTTGCAACATGAATGCTGTTTCCTCAATTTTTCAGCGCATGAAACAGCAAATGTTGAAACACGTTCCTGAAGCTCTTCAAGCTTTGTATAATTCTTATCAAATGATCTTGTTGTGGCAATTGTTTTCTTGATCTGGTATTCTTCAAGATCCAGAGTTGGTATTCCCTGGAGATCGTGTTTAAGTCTTAACCCAACAATTGCCAGATTTTTCTTTACCCAGGCATCATCCAGCTGGGTAAACTCATATGCTGTAAAAACCTTAAAGGCATTCAACCTCTTGGTATGCTGTCTACCGATGCCCCAGATGTCCTCAACCTTGAGCCACTTGAGGGCTTTGATCCTCTTTTCTTCAGTATCAATGATATAAACCCCTTTGGTTTCCTTGGGAAATTTCTTTGCAATCCTGTTGGCAACTTTTGCCAGTGCTTTGGTGGGTGCAATACCCACGCTCACTGGAATGCCTGTCCATTTCTTGACCTTGTAACACATTTCATTGCCAAGATCCTGGAGATTAAAGTGCTCGAACCCATCAAATTTCAAGAAGGCTTCATCAATACTGTAGATCTCAATTTCGGGGCTGTAACTGGAAAGGATATCCATAACCCGTTGGCTCATATCACCGTACAGGGCGAAATTTGCTGAGAATACTTTGACCTGGTTCTTGATGAATAGACTCTCGTACTCGAAAGCTGGGGCACCCATGGGTATTCCCAGTGCTTTTGCCTCGTTGCTCCTGGCAATTACGCAACCATCATTGTTTGAAAGCACAACCACGGGCTTATTTTTCAGGTCTGGAGAAAAAACCCTTTCTACACTTGCGTAGAAGTTGTTACAGTCAATCAGGGCATACATCAGACATCCTTGATTACGTGTGTAACAATTCCCCAAACAATGAAGTCATTGTCCTCTTCCACTTTTATGGGTTTGTATGATTCATTTGCTGGCATCAGCCAGAATTCATCATTATCGATATTAATCCTTTTCAGTGTGAACTCTCCATCAATGTAGCATACGGCGATCTTGCCGTGGACTGGCTCAAGACTCTTATCGATTACAAGGAGATCACCGTTATTTATCCCAGCATCTTTCATGGATTCACCCTTTACCCGTCCATAAAAGGTTGCTGAGGGGTGTTTGATCAGATGCTTGTTCAGATCGATCTTGAGATCCTCGAAATCCAGGGCGGGGGAAGGAAATCCCGCACTCACTCCACCTGGAACGTATGGCAATTTCATTTCGGTATCTGAAATGGCAGAGAAAATATCGAGAACCGATCCTGTATGAAGTTTTAATGGTGGCACTTTTTACTCAAGTTTATTAAAAAGATTATTTAACCAGAAGCAATTAATATCTTTTGTCTTTGAAATAAAGATTTTAAAACTATCACTATTCTCTATCATGATTGCTGGATTTGCCTTTAAGAAAAATTCAACACCATCTGTAGTTTCCTGATAATTTGGATAGTACTTTTTTATTTGATTTTTACCTTGGGTGCCTTCAAAGTGAATAGGTTTAATCGTACTTTCATCGATTCCTGTATTATGTTTAAAAGAATCCCAATCTGCAAGCGTCCAATTTTCTATCATTCGATCACAAACACCTATTCTTACATCATCCTTTATACCCGCTTTTTGTATTTCATTTTCTAAATCTTCAATTATATTTGCCGAACTTTCTTCCCTATCCTCCCTATCAATTATTACAAAAATTGGATAATACCTATTGTTTAACAATCTTATAAGGGAACAAATTCTTTTGGCTAAAGCACAGATACTAACAGAATGACCATTACAGTTGATACGATTAATTTTTGTATTTGGACAAATCTTTTCCAATACGAGTTTTTCTGTAAAGCCGTCAATCAAAAATGCTGGATTACTCATTGTCTAAAGAATTTGATATGTAATAATAACCTAAACCAAATCCTGTATTTTTAATTTCGTCATCAATCAATTTAGGATTTGCAATTCTCTTCGCAATAGTATTTCCGAAATTAATAGAAATGATGATTACTTCATCTGGTTTTGCACAATTCAATAAAGTTTCACTATGTGTAGTCATTATTATAAAAGATTCACCATTATTTTTATTAAAAGTATTTCTCATAATATTGACAATTTCCGCTTGCATCCAAGGATGAAGAAAATTTTCTGGTTCTTCTATCGAGAATATTTCTCTTGATGTTAATATTGCTGTAATTAATGTTATCCATTTAATTGTGCCATCTGACATTGCCGAAAGAGGCAAAACAGTTGCGTCATCTTTTCCTTTAATAAAAACTTTAACAATTAATTGATTATTGAATGGATCATTTGAAACATCGATATTAATTATAGATGGATTTGCAAGTTTCACATTTTCGATAATTTTCTTTAATGTTTCTTTGTCATATGTTATTTCATTTGGATATAAAAAAAATGGGAAACCCATATGGAATTGAGATCGTGATTTTTTCATTGCATAAAGTGTATTGGCAAGACCTGAGCCATCCTTTTTAATCCCAGGTGGATTAGCTGAATCTTCAGGTTGCTTGACTTTACTTGGAACAATATTAAATGTTTCACCTCCTCTTAAATCTTGCTGAATATAGAAATTTTCTTCTTCACCGAATGCAAGTGATGCTTGAATAATACATGCTGTTAAAGCGTTTACTTCTTTGAAATAATTATCACATAACCTTATTACTTCATTTTCAGTTTTGGATTTATTCCCCAGAAATCTTAGCCTAAAATGCTTTACTTTTATCTTTTCCAGTTTAAATTTTGCTTTGTTTTGGTCAACAATTCTTTCTTGTTTGAGAATCAAATCCCAATCAATTATTTTATTTTCAATTACAAATTGATCAACGATTTTTAACTGATAAATTTGTTCTTCAAAGAAAAGGAAATCTTTATCGAAAGAAATTCCTATTTTGAAATAATATTTATATTTAATATATTTTTTATCTACCTTTTTACAGCCATAAACTGTTGCTGTGATTGACTTATTATATTCTCGTTCACCAATCTTCTTGAAAATTGTACCTGCGCCGCCTACCTTTGTAACCGCATTATGCAGGTCATCAGTAGTCAAGTTTGATAAAAATTCAAAAAACAAAATAATATTTGTTTT
>Ga0182027_10003637_pt1 | contig 24283 bp, 25 predicted proteins | sample 712E1DmetaG_FD_121300 | JGI IMG/M metagenome (GOLD analysis project Ga0182027, IMG submission 121300) | Permafrost microbial communities from Stordalen Mire, Sweden - 712E1D metaG (Illumina Assembly) | ecosystem: Environmental > Terrestrial > Soil > Wetlands > Permafrost | place: Sweden... | reverse complement strand
CCGCTCCGCCCGTTACTAAAAGTTTCATTTAGATTAACTCCCCCTGCTTTACCTTCTCTGCGATAAGGTTGTTAACGCGAAGTAGACTATCAATTGTTCCCGCATCTTCCCACATTCCTTCAATAATGTTAACATCCAGTTCTCCCTTTTCAAGATATTTGTTATGAAGATCGACAATTTCCAACTCATTTCTGGGAGATGGTTTTAGGCTTTTTGCGTACTCAATAACTCTATTGTCATAAATGTAAAATCCCACAACCGCATAATCGCTTTTTGGGTGCTCCGGTTTTTCTACAATCGAAATAACTTTATGATTCTGGTCAAATTCTACAACCCCTGATCTCTCAGGATCGGGAACTTGTTTTGCAAATATTCTTGCGCCCGATTTAAAAGAAGCAACACTTTGGGCAAAATTATGGTCAAAAATGTTATCTCCTAAAATCATCGCAACATCATCTTTCCCAATAAAATTTTCACCAACAATAAATGCATCAGGTAATCCTCGTGGTTCTTCTTGAACTTCGTATGACAGGCTGACACCCAATTCGTTTCCTGAACCAAGCAAGTTTAAAAACTGTCCTGAATATTCCGGGGCAACAATTATCAAAATATCCGTAACGCCTGCGCGAGCAAGAGTTTGAATAGGGTAATAAATCATTGGCTTGTTATAAACAGGAAGTAACTGCTTTGAAGTAATTTTCGTCAGAGGTCTAAGTCTAGTTGCTCTACCACCAGCTAATATTATTCCTTTCATATTATAATCCTCCCGTTAGCATAAAGAATAAAATTGATATTCCTAATGCCCCAATGAGAATATATTCTACCACAATTCTTAAGGTCAATTCATGATTTAGCAAATGGTGCAGGAGTCCCCAGAATATATAGAAAGCAACTGTTAACAAAATCGCAAAGCTTTGCATCAAAATATTCGATCTTGTCAAAAAAATTAAAATTAGACCAAACGACAATATCGCTATTAAGGAAATATAATATCCTATGTGTTTTTTGAATTTCTCGCGCATTAAATTATTACTCCTTTAACTAAAATCAAAACGATAATAAGTATCAGACTAAAAAATATTACATGATCAAGATTGTGCCCGACAAAACGGACTATCTTTTTTCTTTCAATAATAATCATATCTGAAATCAGTACCAAGATAAACCCGAATATTATTATTTTTGCTAAATTCAATGCAAGCGTCTGACTATTTATAAATGGTTTTATTATTGAATTTACTCCCAATAATTCTTGCGAAGTGGGCGTAGTAATTATATTTTGATTTTGAACCTTAGCGGCTACAACCGGTGCCTGGATTGGCGCCGGCACATTCGCAGTTACTGCTTTTACCGTAGGTGAGCCTGCTGCCACAGCGACCTGAACAGGATTTTTTGGTTCGCTTGGAACAGGTGCCGAAGCAAAGCTCATGCTCCCCAACATTTCTACAACCAAAACAGTATCCTCACCGCTAAGCTTACCTGTTTCTACCGCAAATCCAACATTTTGATAATTTGGTGATAAAACATTTTTCCTATGTTCCGGACTATTCATCCAAGCAGTAATAACATCTTGGGCATTTGTAAACCCACGGGCAAGATTTTCCCCTGCGTAAACATAGTTATAGCCGGCTCCTTTAATAAAAACCCAAGGAGTTGTTCCATCCGGAGCATTATGCGCCCAGTAATCCTTGCCAAACATATCCGCAGCCTTATTTGCTGCAGCGGCGTCAAGCTCTTGATTGTCCGTTAGTGGACCTAAATTATTATTCTGCCTTTGCTGATTCGTAAGAATTAAAAGTTCTTGATTTGAGATGTTGGAAAAACTACCAAGAACAGACGGGAAATTTGTTTTAACAAACGAGAGCATTAAACCCGCTGAAAAGAAGAATAAAGTAAGTGCTAATAAAAATTTATGCTGAAGAAGACCTGGTCTGTAATTATTACTTTCCTTTGGTAAAAACAAATGGTGCAGAAAATTTTTCATAACTACTTATTCATTATATACTGGTTCTTCTAAATCTCCAATCTTTTTACCGTTAACGGGAATTTTTAACAAGAATCCTAAAGCATTTGCTATGGAAATTCCTACTCTTAAACCGGTATAAGATCCGGGGCCTTTATTTACCCTAACCTCATCAATTTGATTAATTACCAAATTATTCCTTTTGAGTATTTTTTCAACTACAGGTAACGCCGCTTCCGATCGGAGAATTACTGAATCCTCTACTATTTCGTCTTTTTTGCCATCAACTTCAAGATTAACGGATACTTGTTTATTATTGGAAGTGTCAATTGTTAAAATTATTGCCATATTTAGATATTAACGTTTATTGCGCCCTGACGCAAAATTTTCCAAGGATCTTTAGAACAATCTATTACCGTTGAGGCGTTTTTAACAGAACATTCCCCTTTAATAACAAAATCTACTAGTGAAATTAATTCTGGATCTAAGTCTTTAAATTCATAAGGAGTATTTTCACCATGGAAATTAGCTGACGGACCCAAAATCGGAACTCCAACTTTTTTGATAATTTCTAAAATAGTTTGATTATTTGGCATTCTAACGCCGATTGTATCTGTACCTCCTCTAACAAGACTTGGAACTATATCCACTTTTGCTTTTAAAACTATTGTCAAAGCGCCAGGCCAATAAGGATTAATTAATTTCTGTACTATATCCTCCGGAATATTTTGAGAGTATTTTTTTGCCATTTCCAAATCAGAAACAAGAACAGGCACTGCTTGAGACTGCGGTCTATTTCTAATTTTGAATAATTTACGAACAGAATCTTCGTTATCCATCCGGCAACCGATTCCAAATGCCGTATCAGTTGGAAAAATTACAATTCCACCTTTGCTTAGAACATCAACTGCCTGACTTACCTGATCATTCATATTTTCTTATCGTTATTTTTCTTTTATCATCTCCCCGAAGGTATTCACAATGAATCTCAATTCTTTTCTCAGGCAACATATCAATCATTTTCTCAGCCCACTCTAAAGCGACAATATTATTTTTATCATCAATTATCTGGTCTAACCCCACACTTAACAAATCGTGCTTAGTTTCGGTTCTATACAAATCAACATGATAGAAGTTACCATTAATAATTTTATAATGCCTAACAATAATAAAAGTCGGCGAAATAATTCTTCTATCCACTCTAAGTCCCTTTGCCAAGCCTTGAATAAAAGTTGTTTTGCCACTTCCTAAATCTCCATAAAATGCCACAAAATCTCCAGGGGTTAGTTTTTGGGCAAATTCTTCACCTAATTTTTGTGTTTCCTCGAAAGAACCGGTTATATATTCCTCATTCATCTTTATTTCTATTTATAAATCTAATTATATAAGGATAAGAAAATACTCCTACGCATGCAATAAGGAAAATAATTCCAATGAATATAAGGATTTTTGAAATAATCGTGTTATCTTTTGCCGAAAACGCTTCTATTTTTTCGGGCTTATTTGTTGGAATTTGAAACTGCGAATTATTACTATTTTCTCCCAAAACAGCTTGATTTACTACCGCTGAATTTGAGGCTAAAAGCGTTGGTTTAGGACTTATTCTAGGAGTTGGAGTTAAAGTTGGTTTTGGAGTAGGAGTTAAGGTTGGAACCGGCGTAGAAGTTGGAATAGGAGTTGGCGTAGAAGTTGGAATAGGAGTTGGCGTAGACGTAGGAACGGGAGCAATCAAGCTAACTTGTACTATATTAGACCAAGTGGCGGTAGAGCCGCTTTCCGTATATCTGCCAATCTTTAAATCGTAATTTCCTGAACCTACATTTTTATAATTAGGATCTGCCGATTCAAATTTACCTAAGATTTCTCCACCCCATGAACCGCTCTGATCTGTTGTTATGCTTAAGAATTTTGAGTAATCTATGGGTGAAGGAGTTCCGTTGTACCAATCGGTTCCATTGTAGGTTGAGCCAAAATAATCACCTGTTCCCATTTGCGCTAAGACCATTCTTATTCTATAAATCGTATTTTTGGAAAGCCCGCTCATCGTGGCTTGAATAGAGAAACTATTATCAATAGTTATTGTGTCCGGATAAGAAAGCATTGAGGGTACAGCAGCAAAAACCTTTCCCGGGCAAAGCAGGCTTAAAAACAAAAAAAGATAAATTATTAGGGCAAATTTTTTTATCTTAGTTAATTATAAATTCTTGCTTCTACGATTTTAAGTCCTGAATAATGATCGCCTAAAGGAACATTCATTGCGCCAGCATACAAAGGATCATTAATCATAAATGTACCATCGTCATTGGCTGATCTTAAAACGACCCAGTGATCTGCAACTGGACCGCCATCATAAGATAATCCTGCAATTATGGAATTTCCGGATTTTAGATCATTTCTTAAACTATCCACAGATGGCATTGAAACATCGCTTGCCGAATGCCCATTTGCAGAAGGGCCAGGTAAATTAAAATACGCAGTCCCGCCTGAAAAATTTCCTAAATTAGCGGCAACATCTGCAGGAGTAACCGAACCACCATAATGAGTTACTACCATCGCATAAGAAGTCATCAAGCAGCCAACCTCCCATATCTGCATGTTTGATAAGCCTATGAAGTTATTGCCCCAATTTGAATCACGCTGATTATAATATTTTCCCCATCCATCAGATAGGTCTTGATGAGCAATACTTTGACCTCCGGGCCCAACTCTGGAAATCGCAAAGTTTTGCAATGCGGACAGCTGAGCTTGATATTGAGCTATTTGCGCTTCGTCAGTTTGTAGTAATTGTTGCTTCACTTGATTTTCCTGATTTAATTGCGCTGTTTGAACTTGTAATTGCTGTTTTAATTGCTCTACTTTCAGTTTTTCGCCTTCAAGAATATCCTTCTGATTCGTGTAATCAACTTTTGCCTGTTGAGTATCGTAAATTAATTTCTTATCATGAGCTTGAGCAATCCGCAAATAATTTAATCTTGTAATAAAGTCCGAAGCATTATCTGAAGTCAATAAGACCTGCACTGGCTGGATTGTTCCAACTTCATAAGTTGCCACAATTCTATTTAAAAGAACAGTGATTGAAGTCTCCAAGGCACTTTGTAAATTCACAATTTTTTTTGCAGCAGTATCAATATCTAGAGTAAGACTAGTTATTTGCTCCTGCGTTGCCTCAATCCTATACTCCGTTAATTTTATTTGGTTATCGATGAGTTCTATTTCTGACGATAGTGTTTTTTTCTGACCTTGCAAGGCATTTATTTTATTTTGCAGGTCTTGCTGTACAGAGGATGTATCTGGAGCTGAAGTAGGAGTCGGAGTATCATCTCCATAGGCAAAATGACTAGTTAGAAGAACGAAAACCAAAACTAGAACAAAAAATGAAAATATTTTTTTTATTCCAAACTTCATAAGTCATACATTTTAAATCTTAATAAATTCTATTTTAGATATCGTAGAACCGCCAAGTAACTTGACACTATTCCTAAAAATGCTGCAAGCAAAGCTTCTAATCCAAGAAGTATTAAAAGCTGTAAATACGATACCGGCAAAACAGGAATACCCTTCAAGAAAGATTCCAAAAATGGAGTGGCGTATAAAAGTCCGGCCGTAGCAATTGTCCATCCAATTATTGACCCGACAACTCCATAGACAATTCCTTCAAACATAAATGGCCAACGGATATACCAATTAGTTGCGCCAATTAGCTTCATTATTTCTATATCTTCTTTTTTCTGGGAAATTTTTATGCCAATTATTGTTACCATAATAAAAATCGAGACGAGAGAAAGTAAAACTATTAAGGTTATTCCGAGTTTTCTAATAGCACTAGTCCAAGCTGACAAAGTGGATACTACATCTTTTTGATAAACTACTTCCGATACTAGCGCAGATTTGCTAAGCGTATTCGAAACACCGCTAAGATCTTCTATTTTAATCGTCGATATTTCAAAAGACGATGGTAAAACATCTGCTGTTACTAAGTCTAAAAGCAGCGGATCATCCTTATTCTGTTCTTTATATATTTTAAGAGCATCATCTTTTGAGACAAACTTTATCGATGCAACTTTGCCTGTTGCCTTTAGTTGATCTCCTAATGTATTTATATCGTCTTGTTTTGCTTCGTTTTTGAAAAATGCGGTAACTTGCGGTTTAGATTCAAAATAATTGATTACTTTTGATGATCCGACTAAAAGAAAAGTGAAAAACGAGATCGCCAAAAACGTTAAAGTCATAATTGAAATTGCGGCTAACGCTTGATATGGAGATCTTCTTATGTTTTTCCAGGCTGTTTTCGTAAAACTCATTCTTTATCCTCCTCTTTTTTATCCTTAGTTTCTTCCTTTTTCTCATTTTGAACATTATCTGCGACGTGCGATTCTTTGTGCGCATGATGATTTTCTTTTTCTCCTTGTCCTTCCGTAGCCTTGGCGGAGGAGGATTCGTCATCAACTATCTTTCCCTTTTCAATATGAATTACTCTTTTGCCCAAACTTTTAACAATATCCGCATTATGAGTTGCCATTACTACTGTCGTTCCTTTTTTATTAATATCTGATAAAAGTTTTACAATTTCCCATGAAGTTGCCGCATCTAAATTTCCTGTTGGCTCATCTGCTAATAGTATTTCCGGAGACAAAACTAAAGCTCTGGCAATTGCTGCTCTTTGTAATTCTCCGCCCGAAAGCTGTATTGGAAATTTATCTTTATGGTCTAAAAGTCCAACTTGAGTTAAAACATCTTCAACCGTTTTTAGTGTATCTTTTGTTTTTAATCCGGCAACTTCTAGAGGTAACGCCACGTTTTCGAAAATAGTTCTATCAAATAGTAATTTTAAATCCTGAAACACAAATCCAACTTTTTTTCTTAAAGTAGAAACTTTATTTTTTGGAAGATGCACGATATCCCAATCGTTTACGACTACATTTCCTTCAGTCGGAAGCGTATCTCTTATTAAGAGCTTAAAAATTGTTGTCTTACCGGCTCCGGTTGATCCGACTAAAAAAACAAATTCGCCTTTTTCAATAAGAAATGATACATCTAAAAGACCAAACGTACCTGTTCCAAACTTCTTAGAAACTTTATCAAGTTTTATCATTACAAAACCTCAATTCTACCAACATCCATGAGCCATCCCGCATGTTGGGCTGCTTGAGTTTGTCCCCAAACTTTAATTTTTTTATCAATAAACTTCGATAAATCTACTATTCCAGAGGTGAGATAAACGTTTTGACTGTCTCCACCCGGTCTAACCAAATGAAAAGCCCCTTCGCCGTCAATTCCTCCTGTCTTAAGAGTTCCCTCGGCCGTATCTTTAAACGTTGCCGTATCATTTGATCCCTGAATTGTTCCCTTTGCAGTAGATGACGCATTTGATGCTCCACCTGAAGTCACAGATCCACTCGTTGATCCGCTATTTTTATTAGAAATTATATATCCACTAATCACGCCAACTAGAACTACCAGTAAAAGAGCTGTTATAACTTTAGGCGTAAATGCTGTTTTCACACTTTCTTTATTAAAATCGTGGATTAAGGGCTTATCTTGAATATTATTCTCTTTAATTTCCTTATCCATTATTGTTAATTCACCTCCTTTATTAAGTAAACCATATTCTGCTTCATTTGGCAACCTCCTCAGACTCCGTCTTCGGGCTACAATTTCCTTAATTCTTCGTCGATAAATGCATCTAAATTTCCATCCAAAACACTTTCGGCATTTCCAGTTTCATAATTTGTTCTTAAATCTTTAACCATTTTATATGGATGTAAAACGTAAGACCTGATTTGATTTCCCCAACCAGGCGTTTTATATCCACCTTTAAGTGCTGACTCCTGTTTCTTGCGATCTTCTTCCTGCTTTAACCAAAGTTTTGCCATCAACATTTTTAATGCGTATTCCCTGTTTTGTCCTTGATACCTTTGGCCCGAAGCGGTAATAATAATACCCGATGGCTTGTGGGTAAGCCTTACTGCTGTCGACACCTTATTGACGTTTTGTCCACCATGTCCGCCGCTCCTAAAAAAATCCCATTCAACATCCTCTTCTTTTATAACAATGTCTGCACTCTCTTCAATATTTGGCATTACCTCAACTAGGGCAAACGAGGTTTGTCTTAAGTTATCGGCATTAAAAGGAGACTGCCTGACTAACCGGTGGGTTCCCGCTTCGTGTTTTAAAAATCCGTAGGCATATTCTCCGGTTACTTCAATAACTACACTTTTTAGACCGGTTTCCTCTCCTGGAGTTTCTTCTAAGGTTTGAAAGCTCCAACCCTTTTTTTCAAAATACCGGCAGTACATTCGATAAAGCATATTTGTCCAATCCATTGCCTCAACTCCACCTTGCCCCGCATGCAAAGCCAAAATTGCCGAAGACATATCGTAAGGACCGGAAAAATAAAGCAACAATTCAAAATCATTTAAAATCGCTTCTGCTTCTACTTGATTATCTGCTTTCGCTAGTTCCAATAGCTTTTCCGCCTTCGCAACTTCTCCCTGAAGACCCGAGAGCTGTTTCATTTTTGAAGAAGCAATTTTATGATCTTTCCAAAAATCTGGAAGCGTGCTTTCTGCTTCGATTTCCCTAATTAGCTTTCGCTTTTCGTCGATGTTAAATTTTTCCAGCGCTTTTTCAATTCTTATTTTAATATCGTCCATAATTTATAACCCACTACAAATTTTTTCGCAGGTTTGTCTTAATTGATTTTTAGGATAATCCTGAATCGCTTTTAAATCATTAATTACTTTTTGCACTTGCGGTGAAGATGTTGCTACATCAACAATATTTATATTTTGCGCTTCATTTTTTAAATTGTCTACTTGATTTTGAATATTTTTACCAATATCCGGCAGTTTTGAAACTTCCGTACTTGCTCCTTTAACACTTTCTGAAATCGGCTGGGAAGTTGATGTTCCTTGTCCCGCGAACATCATCCCCTTAACAACTGCTCCTGCTCCGACTAAAAGCCCTGCTGCAATCAAAAATAAAAATATTTTTTTCTTATCCCACTCTGTTTTTTCCCGTGCGGCTTTCATGGAGTTATTGTAGATTACTTCAGGGGTGTTTTGCAAACTTTTTTGATGTTATAATAATTTTAAGTTATGAATATTTTACAAGCTTTAATACTATCCGCTGTTGAAGGAATTTCGGAATTTTTACCAATCTCCTCAACCGGACACATGATTCTAGCAGCAGACATTTTAAAAATTGCCCAAAGCAATTTCGTTAAAGATTTTGAAATAATTATTCAGCTTGGAGCAATCCTGGCAATCGTTGTCTTATATTGGAACAGTCTTTTTAAGAGCGTCGAGGTCTGGAAAAGAATTATTGTCGCATTTATCCCTACAGGCATTATTGGTTTTATTTTGTTTAAAATTATTAAAACTTATTTGCTCGGAAACCTATACGTCACTCTAGTTTCACTTTTTATCGGCGGTATTGTATTAATTGCGCTTGAGCTACTTTACAAAGAAAAAGATCACCACATTGAAGATATTGCCAAATTAAGTTTTCCTAAAGCATTTATTATTGGTGTCGTTCAATCAATTGCGGTTATCCCAGGCGTATCCAGATCCGCTGCTACAATTGTTGGCGCCATGTTTTTGGGAACAAAACGAAAAGCAGCAGCCGAATTTTCTTTTTTACTAGCTGTTCCAACCATGCTGGCGGCAACCGGTCTTGATTTGGTCAAAACAAAATTTAACTATGCTCCTGCCGAATGGGTAATGCTTGCAATTGGATTTATTGGTGCTTTCATAGTTGCGCTCATTTCAGTAAAACTATTTTTGAAATTCGTGCAAAAAAATAACTTTATTATTTTTGGAGCATACAGAATAATTGCCTCTATTCTGTTCTACCTAATAGTTATCAGATAAATCAAAATGACACCATTTGAAAAAGTTTATAAAATTGTATCTTTTGTGCCAAAAGGCAAAGTTGTCACCTATAAAACGGTTGCCGAAATTGCCAACATTAAAGACGTTAGGGTGATTGGTTTTGCTCTAAACAAAAACAAGAATCCTAAAAAAATTCCCTGCCATAGAGTTGTTAAATCGGACGGAACATTTGCAACCGGATATGCCTTTGGCGGGAAAAGAGCACAGCAACAAAAATTAATAAATGAAGGAGTTAAATTCTTAAATCCAGAAGCTGTTAATCTAAAACAATCTTTATTTAAAGTTCCGTTTAATTTGGAGATTTATCTAAGAGTGATTTTCTTTCGCTAATTTTTTCGCTTCTTCTAAATCGTCTAATAATTCTTTTTTTAAATTTTCGATCGAATCTGTAATTTTATTTTCCACGTTGTTTATTTTTAATTTCAAATGTTCCAGTGTTATCTGATGATTATCAGAAACTAAATTTTGCAAAAATTGCTTCTTATCATCATTCGAAAGTTCGGAAAGAATAGTCTCTACGACTACACTGTGAATATTGGCCTCCAAAAGCGACTCTAAATGATTTTTCTCTTCTTCTGTTAAATCCATTTCCGAAAGTTTTAAGGTTATATCCGTTGTTGTTATTATATGACTGTAAAAATGTTTGTTTTTCATAAATTAACCGGTCCCAATGGAATTGTATCACTGGGATCATCAATAAAAAAATATAATACCGCGCCCTTCTGAGCACCATCAAATCTTTCTAAATAATTCATAACTTCCGGTGATCCGCCTAATTGCTTACCTGTCCAAGGAGACGGCCCCGCATCCGCAATATCGGCAACAATGACCTTACCATTCTGCGGATTTACAACCAACATTTTTCGGTATTTGAAAAAGTCCGTATATTCTTTTTTGTTTTGATCAAATCCCGGTGCTAAAAATGTTTGAACAGCAATGTAATACTTTTCGCGGTCAATATCTTTTTGAGTTAGTGCTCCCGACGCATTTGATGCGTCCGTGAAGTATCGCCATGCACCAAGACCCGGTGCCATACCAAAATCCAAATATTTTTCCGCTTGATCTGAAGTTTCAAAATGAGTAAACATATTATCCCCGGGAAACCTAGCCAAATGCTGCTCCTGGCCAATAATTCCGTAAGTAGTATTTAATCTTTTTCCCTCTAATTCCGCCTTGATGCTAAAGTCGAAATTTCTGCTTAAAACCTCCGTGACGCTTTTTTCTTCGTCAGGAGTTAAGGCTCTAACTTCATTTGGTAATATTTTCCGGAGATCATAAATTAAGAAAACTTTTTTATCGATTGTTTTAATTTCGGCCGCACCTGACGAAAACGCCTGGGGAACTTTATCTAGAATAGGCGAGGTTAAAAGCATAATTCCTGCCAAGGATCCAACAATAAATTGCTTTGAATTATCATTCAGCCACTTAAAAGATTCCTCGTGTTTGGAAAAGATTTTATCTTGGAGCTGCCTGTGGCGATCCGTCCATTTCTGAGCTAAGAATTTATAATGAGAATTATCCCTTGCTTTGGGCATATAAAAATAGTATCACAAGCTTACTTGCAAATCTTTGTTCGGAAGAATTGCCAATCATCGCACTTTCTTCCATCAGAAAAAATACATTGCCCCGATTGCAAACCGTCAGAAGCCGTAACTATTTTATTTTCTCCACCTTGCTGCCTACAATAAACTGCTGCAGGATTAGCTAAGCCCACATTATTCGTAACTGGAACTTGTTGAACTACCGAAAGTGATGGCGTTTCCGCAGTTATTCCTTGCTGATATTTCATTCCTAAATAAAATCCCACAAATGGCAAAATTATAAACATGCTTAAAGCGACAATTTTTGAAAAAGTGGTTACTGTAAAAAAATGTTTATATAATTTTGGATGTGACTGTTTGAGCTTTCCTATCACATTCTTATCATTTCAAAAAGAAGCTTATAAGTCAATCTTAAAACCAGCCACGTTTTACTCTTGAATATCTTATAGTGAGTTGATATAATACTTCAAATTATTATGAAAGACCGAGATGAATTACATTTTTCTGATAGCGACGTCTCTTCTGCCGTTATTGAGCCTATTAATGATGGCGGGGAAGCTCAAATTCCGCTTGATGAAAATTTAAGAAAAGAGCTGGAAAGACCAACAATTTCTTCTCTTTTGGATTTGGATTTATATAAGCTAACCATGGGACAGTTTGCCTGGCGTCATTTCCCCAATGTTCCCGTAACCTACGAGTTTACCAATCGAACGTCTTCTGTAGCCGTAGCAGAACACGTTCCCCAACCAATACTTGAAGCTCAACTCAAACGGATCCAAAATTTGAGCGTTTCCGAAGCTGAAATAGCTTACTTAAAAACCGTTAAAGTCGGAGATCACAGAACTTTTACCAACGACTATTTAGATTCTCTTAGAGATTTGCATTTGCCAGACGTTCATGTTTCTAAGGAAAATGGACAATATCACATTTCCACTAAGGGACCTTGGGCGCAAGCGATTTATTGGGAAACATTAATATTAAGTACTGTAAATGAGCTTTATTACCGATCTATTCTTGCTAAGTCCGGTAAAACAGCTGCTGAGGTAAAAAACACCGGCAGAGAGCGTTTGCAAGCCAAAATTGACAAATTGAAAACATATATCGCTGCCGAAAGAGAGCAAGGCCGAACAGGACCAATGTTTATGGATTTTGGAACAAGAAGACGTTTTGCAGGAGATTGGCAAGAAGAAGTAGTTTCCGAAATAGCAGAAGCTTTTCCGGACAATTTTACCGGCACTTCAAACGTAAATATCGCCAGCAAATTAGGCGTACCGGCAAGAGGCACTTTTGCTCACGAAATGGATATGGTTTTTTCCGGTATTTTCCATGAAGAAGATGATGCTGCCGGCGCATTTACCTCGCACAACAAACTCTTAGACATGTGGTATGACGAACACGGAGCACCATTATCCGTTGCTCTTACCGATACCTATGGCAGCGATTTTTTCTTCGCTAATTTTTCGCCGGAACAAGCACGCAAATGGAATGGGATCCGTCAGGATTCGGGAGATCCAATTGAATTCGGCGAAAGAGCAATCAGGTTTTACAAAGAACATGGTATTGATCCGAATACAAAAACTGTTGTTTTTAGTGATGGACTCGATATCGATTCTATTATTTCTATTTACGAACATTTTAAGGGAAGACTCAGGAGCAGCTTTGGTTGGGGTACAACTTTAACCAACGACGTCGGATTTAAGACACTTTCCTTAGTTGTTAAAGCAACAGAAGCCAATGGACATAAAACCACGAAATTAAGCGATAATTTGGCCAAGGCAACCGGTGACCCAACAACAAAAGAAAGAGCTGTTAGATTAGCCGGATATACACGTAATTTCTTCCAAGAATGTCAGGTTTAATATATGGCAAATATTATCGAAGCTCCAACTACAGTTAGAGTTGCAATGGCACAATTAAATATTGAGGCCGGACAACCTCATCAGAATATTAGACGCGCAATGAGCTTAGTTGATATTGGGCGAAACGAAGGCGCAGATATAATTGTATTACCGGAAATGATTACCGGATACATGGTTGCCGACGAATTAACTGATGCGGCATATGTAAGGGATTGTATGGACGCATCCCGGGAGCTCAAGGAATACAGTAAAGGCGTACATCTAATCTGGGGAGATGTCGTCGGCGATTTCCGCCACGGAAAACCAAATTCCCCTCAAAACAGAAATAATCCGCTTGCTAGAGGAAATGATGGGCGCTTCTTGCGTTATAATGCAGCCTACATTGCATCAAACCAAGAGCCGGCACGAACAATAAAACCATTACCTACCTACAATGGCCAACAAATTTATCCACTAGAGGGTATGACCATTAAAACTAATATGCCTTTATATAATCAATTTGAAGACCAGCGCTATATGTTGCCACTTAAGGAATTATCGCAAAGATTAGGTATTCCGCTTGAAGAATTTTTACAACCCTTTTCCTTAGAAGTCGGCGGTAAACCGCTTAAAGTTGGTGTGCTAATTTGTGAAGATATTTGGGTTGGAGATTATTTTTATAATGGAAAATTGCTAAGCCCTGCCCGAATACTTAGAGATAATGGCGCAGATCTTTTAATTGCTGTTTCTGCTTCTCCATCTGGTGATGGCAAAAATAGTCTTCGCATCCACAGCGCTAATGTTTTAATGAATGATCTTTCGCAAACAGGAGATGGTCAAACGCTGCCTTTAATTTCCGTAAATAATGTTGGTGAACAAAACAACGGCAAAACTGCTTATGGTTTTGACGGAAGATCTAGAGCGATCAGCGCAAGCGGAAAAACCAATATCGAGGCCCCTGCCAGACAAGAAGGAGTAACAACGGTCGATATGGATTTAGCAAAATCTACTATCTTTGAACCCATTCCGGAAACACCATTAACTAAAATCGAAAGACGACAAGAAATTCACGACACGATTGTTTATGGAATCCGTGAATTCTGTTCCAGAAGCGGATTATCGAAAGTTGTAATCGGACTTTCCGGTGGCATTGATTCGGCAGTTGTTGCCAGCCTTTGCACAGAAGCACTTGGAAAAGACAATGTTTTAGCCGTTAATATGCCAACCAGATTTAACGATCCCTTAACTAAAGATTCTGCTAAGGCAACTGCTGAGGCATTAGGAATCGAATATGTTGTCGTACCGATTGAAGATTTAGCAAATGACGTACGAAGTATTATTAAAAGTGTTTCCTGGCACGGAGATAAAGGAAATTATAGCGACGAAATTGAGGCAAATATAGAGGCTCGTATTAAGATTGCGGAAGCAGCACGATTAGTAGATGAAAATCTTCAAGCAAAACTCCGCTCTCCGGATATCTTATCTAATATTGCTGCTAAATTTGGCGCTGTTTATACCAATAATGGCAATAAATCAGAAGTATTGCAGGGCTATTTTACTCTTGATGGAGACGGTCGCGGATTTTTGCAAGTTATTGGCGACGTATTTAAGATTGACGTCGTAGATCTAGCAATAGATATTAATCTTCAAGCTCAAAATTCAGGGCAAGAGCATCCAATTCCGTGGGGACTTATACTTCCTTTATTTGATGGCGAAAGATATTATGATAATTGGGATGGACAGGAGACGCCAATACCTGAAGGAACTGTTCCAATAGTAGCTAGCGCGGAACTTTCCGAAGAACAGTCTGTCGCCAAAGGCAAAGGCGATCCAATTCATTTCATATACCACGATAATCTATTTAGCGCTTGGACAAAAGACCGTATAAATATCGAGGATGTTGCCGAAAGCTTGACTACAAATGGACTAAGTGGAGTAAAACAGTTGCTGGGTCTAACAGATAAGGCAATGCGCGACACCTTTGGCACATATTTCCCCACCCCTGCAGATTTTATTAAAGATTTGGATAAACGCTGGAGAAATTATTACCAGGCAACTATTTTAAAAGGAGTCCAGTCTCCTCCGGTAATTGCTACTTCTGCGCGACCGGAAGGTTATGACCATAGGCGTTCTATTGGACGTGCAAACTTTACGAAACGTTACGGAGAGATTAGAAATGTAATTTTAGAACAAAACAATTGGGCCTCGTGGCAATAATACCTAAGACTTCGTAAATTCTGCCCAAGATTTAATGGCAATTTTGTTTAAATCCTTCTCCACAATCGCCTTTGCAAATAGTTCAGCTTTTTGTAAATTCGTGAATAGCGGAATATTCTGATCAACTGCAAATCTACGGATATAATAGTCGTCATCAGTATCTTTTTTTAGATTATTGTCAACGATGTTAATTGCCATATCAACTTTTCCCATTTTGAAAAATTCTAAAATATTTGGTGATTTTTTCTCATGAATTTTATAAAGCTTCTTTGTTTTTACACCATTTTTGGTTAAATATGCAGCAGTTTTTTCCGTTGCAAAAAGCGGCAATTTAAGATTTAAAAGCAGTCTCGTGCTTTCCAAAAATCTTACCTTATTTTCATCTCCGGAAAGACTAATAAATATTCCCTTCTTTGGAATTCTTCCACCAACACATAATTCTGCCAGTAAAAATGCCTCCTCTGCGTCTTGACCAAAACAAGCTACTTCCCCTGTTGATGCCATTTCTACGTCTAAAACCGGATCTGCTCCAAAAAGTCTAGCAAAAGAAAATTGCGCTACTTTAGACGCAACAAAATCATAATCTAATGCGTTAATATTTACTGCTTTTATTTTTCTATTGAACATTGCATTGGTTGCCATTTTTATTAAATTTACACCAGTAACTTTTGAGATAAACGGAAAAGTTCTGGACGAGCGAAGATTAACTTCAATTACCGAAACATCATTATCTTTGGCTAAACACTGCATGTTAAATGGTCCGGTAATGTTAAGCGCTTTGGCTAGACTGATCGTAATTTTTTTTAATTTTCTTTGCGTTTCCACATATAGTTTTTGCGGCGGAAAAACAATTGAGGCATCACCGGAATGCACTCCGGCATTTTCAACATGTTCTGAAATTACAAACGTTTTTATTTCTCCTTTTTCGGATACTGCATCAACTTCAATCTCTTTAGCATTTTCAATAAACTTTGAAACAGTTACTGGATGCTCTTTAGAAATTTCTACCAAGTCTAGATAATTTCTTAAGTCATCTTCGCTTCTACAAACCTTCATATTGCTTCCAGACAAAACGAAAGACGGACGGATCAAAACCGGAAAGTCAACTTTTTCCGAAAAATTAAATAATTCGGATAATTTCGTAAACTTGCTCCAAGCCGGCTGAGAAATTGATAATGAATCTAAAAGTGCAGAAAATGTTCGGCGGTCTTCTGCTTTATCTATATCATTTGGGTCTGTTCCTAAAATCTTACAGCCATAATCATTTAAAGCCTTTGCCCTATTATTTGGTGTTTGTCCGCCAACGGAGACGATCACGCCATAGGGGTTTTCAAATTCATAAATATCGGTGATTCTTTCAAAAGTTAGTTCTTCAAAATAAAGCCTGTCGGAAATATCGTAGTCTGTGGAAACCGTTTCCGGATTACAATTTATAACAATTGCCTTTTTCTTATTATCTTGAACAGCGATAACAGTATTCACACAGGTCCAATCAAACTCAACCGATGAGCCGATACGATATGGACCTGATCCCAAAACTACAACTCCATCACTTCCCAACTTCTCAACATCATTATGACTCCCACCATAAGTCATATATAAATAATTCGTTTTTGCGGGAAATTCTCCGGCCAAAGTATCAATCGAAAAAACAGAAGGTAAAATGTTATATTTTTTTCTTAAATGCCGTATTTCGAGACCCATTTTGCCAATTAAAAAACCTATGCGCTTATCGGAAAAGCCTAAGGTTTTTAATTCAAGCAGCATGTCTTTTGTTACTTTTTTTACTTTAAGTAATTCTTTTTCATGGACAACAACATTTTTTATTCGATGTAAAAACCAAGGATCAATGCCCGTTAATGAATGAATTACTTCAACTGAAAAATTCTCGTAAAATCCTTTGGCAATCGCAAACATTCGGTTTGGAGTTGGTTTTATAAGTAAACTTTTTGTGTTATTTTTATCGCTATTATTTTTAAAGATTTTTTCATCAACTGCGCCTTCAAAATCTAAATCGAGCATGCGGATTGCTTTTTGATAAGCTTCTTCAAAATTTCTGCCAATTCCCATTACCTCGCCAACCGATTTCATACTGCTGCCAATCGATTCTTCCGCACCTTTAAATTTATTTATATCCCATCTTGGAATTTTAACCGTTACATAATCCAATGCCGGCTCAAAACAGCTTTGGGTTACTTTTGTAACTTTATTTTCTAAGTTAGTTAACCCTTTTCCCAACGCTAATTTTGCTGCAACATATGCCAATGGATAACCGGTAGCCTTACTTGCCAATGCTGAGCTTCTTGAAAGCCTTGGATTAAGTTCAATAACATAATATTCCAATTCCTGCGTTTTGGGATTTGGATTTACAGCAAATTGAACATTACATTCTCCAATTACGTTTAAACTTCTGGCGATTTTGATAGAGATCGAGCGAAGCGTGTGATATTCATAATCCGTTAAGGTTTGGCTAGGAGCAATAACCACCGACTCGCCTGTATGAATTCCCAAAGGATCCATATTTTCCATGTTGCAAACCGTTATGCAATTATCGAATTTATCCCTGACAACTTCATACTCAACTTCCTTATAGTGATGTAAATATTTTTCGACTAAAACCTGCGAGACAAAAGAAAAAGATACGTCGGTAATCGAATTTAACTCCTGTTCGTTTTGCGCAATTCCCGAACCTTGTCCACCCAAGGCAAATCCGGCCCTTATCATTACCGGAAAGCCTAATTCCCTAGCAACGGCTAATGCTTGTTTTTGACTTGTGGCAGTCTTACTTGGAGGAATTGAAATATTAAGCTCTCTTAAGCGGTCTGCAAATTTCTGTCTGTCTTCAGCTAAAATAATTGTTGATATTGGACTACCGAGAATCTCAACATTATATTTTTTAAGTATTCCCTTCTTATGCAAAGACACGCCGCAATTTAACGCTGTTTGTCCACCGAAAGATAGAAATATTCCATCCGGTTTTTCTTTGGCAATAATTTTTTCAACAAAAAATTCATTAATCGGTAAAAAGTAAACCGTGTCTGCAAGATAGTCGGATGTTTGAATAGTTGCAATATTCGGGTTTACCAAAACTGTTTTTATGCCTTCTTCTTTTAAAGCTTTTATCGCCTGAGATCCTGAATAATCAAATTCTCCGGCTTCTCCAATTTTTAATGCGCCTGATCCTAAAACTAATACTTTTTTTATTTTTCTCATATTTTTTCTAAGAAATAATCAAATATCCACTCTGTGTCTTTTGGTCCCGGTGTTGCCTCCGGATGAAACTGAACCGACATAAAAGGCAACGTTTTATGAATTATTCCCTCATTTGTTAAATCATTCGCATTAGTAAACCAAGGTTTAAATCCTGATGGAATTTTAGAAACAGCAAAACCGTGATTTTGAGTTGTAATAAAACATCTATCTGAACCTACCATCGTACATGGCTGGTTTTGACTTCTGTGTCCATACTTAAGTTTTTTCGTATCTCCGCCTGCGGCTAATGCCAATATTTGATTTCCCAAACAAATTCCTAAGGTTGGAATTTTTCTATCGATTGCTTTTTTTACCGTTTGAATAGTCTTTACTGCCATTTTTGGATCACCCGGTCCATTTGAAATAAGTATTCCGTCAAACTTTTCAAAATCTTTTTGAATAAACGGATCAAAATCCCAAGCAACGGTTAAAACATTTACTCCTCTTTTTAACAAACATTTTTCAATATTTCTTTTTGCACCACAATTAATAAGTAGCACCGTCTTCGTGCCGCCAGTTCCTTTTGTAAGAGCTTGTTCTTTGCTTGAAACTTGATCAACCAAATTTTCCTTATTTGGATCTTGGAATTGAATATCTTTATTAAAAACTATTTTCCCAAGCATAGTTCCTTTTTCTCTGATTTTTTGCGTCAAAAACCTGGTATCTTTTATTTCCAAAAGAGGTACATTTTCTTTCTTAAACCAATCGCCTAGAGTCTCTTTGCTTTGAAAATGAGAAGGAGTGTCATTGTATGTGCTAACAATAAGACCTGAAACCATAATCTTTTCCGATTCCCAAAATTTCTTATCGGGTATTCCATAATTACCAATTAATGGATAAGTTAAAACCAAAATTTGGCCTTTGTAAGAGGGGTCTGTTAAACTTTCGGGATACCCCATCATGCCTGTCGCAAAAACTACCTCGCCCGCCATTGGCATTTCCGCTCCAAAACTTTTGCCTATAATTTCTGTTTTATCTTCTAAAATTAGTTTTCCTATCATTTTTGCTTAAAAAAAAACGCCCCCGCGGCGTATGTTTAGATCCTATCTCCCGTAATAAATCGCTTTTTTGTCATAAATTTAAATACTTAGTTCTAAGGAGTAAATTTAACAAAAACTTGACCCTTGGTCAATAGGGAAAATGTCTTTATGCGGCTTTTTGCAACCTTTGTTGAGTTAATAAATCAAAATAACGCTCCAGCATTGCTGGGGCACACGCAATGCGCAATGCTCCACCTGCCCATAACTTTCTTGCATAATCAACGGCTAATTCAGAATTTTCCGCAATCGCTACGGAATTATTAAGATTAGCATAATAGCTATCTGTTTCTTCCTTTGATCCCGGTTCTCCTACGATTTTATGATATGTCCCGTCTTTTTGTTCACGAATCCAACCGTCATCTACCGACACCTGCTGTTCGCCGTTTGCCGCAGATTTTTCGCCGGAAGTTCCACATGCTTCTTCGCCTCTTCTTGGATTATTTAACCAAACATTAACTGCCGGAATAAGTTTTTGAGCAAGTTGCAAATCCCAATCGGGCATAAAATGAATACGCTCTCTAAACAATGGATCACTTGCAATATTGTCCAAAACTATTCGAGTAATTCCTTTTCCTGCATCATCTGTCGGATGAGACTTACCTGCAATAAAAATATGCACTCTTGGATGTTCGGTTAGAAATTTTACCAATCTGTCTTCATCTCGTGACATTTCTCCTTTTAAAACCCTCTGGTGATCTCTAAACATCATGTCTCGTTGCTTGTACCCTGCCATTCTACGCGCATCTCCGTATATTATTGCGTCTTCAGGCAAATTAACTACATTTCCTAACTGATCACGTCTGTCGCCTTTATCTAAATATTCACGAAGGTCCTTAGATGCGTCTGCCCAATTGTCTAATATTTCTTCTGCAGGTATCTGGGCTATTAGTCTTTCAAATTCAGCCGGATCATCATCATTAGGCATATCAAACTCGTCCAGAACATCATGTTTCCTTAAAACCGCCGCCATTTGCTTAGCCCAATATTCTATATCAATACCGTTTGTAACTGGTTTAAATTCAATTGAATTTCCATAATAATTTTCACCGTATATCTTTCGAAAATTATTAGTGCTTATTTCTGCATGAAACTGACTAACTCCGTTTTGAGTTCCGGTAAGATAGAGCATGAGATCGAGAGGCTTTAACTCTCCTCCTCTTTGTTGGATAAAACTTCTGAGTTCAAATTTAGAACGATCACTTTTAAGATTTGGGATAATGAACTTCTCAGCCTGATCAATACTGTAACAAGCTTCTGCTGCGGGAACTAAAGTATGATTTGTTCCCAATGTTTTCTGCCTAATTTCTGCTAAAGCCCTGTTGTAATCACCGTTATAGTGAGTTGTTAGATCGTCCAATGCAGCCAGTCCCATCAAGGCAGTTGCCGATTCGTTAAGATGAAACGCTGCCGGATCAATTGGCTCTCCCTGCTCTGTAAGTTGTTTAACTACCTGATACCCCCCAAATCCTAACACTGTGTTATGCCATAATCTTGAATCATCACTGGGTTTTTCAGGATATACTTGCCCAGGAACATCTAATAAATATAATTTTGTCTTCTCATTACCAAGAGGAAAACTGTGAACCGGAATCTCGCAACATGGACCCATGGCTCCATTTACTTCAACATGAATATCTTCACAAAGAGTCATTCCTAATTCTTCTGGCGTTAGTAAAGGAACTGTTTTATCTACTTGCGCAAAACTTTTCTTACCATCCATGCTTATTTGAGGCGCAATCACTTGCATATTACGCTCTCTATATCTTAGGCCAATGCCAATTATCGGAGCATCAATCGATACTGCCCCCCTCATGTGATCGCCCGAAAGTACTCCCAATCCCCCCGTATATCCCAAGCCGTCTATTCCAAATTCCGTTGAGGTATATATTAGTGGAGTTTGAGGAGTAAATCTCTTGGCTGCATCGGGGTTATGAATTCTCTCTGCAAACCTTATGAATTTTGCACTATTACCTAATCTCTCGCTGGACTGCAAGCTGTCTATCTGCCTTGGACTTTCCTGCGATGCTTGTGGCATATAATCTTAAATAAATTCTTATCTCCAGTGAAAGTATAAATCCACAAAATATAAAAGACAATATACACAAACCCCATCATTTAAGGCTAGTGAATTTTTAACAATACAATTGTCTTCATTAAATTAAACTAGTATACTTTAGACCAATGGGAACACTTCGTTTTTTACTGGCATTAAGTGTAGTAATTTTCCATACTACCTCGCCGTTTGGATTTCCTGCGTTAAACGGTTTTGTTGCCGTAAACGCATTCTTCATACTTTCCGGTTTTTATATGTCACTTATTTTAAATGAAAAATACATTAAAAAAAGCGGCTCGTATTTACTATATATTACTAATCGTATTTTGCGAATTTATCCTCTTTATCTTGTTACGCTTTTTGCTATTTTCCTTTTTTCACTGATAAAATTCTCAGCTGGCGTTCCCGGCCCGGAAAACTTTTACTACCGTTTTTTCCTGTTCTTCTCCCATACCCCAAATAACGTTATACCTCTTAATATTTTGCCGGATTTTTTTAACTACATTTTTCGCAATATTACTCTTATATTTACTACCGATTATTTCTTTGTTACCTCTAAAAATCCTTCGGTCTTGATATTGCCGCAAGCATGGTCTTTACAAAGAGAAATGCTCTTTTACATAATTGCTCCACTTTTGGTTAGGAGAAATTTTAAAGTTTTATTAACAATTTTTGTGGCGTATTTTTTAATATTTTTCTTTTGGATTGATCCGCACAATATTCTTCCTAAAAATCTTTTGATTTATAATTTTCTCGGCAGCATGCTTTTCTTTTTCCTTGGCATGTTTGGTTACAAAGCCTATGTTTTCTTAAAGAAAAAAACTATTCCTGCATTTATTTTCTATTTATCTTTTCTTGGAGTAATCGCTTATACAATTTTTTACACATTTATTCCTCACTTACAATTACAAATGGGCATTAATACTGATATATATTACTGTCTGATTATTGCAATATCTGTTCCTTTTCTTTTTATGTTCGGGCAAAAATTGCCAATCGATAAATTCCTAGGCGACTTGTCGTTTCCAATATTTGTTACCCATGTATTCTTTATAAAACTCTTAGATAATATTCCGGGAGTCCCTCAAAACAACGTAATTTTTACAATATTAACAATAGGTTTATCTTTAATCGCATCGTGGATATTTGTTAAGTTTGTTGATAGAAGAATAAATAACTTCAGACAAAGTAGAGTAAAGAAGAATTAATAAATTTTAATAGAGATTTTATATCGATACTTAAGCTACTGCTGCCTTAGGCGCAGCAACTTCTTTCATGTCTTGAGCAAGTGTGGATAATCTTCCCTTAAATTCTTCGAAATTTTTCGGAGTAAACCTTTCATCATTAATTTCATAATAACCTGTAAGCGTAATATGCCCCCAAGAGTCTTTGTGTGGCTTACCCCGGGAAACATGTTGCCCCTTAATCTTTGCGCCTTGCAAATCCAATTTAAAAGAGACGCGTGTTGCTAGCACATCTGCTTTTTCTCCTTCGTAACTATCTTTTGTAGTTTTTATCTCACCTTCTCTTGTGTCTTCAAGAGTAATATCATATCCATCCTTTGACTTGAGAATTTTAATTCTGCTTGCACCATTACCAAATGCCCCCTCTCCCCATTTATAAACAAAAGAATAACCTCTATGCTCCCCTTCCCTGTCATAGGAATATCCTTGTTTTTCTCTCGATCCGAGCTGCCAACCCCCTGAACCATTTCTTCCATAAGGAATTTTTCCTTGATCTGATAGTTCTAAAAGTTCTTCAATAGTTGCAACGACTGCTCCGCCGCCTTCTGCCTCAATCCCTTCTGATCTCTCTCTCATAATTCTTGCTTTCTCCTCGATCTTTGCTAGTCGTTGTTTTTCTAAACTGGCAAGCTGATTTATTAAATCTTGATCACCCTCCCCAACTCTAACCCTACTATACGTTAGGTCTCCCAATTCATCTCTAAGCTGATTAACTTTAAAACTAAGCCCTTCAATTACTTCCTCTCTCCCATCTTCATCTTGCTCGTCGGCAAGTCTTTCATTTTCCCAATCTGATTCATCTAAGCCTCCCGTCTCTATCCATGAAGGTTTAGGCGGGATGGGGATCCTCTCATAATTTCTGTTAAATTTTAGTGAAGCTCCCGCATCGGTAAGCTCTTTTGCAACTCTTGCTTGGGTAAAATTTAAGTAGCTTTCAGCTAATTCCCTTGGACTAAGCGCCTCAGGCGTTGGTGGTGTACCTTCTACAGGTGTCGGTTGTGCATCGCGTACTGGTTCCATAACCTAATTATGGAAGAATCGTTAGGAGCTTGTCAAGAAGAATAAACTGCTGAAGAATTAATCCGGATAATGACATTTCATACACTTTTTGACATTTTTTATACTTCATGCTTGAATATACTATATGCAGAGAAATCATAATAAACAATTTAAGAAAGACTATTCTAATAAAGACATTCTTGCATACTTGAAAGGCGTATATAAAATTTTAGGAAAATCCCCT